>Ga0233425_10002215_pt1 | contig 39359 bp, 35 predicted proteins | sample Watercolumn_Towu_2_FD_181712 | JGI IMG/M metagenome (GOLD analysis project Ga0233425, IMG submission 181712) | Freshwater microbial communities from Lake Towuti, South Sulawesi, Indonesia - Watercolumn_Towuti2014_140_MG | ecosystem: Environmental > Aquatic > Freshwater > Lake | place... | reverse complement strand
GATTTGGTCTCATCGACGCTGGTTCTGCTCGGCCTTGTTGCGGCGCATTATGGATTCGAGCGCGGCGACGCGCTCGCCGCCATCGGCGTCGCCGCCTTCATCGCCGTCGCCGGTTTTCGCGTGGGCTGCCGCACGATCGACACTTTGCTCGACGCCGCCCCGCGCGAACTCGCGCCGCATCTCGAAAAGGCGATCGCCGACGTGCCGGGCGTCATCGCCATCGATTGCCTGCGGCTACGTACAGTCGGCCGGGACATCGTCGGCGAGGCGACGATCGGCGTTGCGCGCGGCCTGCGCGTGGAGCAGGCGGCGCGGATCAAATCGGCCGTCGCTGAGGCGATCGCCGCCGTGACGCCGCGCGCCCATGTCACGCTCTCGATCGAGCCGCGAGCGCTCGACGATGAAACGGTCGCGGAGCGCATCCTGCTGGTCGGAGCGCGCCGCCACATTCACGCGCATCATGTCATCGCCCAGCAGATCGACGGCCGTCTATCGATTGGCGTCGACATTGAACTCGACGGCGTCATGCCGCTCGGCCGCGCGCACGCCGTCGCCGCCGATTTCGAGAGCGCATTGCGCGACGAATTCGGCGCCGACGCCGAAGTCGAGACGCATATCGAACCGCTCGAAATGCATTTGCTCGCGGCGCAAGCCGCCGACCCCGCGGTCTCCGGCGCGATAGAAGCGGCGCTTGCGCGCGTCGCCGCTCAGACCCGGCCGCCCGCGCAAGTCGGCGACGTTCGAGTCCGCCAGACCCCAGGCGGCCTCGTGGTCAATTTTCGCTGCCGACTGGACGCAGAGGCGTCCGTGCAAACCGCCCATGACGCGCTCGACGAAATCGAGCGCCGCACGCGCGAGGAATTTCCGGTCATTCTGCGCATCGTCGGCCGCGCCGAACCGGACGACAGCTGAGCGCGCCGCGTAGCCAAGCAGGCGCGCTTCGTCTATGAGAGACGCCATGACGCAGGAGCCGGACGCCGCCGCAGACATCGCTTCGATGCCTTTCGAACAGGCCATGCAGGAGCTCGAGCGCATCGTCGGCGATCTCGAGAAGGGGGCCGTGTCGCTCGACGAGTCGGTGAAACTTTATGCGCGCGGCAAGGCGCTGCAGGCGCGCTGCGAAAATCTTCTCGCGGAGGCGGAAGCCCGCATCGAAAAGATTACCCTCGGCGAAAACGGCCAGCCGACAGGGGTCGCGCCCCTTGACGTGGAGTGAGCGTCACTCCGCCTGCTCCTCTAGGCCGCTCTTGAGTCCTTCGCGACATAGGCGAAGAACCCGGCGAGATAGTCGCTGAGCGGGACGACCGGAACGCCCTGCAGAATGCTGTTGGGCCGCACTTGCAAGCGCGTGCGGCGATTCATATTTCCAAGGCGCTCTGAAACTATTCGCGGTTCGCGACTGCAGCTTTCATCTCACGTCTCGAAATGAGAATGGATCAATTTCCGTGCGCTGGCATGATCGGAAGGTTGGACAAGATAGATCAGTCAAGTCCTGAGTCGAGATCCCTTTTCCTGCGCTGCGGCGCCACCCACATGACAAAAAAGTTGTCGCGGCCCGTGACGTCTCGCATCGCCGCGCTACTTCGCTCATCAGGAGCGGGGCGATGGGAAACATAGAGATGGGATTTGATCTCCATGTAGATTTCGTTCAGCTGCTGTCGCCGAGCGGCGAAATTAGCAAGGCGGCCAGCAAATCGGCGAAGGACCTTGACCGACTGGTCCAATTCTATCGTGCGATGACGCGAACCAGGACCTTTGACAACAAAGCGATCAGTCTTCAGCGCACCGGTCAACTGGGCACATTCGCCTCTGCGCTCGGCCAGGAAGCGATTGGCGTCGGGACGGCGGCGGCGATGGAAGAACGTGACGTGCTCGTGCCATCCTATCGGGATCACGCGGCGCAATTCTGTCGCGGCATGTCGATGTCCGAATGTCTGCTCTATTGGGGTGGCGACGAACGCGGCAGCGATTTCAAGAATGCGCGCGGCGACTTTCCAAACTGCGTGCCCGTCGCCACGCAGGCTCCGCATGCCGTCGGCGCGGCTTACGCGCTGATGATGCGCAAAGAGGATCGCGTCGTCGTCACTTTCATCGGCGACGGCGGCACTTCCAATGGCGCCTTTTACGAAGCGCTGAACATGGCGGGAGTCTGGAAGACGCCTGTCGTTTTCATCATCAACAATAATGGCTGGGCCATATCGACGCCCCGGGAACTCGAAAGCGCGGCGGAAACTCTCGCGCAAAAGGCCGTCGCCGCAGGCATCGAAGGGCGTCAGGTCGACGGAAACGACGTCATTGCGGTCCACGAAGTTGTGCGCTGGGCGATCGAAAAAGCGCGATCGGGCGGCGGACCGACGCTAATCGAAGCGCTCACCTATCGTCTCGGCGATCATACCACCGCCGACGACGCTTCGCGTTACCGCGATCCGGAGATTGTGCGCGCGCAGTGGACGCGTGAGCCGATCGCGCGGCTCCGTTCCTATCTCGTGAGCGAAGGCGCTTGGTCGAAAGAACAGGAGGCGGAGCTTCTGAAGGAGTGTGCGGAAGAGATCGATCGGGAAGTTGCGGCCTATCTTAACGCCTCGCCGCTCAACTCCGACGCCATGTTCGAGCATCTTTACGCAAAGCTCCCCGACTCCATGCAGCGGCAACGTGAGGACGCGCGTCGATTCGCCGAACGTAAAGAGCATGGCCATGTCTGAGATCACTTTGGTCGAGGCCGTCAATCTCGCGCTCGCCCGAGCAATGAGCGAAGACAAGGACGTGCTGCTGCTCGGCGAGGACATCGGCGTCAATGGCGGCGTGTTTCGCGCGACGAACGGCTTGCAGGCGCGCTTCGGCCGCGAGCGCGTCATCGACACGCCTCTGGCCGAAGGCGGAATCGCCGGCGTCGCAGTGGGCATGGCGGCGATGGGGCTGAAGCCCGTCGCAGAAATTCAGTTCTCCGGCTTCATCTATCCGGCTATCGACCAGATCATCAATCACGCCTCTCGCTTGCGCAACCGCACACGCGGGCGGCTGACCTGTCCAATGGTGCTTCGCTCGCCTTGCGGCGCCGGCATTCACGCGCCGGAACATCACTCCGAAAGTCCCGAGGCGATGTTCGCCCACATGCCGGGGCTGCGCGTCGTCGCGCCGTCTTCGCCCGCCCGCGCCTATGGGCTGCTTCTGGCCTCAGTGCGCGATCCCGACCCGGTCATTTTTCTCGAGCCGACGCGGCTCTATCGCCTGTTCCGTGAGGAGGTCGAGGACAACGGCGCGGAGCTGCCGCTCGACGCCTGCTTCGTCCTGCGGGAAGGCGCCGATGCGACGGTCGTCACCTGGGGCGCGATGGCGCCGGAAGCGCTCGCCGCCGCGGAAAAACTCGAGGAAGAAGGTGTCATGGTCGAAGTGATCGACGTCGCGACTTTGAAGCCTCTCGACGTCGAAACGATCCTCCGCTCGGTCGAAAAGACCGGACGCTGCGTCATCGTCCACGAAGCGCCGCGCACGGCGGGCTTTGGCGCCGAGATCGCCGCAGAAGTCGCCGAGCGCGCGCTTTATTCGCTGCTCGCCCCGATAAAGCGGGTCACCGGCTATGACGTCGTCGTGCCGCTCGCGAAATTGGAGAAGCAATATATTCCGAGCGTCGAGCGCATCGTCGACGGCGTTCGGCAAGTGATGGAGGCGTCATGAACATCTTTCGTCTTCCCGATCTCGGAGAGGGGTTGCAGGAGGCCGAACTCGTGGAATGGCGCGTGGCCGCCGGCGAGGACGTCAAGGTTGATCAGCCGCTCGTGGCCGTCGAAACCGCCAAGGCCGTCGTCGAAATCCCGTCGCCTCAGGCAGGTCGCATCGAGCGGCTGTTCGCCTCGGCCGGAGACATCATCCGCATCGGCGCGCCGCTGGTGGGCTTTGAGGGCGCCGGAGAAGACACGGGGTCGGTGGTTGGCGCCGTTCAGCACGGCGCTGGGGTGGTCCGCGACCAGCCGATCTCGGTTGGTCACGCTGGCGGAGCGCTGCGGGCGACGCCCGCGGTGAGAGCGCTGGCGCGCAAGCTGAACGTCGATCTCTCGATGGTGACGCCCTCAGGCGCGGACGGCTTGATCATCGTCCAGGACATAGAGCGGGTGGCGCGCATTCTCAGCGAGACGGAAGCCGCCGAGCCGTTGCGCGGCGCGCGTCGCGCGATGGCGCACAATATGGCCCAGGCGCAGGCGGAAGTCGCCGCGGCCACCATCGTCGACGACGCGGACATCAATGCCTGGGCCGCGGGAACCGACACGACCATCCGGCTGATCCGCGCACTTGCACAGGCCTGCAAGGCGGAGCCTGCGCTCAACGCCTGGTTCGAACCTCACGCCTTGGCGCGTCGCGTGGTGAAAAAGATCGACCTTGGCGTCGCCGTCGACCTGTCGGAAGAGGGCCTGTTCGTTCCTGTTCTGCGGGACGTCGGCAACCGCGACGCGAAGGATTTGCGCAAGGCGCTGGATCGCATGCGGCAGGACGCCGCGGCTCGGCGCATCCCGCCTGAGGAACTGCGCGGCGCAACCATCACGCTTTCGAACTTCGGCATGATCGCCGGACGCTATGCCGCGCCAATCGTTTTGCCGCCGACGGTGGCGATCCTCGGCGCCGGGCGGATACGCGACGAAGTTGTCGCGGTCGATGGCGCGCCTGCGGTGCATCGGATTTTGCCGCTCAGTCTCACCTTCGATCATCGCGTCGTGACCGGCGGCGAAGCCGGACGCTTTTTGGCCGCCGTCATCGCTGACCTCACGCTCGCGTCTTAAGATCTATTCGGCGTCTGGCTGCGCTTGCGGATGCGCCTCGATAAAGGCGCGATGCGAGGCGCAAGCGGCCTCCACCGCAAGTATGCGCGGGCAAGCGTCGAGCGGGACGTCGAAGCGTCGCGCGTTATAGACCTGCGGGATTAGGCATATGTCGGCAAGCGACGGCTCTGCCCCGAAAGCGAAGGGAGCAGGCGCGATAAGAGCCTCGACTGCGCTGAGGCCGTCATAAATCCAGCGCTTTCGCCATATGGCGATCTGATCGTCCCGAGCGCCGAACTGCTGTTGCAGCGCCTCGATGACTCGTAGATTGGCAAGCGGATGAATTTCGCAGGCGATCGTCAACGCCGCCGCCCGCGCCTGCGCCGCAGTGACGGCGTCTTGCGGCAAAAGCGGCGGATCAGGCTTCAGCGCGTCAAGATAGTCGATGATCGCCAGCGACTGGGTGATGAGCGTCCCATCGTCGAGTTCCAGCGTCGGCACGATATAAAGCGGGCTTTTGGCGCGATAGCCGGGGTCGCGCTGTTCGCCGCGCAACAAATGGACAGGCCGGCGTTCGACGACGAGCCCCTTGAGCGCTATGGCGATGCGTACGCGATAGGCGGCCGACGAGCGGAAATAGTCGTAAAGGATCATGGGTCTTTAACCGGATCGGCGACGCAATATCTAAATAGCAGCTCGGCGAAAGCTGCATAGGTCTCGTCATGGACTCGACGCTTGGCGGCGCCGGAACGCCCGCCGAAAACCCGATGGGAACGGACGGATTCGAATTCGTCGAATTCGCCCATCCTGATCCTGCGCAACTGGCGTCGCTGTTCGAGAAGATGGGATTTGTCGCCGTCGCGCGCCACCGCTCCAAGGATGTGACGCTGTATCGGCAGGGCGAAGTGAATTATGTGCTGAACGCGGAGCCTCACAGCTTCGCCGCCGAATTTCAGAAAGCGCATGGCCCTTCGGTTTGCTGCATCGGCTTTCGCGTCATCGACGCCGCGAAAGCGATGCGCCGCGCCGTTTCGCTCGGCGCGAAGCCTGTCGCCTTTGGCGTCGGCCCAATGGAACTGAACATCCCCGCGATCGAAGGCGTCGGCGGTTCGCTCATCTATTTTGTCGACCGATACGGCGATCAGGGTTCGATCTGGGACGTCGACTTTAGATGGACGGGCGAGCGCGATCCTAAACCCCTGGGCGTGGGTCTGACGATAATCGACCATCTGACCCATAACGTGCGCCGCGGCCGCATGGACGCGCTCGCGAAATGGTATGAGCGGATCTTTAATTTCCGTGAAATTCGCTATTTCGACATCGAAGGCAAGCTGACGGGCTTGCGCTCTCGCGCCATGACGAGTCCCTGCGGCAAGATTCGCATCCCGATCAATGAAAGCTCTGACGAAAAAAGCCAAATTGAGGAATTCCTGGACGCCTATAAGGGCGAGGGCATTCAGCACATCGCCTGCGGTTGTCGCGACATCTATGAATCCGTTGTCGCCATGCGCAACAATGGCCTCGAATTCATGCCGGCGCCGCCGGACGCCTATTATGAAGCGCTGGAGCGCAGGCTTCCGGGCCACGGAGAGCCGACGCAGCGTCTTAAAGAGCTCGGCATTCTGATCGACGGCGTCACGACAGGCGCGCGGCGTTTGTTGCTACAGGTTTTCTCCAAGACGGTCATCGGCCCAATCTTCTTCGAATTCATTCAGCGCAAGGGCGATGAAGGCTTCGGCGAAGGAAATTTCCGCGCGCTATTCGAGTCCATTGAAGAGGATCAAATCCGCCGCGGCGTTTTGAACCGAGCGGCGGGCTAGGGCCATGACGCAAACGCGCTATTTGCATGGCTTCGGCAATGAGTTTGAAAGCGAAGCCCTTTCCGGCGCATTGCCGATCGGTCAGAACTCTCCGCAACGATGCCCGTACGGCCTTTACGCCGAGCAATTGTCCGGCTCGGCATTCACCGCGCCAAGACATCTCAACCGGCGCTCATGGCTCTATCGCATTCGCCCTTCCGTCCTTCATGTCCGCAACCCTAAAGAGATTGAGCAGAGCCAGTGGAAAACCGCGCCCTGCCGCGATGTCGACGCGCCTCTCGGGCAATTGCGCTGGAGCGCGAGCGACGTCGCTCGCGACGCCGGCTCCTTTGTGAACGGAATCCGCACCATCGTAACGGCAGGCGATTGCGGCCTGGGAGGCGGCATGGCGGCGCATATCTATCTCGCCGCACAATCGATGCGCGACGACTATTTCTACGACGCCGACGGCGAGCTGTTAATCGTCCCGCAGCTTGGCGATCTACGCATCTTCACTGAGCTCGGTCTCGTCGAGTGCTCCCCCGGCGAAATAAGCGTCATTCCCAGAGGCGTGAAATTTCGCGTCGAGCTTCCCGCAGGCCCGTCTCGCGGCTATATCTGCGAAAACTACGGCGCGCCCTTCACATTGCCCTATCGCGGCGTGATCGGCGCCAACGGCCTCGCAGATCCGCGCGATTTTTGGACGCCGACGGCCGCGTTCGAAGACAAGGAAGAGGCCTGCCGCCTTACGGTCAAATGGGGCGGAACCTTTTATCGTTGCGATATCGCCTATTCGCCGCTCGACGTCGTGGCCTGGCACGGCAATTACGCGCCCTATAAATATGATCTGCGAAAATTCTGTCCGATGGGCGCCTTGCTCTTCGATCATCCCGATCCATCAATATTTACGGTCTTGACCTCTCCATCGGACGAAAGCGGGGTAGGCAACGTCGATTTCGCGATTTTTCCGCCGCGCTGGCAAGTCGCTGAGCATACGTTCCGACCTCCATGGTTCCATTTGAATGTCATGAGCGAATTCATGGGATTGATTTACGGTCGCTACGACGCGAAGCCGTCCGGCTTTGAGCCCGGCGGCATGTCGCTGCATAACGCGATGCTGCCGCATGGTCCCGACGCCGAAGCTTTCGAGCAGGCCTCACAGGCTGAGCTTGTTCCGGCGAAGATCGACGATGCGCTTGCCTTCATGTTTGAGTCCCGGTTGCCCTTCTATCCAACCTCTTTCGCCATGTCGCTTGAAACGCTGCAGAAAGATTATGCGGAGTGCTGGTCGGGATTGCGCCGTCATTTTACCGGCAATGGACCGTGAAGCTCGCGTCCCTGAAGAGCCGGCGCGACGGCGCGCTCATCCTCGTCTCGCGCGATCTCACGCGGGCTGTTGCGGCGGGCTTCGTCGCGCCCACTTTGCAGTCGGCGATCGAAGATTGGGAAACCGTCGCGCCGGAGTTGCGGGCTTTGGCGGCGCGTCTCGAATGCGGACTTCGAGAAAGCTTTCCCTTTCGCGAGCAGGATTGCGCCTCGCCGCTGCCGCGCGCCTACCAGTGGGCCGACGGCTCGGCATATGTCAATCATGTTGCGCTCGTTCGCAAGGCGCGCGGCGCCGAGATGCCGGAGAGCTTTTGGACCGACCCGCTGATGTATCAGGGCGGTTCCGACGCTTTTCTCGGGCCGCGCGACGCCATTCCCTTGCTGGATGAGAGTCACGAAGTCGATCTCGAAGCCGAGATCGCCGTCATCACGGACGACGTTCCAATGGGCGTCACGCCAGAGGAGGCGCGCGATCACATCAAGCTCGTGATGCTGGTCAATGACGTGACATTGCGCGGACTGGTCGCTCCGGAGCTTGCCAAAGGTTTCGGCTTTTTCCAGTCAAAGCCCGCTTCCGCCTTTTCCCCTGTCGCAGTGACTCCTGACGCGCTTGGCGACGTGTGGGACGGCGGATGGCTCTCGCTGCCGCTTCTGTCCTTCGTCAATGGCGCGCCGCTCGGCCGGCCTGACGCCGGAAAGGACATGACATTCGATTTTCCGCGCCTCATTGCTCATGCGGCAAAAACGCGGACGCTATGCGCCGGAACGATCATTGGCTCGGGCACAGTTTCCAACCGTGACGCCGACGGCGGTCCCGGCAGACCGATCGCGCAGGGCGGAAACGGCTACTCCTGCATCGCCGAGCAACGCGTGGTGGAGAAACTCATTGAAGGCGCGCCGCGAACGCCCTTCCTGAAAGCGGGCGACGTCGTGCGCATCGAAATGCGCGACGCAGAGGGCCGCTCGATTTTCGGCGCCATAGAGCAACGGGTTGCGAACTCAGCGCCGCAACGTTAGGCGCTTCGCTTCGCGCGGAAATAATGGAAATCGCCGCGCCAGATGATGCGGTCTCCCGGCGCCAACTCATGAGCCGCAAAGTCAGAAGCGTTGCGCAGCCGATCATAGATCGGAGCGAAGTCCTGATAGCCGTCGGCGAGGAGCTTCTCGAAGCTCTCGATGACGAAATATGTCTGCTGGAAATCGCTGATGATGTAATTCGTTCGCATCACGCGTTCGAGATCGAAGGCGATTCGGTTCGGCGAAGTGTCCTCCAGTGAAAAGATCGTTTCCGAAGGCGAGGACATGATTCCAGCCCCGAATATGCGCAGCCCCGCTGGCGTTTCGATCAGGCCAAATTCGATCGTATACCAGTAAAGCCGTGCGAGATTGTGGAGCTGACCACGCGCAAGCGCCCGTTGTCCGCCCCTGCCATAGGCTTCGAGAAAGCGCGCATAGGTCGGATTGGCGAGGAGCGGCACATGCCCGAAAACGTCGTGGAAGACGTCCGGCTCCTGCAGATATTCGAGCTCCGACTCTGGCCGAATGAACGCGCCGGCAGGAAAGCGCCGATTGGCGAGATGATCGAAGAAGGCGTCGTCCGGGATGAGACCGGCGACCGGGACGACGCTCCAGCCGCTCATTGCGCCTAATCGACGGCTGAGGTCGGTGAAATCCGGTATTCCGGAGCGCGACAGTTCGAGCTTTTGCTTCGCCTCCAGGAACTCGTCGCAGGCGCGCCCAGGCAAAAGCTTCGCCTGGCGGGCGAACAGCCTGTTCCAGCGGTCGTGCTCCTCGTCGCTGTAAGAGGCCCAATTCTGATCTATCGTCCAGTCCGCCTGTCGCGGCGCCTGTGCGTATCGATTTTTGCTCTCGCTCGTGAGTGGCTGCAGTCCCATCGCGGTCGTCCGTCGTGGAAGCCGTCTTTCTTCAACATATAGGACGCGGTGCCCGGTCTTGCGAGATGACATCGCGCGGACGCGCCTTAGATGAGCGAACATGGAAGAGCTCTCGCATTTTATCGGCGGACGCCGGGTCAAGGGAAAGTCCGGCCGTTTCAGCGACGCCTATGAACCGATGACGGGAGCGACGATCTCGCGCGTGCCTCTCGCCAGCCGCGACGAGGTCCGCGAGGCGGTCGACAATGCTGTTGCGGCGCAGCGAGAGTGGGCGGCGATCAATCCGCAACGCAGAGCCCGCGTGCTGATGAGATTCGTCGATATCGTCGGGCGCGAGAGAGACAGGCTTGCGGCGATTCTGGCGCGCGAGCACGGCAAGACGCTCGCCGACGCGCAGGGCGAAATTCAGCGCGGAGTCGAGGTCGTCGAATTCTGCATCGGCGTTCCGCATCTGATGAAGGGCGAATTTACCGATTCGGCGACGGCGGGCTTTGACGTTTATTCGATGCGCCAGCCGCTCGGCGTCGTCGCCGGCGTTACGCCTTTCAATTTTCCGGTGATGATTCCGATGTGGAAATTCGCTCCCGCGATCGCCTGCGGCAACGCCTTCATTCTCAAGCCCTCCGAACGCAATCCCGGCGCGCCTCTGTTTCTGGCCGAACTGATGCTCGAAGCCGGTCTGCCGGCGGGCGTGCTCAATGTCGTCAATGGCGACAAGGAAGCGGTCGATGCGCTGCTCGAGGAGCCTCAAGTCAAGGCTATCGGTTTCGTCGGCTCGACGCCTGTCGCCGAGTATGTTTATGCGCACGGCGCCGCACACGGAAAACGCGTGCAGTGTTTCGGCGGCGCAAAAAACCACATGGTGATCATGCCCGACGCCGATATGGATCAGGCCGTCGACGCTTTGGTCGGCGCCGCCTATGGGTCTGGGGGCGAGCGGTGCATGGCGATTTCTGTCGCCGTGCCGGTCGGCGAAGAAACGGCCGATGCGCTCGTCGCTCGGCTCGAACCGCGGGTCGAAAATCTGCGCGTCGGCCCTTCGACCGATCCTTCCGCCGATTTCGGCCCGCTGATCACGCGCGCGCATTTGGAGCGGGTCAAGGACTATGTCGCTCTCGGCGTTAAGGAGGGCGCTAAATTGCGGGTCGATGGCCGCGGATTCAAAATGCAAGGCTATGAGAACGGCTTTTACATGGGCGGTTGCCTTTTCGACGAGGTGCGGCCGGAGATGCGGATATATAAGGAGGAAATTTTCGGACCGGTGCTGTCTGTCGTTCGCGCGCGCGGTTTCGACGAAGCGTTGTCACTTGCGAGCAGCCACGAATTTGGCAATGGCGTCGCTATCTTTACCCGCGATGGCGATGCGGCGCGTGAATTCGCCTCCCGCGTCGAAGTGGGCATGGTCGGCGTCAACGTGCCGATTCCGACGCCCTTGGCCTACTTTACCTTCGGCGGCTGGAAGCGCTCGATGTTCGGCGATCTCAATCAGCACGGGCCGGACGCCATTCGCTTCTATACGAAGACCAAAACGGTCGCGTCGCGCTGGCCGGGCGGCGTCAGGACGGGCGCGAGTTTCGTCATGCCGACCTTGTCGTAGCCATGGCTCGAGTAGCTTTCATCGGTCTCGGCAATATGGGCCGTCCGATGGCGGCGGCGCTGGCGCGCGCCGGCCTCGAAACGCGAGGATTCGACCTCAATGCGTCGCTCGTCGAAGCCGCCGTCCGGGAAGGCGTCGTCGCCGCCAGTTCCTTACGCGACGCGATCGACGGGGCCGAAGTTGCGATCACCATGCTGCAGAGCGGCGATCAGACGCTGGCCGTCTGGCGCGAAATTGCCCCCGAAGCGCGCGGCAAGCTTCTCATCGACTGCTCAACGATCGACGTCGAAAGCGCGCGCAGCGGGCATCGGCTCGGGCAAGAGAGCGGCGCGCTCTCGGTCGACGCGCCAGTGTCTGGCGGCGTCGCCGGCGCGAAGGCGGCGACTCTGACTTTCATGTGCGGCGGCGAAGGGGAAGCGTTCGCGGCGGCAAAGCCCATCCTCGAACATATGGGCGCGCATGTGCTCCATTGCGGCGGCGCCGGCATGGGACAGGCGGCGAAAATCTGCAACAACCTCATGCTCGGCGTCACGATGATCGCGACGGCGGAAGCGTTCGTTCTCGCCGAAAGGCTCGGACTTTCGCATCGGGCGCTGTTCGAGGCGGCGTCGATTTCTTCGGGCCAGTCCTGGTCGCTCACGACCTATTGCCCGGCCCCCGAGATGGTTCCGGCGTCGCCTGCCAACAATGATTACAAGCCGGGCTTCATGACCGCGCTGATGCTGAAGGACTTAAGACTCGCGCAGGAAGCCGCGGCGCATGCGGGCGCGGCCTCGCCGCTCGGCGCCGCAGCGACGCAGCTCTATGCGCTCCATCAGGCTGCGGGCCAAGGCGGCGCCGATTTTTCGAGCATCATCAAGTTGATCCGCGGCGATAGAGCGCCAACGCCGGGAAAGAGCGAGCGTTCTTGATGTTGAGACAGAGGCGACATAGCGTGCGTCAAGAGGCGCGCGTCAAAAAGATCAGTCGGACATTTTTTCCACGTCTTTAGACAGGAGGCGACAGATGTCGAATCATTTTACCGGTCTCAGTCTCGGTCCGCCGCTCGGCGATCAAAGGTTGGACCTGTGCGATCTCTACGCCTTCCAATCCCCAAGCGATCCCTCTCGATCGGCGATCATCCTCAACGCCAATCCCTCATTCGATGAGTTTCATCCAGACGCCATTTACCGGCTCAATATCGATAATGATGGCGATTGCCTGACGGATATTGCGATCAGCTATGTGTTCTCGCCCAAGCAAAACGGCAGGCAGACTTTCGACGTTTACCTGGCGCGTGGCGTGGAGTCGCGTTCGCCAGAACCCGTGGGCGACAAGATCGTCTCGGGCGCCGAGGTTTCGTTCGGCGCCAAGCCGAACATCGTGCGATCCGGCGATTTCACCTTTTTCACAGGCGTTCGCAGCGACGCGTTCTTTTTCGATTACGATGGCATTCTGGCGCTGTACGACACGTCCGGCGGGAGAAATTTCACGGCGCCGCATTTGGGGGGCAAGTCTCCCTGGACAGGCAAGGATTCGAACACCGAGGCCAATGTTCTTTCGACGGTCGTTGAAATGCCGACGAGCGCTCTTGGCGGCAATCCAGTGGTGAGAATCTGGGGACGGTGCAGCGTGCGTGTGGACGGCAAACTTATTCATGCCGACCGCGCGGGTCATCCGTCAGTCAGCAGCTTCTTCAACACCGACGATACGAAAGAAGAATATAACGCCAGCGAACCAGTAAATGACCGCAAGCGCTGGCTCGAGCAATTCATCCATCTGATGGGCCATACCGGCAACTACGCGAGGGATGAGGCGATTACCGCGATCGACGAGCACGGCATCCTGCCGGATATGCTCAGCTTCGATCCCACAAAGCCGGCGGGCTATCCCAATGGCCGCACCTTCGCCGACGACGTCATCAATTTTCGGCTGTCCTTTCTTTCAAAGGGAGACATCCCCCCGGATGGGCTGCAGCCTCATACCGACACTTCGAAAGAATTCCCCTACATCGGAACGCCGCATCCAAAATAAATCTCAGCCGCAAAAAAACGGGCGCGCCGACAGCGCGCCCGTTTTGGCGTTTGTCCCGCGCCGGAAATTACCGATGCGCGCGGACCTTCTTCGGCTTAGCGGGCGGCGCAGGCGGCGGGGGCGGCGGCGTCACCGGCATATATTGCAGGCTGACATTGCCGATGCCGGCGGACACATTGAGCCCCGTGCCGAGCGAGACCGAAACGGGCTGCAGTGAGATGGTCTTGTTCGAGCCGCCGACAAGGACAGCTGCGCCGGCGCCGGCGCCGACTGCGGCTGATCCCTCTGCGCCGATATAGTCTCCGGCCAGCGCGCCGGGCTGGATGCTGTTTGTGGCCGCGAGAACCGTCCAAATCATTTGGCCCGGACCGCTAATGCCGATATTGGCGCCGACATTGGTCAGTCTGCCGATGTAATGCTGGGGCGGGTTGCCCTGAGCGTCCATGTAAACGCAGTCGAGCGCCTGGTTTTCGACCAGGATCAAGCCGACTCCGCCGGAGAGGTGGCAGAGGAGAGTGCCGACTTGCACCGATTGAGCCTTGGCGGCGCTGGGCGCGAGCGCGATGGCGAAGGACATCGCGCAAAACGCGCGTCCGAGCGAAAAACGAAACATCATTGATCTCCACTTATGGTTGCGGAATTCTACCGCGCGGGCGGAACTCTAAAGGCGAAAAACACAAAAGGTAAGCCTGCGGCGAACCCCTTGCGGAGTCGCGGGAATATTGCGCACAGCTGAATCGCGCCACGCGGAACGGGGTCAATATGCGCCGGAGATTCGAAATTGCGAAACGCGCCTTGTTCCGCGTCGCGTCAACGCGCCGGCGTGGACGTCGGCGCGCCGAGACGAACCCGGCGCAGCATCAGGGCCAGCGGGATGATGATCGTTACGACCGCTCGAGCGACGCTGTCCTGGTCTCGGTCATTCATTACCTCGCGCGCCTAAAGCGTGTTGGCGCGCCATCGAGCCGAGCCGGCGTCGCGGCCGTTACAGCCTGCCGATCAGCGCCATGACGACGACGATGGCGAGCAAGGCGCCGACGATGCCGCCGGGGCCATATCCCCATTCAGAACTATAAGGCCATGTCGGGAGCGCGCCAATAAGCAACAACAGCAGGAGGATGATAAGGAGGGTCGAGAGCAGCATGGATGAACTCCTTGGCCGCACATTTTGTGCGCGACCTTTCATGCGCAACTCTTACGTTCCAATAATGTTCCTGATGGCTGTTCGGCCGACTCGGCGCAGAATGGCCCTGCTTGCCTTCGACTTCAGCGCGCCTACGTTGCAAAGAACAGGCGCCGCCGCCAGGCGGAAGCCGCACGCGAAACGGCTCGCGGCCTCGGATGTAAAGGCGCGAGCCGTTTTCTCGAATAGCTAAGCTCTTACAGCTTGGGCGCCCCGGCCGGCGCGATGTTGAGTCGCGGATCGTCTTTCGGATTGTAATAGTCGATCTTCAGGGGGCCGGCCGCGTTGATCTGCAGAACTGAGTCCTCGTCAACAAAGACGTAATGCAATACGCCCGCGGGCATTGACATGAAGCTGCCGGCAGGAAGCTTTTCGACGCTGGCGCGGTCGGCTGTTTGCCCTCTGCCGAAACTAAAAGCGCCGGAGATAATCGTCACGAGCTCCGCCTTGGGATGCGTGTGCGGCGCAACGCGATAACCCTTTGGCGCCTTGATGCGAACGACGAAATCTCCTTCTTGGGTCGGATCTCCGTAAAGCACGGCCATTTCGGCGCCGCCCGGCAGTGAACTCGGCCCTGGCTCCCATTTGATATCGCCCGGAAGAAATACGCGATGCGCATCGACTTCTCCGCCCTGGGCCATTCCGCCGAAGGCCAGGAGGCCAGCGACGACGATCGCTAATTTTGGTTTCATGATTATCTCCCGTCGAGCTTTGGTCTTCTTGAACGGCGCCGGATTCGCGTCGGCGCTGCTTACATGTCGACAAATATAGGGCGCGAGAGGATGCGCTCACCCCGTCGCGATGGGAAAACGGCAATTCGAAAACGCCACGGGATTGTGGAGCTAGCCCACCAGAAGATCGCAGCGACAATGACGTAAAGACCGATAAGCGCTGCCCCGTCGACAATATCGGCCCGGCCGTCGACAGTCACGACCGTGACCACCAACACGGAAAGAAACAGGGCCGCGGCGAGAATCGGCGGAACGGCGAGCGAAGACGCGCGTCAGGCGATCAACTCGTCTTTCTCGGCTCTCTGCCGAGATGCTTCTCCAACTCGACGATGCGTCTTGTCGTCTGCAAAACCGTGTCAGGGTTGAGGCTGATGGAGTCGATTCCCAAGCGCACGAGGAACTCGGCGATTTCCGGATAATCTGAGGGCGCCTGGCCGCAGATGCCACAGTGACGGCCATTGCGCCTGGCCCCCTCGACCGCCAAACGAATGATCTCCTTGACGCCCTCGTCGCGCTCGTCGAAGTCGAAGGCGACGATTTCCGAATCGCGGTCGACGCCAAGCGTCAGTTGCGTCAGATCGTTCGAGCCGATCGAAAATCCGTCGAAATGTTTGGAGAACCGATCGACCAGCATGACATTGTTTGGAATTTCGCACATCACATAGACTTCGAGCCCGTTCTCGCCGCGTTCGAGACCAAGCTCTCGCATCAGCGAGATCACTTTCTCCGCTTCTTCGATGCGGCGGCAGAAGGGAATCATCAGCTTGACGTTCGTCAGGCCCATCTCGTCGCGCACGCGTTTCATCGCTGCGCATTCAAGAGCGAAGCCTTCCCGATAGGCTGGGTGCGCGTAGCGCGAAGCGCCGCGAAAGCCGATCATCGGATTGGCCTCGCGAGCTTCGAAGACGTCGCCGCCAACCAACGATGCATATTCATTGCTCTTGAAGTCGGACATGCGCACGACGACAGGTTTAGGATAAAACGCCGCCGCGATCGTGCCGACTCCTTCTGACAGCCGCTCCACGAAGAACGCGCCGGGGCTCTCATAATTGGCGGTCAGTCTCTCAATGTCGGCGCGTTCGCACGCTCCCAGTCGTTCGGGGTGGACCAGCGCCATCGGATGCGCCTTGATCGAGTCGGCGATGATGAACTCCATACGCGCGAGGCCAACGCCGTCGTTGGGTAAAGCGGCGAGACTGAAAGCGCTGTCGGGATTGCCGACGTTCATCATCACGTGAGTGGCAGGCTTCGCCAAAGTCGAAAGATTGACTCTCTCGACGTCAAACTCGATCGCCCCTTCGTAGACCTTCCCGACGTCGCCCTCGGCGCAGCTCACCGAGATCAGGTCGCCGGTTCGGATGAGGCGCGTCGCGGCGTCAGTGCCGACGATTGCGGGAATGCCAAGTTCGCGGGCGACGATCGCGGCATGGCACGTGCGGCCTCCGCGGTTCGTCACAATGGCCGCCGCCGATTTCATCACCGTGCCCCAGTCTGGCGATGTGGTGTCGGCGACGAGGATCTCGCCTGGGACAAATGTTGAAAGTTCGCTGGCGCTCTCAATGACGCGCGCCTTGCCGCTGGCGATCTTTGCGCCGACCGCGCGCCCTTCGACTTTGACCGCGCCGCGCTTCGTCACCTTGTAGATTTCGGCGACGTTGCGGTCGCGGCGGGAGGCCACTGTTTCGGGGCGCGCCTGCACAATATAAAGCCGTCCGTCGACGCCATCTTTGGCCCATTCGATGTCCATAGGACGGCGCGCGCCGGCTTTGGCGCTATAGTGGTCTTCGATCGCCATCGCCTGTCCGGCGAGCGTCAGCGCCTCCTCGTCGGATATGCAGAATTTCTCTCTTTCCTTGGCGTCGGTCGGAATGTTGCGCGTCGTCGCCCGCCCCCGATCCGAAAAGATCATGCGGATTTTTTTCGGTCCCAGCGCGCGCTTCAAGATCGCGCGCTTGCCCTGCCGATAGGTAGGCTTGAAGACGTAAAATTCGTCTGGATCGACCGCGCCTTGCACGACGTTTTCGCCAAGGCCGTAGGCGCCGGTGATGAAGACGACGTCCTCGAATCCGCTTTCGGTGTCGATCGTGAAAACGACGCCGGAGGCCGCCAAATCCGAGCGCACCATTTTCATCACGCCGACGGAATTGAGCACTTTGAAGTGATCGAAGCCGTTGTCGATGCGATAACGAATGGCGCGGTCCGTGAACAGGCTCGCGAAGCAATGACGGATGGCGTCGAGAACGGCCGTGGGGCCGCGCACATTGAGATAGGTGTCGTGCTGCCCGGCGAAGCTCGCGCTGGGCAGATCCTCCGCCGTCGCCGAAGAGCGCACCGCCACCGTCAAATCGGGGCCGTATTCCTCCGTGAGGCGGGCCAAGGCGGTGCGAATTTCGGCTTCGAGATCGGGCGGCGTCTGCGCGCTGTAGACGATGTCGCGCGCCCGTGCGGCGCGCTTCGCGAGATCGTCGACGTCGGCCGCATTCAGGCCCTCAAGCGCCTCCTTAAGGGCGGTCCAGGCGCCGGCACGGTCGAGCGTATAACGATAGGCTTCGGCGGTGACGGCGAACCCATTGGGCACGAGGATGCCTTTCGCCGTCAGCTCCCGATACATTTCGCCAAGCGAGGCGTTCTTGCCGCCGACGAGCGGCACGTCGCGGATGCCGACCTCGCCGAAGAAACGGATAAACGGCCCTGCCGCGGCCGGATGTTGCAGTGTTGGGTCTTGCGCGAAGGCTAATTTGTCAGCGTCTGCGGGAATTTCGGACATGAAGAGCTCTCTGAACGAAGGGGTTCGAGCGCGCCCCCCATGCGCTCCTTCCGTCATAATTGATGCAGTTGAATGGCGCCATCATACAGTCGCCTCGAATGATACGAAGAAAGGGCCGCTATCTCGCCTCTTCGTTGCTGTCGGCTAAGCCGGGGTTCGCTCAAGCGATTCAGTTAAAAAGGCGTTCGCGTGGGATGCCCGCAGGACAAAATTCGACCCGAAGGTCGACATTTGGCCGAATTTTGGGCAACAATGGAGACTATGAGAGTGCGGCACCCAACCGACCCACGCGACGGCCGGAGCAAGAAAATGGATTCGCTGGATCTTGATCAGGTGATGGACGAAATCATCCCGAGAGGGGACGTCAGACCGCCGGCGCCGCCGCCGGCGAACTTACCGGCCCGTCAGCGGCCACGCTCCAATGACGACGCTACAGCCGCGCTGGATCTCGTGTCCCAGGCGGCCGCCGCGATCAAGGAACTCGAAAAGCAGTCTGTTCAAGCGGTGGCGCGGGCCCATAGCGCCGCCAACGCAGTGAGGGAAAAGCTGCAGCGTGCGGAAGATCGCGGCGATCGCGCCGAGGCGGCGCTGCGCACGTCGGAGGCCGAAGCCGCCGAGCTCACCGCAGCTCTCCTTCAGACGCGGAAAGATCTCGAGGCGCTGCAGTCGCGGCTTGCGGTCAAGCACGCCGATCTTGTGGCGATGGAGCAGCGCGCCGCCGCGGCTGAGAAGCGCGCCAATGACGCGGAAGCCGCAGTTCAGAGGATCGTCGACGCCATTCGGACGCAGCTTCCAGTCAAGGCCGAATAGTCTAAGCCGTCCGCCTGACGACATAGAAGCCGTAAGCTACAGAGTCGCGGGCGTCGGCAAGCTGAGCGCGGCGCTAAGAACAGATGCCCCCAAGCTTATTGGGGCAGCCTGCCGCGCCTTACGCACAGCCAGCGAAACCAAGCTCAAGCTTTACCCTGGCGCCGGCCACACTCTTAAGTAGAGTCACATGGACGTGCGCGCTGGGACTGGTCAGCTAGCGCCGTGCGCAAATCCGCGCGATCATGCGATGCTCATACGTGAGTCGCGGCGGGGGCATCAGGAGGCGGGGATGTATAAGAAAATTCTGGTGGCGGTGGATATCAGCGAGGCCGACGTCACCCAGCTTGCGCTCGACGCCGCGGTGGCGCTCGCAAAAGTAGAACATGACGCGCAGCTGCGGCTCATCAACGTCCAGCCGCTCGTGCCGGTCGCTTTCATCGACTACATCCCGCCGAATTTTGACGAGGAGATGCGCGAGGCGACCGAAAAGGACCTCGCCGCCCTGCGCGGCAAAATTCCTTATCCGGCGGAGCGCGTTTCTTCCATCGTGCGCTTCGGCGCCGTCTATCCGGAAGTGCTCGCCGAGGCTGAGGAATGGGGCGCGGACCTTATCGTTGTGGGTTCGCATCGCCCGACCATGGCGACCTATCTTCTCGGCTCCAACGCCAAGACTATCGTGCGTCACGCCAAATGTTCGGTTCTTGTCGTGCGCAAATAGGCGCGGTGACACGCGCCGAACCCATGGCTAGACTTCGCCAATGCTTCGATTCGCGCCTTTGGCGTTTGCCTTTTGCCTCTTCTTTGCCGCCGGCGTCGCGTCAGCGAAGGCGCCTGTCAACGCCGAATTGCTGAAGCGCGGACGGGCGATTGCGCAACACAATTGCGGCCGATGCCATGCAGTCGGCGCGCGTGGCGAGAGCGCCAATCCAAAGTCGCCGCCGTTCCGCTATCTTGCGCGAAAATATCCGCTGAACAATCTCGAAGAGGCGCTCGCGGAGGGGATCGTCGTCGGCCACGAGGGCGTTGAGATGCCACAGTTTCGGCTCAGCGCCGCGCAGATCGAAGCGCTGCTCGCCTATCTCAACTCCATCCAAAGGTAGCCGCGCGACGGCTGGCGCGCGGATGCGCCGCGATGATTGACATCCCGATCGACAGGCGTCGGCTTGGCGGATAGGGCGCTAAGGACATTCGGTGACAAAGTCATTTGCGCTCGGCGTCGCCATACGCGATGTTCGCGGCGCCGCATCCGACCCGAGGCGGCCGCACAAACCTTGCAGGCGATCGATGAAAGATTTGGACAAGGAGGACAGCTCAGCGGTGCGTCGAATGCTCGATCGGATCGATCCGATCGGCTACTTGCTCGCCGAAGGCTTTCACCTTCTGGCGCTGTTCGCCATCGGCGGCGCGACGGTCTGGGCGGCGGCCAAGGCGTTTCTCGAAATGACGACGAAGGGCCACGCGACGATCGAAGACCTGTTGCTGCTCTTCATCTATCTCGAAATCGGCTCCATGGTCGGCATCTATTTCCGCACCAACCACATGCCGGTGCGCTTCCTCCTCTATGTCGGCATCACCGCGCTCACCCGCCACATGATCGGCTATGTGCAGATGGAGTCGGTCCCGGACGTCGGCATTTTGATCCTTGCGGGCGCGACGCTCATTCTGTCGCTTGCCGTCCTGACGATCCGCTACGCCTCGGCGCGATTTTCCTCCAGAGCGTCGGATGGCGTGGACGCCGAGTGAGTGGGCGATCACGCCCGTCAGTTCTTTATCTTGGAGAGCGCATCGCGGCAGTCGGGCGAGACTTCATCCTTGTGCGCCTGAAAACAGGCGAGGATGCGCCCGCCGCCGGGCATCACGTTGCTGCATAGCTTCGCATAGTCCGCTTTGCATCTTTCCTTCACGTCGTCGGGAATCTGGTTTCCCGGCCAAGCTTGCGCGGGCGCGACGCCAGCAAAAAGGGCGATCAGCAGCAAGCGTATAGAACGGCGCATTTGATTTCCTGGGTTGGTTTTCGCCACGAAGGCGGCCGCGCGATTGTGACCCGCGCATCGGGGAAGACAAGAGCCGTCCAGCCCCTTGCGGCCGCGGCTTTGCGGGAGAGGCCGCTCTGGTCTAAGAGAAAGCGGTAAAAAGTTTGAGGAAAATATGCCCGCGATACCGAACTTTGCGTCGATTCCCTTCGCGCCCGTTGCGCCCGAGCAGGAGGCGAAGCCCCGCCGCTGGCTGACGCCGGAAGGGATCGAGGTGAAGAACGCATATGGCCCGCAGGATATCGAGGGCCTCGCCTTCGTCGACGGCTATCCCGGCGTCGCGCCCTTCCTGCGCGGACCCTATCCGACCATGTATGTCGCCCAGCCCTGGACGATCCGCCAATATGCGGGCTTCTCCACGGCCGAGGATTCGAACGCCTTCTACCGTCGCAACCTCGCCGCCGGACAGAAGGGCCTCTCCGTCGCTTTCGATCTTGCGACCCATCGCGGCTATGATTCCGATCATCCGCGCGTGATGGGCGACGTCGGCATGGCGGGCGTCGCGATCGACTCGATCTATGACATGCGCACGCTCTTCGACGGCATTCCGCTCGATCAGATGTCCGTGTCGATGACGATGAACGGCGCGGTGCTGCCGGTTCTCGCACTCTTCATCGTCGCGGCGGAAGAGCAGGGCGTGCCGGCTGAAAAGCTGACCGGCACGATCCAAAATGACATCCTCAAAGAATTCATGGTGCGCAACACCTACATCTATCCGCCTGAGCCTTCGATGCGCATCGTGTCGGATATTTTCGCCTATACCTCCAAACATATGCCGAAATTCAACTCGATCTCGATCTCCGGCTATCACATGCAGGAGGCGGGGGCCTCGGCCGATCTCGAATTGGGCTACACGCTCGCGGACGGCGTCGAATATGTGCGCGCCGGCGTCGCGGCCGGCCTCGACATCGACGGTTTCGCGCCGCGTCTTTCCTTCTTCTTCGCCATCGGCATGAATTTCTTCATGGAGGTGGCGAAGCTGCGCGCCGCGCGGCTTTTATGGGCGCGGCTGATGAAGGATCTGGGCGCCAAGTCCGAGAAGAGCTTGACCCTGCGCACCCACTGCCAGACGTCCGGCTGGTCGCTGACGGCGCAGGACGTTTACGTCAACGCCATCCGCACCTGCGTCGAGGCGATGGCGGCGACCCAAGGCCATACCCAGTCGCTGCACACCAATGCGCTCGACGAGGCGCTCGCGCTGCCGACCGACTTCTCCGCCCGCATCGCCCGCAACACGCAGATCGTGCTGCAGCAGGAGAGCGGCACGACGCGCATCATCGATCCCTGGGGCGGCTCCTATTACGTCGAGCGCCTGACCGCGGAACTCGCCAAACGCGCCTGGGCGCATATCGAGGAAATCGAATCGCTCGGCGGCATGGCCAAGGCAATTGCAGCCGGCGTGCCCAAGCAGCGCATCGAAGAGGCGGCCGCGAAGACGCAGGCGCGCATCGACAGCGGAACGCAAATCGTCGTCGGCGTGAACAAATATCAGCCCGTGAACGACGCCAAGCCCAATGTGCTCAAGGTCGACAACGCCGCCGTGCGCGCCGCGCAGCTCGATAAGCTTGAGCGTCTGCGCGCCGAGCGGGATGAAGCGAAGACGCAGGCGGCGCTAAATGCGCTGACCGAAGGCGCCACGTCGGGCGCGAATTTGCTCGACCTCGCAGTGAAGGCTGCGCGGGCCAAGGCCAGCGTCGGCGAGATTTCGTTTGCGCTCGAAAAAGTGTTCTCTCGCCATAAGCCCAAGGCCAATGTCATTTCCGGCGTCTATGCGAAGGAAGCCGGCAAGGAGAGCGTCCAGGTCGGCCGCGTGGTCGGGATGACGCGCGACTTCGAGGACAATACCGGCCGCAAGCCGCGCATCCTCGTCGCCAAAATGGGCCAGGACGGACACGATCGCGGCCAGAAGGTGATCGCCTCGGCCTTCGCCGACATGGGCTTCGACGTGGTGATCGGCGATCTATTCGCGACGCCAGATGAAGTCGCAAGGAAAGCGGCGGAAGCTGATGTGCACATTGTCGGCGTCTCGACGATGACCGCCGGCCATTTAACTTTGACGCCGGAACTGCGCGACGCGCTGAGACGCGCCGGGCGCGGCGACATCATGATGGTCGTCGGCGGCGTCATTCCGCCGGATGATTTTCAGGCTTTGTATGATTCTGGCGCGGCGGCGATCTTTCCGCCCGGCACCAACATTCCGCTCGCGGCGGAGCACTTGCTGCACGAGCTCAACATTCGGCTGGGCTTCGCGCAACGCGAAGTGGCGAAGGCGGGATGACCTTTTTCTGCGCGCTCGTGCGTCATGGCCGGGCTTGTCCCGGCCATCCACGAAAGCCGCCGCTCGGTTCTGGCGTGGATGCCCGCGACAAGCGCGGGCATGACGCCTTTGGCTATCGCGCTATGTATATTGCGTCGGCAAGGGAGCCGGGCGATGGACGAAGACGCTTTCAATATGGCGGTGCGGAAATTTCTCAAGGAGGTCGGCGTCACCTCGCAGCGCGAGATTGAGCGCGTCGTGCGCGAGCACAAGGTCGCGGGCGGCCGCCTGAAGCTGCGGATGGCGCTGACAGCGGAGGGGACGCCGCTCAGTCACGTCGTCGAAAGCGAGATTGACGTTCGCTGAAAGGGTCAGATCGTCGGCGCCTCGACGAAGCGGGCGCTCTTGGCGATTTCCGCGGCGAGCGCGCGTATCTGCTGCTTTTCCGACTCGAGCGTCAGATTTGCCTCGGCGCGGGCCAGCGCGTCCGCGGATTGACGGAGAGCGGCTTTGCCGAAGGTCGTTGCGTCGTCGCGCGTCAGACCTAGCAGGATTTTTTGCAGCCATATCTGCACTTCGACCATGGCGGCGCCGTCGCGTGCGATGGGCCGAAAAAAATCCTCGAACATGTCGCCGACGTCGAGCGTCGGCAGATAAATGTTGGGAAAGTTCACTTCCGCCGCGCTGCGCGTTTCCCAAAGCGTAAGAAGGCGCGCGCCGCGCGTGAGCACCTCGATCGCAGTGCCAGGGTCGTTGATCGCCGGCGAGAGGGTGCGCGAAGCGATTTCGCTCAGCACGATCAGGCCGAAGCGCGGGTCTTGCTCGAAGGTTCGATGGTCGCCGATGGAAAAGACGCTTCGCAGCGTCTGCGTCAGTTGATTGAGCTGTTGTCGTTCAATTTCCGGACAGGCGACATAACACAGGGGCTTGGTGCGATGCGCGAAGGAGCCGGGGTTGACCTGAATCCATAATGTCGCGCCTATTTTTTTCACCGCTTCCTGCGCGGCGGCGAGGTCTATATGCAGCACATAGCCGGGCCGCTCGGCATGGATTGACGTCGCGTTCTCGGGCGGAGAGGTGGTCAGGGGCTTGCACCCGAGATAGGGCGAATCGAGGCGCTCCTCCAGCGCTTTGGCGGTGGCCTTTTCCAGCCGCGGCAGAAGATCGGAAAAGCGGCCAAATTCACGCAGCAGATCAATCCAGCGAATAAAATTCCAAAACATCAGCGCGATTACGACGAGCGTCACGAAGAACAGCAAAAGCCGTCCGGCGCCGCGGTATATCCCCAATTTGAGCGTGACGATTCCGACAAGGCTGAAGGCGAATGCGCCGAGAAAGGTTGCGATGACCTTTTGTGAGGTCTTCTCTTTGAGCAGAAGCTGCGTTGCGTGCGGAGTCGCGCTCGACGCGGCGCTCGCGATCGCCGCCGCCATGATGCCGAGCGAGAAGGTCGACACCGCCAGCATCGAGGAGGCCAGAATGGTCAGCACGCTTTCGAGGGCGTGGGCTCCGAGTTCCCCTTCGATCCAGTTCGGCATATGAACGCGCAATAGGGAGGCGGCGAAGGCGGTGGCGCAGGCGACGAGCGCATAAAGCGTCACCCGCACCCACAATTGCTGGAAGAAATGGGACAGCCGCCAAGCCCACTTTCTTTGCATGTCCCTGTCTCTCAGAGGCGCCGCGTCGAAGCTTAAGACGGGAAATAGCGCGCGCCAGACGCCAAGCCACAGCGGGCCAATTGAGACAGGGAGGAAACGGGTGGGGGAATTCTGGCGAGAGAGACGGGACTTGAACCCGCGACCTCCGGCGTGACAGGCCGGCGCTCTAACCAACTGAGCTACTCCCCCGCGAACGCGCGCGGACGCGAGAGGCGCCAGATAGCGCAAGCGCATCTTGAGGTCAAGGAAGTTCGCTTTCGCGGAGCCCTTCGGCGCAGCGCCTGAAAGCCGCTAAGCCGCGGGAACGCTTGGCCTCAGGCCTCTTTCTTCTACCGTCCCTTCCCTTTCCTTTGCGCCTGCATTAAGCCTCGCGCCATATAGGGAGACGACGGTGGACGACGACATGCGCAGGCGGCGCATCCGGGTGCGCGCCTGGCGCCGAGGCATGCGCGAATTGGATATTCTGATGGGACGTTTCGTCGATGCGCGCGTCGCGTCGCTTCCCGCGGAGGCGCTCGCCGAACTCGAGACCCTGCTCGACCTGCCGGATGACGCGGTATTCCGATGGCTTTCGGGGGCCGAGCAGCCGCCAGCAGAGCATGACACGCCGCTTCTGCGGCAGATCATCGCCTTTCACCGCCACGATGGGCCGATTCATTGAGCCTGGCCGCGACAAAGCAAAAGAAAGCGGCGGCGGGGCTGGAGGCGGCGCGCGCGGGCCTCATCAAGGGCGAGAGGCTGATTTTCGCCCATGCGCCGGACGGCTTTGACGCTTTCGTCAGCGCCGACCTTGCGCGCGCTCTGGCGCGCGAGGCTGAGGGACGCGCCGCCGTCTTTGTCCATGTCGCGCGCGACGCCGCGCGTTCAGCGGCCTTTCGCGCCTCCCTTCGCTTCGCTAACCCGGACGTCGAAATCCTCGACATTCCGGGGTGGGACTGCCAGCCCTATGACCGTGTGTCTCCGCACGCCGGCATCGTGGCGCGGCGCATGACGGCGCTCTCGCGCCTGACGCGGGCCAAATCCTCGTTCGAACGGCCGAGGGTCGTGACGACCACTGTTGACTGTCTGTTGCAGCGCGTCCCGCCGCAAAAGATCGTCGCGGCCGAAAGCTTCGCCGCCGCGCCAGGCAATGTGGTGAAGCTCGATGAATTGGCGCTCTGGCTCGAGGCGAACGGCTATCTGCGCGCGAGCACCGTGCGCGAGACTGGCGAATATGCGCAGCGCGGCGGCATCGTCGATCTTTATCCGCCGGGTCTCCCCGCGCCGATCCGTCTCGATTTCTTCGGCGACACGCTCGAATCGATCCGCTCCTTCGATCCCGACACGCAACGCGCGACGGGCCAGCTCCGCGCGCTCGATCTGACGCCGATGAGCGAATTGCGCTTGACGAGCGAGACCATGCGCCGCTTCCGACAGTCCTACGCCGCGCGCTTTGGCGGCCAGACGCGCGGCGACGCCCTTTATGAGGCGGTGAGCGAGGGCCGGCGCTTTCACGGCATGGAGCACTGGCTGCCGCTCTTCTACGAGCGGATGGATACGCTCTTTGATTATCTTGGCGTCGCGCCACTCGTCCTCGATCCGCTCGTCGAGGACGCAGCCACCGAGCGCGTCAAGCAGATCGAGGATTATTACGACGCGCGCAAATATGCGCATGATCTCGATCCCGCGGCCTCCAACTACAAGCCGCTCGAACCGCGCGAACTCTACCTGTCGCTTGAGGAATGGCGCTCCGCCATAGAGCAGCGCGCGGCGGCGCAATTCTCTCCCTTCGCGGCGCATGATGGCGAGAGGGCTATCGACTGCGGCGCGCGGCCCGGCCGCGACTTTGCGCCAGAGCGCAATACGCCCGACGTCAATGTTTTCCAGGCGGCGGCGGACCATGTCGGGGCGCTGCGCGATGCGGGCAGAAAGGTCATCGTCGCCGGCTGGTCCGAGGGCTCCTGCGAGCGGCTCGGCCACGTGCTCGCCGAACATGGCTTGTTGAATCTGCCGCGCGTCGCCTCGCTGCCACAGGCGCTGTCGCACGCGGTCTCCGTCGCCGTTCTCGGGATCGAGCATGGCTTCGAGACGGACGCTTACGCGCTTCTAGGCGAACAGGACATCCTCGGCGATCGGTTCGTCAGGCGCCGCCGCACGCGCAAGCCGAGTGAAAATCTCCTTGGCGAAGTCGCCGCGCTCGCCGCCGGCGATCTCGTCGTGCATGTCGACCACGGCATCGGCCGTTTCGTTGGACTTGAAACGATCTCCGCCGCCGGCGCGCCGCATGACTGTCTCGAACTCCACTACGCCGGCGGCGACAAGCTCTATTTGCCGGTCGAGAATATCGAGCTTTTGACGCGCTATGGCGGCGAGGACGCCGAAGCGCAGCTCGACCGGCTCGGCGGCGCCGGCTGGCAGTCGCGCAAGTCGCGGATGAAGAATCGCATCCGCGAAATGGCGAAGGGCCTGATCGAAATTGCGGCGCAGCGGCAGTTGCGCGAGGCGCCGAAGCTCATTCCGCCAGAAGGGCTCTATGACGAATTCTGCGCGCGCTTTCCTTATGACGAAACCGAGGATCAGCTCGCCGCCATTGACGCGACGCTTGACGATCTCGCGTCCGGCCGTCCGATGGACCGACTCATTTGCGGCGACGTCGGCTTCGGCAAGACCGAGGTCGCGCTGCGCGCCGCCTTCTGCGCCGCCATCAACGGCAAGCAGGTCGCCGTCGTCGCGCCGACCACCTTGCTCGCGCGTCAGCACTATAAGACCTTCAGCGAGCGCTTTGCCGGTCTGCCGGCGCGCATCGGACGGCTGTCGCGCATGGTCGGCGCGGCTGAAACGCGGCAGACAAAGAAGGACCTCGCCGACGGCCGCGTCGAGATCTTGATCGGCACGCACGCAGTGCTCGGCAAGACCGTCAGCTTCAACGATCTCGGACTCGTCGTCATCGACGAGGAGCAACATTTCGGCGTCGGGCATAAGGAACGGCTGAAAGAGCTGCGCGCCGAAGTGCATGTGCTGACGCTCTCGGCGACGCCCATACCGCGCACGCTGCAGCTCGCCATGACGGGCGTGCGCGAACTTTCGATCATCGCCACCCCGCCGATCGACCGGCTCGCGGTGCGCAGTTTCGTCTCGCCTTTCGATTCGCTCATCGTGCGCGAAGCGCTGCTGCGCGAACGCTATCGTGGCGGCCAGGCTTTTTTTGTCTGTCCACGCATCGACGACCTCGAAGAGGCCGCGGCGTTCCTGCGTGAAAACGTGCCAGAGTCGAAATTCGTCATCGCACATGGCCAGATGAGCGCGAGCGAACTCGAAGACAAAATGTCGGCCTTCTACGACGGCAAGTTCGATATTCTGCTGTCGACGACCATCGTCGAATCGGGCCTCGACATTCCACGCGCCAATACGCTCATCGTCTGGCGCGCCGATATGTTCGGCCTCGCGCAACTTTACCAACTGCGCGGCCGCGTCGGGCGCTCCAAGTTGCGCGCTTACGCGCTCTTTACGACGCCCGCCAACCGCACGATCACGCCTCAGGCGCAAAAGCGTCTCGAAGTGCTGCAGTCGCTCGATACGCTTGGCGCTGGCTTCCAGCTCGCGAGCCACGATCTCGACATTCGCGGCGCCGGCAATCTGCTTGGCGAGGAGCAGTCGGGCCATATCAAGGAGGTGGGCTACGAGCTTTATCAGCAGATGCTCGCCGATGCGATCACGTTGTTGAAGGCCGGAGTTGAAGAGCCGCAGGAGGAAGCCTGGTCGCCGACGATCGCCATTGGCGCGCCGGTGACGATACCGGAGGACTATGTCGCCGATCTCACGCTGCGCCTGCAGCTCTACCGCCGTCTGTCGACGCTCGAAACGGATCAGGACATTGAAGCTTTCGCCGCCGAGATGATCGATCGTTTCGGCCCCATTCCGCCGGAGGTGGATCAGCTATTGGAGATCGTTGCGATCAAGGCGCTCTGCCGACGCGCCCATGTCGAAAAGATCGACGCCGGCCCGAAGGGCGTCATCGTCGCGTTCCGCGAAGACAAATTCGCCAATCCCGTCGGGCTTGTGCGTTTTGTTTCGGAGCAGGGGACAAGCGCCAAGGTGCGCCCCGACATGCGCGTGGTCTTCATTCGCGAATTCGAGAGCATGAAACAGCGACTCGCCGGCACGCGTCGAATCCTCCGCGCGCTCGTCGAGATTGCGGAGAAGAAGGCGGCTTAATCTTTTCGGCGCCCCAGCAGCGTCTTTTTTTTGCTTCTGCGAAGAAAAGCTGCGGCAAAACGGCGCAACGACCATTGTAGAAATTGCGACATGAAAACGTAGCATTTTATGCGCGCGAACTCCGCGCCTGCCGCCGCCTATTGGGAGATTGGCGGCGGGAAAACCTCATGTCATCAGGGAGAGAAAACATGGCTCACAAGTTTTTCGTCATCGTCGCCCTCGCTTCGGTGCCGGCCCTCACTGGTCACGCCTTTGCCGGCGAGCAAGCATCGTCAGCCGCATGGAAGCCGCCTCAGGTCGTTGGGCAGCCTGGCTATAAGGAAGAGGCGGCCAAGCCGCGCGAGGCCACCTCGCCGCGTCCGATTGGCCAGGATCCTTATGCGGCGCGTAATCCGAACGTGTCGTCGCAGAATCGGTAGCGATAGGCCGAGCGGTCTTTAGGGGCGACCGTACAGGCGGAAATTTAGAGCGGCGGGCGCGCGCCCGCCGCTTTTTGCAGCGCACGATTCGTTCAAAAAGGGTGTCGTATCGCTTACGAAATTTACGCCCCGCGTGACGATTCGCCTGTCGCGCAAGCGCTTGATCTGTGACAAAGTTGCAGACGTTCAACGGCGCCTGATGTTCGGTTAGGCGCGCCACATGCGCGAAACGCCATAACGATTCGTCGCGCCCGCGGCGGAAGAAGCGATCGCGACACATCGCCAGGGAGGGCGCCATGACGACGCGGAAACAAGCCTCGCGCGGAAGATTGCTTGCGGCGAGCGCCGCCGCTTTGCTCTTCGCAGCTGGACTCTCTGCGGCGCAGGCGCAACAGCATGAGGGCCATGCCGGCGCCAACGCCCCAATGCAATGGGCGGACCCCGGCAAGGCCCAATCAGGCGTCGCTGAATCCGGCAAGTCCGAAGAGCGCAAGAGCGAGGCGGGCAAGGCCGACGAAGGTCATGCAGGCCATAAGGGCGGCATGGGCGGGATGATGGGGGGCATGTCCGGCATGGGACATGGCGAAGGTCAGAGCGGCGGCATGATGGGCGGCATGGGCGGCATGATGTCGGGCATGGGCCATGGCGGCGGCAAGGACGGCGACGGCATGAGCGGCATGTCGCACTCCGGCGGCGGGATGATGAACAAAATGGTCTGCGGCTTCGCCGATCATCTCGAGGGACGGCTCGCCTATCTCAAGGCGGAGTTGAAATTGACCGACGTTCAAACGGGCGCCTGGAGCGCCTTCGCCGACGCCTGGCGCGCCGCGGCGCAAAAGGCCAAGCAAAAATGCGACGCCGCCGACATGCGCATGGATCAATCCAAACCGGCGGTGGTGAACAAGCTCACGATGATGGAGAACCATATGGTCGACCATCTCGAGGTCGTGCGCGCGCAGAAGGCCGCGATCGAGTCGCTCTTTACCGTTTTGAGCGATGAGCAGAGGAAGACCGCAAATGAGACGCTGACAGGCATTATGAAGGTCGGCATGTCGATGGGCGACATGATGGGCCGCATGGGGGGCATGGGCGGGATGATGGGCGGCATGTCGGGCATGGGCCATGGCGGAGGCCAGAGCGGCGGAATGGGCGGCATGGGTGGAATGGGCGGCATGCAGCACTAATCCGGGCAAAATCTTTCCCGGCGGGCGCAGGCCCGACCGGGAATGGATTTAGACGAATTGCTCTTAGATTGGCTTCGCGAACGGCGCCCGCAGCCACTCTATTCCACCGAGAACTCGCGCATCATGCCCGCGTCCTCATGTTCGAGGTTGTGGCAGTGATACATGAAGCGGCCCTTGAAATCGCCGAACGGCTTGACGATTCGCAGTCGTTCGCCCGGCGCGACGAGCACGGTGTCCTTTAGTCCGCCGTCGATGAAGCCGTCGCGGATCGAGGCGTAGGCGTCCTCGTCGCCCTCGAAGCTGCGCTCGATAATCTCAAAGGGTTGGCCGTGCAGATGGATTGGATGCGCCATCGACATCATTCCCATCATGCCCATTCCGCCCATGCCCATTCCGCCCATCCGGCCGCGCATCATCCCGCCTCCCATCATGCCGCGGCCCATCATTCCCATGCCGCCCATCATTTCCATGCGGCCCATGCCGCCCATGCCCATGCCGCCGTGCTTATGAAAAATTTCGATAAGCTGCGTCGTGTCGACCGGAATGCGTTCGCGCGGCTGTATGTCGTCATGATCATAGGGGCGGCCGTTCAGGAACATCGCCATGTGCGCCATGGTGATGGCGATCGGAATCGGGTTGTCGAGATTGGCGATGTCCTCCTTGCGGAAGCGCCTGATCGTCGAGAGCCTCTCCGGAAGTTTCCATGAGTCGCTCGCAGTCTTCGTCACCCTCGCCGTAAATAAGGGGAATTCCTCGCCAATTGCGAGATCGCTTCCCATCATGCGCTGCGCCATCGGCGGGATAAGACCGTCGAACTCCCCGCTCAGCATCGTCAGCTTCGAACCCTGCGGACGACCGCTGAAATCGACGAGAAGATCGACGCGCTCGGCGGGCGCGAGCATCACATAGGGGCGCGTCTCCGCCTTCTCCAAAAGTCCGCCGTCGACGCCGATCACTGTCAGTGGCGTGTGATCGTCCCAGCATAGTTTGTAGATGCGCGCGTTCGAGCCGTTGAGAATCCGCAGACGATAAGGGCGACTCGCGACGTCGAGCGTGAAGTCGCGCCGTCCGTTGACGAGCACGCGGTCGCCATAGAAGCCGAACATGCTCGTATGCATGTCGCCTCCGTAGGCGAGCTGATTGTCGTCGTCGAACGAGCGATCCTGAATGACGAGCGGAATTTCGAACTCGCCGGAAGGCAGCCCGAGCGCGCGCTCCTCCTCGTCCTCGACGATGATCGCGCCGGCCAGGCCACGATAGACTTGCGTCGCCGTCGCTTCATGCGTGTGCGGATGATAGAAATACATCCCGGCGCGATTGCGGATCTCAAATTCATAGACGTAGGTTTCGCCCGGATCGATCGCCGCCGTCGGATGGCCGTCCATCAGCATCGGCACATGCAGACCGTGCCAGTGTGTGATTGTTTCCTCCGGCAATTCGTTTCGAAGCCGGATGCGGACCTTTTGTCCTTTCACGAAGCGCAATGTCGGGCCGAGATAAGTATCGGGCAGCGCCGTCAACGCGTTTGGCGGACCTTTGATCAGATTGCCGACATAGCGCCATACGCGGGTTGGCGCGCCAGCCAGGATCGGCGCCTTGTCGCGCTTGCAGATCAACTCGAGTTCGACGTCCGGATTGAAAGCTTCGGACGCGCGGTTGGGCGCAATGCGGCGCATCGCATGGCCCTGGCCGTATGCCCGCGCAGCAACCGCCGTCGCGCCGGCGCCGAGCAAAAATGCCCGGCGCGACCATCGCGCAAAGCGCTTCATTGATCCCCCTCAGCGGCGTTCGAGCGCCGTTTAAATTAGCTCCTCCTTATATAAGCGCTCTCTAAGCATTGTTAACTGCGTCAAAAAGCGTCGCTTTTTTCCGGGGGAGCCTTTTCGCTCAAAGGCGGCTATAATTTCAAAAAGTGGCGCGGCCCGATCACTCACTCAGATCGATTATGCAAGCAGCGGCGGCGCTTGAGCGCAGCTTTCCATCGCGATGAACGACAGCAGCGGACAACGCGCCTTCAGCGCGACCTTGGCCGTGGATTTCCTTCGGCGACGACACTCGGCCGTCGTGCGCCCGCGCTTCCTGATGTTTCTTCTGCTGTGCCTTTTGGCGCATATTTGCGTCGTCGCCTTCCTTCTCTGGCAGGACTGGCGCTTCGCCCGCGAAGCGCCGCCCGTCGTTGAGGAAATCCCGGTCGAGGTGATCAACGAGCCGCCCGCGCCGAAGCAGGAAGAGCCGCCGCCTGAGCCCGAGAAGCCGCCGGAGAAACAGGAGCAGCAGCAGAAGCCTCCGCCGCCTCCGCCGCCACAAGAGATTGAAAAGCCGGCCTTCGACGCTCCGGAGGCCGAGAGCAAGACCAAGTCCGACGTCAATGCGCCGGAACTGAAGGATCTCAAGACGCCAAAAAACGCGCCTGAACAGGAAAACGTCACGCCCAAGGACGAGAAGCCTCAGGGCATGAAGGACGCTGAGGACGAAAACGGAAAGGCGAAGGCGCCGGAAGAAGCCAAGGAAAAGCCAATCGAGGACAAGAGCGACGCCGAGATCATCGAAGAGGCCGCGCCGGATGCGAAGCCGCAGGAGAAGCCGGATCCAAATGAGAAGGGCGCGGTGAAGAAGGGCGAGGCCAATTCCATTGCCGATCAGCTCGCGGCGCTCGCGCCCATACCCGACTATAAGCTCGCGGCTCCGCCCAAGCCTTCGCCCGTCGGCGGCGGACATGCCAAGACGACCTATCTGACGATCCTCTATGGCCTCATCATGCCGCATATGCATATTCCGCCACGCGTGCGCGGAAATCAGATGATCGCCAGGGGCGCGGTCGTCTTCTACATCGATGAGATGGGCAATCTCACCCATCAGGCGGTGCACCAGCCGAGCGGCGCGCCCGATCTCGACGCCGCCGCGCTCGCCGCCGTGCGCCGCGCCGCGCCGTTCCCGCCGCCGCCGCGCGGACTGCCGCACTCGATGCTGTTCAGCTACGCGACCAAGTAGTCCTGTCGTCAGGTTGAACTTGGATGTCATTCCCGACGCGCGCTTTGCGCGCGATCGGGAAACCAGAGCAACATTCAGGATGCTTTTCGTGACTCCGGATTCCCGGTCAGGCCTTCGGCCCGCCGGGAATGACACGCACGCGAACCGCTCAATTCAATCATGCGTCACAGAAGCGCGATCGCTGAAACAAGCCGCCCATAATCCGGCTCGCGACGATGAACGCTGCGGCGATAGCTGAAACAGCGCGCTTCATCGGCGTAAGTGTCGACGCCGAGGTCTTCGAATGAAGCGACGTTGAGCGCCTCGACCCGTGACGCAATGAAGCCCGGCAAATCGAACGTCGCATGGTCTCTGCGAGCTGTCGGCGTAAAGAAGCGCGCGAAGGACTCATCCGCCTCAAGAAACCGCGCCACGAATTCCGGCCCGACTTCATAGTTCGTCGCGCCGATCGCAGGGCCGAGGGCGACATGGATGTCGGTCCGGCGCGCGCCCTGCGCTTCCATCTCCGCGACGGTCGCTTCGATGACGCCGCCGAGCGCCCCCTTCCAGCCGGCGTGACAGGCGCCGATGACGCGCGCCTCGACGTCGGCGAAGAGCAGCATGCCGCAGTCGGCGCCGGTGACGCCGAGCGCGAGTGAAACTTCCGTCGTGACGACGCCGTCGCATCGCGGCCGCGCCTCTGAGCTCCATGGTTCGCGTATGCTAAGAGCGTCTGCGGAATGTATTTGGAACGGCACCAGCAGGCGCTCGGCTTCGACTCCGAGGCGCGCCGCCATCCGGGCGCGATTCTCCGCAACGCGCGGCGGCGCGTCGCGAGAGCCGACGCCGCCATTGAGCGATGCGTAGACGCCTTCGGACACGCCGCCCTCGCGGGTGAAAAACGCGTGGCGCAGTCCGGGTAGGCTGAGATTTCGCGCCGTGAGCGCAGGCGTTTCGAACGTCATCGCGCCGATGTTACACGAAAAATCCCGGCAGGTCGGGCACGTCGGGATGAGTCACGGCCATCACTTTGAACAGCCCGCCCATCTGATGTCGCGTATCGTCAACGCCGACGAGACGTTCGAAGGCCTCGACGACCGATTGCGCCTGTTCAGGCGTCGCCCTTTTCGACAAGGCTTCCGCGCGGCGCTCGATGCCAAGCTGCAGCAGAAAATGCGCTTGCGTCACCGGGCCCATCACCTTGGCGCCCCGCGCGCGCGCCGCGCGCGCCAAAGCCGCGAAATCGACATGAGCGGTCAGATCGGCTTCGCCGGGCTCGGCCAGCGGATCGACGTAGGCGTGACGCGACACCGCCTGAAGACTGTCGCCGAGCGACGTCTCATCATAGCCGTAGTCGATGAGCAACAGCGCGCCGCCTTGCTCCACAAGCCGCGCGGCGATATCGCCGATGAGCTTTTGACTCGCGGCGCTCACTTCGATGATCGATCCTTCGCGCGCGGGAATGGTAAGCGTCGGCTCGATCTCATCTGACAGTCCAAAGGCGAGTTCGCCTTCGGCGTTGAGTCCGATGAGCTGCTCGCGCCAGCCGCCGGCGCGCTTGACGTAGTGCCTGATAGGCAGCGCGTCGAAAAACTCATTGGCGATGATAAAGGCCGGACCGGGCGGCGTTTCGGCAAAATCCAAATGCCACTGCACCGGCTTTGCGGCCCTGGCCAATGTCTGGCTTTGCGCCTCGCGCAGAACGGGACTGGTTTCGACAAGATGGACGGTGATGGCGGAAAAGAAACTGGGCGCGATCGGCGTCACGCGCAGCACGTCCGACATCAGCGTGCCGCGGCCGGGGCCGAGCTCTACGAGCCGCGCCTGAGGCGGCGCGCCTGCGGCGCGCCAGGCTTCGGTGACCCAGACGCCGAGCAATTCGCCGAACATCTGGCTGATTTCCGGCGCAGTGATGAAATCTCCGCCTGCGCCGAACGGATCGCGGGTCATGTAATAGCCGTAACGCGGATGCGTGAGGCAGAGCGACATGTAGCGCTCGACCGTCATCGGACCGTCGTGAGCGATCATCTCGACGATCTCTCTCTTCAAGGCGCTCATGCCGTAGCGCTCCTCGGGCGCAGCGCGAACATGATCGCCGCGGCGCCAAGCAAAACAAGCGGCGCAGAGAGGACCATGCCCATGGTCAATCCATTGGGCAGGGCTTCCTGCACCGGATCGGGTTCGCGAAAAAACTCGCAGAAAATGCGCGCGAACCCGTAGCCGACGCCAAACAGGCCGGTAATGAGTCCCGGGTGTTTGAGCGCGCCGTGGCGCGCCGCAAGCCATAACAGCAGGCCGAGCGCCAGGCCTTCGAGGCCGGCTTCATAAAGCTGGCTGGGATGGCGCGGAACGTCTCCCGCGCCGGGAAACGCCATCGCCCAGGGAACGTCGGTTTCTCGGCCCCACATCTCGGGTTTGATGAAATTGGCGAGGCGGCCGAAGAAAAGACCGATCGGCGCAACGGCCGCGCAAATGTCGCTGACGGTGAGCAGCGGCATGCTGCTGCGGCGCGCATAGAGAAACATGCCGATCGTGGCGCCGACAAGGCCGCCGTGAAAGGCCATGCCGCCTTTCCATGTCTGAAAAATTTCCAGCGGATGCGCGAAGTAGAAGGCCGAATCGTAGATCAGCACGTGTCCGAGGCGCCCTCCGATGATGACGCCGAAGGCGACGAAGACGAGAAGATCATCGAGAGACTCCCGGCTGGGGCGCGGTTGGCCGCGTCTCCAAAGCGCATCATTCGCGACGAGCGCGCGCAAGCCGAGCCAGCCGAAGAGGAAGCCGCCGATATAGGCGAGCGCGTACCACCGCAGGGGCAAGGGACCGATGTTGACCGCGACCGGATCGACCACTGGAAAGGGAAGCACAAAAATCGGCATTCATAAGGTCCAGGCGTGGCGTGCGTTTCGAACGCACATGCCCCGCCCGTCTTTTACCTGCCGGCCCCGCTGATGTCATGTCCCGGCTGGCGCGCTTCAAAACATGCGTGAGAAGGCGTCACGCCGCCATTTTCTGCGGCATGAACCGTCCGTAGAACGTTTCGCCTTTCGCCGCCATATCGTGCAGCAATTGCGGCGGCTCGAAACGCGGGCCGTATTTCGCGGCCAGTCTGTCGCAGAGCGCGACAAAGGCCTTCGCGCCCATGCCGTCGATATAGGAGATGACGCCGCCGGTAAATGGCGCGAAGCCGAAGCCGAGAATGGAGCCGACATCAGCCTCGCGCGGATCGGTGACGACGCCCTCCGCCATGGCGCGCGCGGCTTCGACCGCCTGGGTGACGAGAAAGCGCTGCTTCATTTCAGCGACATCGAGCGTATCCGGATCGAGCTGCTCTTGCGCCAGCGCCGAGAGGCCGGGCCACAGGGTTTTCGTTCCATTCGCGTGATAGTCATAGAAGCCTTTGCCGTTTTTGCGGCCGAAGCGGCCGTTTTCCTCGACCATGAAACGCAGCACGCGCTCCTGAGCGGGGTCGACGGAGTCTTCGCCGAGGTCTTTTTTCGTCGCCTGCAGGATCTTCCACCCGAGATCGAGCGCGACTTCGTCGTTGAGCGACAGTGGCCCGACCGGCATGCCGGCCATGCGAGCGACGTTTTCGATCATCGCCGGCGGCACGCCGTCGACAAGCATGATCTGGCCTTCGCGAACAAAATTGAGCACGCAGCGATTGGCGAAGAATCCGCGCGAGTCGTTCACCACGATCGGCGTCTTCTTGATGATGCGCACGAAGTCGAGCGCCGTCGCGAGCGCGCGGTCGCCGGTTTTTTCGCCGAGAATCACCTCGACGAGCAGCATTTTTTCGACGGGCGAGAAGAAATGGATGCCGATGAAGTTCTCGGGCTTCTGCGCGGTTTCCGCGAGCGAGGTGATCGGCAGGGTCGAAGTGTTCGATGCGAAGATCACGTCGCCGCCGACAACGTCCTGCGCGCGCTTGGTGACATCCGCTTTGACGGCGCGGTCCTCGAACACCGCTTCGAGCACGAGATCGCATCCTTTGAGCGCCGCATAATCTGAGGTCGCGACGACACGCGCCATCAGCGCGTCCTTGTCGGCCGCGGTGGCGCGGCCCTTGCTGACGGAGCCCGACATGAGCTTATCGATCGTCGCGACGCCTTTGTCCGCGCTCTCCTGATCGCGATCAATCAATACGACATCGAGGCCGTTGAGCGCGGAGACATAGCCGACGCCTGCGCCCATAAAGCCCGCGCCAATAATGCCGATCTTCTTGAGATTGGTTGGGCCGACATCTTTGGGCCGATGCGCGCCCTTATCCAGTTCGTTCTTCGAGAGAAACAGTGAACGGATCATCGCCGCCGCTTCCTTCGAGCGCAGAATATGCGCAAACCAACGCGACTCGACGGTCAGCGCCTGGTCCATCGGCAATTGCAGCCCTTCATAAACGGCGTGCAGAATGGCCTTGGCGGCGGGGTAGTTGTCGTAGGTCTCGCGACGATAAATGGCGTTGGCGGCGGGCCAGATCATCATGCCGGTCGGCGAGAACACCCTGCCGGAAGGATTCTTGAAGTCCTTCGCGTCCCACGGCGCCTGCGCCTTGCCGCCCTTGACGATGAAGGCGCGGGCGCGGTCCACGATCTCGGCCTTCGGCGCGATTTCGTGCACGAGCTTGGCGCCGAGCGCGGCGCGCGGCTTGATCTGATCGCCCTTGAACAGGAACTGCAGCGCGTCGCCCGTCTGCATGATGCGCGACACGCGCTGCGTGCCGCCGGCGCCCGGAAAGAGCCCGACCTTGATTTCCGGCAGGCCGACCTTGGTCTTCTCGTCGTCGGCCATCACGCGATAGTGACAGGCGAGCGCGAGTTCGAAGGCGCCGCCAAGGCAGACGCCGTGAATGGCGATGGCGAAGGGTTTGCCGCAGGTCTCCAGCTTGCGATAGAGCAGCGAGAGCCGGCGCGAAAATTCGAAGAACTGCTTGTTCGCCGCTTCTTCGCCTTGCTCCCTCAGCGCCTTGGCGTATTGCGCGGCGCCATGCTGCAGCATGGTGAGATCGGCGCCGCCCGAGAAGGCGTTCTTGCCCGACGCGATGACGCAGCCCTTGACGTCGGGTTCGGCGACGACCGTGTCGATGATTTGCTCCAGCTCGTCCATCACCTGCGGCGTGATGACGTTCATCGAGCGCTCGGGCATGTCCCAGGTCGCAAGCGCGACGCCGTCGGCGCCGGTCTCGAAGCGGAAATTGACGAGGTTCATTGTTCGTCTCCGAAAGATTTCCTTGGCGACTCCCTCTCCCGCTTGCGGGAGAGGGTGGCCCCGCGAAGCGGGGTCGGGTGAGGGCCCTCATCCGTCACGCCTTCGGCGCGACACCTTCTCCCGCAAGCGGGAGAAGGGGGAGCCCGCGACCTACACCCGCTCGACGATCGTCGCCGTGCCCATGCCGGCGCCGATGCAGAGCGTGACGAGCGCGGTTGATTTTCCGGTGCGCTCCAATTCGTCGATCGCGGTTCCCATCAACATGGCGCCAGTTGCGCCGAGCGGATGGCCCATGGCGATGGCGCCGCCATTGACATTGACCTTCGCCGGATCGAGGTCGAAGGCTTCGAGATAGCGCAGCACCACGGCGGCGAAGGCCTCGTTCACTTCGAACAGATCAATGTCGTCGATGGTCATGCCGGCGCGGCGCAGCACTTTTTTGGTGACGTCGACAGGTCCGGTGAGCATCAGAGCCGGCTCTGACCCGATATTGGCGTAGGCGCGAATTTTCACGCGGGGCTTGAGGCCATGCTTGTCGCCCGCCTCTTTCGAGCCGACGAGCACCGC
>Ga0233425_10002214_pt1 | contig 39361 bp, 28 predicted proteins | sample Watercolumn_Towu_2_FD_181712 | JGI IMG/M metagenome (GOLD analysis project Ga0233425, IMG submission 181712) | Freshwater microbial communities from Lake Towuti, South Sulawesi, Indonesia - Watercolumn_Towuti2014_140_MG | ecosystem: Environmental > Aquatic > Freshwater > Lake | place... | reverse complement strand
GCAACACTTCCGCCGAAGCAGTGACGGGCATCACTGCCCCTCCGGCTTCCTCATGTTCTGTCGGTATGCCTCGTTCCAGTCCAGGCACCTTGTGCCTGCCAGTTGAACCGACGACAGCTCGGTGTCCGTTTCGAAGTTGGGATTACCGAACTTCCGCCGCAACATATAATGCGGCCTTTGACGCTGGATGAGGGAGCATCGTTATGAGATCTTCCTGGTTGACTCGTCGGGGCGCCCGCAACGGCGCGATCAGCCGCGGGTTTCTCTTGGGTGGACTGACCGTACTTGCCGTGGCATGTGCCGTGGGACTAGTGTCCCTCTGGTATCCGGAGTCGCGGGACAAGGTGGCCGCGAAGGTATGGGCCCTCATGGGCAGGCAGGATTCGCCAGAGGAACATGGCCACGAAGACGCCGGCGAAGAGCAGCGTCACACCGAGTCCGCGCAGGCGGCAGCAGACGGACCTGCCTCCCACGATGCCCACGAACGTACGACGGCAACTAGTGCCGCGGACGAGTTCGATCATCGGCATGACGAAGCGGATACGATCAAGCTCAGCACGCAGGCGCAGGCGAGCATCGGGGTGCAGCTGACTCGCGTGGAGCTGCAGCCCTTTGAACGCAGCGTCACGCTGCCGGGAATGGTGGTGGAGCGTCCCGGCTGGTCCATCATGGAAGTCACGGCCCCGATGACTGGAGTTGTGACGCGCATCTATTGCGTGCAAGGCGAGGCAACGGAACCGGCACAAGCCCTGTTTGACCTCCGGCTGACGCATGAGGACCTGTTGCAGGTGCAGACCGATTACCTCCGCACGGTGGAGGAGTTGGACGTCATCCGCCGCGAGATCGCGCGTCTGGAAAAGGTCGCCGCTGAAGGAGCGATCTCCGGCAAGTCATTCCTGGAACGGCAATACGATCAGCAGCGACAAGAAGCGTTGCTGCGCACCCTGCGGCAGGCGCTGCTGCTGCACGGTCTGAACGACGAGCAAGTCGACACCATCATGCGCACACGAACGTTGCTGCAGAGCCTGACGATCTTTGCGCCGGAACATAAGGGTGAAGCGGCTGAACCGCGTTCGCCCGGAACACTCCAGGTCCGGCAATTGCACGTCGCTCAGGGGAAGTTCGTCAATGCGGGAGATACACTCTGCACGCTGGTGAATCACGAGGAACTCTACATCGAAGGCCAGGCCTTCGAACAAGAGATCCCGGCCATTAATTGCGTGGCTGCCGAAGGGCGCGGCGTTTCCGTCTCGCTGGACGCCAAGGGGAGCGGGCCCGTGACGCTGACCGATCTCAAAATCCTGTACATGGACGACTTGGTCGATCCCCTATCGCGCACCTTCCGATTCTACGTCACGCTTCCCAATCAATTGTTGCGCGAGGACAAGTCACCGCAGGGGAGGCGATTCGTGTACTGGCAGTTCCGGCCGGGGCAGCGAAGCCAGATCAGCCTTCCGGTGGAACGGTGGGAGAACCGCATCGTGCTGCCGATCGAGGCGGTCGCGGACGAAGGAGCGGAATCGTACGTGTTCGAGTTCAACAAGGACCATTTCGATCGCCGGCCGGTGCATGTCGAATACCGCGACGAGCGGTCCGCGGTCATCGCCAACGACGGCACGCTCCGTGTCGGGTCGCAAGTAGCCAGCTCGGCGGCGCACCAGATGCAATTGGCGTTGAAGAACAAAGCGGGGGATACGGTGGATCCACACGCGGAACACGATCATTGAGATATCCATGCTCAACGCCGTCATTCGACTCGCGCTGAACTACCGGTTGTTGACGATGGCTGTCGCTGTCGTCGTTCTCGTGTACGGGAGCTACGCGCTCTTTCACCTGCCGATCGATGTGTTCCCGGACCTCGATCGTCCCCGAGTCACGGTGTTGACCGAGGCCCCCGGCTTGGCGCCTGAAGAGGTCGAAACCCTGGTGACGTTCCCCTTGGAGTCCGCGCTCTACGGCGCCACAGGCGTCCAGACGGTTCGCAGTTCGTCCGGGATCGGATTGTCGGTCATCCAGGTTGAGTTCGGCTGGGGCACGGACATCCATGTGGACCGGCAGGTGGTTGCCGAGCGATTGACGCTGGCGGCGGACCGTTTGCCACAGGGCTTGAAGCCACAAATGGGACCCATCTCCTCCGTCATGGGACAGATCATGTTGATCGGCATGTGGAGCGAGGGTGGCCAAACCTCGCCGATGGAAGTCCGCACGCTGGCCGATTGGGTGGTACGACAGCGATTGCAGGCCGTGCCCGGCATCGCCCAGGTGATCACGATGGGCGGTGGGCGGAAGCAATTCCAGGTGCTCGTGGACCCATTGGCTCTGCGCAACTACGGCATCACGCTCCATCAGGTCGAGCAAGCGCTTGCCAGCAGTAACACAAATGCCACGGGGGGCTATCTGAATCGCGGGGCACACGAATACCTCGTACGGTCCATCGGCCGCTTTTCAAATCTGTCCGAGATCGGTCAGGTCGTGGTGAAGGCCAGTGCCGAGCGTCCCATTCTGCTCCACCAGGTGGCCCGTATCGTCGAAGCTCCCCAGGTGCGGCGCGGAGATGCGGCGGTCAACGGCGCGCCGGCGGTGATGATCACGGTCTCGAAACAGCCGGGAAAGGACACGCGTCTGCTGACCCGCCAGATTATCCGGGAATTGCAGGAAGTCCAGGCCGCTTTGCCGCCCGACATCCGCCTGGATCCCGCCGTGTACCAGCAACGAGACTTTATCGAACTGGGCATCCGCAACGTCATCTACGCGCTGCGCGACGGCAGCCTGCTGGTCATCGTCATCCTGTTCCTGTTCCTGTTCAACTTCCGCACCACTTTCATCACGCTGACCGCGATTCCACTGTCGATCGTCGTGACCGGACTGGTCTTCAAGTGGTTTGACATGTCGATCAACACGATGACACTGGGCGGGTTGGCTGTGGCCATCGGTGAACTGGTGGACGACGCCATCGTTGATGTGGAGAACATCTTTCGCCGGTTGCGCGAAAATCGGCAGGCCTTGGTGCCCCTGCATCCACTGCAGGTGGTCTATGACGCCAGCAGCGAAGTCCGCAATTCCATCGTCTTCAGCACGGTCCTGGTGGTGCTGGTCTTTGTACCCCTGTTTGCCATGGGCGGCATGGAAGGGCGCCTCTTCACGCCGCTGGGAATCGCCTACATCGTTTCGATTCTCGCGTCGCTGGTAATCTCGCTGACCGTGACCCCCGTCCTTTCGTACTGGCTCCTGCCGAGTGCCCGCGGATTGCATGCGGACAAGGACAGCCTGGTGCTGCGGCTGTTGAAGCGAGTGGCCGGCCAGGCAATTCGCACGAGTGTGCGTTACCCCTGGTCCATTCTGGCGCTGGTGTCCGTCGCGGTCACGGCCAGTGCCCTGACGGTCGGGCGTCTCGGCCGCGACTTCCTGCCGCCGTTCAACGAGGGAACGGTGCAGATCAATCTGGTCCTGCCCCCGGGGAACTCCCTGGACACCTCGAACCGCATTGCGAGCATGGTGGAACTGCGGCTGCGGCAAGTCCCGGGCGTCGTAGGCTTCGGCCGGCGGACGGGTCGCGCCGAACTGGATGAACATGCCGAGGGGGTCAATATGTCGGAGATCATTGTGACCTTCGCGCCGGAGTCGGGCCGCAGGCGCGCGGAGATTCTGGCTGACATCCGGGAGGAACTCGCACAAGTACCGGGCGCGGTGATTGCCGTCGAACAGCCGCTGCAACATGTCATTTCGCAGATGCTCTCCGGCGTGAAGGCCCAGATCGGAATCAAACTGTACGGCGAAAGCCTGGACGTGCTGCGCTCCAAGGCCAATGAAATCAGAGCCGCCATTCAGGACGTCCCGGGCATCAAGGACCTGATGATCGAGCCGCAGATCGAAATCCCCCAACTGCGCATCCAACTGAACCGAGCGGCACTGGCTCGGCACGGACTCAATACTAACGATGTGAACGAACTCGTCGAGACCGCCATGAATGGCCGGGTCGTCACCGAAGTCATTCAGGGGGAGCGTAAATTCGATCTGGTCGTGCGTCTGGACGATCCGTTTCGAGGTTCGCCGGAACAATTGCGACGGCTGTCCATCGACCTGCCTGCTGGTGGCCGGATTCCGTTGAGCGATGTGGCCCAAGTGGAGGATGCCAGCGGCCCCAACACGATCAATCGCGAGAATGTGCAACGGCGCATCATCGTGCAGTGCAATACGGCTGATCGCGACCTGGGAGGCGTGGTCGCCGACATCCAGGACCGGTTGAGACCCATTCAGGCTTCTCTTCCGTCCGGCTACACCATCCACTACAGTGGTCAGTTCGAGAGCCAGCAATCCGCCACGCGTACCATTCTGTTGTTAAGTCTCGTTTCGCTGGCGTGCATGTTTCTGGCACTCTTCACCTTGTTCCGCTCAGTGAACTTGAGCCTGCAAGTCCTCTCGGCGCTGCCGATGGCCGCCATCGGTGCCGTTGCGGCCCTCGTCGTCACGCAGCAGTCGCTCACCGTAGCCAGTCTGGTCGGCTTCATTTCGCTGGCAGGCATCGCTTCCCGCAACGGCATTCTGCTCATTGCCCATTACCTGTACCTCATGAAACACGAGGGGGAGCACTTCACGGAGTCCCTCATCGAACGGGCAGGCAAGGAGCGTCTCGCACCCATGCTGATGACCGCCCTCTGCGCGGGAATCGCCCTGATACCCCTGACGCTGGCGGCAGGACAGCCCGGCAAGGAAATACTCTACCCTGTTGCCACGGTGATCGTCGGTGGGCTGATCAGCTCCACTCTGCTGGACATTCTAGTTCGCCCCGCGTTATTCTGGCTTTTCGGCCGGAATGCCGCGCGGAAGTACCTGCGGGCCAGCAACGCGGATGGAATGTTCCTCGAGGCTCAGGATTCACTGGCAGCGGGCAACATTTCCCCGCGGTGAATGCGATGATCGCCGAGTATGTTGGCGGTGAGTGGGAGCATCCACAATGACAATTCCACATCTGGCACTCGCCTCGGCTACCTTGCTGGCCACCTGGTCAGCAGCACCAGCCGCCAAAGCGCCGGCGCCTCTACTGCACCCGCTGGCGACGGCGCTGCCGTTCACTCATCAAGGGCCGTTCGTCACTACAGCCGATGGCGGAGTACTCTGTGTTGACGCTCTGCATGCGCTGCGCACTGGAGACGAAGGCCGCACCTGGTCGTCCACCCCGATCTTCCCCGACGGACAGCAGTACCGCATCAGTAACGAGCGCGCCTTGCTGCGCACCAGGTCGGGCGCCGTCATCGCCGCCTGGATGAACCTGAACGAGAAGAAATCGCCGCTCGGATGGAACTGGGGTACGCCGGGAGTCGCCTGGCAGGACTTCGTGCTACCCGTCTACACCTGTCGCAGTCTTGATGAAGGGCGGACGTGGGACAGACCCATCCTCCTGAACCGGCCCTGGTGCGGTTGTATTCATTCCCTGATCGAGACCAGGAGCGGACGTCTGGTCCTCGTGGCGCAGGAGGTCATCGCCGCCTGGCGACATGCGACGGTCGTGTTTCTCTCCGACGACGAGGGGCGGTCCTGGCAGCGCAGCAACGTGCTCGACATCGGTCAGGGTCAGCACGATCACGCTGGATCCATCGAAGGCACAGTGGTCGAGCGTCGTGATGGTTCGCTATACCAATTGCTGCGCACGGAGACCGGTTGGCTGTATGAGTCGGTCTCGCGCAACGGTGGCCTGTTTTGGGAGGATTTCCGGCAATCGACCGTTCGTTCCGTGACGTGTTGCGCTCAACTAGCGCGGCTGGCCGACGGACGCATCGCACTGCTGTGGAATCACCCGCCGCGCCGCGACCCGGGCAACCGCGCCAGCCGCGAGGAATTGTCCATTGCCTTTTCATCCGATGACGGCACCACGTGGTCGCCGCCGCGAGTAATCGCCGCGAACTACGGCACCGGAGGCCGTGTGTCCTATCCCTATCTCTACGAGCGCACGCCCGGTGAGCTATGGATTACGACGATGCAGGGCAATGTGCGGATGAAGATCAGCGTGGCCGACATCGGACGGGGTGAGATTCCCGTTCCATAGATGCCCTGAATAACAAGTGTCATTCAGCCAGGAAAGGAGCCGACATGAGACAATCCATGACTCGCCGCGGATTCTTGGGTACCGCAGCGGCGACGGCCGGCGGTGCACTGCTGCCCGGACTGATCGGGTCCGCAGCGGAATCCGCACCTCCGTCCGCCACAGAGCACTTCTGGTACCGCCTGCAGCCGGCGGGCCAGTACATCGACTCGCAGCGCGGGAACATGGCCTTTGGATATACCGACGGGACGTTGGTGTTCTCCGATGACAACGGCCACACGTGGCCGCACCGGCTCGCGTTTCCCGATGCCAAACGCATTTCGTTCAGCCATATTCTGCAGAACGGCAACGTTCTCTTCGCCACCGGATCGAAGCTCTACTTGAGCACGGACCGCCTGAAGAGCTACCGGCAAGTCGTCGTGAAGGCACGCGACGGTTCGGACTACGTTCCGCATTCGCCCCAGAACGCGGATAGCCCGGGCTGGTACTTTCACACATTGCCGGGAGTCGTCTCCTGGGACGTACACGGCGCCGAGATGATGGTCTGGGGCAACTACTGTAACGTCCTGGGGGGCGCGAGCCCTGTGAATATCTACTACTCCACGGACAGCGGGCAGACCGTCAAGATTGCCTATGCCTTCGGTCAGAACCGCTATTACCGGGATGACGGATCTGCCGGCGGAGGAAACACGGGTACGTTGTTGGGTGATCCGGACAACCCGGTATTTTGCCGCCACGTGCATACCGTGGCCTACAATCCCGCCGAGGATGCTTTCTATGCCTGTACCGGTGACCTCAGCAAGGCGGAGGGGCACGAGTGCCATTGGTTGCGCGGCACGTACGACGCCGCCAAGGATGAATGGAGCTGGAAGGTACTTGTCTCGGACAGCTCCAACTCGCGGTACAAAGCCGGCGGAATCACGTTCGTGGACGGCATGCTGTATTGGATCAGCGACGCCAACGGCCCCACACCGCACGACCGAGGCATCTTCCGCTGCGACCCGGCCGACCTCACGAAGCCCGAGAAACACACATTGCTGTTCAATCCGCAGGTCGAGTCGGGCAACATGATCATTCAGGACGGCGTCATCCTGGCCTCCCATTGTGCTCCCGCATCGCCGATGGCCACCGGCCTGATCATCTCCTTGGATATGGGCAAGACGTGGACGCAACACGATCTCAAGGAATTCGGTAAGCGCTCTCCCACGCGGTTTCACGAAAAGAATGGCGAAGGGTGGTTCCGCATGGATCTGCGCTCGGGATGGATCCAGCACGCCGAGGTGCTGTTTCTCAAACCCAAAGCATGAGTCGGTGCTGCCTTTTTCGATCACGCGCCGACTGTAGCGCTCACGCTCCGCGTGAGCGCGCATCATCCGGCAACCGACTCCGGTTACAGTCCGAGACTGTTGCCAGCGGAGGCCAACGCGCTGCGCATTGCTTCGTCAGACGGAGCGTGAAGGTTACCATGTGCGGCGCGGCCGGACCGCAACGGTTGTTTGAGAATTTTCTTTGTTTCCGAGTACGTGCGGCCACTGTAGTGCTGCCGCGGATTGGCGCATAATCGTTGCTGGCTCGAACCACGTACCACGAGGAAGGACAGCCATGAAACGAGAGAACGCTTCGTCGTCGCTTGATTTCCCACACCACTCACGGCGAGACTTCTTGAGACTCGGTGGCACCGCGGCCGCAAGCTCGGCGCTCGCAGCCATGACCGTTCCCCATGTGCACGCCGGTGAGGACAACACGATTCGCCTGGCACTGATTGGCTGCGGCGGGCGCGGCAGTGGAGCAGCCGTCAACGCCTTCGAAGCTCCCGGCGGGCCGGTGAAGCTCGTGGCGATGGCAGATATCTTCGAAAACCGGCTGCGAAGCGCACACGAGAACCTGATCAAACTGCACCCCGACAAGGTCGACGTTCCGCCGGAGCGGCGATTCGTGGGGTTCGATGCATATCGTAAGGCCATCGATTGCCTGCGCCCGGGCGATATCGCACTGGCCTGCACCTATCCCGCATTCCGCGTATTGCACCTGGAATATGCGGTTGAGAAGGGTATCCACGTCTTCATGGAGAAATCGTTCGCCACCGATCCGGTGGGCATTCGGCGCATTATCAAAGCGGGCGAAGAGGCCGAAAAGAAGAACCTCAAGATTGCGGCGGGCCTGATGTGCCGCCATTCGAAGAACCGCCAGGAACTGATCCGGCGCATTCGGGACGGCCAATTGGGCGACATTCATCTGATCCGCGCCTATCGCATGGAACCGGTGGGCCCTCTGGGCCCCAAGCCGAAAGGTGAAAACGAGATCCTCTGGCAAGTCCGCAACTCCATCCGCTTCCTCTGGGTCTCCGGCGGACTGTGGGCCGAGATGGACATCCACCAGATCGACGAGATCTGCTGGCTCAAGGACTCCTGGCCGATATCGGCCCACGGAATCTGCGGTCGAGCGGCCAACAGCACGGACGCGAGCCAGAATCCGGATAGTTTCTCCGTCGAATGGACCTTTGCCGACGGTGCGAAAGCCTACGACGTAGTGCGCTACCTGCCCAACTGCCACAACCAGTTCGACACCTTCGTGCATGGTACGAAGTGCGCCGCCCAGTTCTCTGGAGCGATCCACGCCGGAACCGTGCACACCTACAAAGATCAACGTTGCACTCCCGACAACATTGACTGGAAGGCTCCCAAGGAGGAACTCACTCCGTGGCAGGCCGAATGGAACGTACTGCTGGACGCCATCCGCAATGACCGGACACACAACGAGGCCAAGCGTGCGGCGTTGTCCAACCTGGCCGACATGATGGGCCGGGCCGCCATGCACACAGGACAGATCGTGACCTGGGACGATCTGCAGAAATCCGAGTTCCAGTGGGTCCCGGGTGGCATCGACAGCGTCAACGAGAACACGGCTCCTTGGCTTGCGCCGGACGCGCAAGGACGTTATCCCGTGCCCGTTCCCGGTCAATGGAAAGAAGTGTAGGGGAACGTCACGTCACATTCCAGGAAACTGCCGGAGAACTTCGCCATGTTGATTCGCAGATGTCTCGCATCGGGAATGTTGTTGCTGAGTTGCCTCGCGCTCGGCAGGGACCTGGCAGGGGCCGAACGGCAACGGCCGAATATCGTGTTCATCTTTTCTGATGATCTCACGTGTCAGGCGATCAGCGCCTATGGTGAGCAGCGGCGACTGCTGGAAACGCCCAACATGGATCGCATCGCGCGCGAAGGTATCCGCTTCGATCGGTGCCTGGTCCCCAACTCCATCTGCGGTCCGAGCCGGGCCACCGTGCAGACGGGGAAGTATTCGCACCTCAACGGCTTCTACAACAATTCCAACTGCCGCTTTGACAGCAGTCAGCAGACGTTTCCCAAACTGCTGCACGCTGCAGGCTACACCACCGCTGTGATCGGCAAGTGGCATCTGATCAGCGATCCGGTCGGTTACGACTACTGGCACATCCTGCCAGGGCAGGGGATCTACTACAACCCGCCAATGATCCGCAACGGGGAACAAGTCAAACATTCGGGCTACGTGACAGACATCATCACGGACCTGTCCCTGGAATGGCTGAAGAGCCGCGACAAGTCGAAGCCGTTCATGCTCATGACCCAGCACAAAGCGCCGCACCGCGAATGGGCACCGGCATTGCGCCACCTCGGTTGGGACAACGACCGCCAATATCCGGAGCCGGAGACGTTGTTCGATGACTATGCCGGTCGGAGCAAGGCCGTCATCGATCATGACATGGGCTTGGACCGGACTTTCACGGACCTCGACGCGAAGTTTCGCCCCTCACCGAACATGACCGAGGAGCAGCTGAAGGTCTGGAATGCCTACTACGAGCCGCGGAATGAAGCCTTCCGCAAGGCGAACCTCACCGGCCGGGATCTCGTTCGATGGCGCTACAACCGATACATGCACGACTACCTCGCGTGCGTGAAGGCCATTGATGAGAGCGTCGGCCGGTTGCTGCAGTTCCTGGAACAGGAAGGTCTCGCCGAGAACACCGTCGTCATCTGCTCCTCCGACCAGGGCTTCTACCTGGGCGAACACGGCTGGTTTGACAAGCGCTGGATATTCGAGGAATCGCTGCGCACTCCCCTCCTGGTACGGTGGCCCGGCGTGACGAAGCCCGGTCGCGTAAGTGACAATCTCGTTTCGGTACTCGATTTTGCCGAAACGTTCCTGGAGATTGCAGATGTTCCCGTACCGAGTGACATGCAGGGACGCAGCCTGGTGCCGCTCTGCCAGGGTGAGGCGCCCGCCGATTGGCGCAAGAGTTTCTACTATCACTACTACGAGTTCCCGGTACCGCACCGCGTGCGGCCGCACTATGGCGTCATCACGGACCGCTTCAAACTGATCCATTACTACAAACCGGATGTCGATGACTGGGAGTTGCTCGACCGCGAAAAGGACCCGCTGGAAGTCAAGAACTTCTACACCGATCCGGCCTACGCGCAGACCGTTAAGGAACTGCACGCGGAACTCGATCGCCTGCGCAAGGAAGTGCAGGACACCGCAGACCCGCCGCGAAGTGCCTACGGTAATCACCCCTTTGACAATGAACCGCAGTCACCCGAGCCCGAGCGGGGGGCCAAAACAAGAAAGGCGAATAGGAAACAGCCATGAGCAACCGGATCTCTCACCACACGCGTCGTCAGTTCCTGCGGGCCTCGGCCAGCATCCTGGTCTCCGGACCCTGGCTCGCCCGGCGAGTTTCCGCCGAATCACCGGCCGCGAATGAACGCGTGAACCTGGCGATTGTGGGTGCGGCGAACAAGGGCTGGCACAACGTCGAACAGCTCAAGTCCGAAAACATCGTGGCACTCTGCGACGTCGATGCGAACTTCCTGGCGCGCGCGGCTCAGACCTACCCGGCAGCCAGGCAGTATCGAGACTATCGCAAGATGCTCGACGCCGAACAATCGCACGTGGACGCGGTCGTCGTATCCACCGCCGACCACTCGCACGCGCCCGCGTCGTCCATTGCTTTGGATCTCGGCAAACACGTCTATTGCGAGAAGCCGTTGACCCATACCGTGCGCGAAGCGCGCGTCGTGGCGGAACTCGCCAAACGCAACAAACGCGTCACGCAAATGGGCACCCAGATCCACGCCGAATCGAATTACCGGCGCGTCGTGGAACTCGTCCGCAGCGGAGCAATCGGGGTCGTCAGCGAGGTCTATACGTGGTGCAACAAGGGTTGGTCCAACGGCCGATTCGAAGCCTGGGACCAGCCTGTCCCCGCCCATCTGGATTGGGATCTCTGGCTGGGACCTGCACGCTATCGGCCCTATTCCCCCAACATCCACCCCGCCAATTGGCGCCGGTTCTGGGAATACGGTTCCGGCACATTCGGGGACATGGCTTGCCACGTCATGGACCTGCCGTTCTGGGCTCTCGAACTGCGCCATCCGCTGACGGTCACTTGCGAAGGTCCGGAGGTCCATCCCGTGGGGGCGCCGGAATGGGTGAAGGCCACGTACGAGTTCCCGGCCAACGACAGTCGCGGTCCCGTCAAGTTGTACTGGTGCGACGGGGGCGCGCACTTTCCGCTGGTGGGCGAAACCAAGGATTCGCGCGGTCAATCGTTAGGCCGCTGGGGACTGGGGATCTTGTTCGTCGGCGATAAGGGCCTGCTCGCGGCGGATTACGGCCGGTGGCAACTGCTGCCGCAAGATCGGTTCGCCGAATTCCAGCCGCCCGTTCCCTCGATCGCCGAATCCATCGGCCACTGGGCGGAATGGGTCCAGGGCTGCAAGACGGGTTCGCCTACGTCCTGCAACTTCGATTACTCGGGTGCGCTCACCGAAGCGGTCCTCCTGGGAACGGTCGCGTACCGGACAGGCAAGCGACTGGAATGGAATGCCGCGGAGTTGTCAGTCGCCAATGTGCCCGAGGCGGAACAATTCCTCTCCAAGCAGTACCGGACCGGTTTCGAAGTGGTCGGCATCTGACGATAAACGGGGAACTCGGCGATGCGTTGCACGCTCTTTGCGCTCGTGCTGGTGATCGGAGGCGGCCTGCCGGCAGAGGAAACACGTTCGCTACCCCCCTGGGAAGGACAATACAAGATCGATCCGAGCCAGACCGAGAAACTCACTGCCGCGGATGTCGTTGGGCCGGACGGCATCGCCTATCCCAACTGGACGCGAACCGGAGTCGAAGGAGGGATCCCTCAAGTTCCGCCGATAGTGAAGATCGAGGACTTTGGTGCGAGGGCCGACGACAACGGCGACGACTCACACGCCCTGGATGCAGCTTGTGTCGCCGTCGCGGAGAAGGGGGGAGGAGCCGTCGTGCTCGGCAGTGGCACCTACGATCTCGACTGGCCGGTGACCATTCGACACAACGGTGTCGTTATCCGCGGGCAAGGAGCCGCCAACACCCGACTCCGGTTCCGGTACGCCATTCCGGCGAGCGGTGTCGGGTTCTATGATCTCGCGCCGGGAAGCCGCATCGGCAAGTCCACGCGCATTACGGCGCACTGCCTGCCGAAAGGGCTGATGAAGGTTGACCTGTTGCTCGACGGCAAACTCGTTCACAACTGGGAGCGCAGCCAGCATTCGGGCAACACCTTTGCGTGCAGTGTGCGCGGAGATACCCTCATCGGCAAGTTTGCTGACGGCGAACACTCCTTGCAGGCGGTCGCGCATTATCAAGGCGGTTCGACTCGTACCGCGCAGATGCCGGTCGTGATCGACTCGAACTTCACGGATTCCCGCCGCGTGCCGGAATGGCAGGCAGTGCTGCTCTTCGCGGGTGCAGGTCTTGTCGAGCGGCAACAGAAGTTTGCCACCGATGGCGCGCGCGGCGCTCAGTCGCTGGTGCTGGAGAGCACGGCAGGACTGGCCGCGGGCGACTGCCTGTATGTAGAGGCCCCCGCCACCACGCGTTGGAAGGAACTGACCAAGAACGCCTGCCTTTGGGGGCGATACCGCGCCTACCAGGTGCGGATCGTCGGGGTCGAAGGCAATCGAGTGACCATCGAGCAACCGCTGCGCATTGAGTTTCCCGTGATTGACGGCGCGTTTGCAGCGAAAGTCCGCCCCATTTCGCGCTGTGGTGTCGAGGACCTGACCATTGAACAGACGGAAGACCTTTGGATCACGAGCGTCCTGTTTCGCGATGCCTGGAATTGCTGGGCGCGGGGAGTGACGGTCAAGAAGTGCGGCCGATTCCCTGTCTACGGCAGTAACGCCAAATTCTGCGAAGTCCGCGATTGCGTCTTCGACGATGCCTGGTTCAAGGGAGGTGGCGGCACGGCCTATGCCGGCTGGGACGGCTGCTGGGATTGCCTGATGGAAAACGTCGAGACGTTCAAGCTCCGCCATGCGCCGCTGTTTCAATGGGCAGCCAGCGGCAACGTGATACGCAAGAGTGTCTTTCACGACAGCGATGCCCAATGGCACGCCGGCTGGACGAACGAGAACCTCATGGAACAGTGCCAGGTGATTTCCACCAAAGGCAACGGTGGATACGGGTACGGCATGTGGGCCTCACCTCCGGAAGACAAGGCACACGGTCCCAACGGACCGCGCAACGTAGTCTACAACTGCGATGTCAGTTCACCGCAGGCGGGCTTGTGGATGGGGGGTATGAACGAGAACTGGCTGGTGCTTCACAACCGCTTCACCGTCGACTCCGGACCCGGAGTACTCGCGAAGCAGGCCAGCTTTGCTCACATCATCCGCGGCAACACGTTCGTGCTCAAGGACGGCAAGTCTCCCATGGTCCAACTGGCCACGCCGGATTGCATCGATGTGGACATCACCGACAACCGGTTGGTTGGCGGTAATGGCCAGTTCCGCACCGGCTCGGCTCGACCTGGCCAAGTGGCGCGCAATGAAGTCTCCACCAACACGGAGCGACCGCAGCCACCCGTGCCGTCGATCTACGAGTGGCAGCGGAACCAGGTCGGCCAATCCACGCAGCGAAGTCCGCAGCCCTAGCTCGGATTATTCACCACAAGAGGCACAGAGGGTGAGGAAGCGACAACAACGGCAAGCGGTTGCGCAACATCTTCACCTGGACTGAATCTGACAAGCTGCATATTCCCGCTCTTTGGCATTCCTCTGTGGCTCTGTGGTCGCTCTTTTGGTTTCGTACGTTGTCGGGGCTCGTTGGCCACGTGATCACGGGTCCGTGAGGTTGGGGGCCCACAATTCCGTCCTGATTTCGGGAGTCTGGCCCGAGGGGGGGAAGGTGCTCTTCACGGCCGCGCGGAGCTGTTGTGACAGTTCCTCCATGGTGCGGGCGTGCGCTGGATCTTTCGCGAGATTGGTCAGCTCGCGCGGATCCGTATCGTGATCGTACAGTTCATGACCCTGGCGGCCTTCGTCCCATTCCGTGTAGCGCCAGCGCGGCGTGCGCAGACTGTAGCCAAAATAGCGCTGCGCGTTCGCACGGGCTCCGCCACCTCGACTGACTTGAGTCAGAGCCCACCCGCGTCCGGGCACAGCCGGATCCCGCAACATGGGCACGAGGCTCTGCCCCTGCACGTTGTCCGGCGCGCGGACGCCGCACAGCTCGGCCAGCGTGCGAAAGATGTCGAGGTGTGAGACCGGAGACTTGGCGACTCCTCCCTTGGCAGCCTCGCGCGGCGCGACAATCAACAGGGGAACGCGGGCGCTTTCCTCGAAGAGACTCATCTTCTGCCAGAGCCCGTGCTCGCCCATGTGGTAACCGTGGTCGCTCGTAAAAACGATGATCGTGTTGTCTGCAAGACCCAATCGGTCGAGTGCATTGACAACGCGCCCGACCTGCGCGTCCATGAAACTGATGCTGGCATAATAGGCCTGCACGCACTGGCGGCGAAGTTCGTCGGTCAGCTTGTCCTGCTCCTTCTTGTAGCTGCCCAGTCCGGGCGGCGGAATGTCGGCCTGGTCCTCTTGCACTCCCTGTACGACCGGCATTTCCTGCTCGGGGTAATACTCAAAATACGGATGCTTGGGAGATACATAAGGCGTGTGCGGACGGTAGAACCCCACCGCCAGGAAGAACGGCCGCTCGCTCTTCTTGGCACAGCGTTCCAACACCCACTCGGCGTTCTCCGCCATAATGCCGTCCGTGTGGTGCTCGTCGCTCTTGGGCGAAGCATACCAGCTGAGCGTGCCGCCGAACTGACCGGGCGTCAGCGAGAAGATGTGCGGTTGTTCCTCCAGGCGGTCCACGCCCGCCGGGTTCAACTCCATTTCCCAGGACCCCGGATCATCGTGTCCGTTGGTGCCGATCGAATTCGGCACATTGTAGTGGTAGAGCTTGCCGATCCGACCGGCGAAGTACCCCGCCTGGCGAAATGCCTGTGGCATGCTGACCTGTGCGGGAATCGTCTGCCGGAAGATCTGCGCGTTGGCGAGAATGCCGGTACTGTTGGGACAAAGACCCGTCAACAGGGAGTTGCGGCTGGGACCACAAAGAGGGAACGAGCAGTACGCACGCTCGAACAACACGCCGCGAGCAGCCAGGCGGTCGATGTTAGGAGTCCTGGCGCGCGGGTCGCCATAGCAGCCGAGAAAGTTGTTGAGGTCGTCGGACATTAGAAACAAGACGTTCGGATGCTGCGGTTCTGCGGCGAACGAAATTGACAGGCCACTGCAGGCCAGGACCAGAATCATGGCGGAACGAAACATGAGGTTTCTCCAGGGATCGCGCGAATCAACGGATGGTCGTAAGCGTTTACGGGCCGGCGGGGGATTGGCGCATTTTTCGGCGTGGACGGTTTGCCGTCAGGACCAGACGTTGGCCGAAAACATGGGCCGATCCCCTTCTCTTTGCCGACCCGCAAACGCTTACCGGATGGACTTGCGAGCGTCTTTCGCTTTTCGATTTCGTTTGGGAGCCGGTGCCTCATCGGACGGTGCGGCAAGAATCTTCATGGCTTCCAGTTCCGCGGTCCACCGCTGCTCCAGCTCGCGGACGCGGTCGGGATATTGCGCGGCGAGGTTCCTGGTCTCGCTGCGGTCGGTCGCGAGGTCGTACAGTTCCCAGGGTTCGTCCTTGGCCGCGACCAGTTTCCAGTCGCCGACGCGGATGGCGCGATTGCCTTCATGGAGCCACCACAGACTGTCGTGTTTCGCACTGCCGTCTTGTGTGAACAGCGGCACAAGGCTCATGCCCGGTGACGCCGGAACGGATACGCCCTGCCAGGTGGCAGGCCGCGTCGTCCCGGCGAGTTCCAGGACGGTGGGCACGACGTCGATGAAGTGGACGGGAGTCGTGCGCAGCTCGCCGCGCGCAGCAATGCCCCGCGGCCAATGAACAATGAAGGGAGTGCTGATGCCCCCCTCATGTACCCAAGTCTTGTGCCGGCGGAACGGAGTGTTCGCCGCGCTGGAGAAACCGGGCCCGAGGCACAAGTACGTGGCAGCGGAGCCTGGGGATGCGGCCGGATCGTGACCGCCGTGGCGCACCATGATCTCGGCACTCGCGCCGTTGTCCGATGCAAATAGGATGAAGGTGGTTTCCATGGCATGCATCGCGCGCAATTGTTCGAGTATCCGGCCGACTTCCCGGTCCATGCGATCCACCATGGCCGCATGGATGGCCATCTTGGTGGCCTGGAACTCGCGTTGCTGCGGCGTCAGTTCGCTCCAGGGCAGCGGCCGGTTGACTTCACCGGGGCCGAGCTTCTCCAGGGCGTCCGGGAAGTGATACGGCGGTCCGACTTCCCGTTCCAGCGGGGAAAGAGCGGCGGTCAACAAACCTTGCTTCAGCTGCCGCGCGTGCCGTTCCGCGCGCAGGGCTTCCCAGCCGTCAAGGTAGCGGTTCTTGTAGCGCGCGATATCTTCCGGCAAGGCATGCAGGGGAAAGTGCGGGGCGATGAACGCCACGTACTGGAGGAACGGCCGTTCCGCATGGTGCGCCGCATGATCCTGCAAACAGGCAATTGCGTGGTCGGCCACGGCCCGCGTGGCGTAGTAGCCGGACTCGTCGGCTGCCGGCTGCACGGGCACATCATCGATTGCGTTGCCGCGTGCCGTGAAGAAGTTGCCTTGGTTTCGCATGTCGAGCGATTTGTCAAAGCCACCGTCGAGCACCTTGCCGTCGACGTGCCACTTGCCGGAGTGGTAAGCGCGATACCCCAACGGCCGCAGGTAGTCCGGCAGCAGCCGCGCCCAGACCGGGCGCACGCCCTGGCCGCCACCGCCCATTCCCGGCAGGGCGTCGCGGCGGATCTGCTGGGCATAGTAGCCGGTCAGCAAGCTCCCGCGACTGGGCCAACAGCGCGTCGTGTTGTAGGCCTGCGTGAAACGCAGCCCGCCCTGTGCCAGAGCATCGAGATGCGGTGTCTCGATCTCTCCCCCATAGCAGCCAAGATCGGAGTAGCCCAGATCGTCCGCCAGGATGATGAGCACATTGGGCCGCGCTGGCACGTCTGCCGCCCGCAGCGCGACCCAGGGAATCAGCGACAATGCAACCACCATAATCGGCGCAGTCCTGTTCATCGTTGTTTCTCCATGATTGACGTCGCGGTCGGAGTTCAGGGGGCGAGAGCCTCTCGCAAGACCGGCTCGAACACTGCAGCCTGCCGCAGGAAGCCGAGATCGTTGGGATGCGAGGCGTCCGTGGCGCCTTCCGTGTCGTCGCCGAGCAGCATGTCACCCGGAATGTAGTGCAGCTTCGCGACACCCTGTTTGCACAACGCGTCGTAGCATTCGCGCAGGGCCGCGTGGTTCTGCGTGTGGAACTCGTTGCGCTCGGGCAGAATCCACGAATTGGTGAACCGGCGATCCTCGACCAGAACAATCGGCGTGTCCGGCCGCGCCGCCCGCAGCATCTGTACGAGGACCGGGCATTTCTTGCGGATGTCGTCCGGACCCATGTTCGGCGAACAGTCGATCACGTAGACGGCGGCGTCGATCTGGCACAGGAATTCGCCGACCGCCGCGTCCATCCGACCGTTCCCGGAGAAACCCAGATTGATCACCGGGCGGTCGAGGTGGCGACCCAACACGGCGGTATGCACCATACCCGGCCGCGACGCACAAGCGCCGTGAGTGATGGAGGTCCCGTAGAACACAATCGGTTTCGCGTCGCGCGGCGGCAGACCCGTGAACTTCGCCCCTTGAGGCACTCCGATCTCCAGCGACTCCACGCCGTTGTAGAGGGGCAGGTACGCGGCGTATTCGCGCCAGCCGGGACGGAGCCCCTCCTGAATCAACTGCCGGACTTCCTTCTTGTCGGGCCTGGTGACGTTAACCCAGCGCCAAACGCCTTGCTCGTCGCGCGCATACAAGTCCAGGCCGCTCACGCCCGTCGCCGGCATATGGGACATGGCCAGCCGATCCGAACGCAAGACGTAATGTGCCCAGATCGCCGTAGCATCGGTCTGGAAGCGGACCAGCAGGCCCGCGCTGTCACGGCTCAAGCCCCACACCGCAGAGGTCACTTTGCCTTCCGCGGCAGCCGGGAATCGATCAAACCAGCGGCTGCGCTCCTGGTCGGTCCAGGCGCGTCCTTCCACACCCCACTGCGTCACGTCGTGCCAATCAATGGCCGGTCCGGTCGAAGCAGCCTCGGCGGGTTTGGCCGGCGGCGCGGTGGCCTCGGCCGCAACTGCCCTGCCAGAAATCGATGCGCTGGCCAGCAGATTCAGGAAGATCACGGAGAACACGATGAGCACTTCAACGGGGCAGAAACGGCGTTTCACGGCTTCACCTCAGTGTGTTATCAAGAACGAATCGCACGATCTGTGAGCGCTTGTGCCAACCGAAACAAACTTGATTTCCGCCATCCAGCGTACCCGCAGCGAGGCCACACGGAAAGAACGCCCGCCACCCGTCGCAGACAAAGCCGAATGTTGACTTGTCACACCAAACCGGTAAGCTGGTTGCGTCCTCCCACGCTGGATGGCTGTGGACGAGCGTTGAGCTGTGCGCCGGCAGGAGTCGCGCATGGTGGTGGATCGGTGTGTTATTGGCGTTGGCAGTTCTCACGGCGACGATCAAGTCGGTTGGTTGCTCGTCGATGCGGTCGCCCGGACCCCGTTGCCGGGAACTCGGTTCGTGGTTGCCGGTTGCCCCGCGGACCTGCTGGATTGCGTCCGCGAATGTCGGAGCCTGGTGATCGTCGATGCCTGTCAGCGCGGTGATGCACCGGGGACGATGACCAGCTTCACGTGGCCTTGGCCGAGTGAGTCGCCAAATATTGCCGCACCGGCGCGATCCACGCACGGCATGAGTGTCAGCAGCGCGCTGGCGTTGGCGCAGCGACTGAGGATTCTACCGCCGGACGTCGAGTTGTTGGCCATCGAAGTGCAGGCCTGTGTGCCGGGTACTTCCCTGTCTCCGGCGTTGCAGCGTCGGCTGCCGCAATTGGCGGCGTGTCTGCGCCGCCATCTCGCTGCGACGGACCTTTCCTCTTGTCGCGTGGGTATCGATCGGTCTCCGTCCCTGGCAGGAGAATCGTGAGATGAGTGCAGCTGATTCGTTGCGGGAATTGCGCGAGCTGGTGTTCTTTCAGGGTCTTTCGGACGCGTACTTGCAGCAGATATCGGCGGTGGCGGAACGCGTCTGCTACGCGGAGGGCAAGTTACTGTTTCGCGAAGGCGATCTCGCGCTGGATGCGCACCTGGTGCTGCGCGGCAATGTGTCGCTCGAGATCTGCGCACCGGGCGTGGGGTGTCGCCGCATCCTGACCATCGGCCGCGGAGAGATTGTGGGTTGGTCCCCCTTGCTGGGCCAGGAGCGTTTTACTGCCACCGCACGGACCTTGGTGGCCACGGAACTGCTCAAGATGCGTGGCAGTCAACTGTTGGCCATGTGCGAACTCGATCCGCGTTTCGGGTACGAATTCACGCAACGGGTGGCCATGACGCTGGTGAAGCGGTTGAATGCGACACGCATGCAGTTGCTGGACGTCTACGGTAGCGCAATGCCACACGAGTCTGACAACAGCTTGTAGCCATCGCGCGGGGAGTGATTTCATGCCGGATTCTCGTGGGCTTCCTGTCGGTTCCTTCGTGCGGTTGGATAAACCGGAGCTGCAGGCGGTTGTCGACCGATTGGGAGCGCTGGGTTACCGGACGATGGGCCCGCGCCTGGCGGACGGAGCCGTCGTCTGCGCCGACCTAGATCTGATCGACGACATGCCGGTGGGCTGGGTGGACGAGCAGGAGGCCGGCAAGTATCGTCTGCGCGAGTCCGATCCGAAGACCTATTTCGACTGCGTCGCGGGCCCCACCTCCTGGAAGGCTTGTTTCTTCCCGCCTTGTGAGACGGTGTTGGAAGCCCGGCAGCAGGAGACCGGATGGACGATTGCGACGCCGCAGGAGCCCGTCGAGCCGCTGGCGCTCGTCGGCATACGAGCCTGCGATCTGCAGGCGCTGCGGGTGCTCGATCGGGTCATGCTCGAGGGACCGTATGTTGACGCGGGTTACGCGAAGCGGCGTGAGTCGTTGTTCGTGGTGGGCGTGAACTGCCGTCGCGCGGCCCCGACATGTTTCTGCCACTCGACCAAATCGGGACCGGCGCTGGCCCCCGGTTTCGACCTGGGGCTGACGGAACTGCGCGACTTCTTCGTGGTCGAGATTGGCACAGAACGCGGCGGCGACGTGATTCTCGCTGCGCGGTGGACGCCGTGTTCGCTCGACGACATCCACACCGCGCGCAATCTACCCACGAAGCTGGCGGAGCAGATGCAGCGGCGCGGCAAGTCGGCGACGCAATTCGTGCCCGATCAACCCGCGGGCCGGCACCTCGACATGCACGAACTGTCGCGTTTTCTCCTGGACAACCTCGAACATCCGCGCTGGGAGGAGGTTGCCAGGCGCTGCCTGGCCTGCGGCAACTGCACGCTGGTCTGCCCGACGTGTTTCTGCAGTTCCGTGGATGAAGTGAGCGACTTGACGGGCACGCACACGCGGCGCGAGCGCAGCTGGTCGTCATGTTTCAATCACGAACACTCGTACATGAATTCGGGCACGGTCCGCCGCACGGTGAGCGCTCGCTATCGCCAATGGCTGGTGCACAAACTGGCGACCTGGCAGGAGCAGTTCGGCGTCGGCGGATGCGTGGGGTGCGGGCGCTGCATTGTGTGGTGTCCGGTGGGTATCGATTTGACGGCGGAAGTCGCCGCGATGCGAGGAGGAGCGACATGACGGCAGCCGTGGTCACGCAGTCCACGAACCCCTGGCTGGCTCATCCGGTGCGTGTGGAGTCGATCAAGCCGGAAGCTTCCGGCGTAGCTACGTATGCCCTCGTGTTCGAAGATCCCGCGGTCCGCCAGGCATACTCCTTTCGGCCGGGCCAGTTCAATATGCTCTACCTTCCGGGTTTCGGGGAGGCCGCGATTTCCTTGAGTTCCAACCCGGCTCTGCCGGAAGTGCTGCTGCACACGGTGCGCGTGGCGGGCAACGTGACGCGTGCGCTGGCGCGAAAGCGCGCCGGCGATCAGATCGCAGTCCGCGGCCCCTTCGGTTCCACCTGGCCCATGGAGGCCTGCCGGGGGAAGGATGTCGTGATCGCGGCCGGCGGAATCGGCCTGGCGCCGTTGCGTCCGGCCATTTACCACATCGTGCGGCATCGCGCGGACTATGGCCGCGTCTTCCTGCTGTATGGCACGCGGACTTCACAGGATCTGCTGTATACCAGCGAGTACGACGCGTGGCGCGCGGCGGGTATTGAAACCGAGGTTACCGTGGACATGGGCGACGCCGACTGGCACGGGCAGATTGGGGTCGTGCCCATTCTCTTCTACCGCCTGCATCTCGATCCCGAACGCACGCGGATCTTCACCTGCGGGCCGGAGATCATGATCCATTTCGTGATCTACGAGGCGCTCGCGCGCAAGATACGTCCCGAACATATCCACCTGTCGATGGAACGGAACATGAACTGCGGCGTGGGACTGTGCGGCCACTGCCAGCTCGGCCCTACGTTCGTCTGCAAGGATGGCCCGATCCTCACCTACCGGCAAATGAAGCCCTACCTTCATTTGGAGGACCTCTAATGGCGGCGCGCCCGAAACTGGCCGTGTTCAAGTTCGCCTCCTGCGACGGCTGCCAGCTCACGCTGCTGAACTGCGAGAACGAGCTGCTGGCCGTGGCCTCGGCCGTTGAGATCGCCTACTTTCTCGAAGCGCGCACCCAACAGCTGGACGGTCCGTACGATATTGGTCTGGTCGAAGGATCCGTGACGACGGCTCACGACATTCAGCGCATCAAGGAGGCGCGCAAACAATGCCGGTACCTGATCGCGCTGGGGGCCTGCGCCACGGCGGGAGGTATTCAAGCGCTGCGCAATTGGGCTGACGTCGCGGAGTTCACGCGCTGCGTTTACGCGCACCCCGAATACATCGAGACTTTGGCGACCAGCACTTCCATCGCGGACCACGTCGTGGTGGACTTCGAGCTGCGCGGCTGTCCGATCAGCCACCAGCAGTTGCTCGACGTCGTGTCCTCCTTGTTGCGCGGAAAGAAACCGGCCGTAGCGTCCTACAGCGTCTGCATGGAATGCAAACGGAGACAGACGGTCTGCGTTTCCGTCGCGCGCGGGATGCCGTGCCTGGGCCCGGCAACGCAAGCGGGCTGCGGGGCCATCTGTCCTGCTTTTGCCCGCGCGTGCTTCGGCTGCTACGGCCCCAAGGAGCAGGCCAATCCGATGAGTCTGATGCGGTTCTATTTTGACCGGGGCATCGGGCGCGGCACGCTCGTACGCCTGGCCCGCAACTTCAACGGCAACGCGCCCGAATTCCGCGACGCCAGCAATGTACTGAGTTCGCAGTGATCAAGAGTCTCAGCGAGGGAGTCCTGCATGTCGGCAAAACGGACCTTCGAAGTCAAGGCCTTGTCGCGCGTCGAGGGGGAGGGCGCGTTGTACGTGCGGCTGCTGGACGGTGCGGTCGACCACGTGGAACTCAACATTTACGAGCCCCCGCGGTTTTTTGAGAGCTTTCTCCGCGGGCGCAGTGTTGAAGAAGTGCCGGACATCACGGCCCGCATCTGCGGGATCTGCCCCGTTGCGTATCAGATGAGTTCCTGCCACGCCTTGGAAAAGGCGCTGGGCCTGCAAGTCCCGGACGAGATCCGCGCGCTGCGGCGACTGTTGTACTGCGGCGAATGGATCGAGAGTCACGCGCTGCACATCTATCTGCTGCACCTCCCCGACTTCCTGGGTTACGAAAGTGCGCTGAGCATGGCCAACGACCATGCCGACGCCGTGCAGCGCGGCCTGCGCCTGAAGAAGATCGGCAACGACCTGCTGGCCCGCATCGGTGGCCGTGCCGTCCATCCCGTCAACGTGACGGTGGGGGGATTCTATCGAGCCCCGCGCGTACGGGATCTGCAGGAATTGCTTCCCGACATCGAGTGGGCACTGCAGGCTTCCATTGAAACGCTGCGCCTGGTGGCCCGGCTGGACTTCCCGCCGCTCGACCGGGACTACGACTTCGTTTCGCTGCGGCATCCCCGCGAATACCCGATGAATGCCGGCGACGTCGTGACGGCTTCGGGACTGGAAATCCCCGTGGAGGAGTACGAACAGCATTTCCAGGAACGGCATGTGCGTCAGAGCACGGCACTGCACAGCGTGCTGTTGCCGGACGAGAGATGCTACCTCGTCGGGCCGCTCGCCCGGTTCAATCACTGCTACGAGCAGTTATCCCCGATCGCAAAGCGCGAGGCGGAGCGGTGTGGAGTCGACGGGGCAATGGAGAACAACTTCCGCAGCATCGTGGCGCGGGCCGTGGAGCTGATTACTGCCTGCGACGAAGCGCGTGAACTCATCCGCCAGTATACGCGCGAGCCGGCTGTCAGCCGCGTACCCTTCACGCCACGCGCCGGCGAGGGCTGCCATGCCACGGAAGCTCCGCGCGGCCTGCTCTATCACCGCTATCGGATCGGTGATGACGGCCTGATTGCCGAGGCGAAGATCACGCCGCCGACGTCGCAGAACCAGGGTCAGATCGAAGATGATCTGCGCGCGTTCGTCCCGCAGGTGCTGGATCTGGACGACACGACGGCTGCCCGGCGCTGCGAGCATCTGATCCGCAATTACGACCCGTGCATCAGCTGCGCGACGCACTTCCTGCGCTGGATCGTAGAACGCTGATTCCGGCGGCGCGCCTTACGCCTTCGTGCCCAATTGCACGCGCGCGGCCTCGAGGCGTTCGGTGAGGCAGGAGGCGATACCTTGCATCAATTGGTAGCCCAACCAGTGGTCACGCGTGCACAGTTCCCGCAACGCCTTGGCATCGATGCGGATCAATCGCGTGGGTTTGCGGCTGATCGCGGACGTCGTCATGCGATACGGTTCGACCATAGCCGACCAGCCCAGCAAATCACCGGTGATCAGAGTATCGATGGTGCGCACCGCATGCCGGTCCAAGGCGCACTGCAGGTCTACCTCCCCTTCCACGATAATGCGCAGGGCATCGGCCGGGTCCTTCTCCCGGAATACTTGCGTCTCCGCGGGAACGGAAACCTGTTCGGCGATCATCGCCACGGCTTTCAGCGTCTCGTCGGCGACCGAGCCGAAGCAACCGTAATGACGCAGCAGCTCGGGTGAAATCATGGCACGTCCCTCCCTTCATCTCCGGAGCCAAGGAACTGCGACAGGCGCTGTTGGACGACTCCGCACGCATCGCGCACGACCACTTCCAGCGGCATCTGGCCGGGAAGGCTGTGCGTGGCGCAACCGAAACACGGGTCGTAGGCGCGAAAGGCCATTTCCACCATATTCAACAGGCCTTCCGTCACCACCTGGCCTTTGCGGATCAATTGCTGTGCGGCCTTCTTCACCGAGAGGGAAATAGCGGCATTGTTGTTGGTCGTTCCCACGATCAAGTTCACTTGCGTCAGCAGCCCGCGCTCATCGGTGACGTAGTGGTGCGTGAGCGTTCCTCGGGGAGCCTCCACGCAACCCACGCCCTCCGTCGGGGTCTGAGTCGGCAGAACGCGATACTCTTTACTGGTGATCTCCGGATCGGTGGCCAACTCGACCCACCGCTCGGCCGCATAGAGCAGTTCGATCAGCCGGGCCCAGTGCGTGGCCAGTGTGTGCTGGACGGGCTTGCCTCCCAGCGCGTCGTAGAACTTCAGATACTCCGCCTGCGCCAGCGGTGTCGCCATGCCCTCGGCGGCATTGAGCCGGGACAGGGGAGTTGCCTTGTACACGCCGCTATCAACGCCGTCGACGAAGCCCTGCCAGCCGATCTTCTTCAGATAGGGAAACTTCAGATAGGTCCACGGCTCCACCCGCTCCGCCACATAGTGCTGGTAGTCGCGCGCCGCGTACCGGGCGTGTTCCTGGCCTTCAGGTCCCACGACGCGAATCTGACCGTCATAGAAATTCACATGCCCATTCGCATCCACGGTCCCCATGTTGTAGGTGCGGTGCACATAGATGTCGCCGGTGATCAGCTTGACGTAGTCGCTGTTCTTGAGCACTACGTCGGCGAACAACTGCAGGGAAAACTTCGCGAACTCCACGGCGTCCCGGCCCAGCCGTTCGATCTCCTGCCGCTGGTCCTCTTGAATGCCGCGGCTGACGCCGCCCGGCAGACCCCAGTTGGGATGCACCGCGCGGCCGCCCATCATCTTGATCAGGTGATGGCCGTCGCGCCGCATCTTCAGCACTCTTCCCGCGATGTCCATGCCGACTTTTTGCACCACGCCCAGGATGTTGCGTTCCGCAACGGGAGCCGTGGGCCCCATGACGAAGTCCGGGCCGCCCAGCGCATAGAAGTGCGTGGTGTGGTCGGTGGCGTAGAAGATGCTGTAGAGCAGTTCCCGCAACTTCTTGGCGGCGGGCGGCGGATCGACGTGGAACAAATCGTCCAGGGCTTTCGTCGCCGCCATGTGGTGGGCTTCCGGGCAGACACCGCAAATGCGGGCTGTCAGGTTCGGCATCTCTTCGGCCGGCCGGCCGATACAGAAACGCTCGAAGCCTCGGAGCTCCGGTATCTGCAGGTACACATTGGCCACATCCCCCTCATCGTTGAGGAAGATGTCGATCTTGCCGTGGCCCTCGAGACGCGTGACGGGATCGATGGAGATTCGTTTCATGGCACATCCGACCTGTCAAGGTAGTACCGTTTCGTCCATCCTTCAGACTGCTTTTGCCGCCGCCCCGTTCGTTTTGCGCCGGCTCCGGCGCAGTTCACTGCCGGCCAGGCCGAAGCGGTACAAGCTCCCAACCGGATCGGGAATACCTTCCCGCACAATGCCCTGGATCTCCTCGGGATCGGTGGCGTCAATCACGGATGCCAAGGCCGTCATCAACCGTGCGCCGCCGTCGTGGACGCCTTCGTTGGCACCGTAGCAGCCAATGCAGGGGGAGTTGACCTGCGGGCAAAGCGCTCCGCAGCCGGCCCGCGTGGCAATACCGCAGCAGACCAGGCCCTGCTCCAACAGACACGTCTCTTCGTCCGGGATGATCTGCCACGTACGGTAGAACTTCTTGATCTTCTTCTCGTTCCGCGTGCGGGGACATTCATGACAGACGGTGGTCTCGGCGCCGATGACGGAGCCCGGTGGAGGCAGCGTTCCTTGGACAATTGCCGTGACCGCCTCCCAGATTCGCTCCGCTTCCGGCGGGCAGCCCGGCAAGTAGTAATCCACGGGTACGGTCTGGTTCAGCGTGCGCAACGTGTCGTAGAACACGGGAAGATGCAATTCCCCTTCCGGGACGTGCGTCACGTGCTGCGGTTCCACGTGCTCCGCGTTGTCCGTGGTGGGCAGGTCACGATAGACCGTCTCGAAGACCTGGCGGCGATGGCTGAGGTTCGCCAGTCCAGGGATGCATCCTTCACTGGCACACGAACCAAAGGCAACCAGGACCTTTGACTTGCGGCGCATCAGCTGGGCCATGTATTCCTGTTCGCTGGTGCGGATTCCACCGTTGAACAAGCACACATCGATCTCGCCGTCGGCCATCCGTTCCACGTCGCGGACTTTGGCGTCAATCGCCACGGGCCAAAGGACGATGTCGAACGCCGCGGCCACGTCGAGGATCTTCTCGTTGATCGCCAGGACAGCGATCTCACAGCCGCCGCACGAGGCCGCCCAATAGAGCGCCAATTTGCCCTTCGCTGCTTCGCTCATCGTGGGATCTCCATTGCCTCGGAATGTTCGTCGACAATCGCCTGCAGCGCCTCCAGCCGTGCGCCGTTTTCCTCCCAGTTGCCCGACCAGTTCAGAGGTCCGAGTCGGCGCAGCTCCTCCACGAAGAGATCGATCGATTCCGCCAGGTGCTGGCCCTCCGCGGCTGAAGCCCAGACCAGGCACAACCGGCGATCCTCAATCCCCATCGGCTCCAGAAAATGCTGCAGCATGCTGTGCCTGCGGATTGTCTTGTAGTTCTGTTCGATGTAGTGGCAGTCGCCAGGATGACAGCCGGCAATCAGGACGCCGTCCGCCCCGAGGGCGAAAGCTTTGAGGACGAAGGACGGATCGACCCGGCCGCTGCACATGACGCGGATGATGCGCACACACGGGGAATACTTGATGCGCGCGGTGCCCGCCATGTCCGAGGCGGTGTAACTACACCAGTTGCACAGGAAGGCAACAACCCGCGGTTGAAAACACTGACCGGACGTTCCTGGTGCGGTATCAGTCATAGCTCATCAGTCCTTGCAGCTCGGCATAAACCTGTTCATCGTTGAAAAGATGCTGCTGCGCGGCGCCGGAGGGACACGCGGCCACGCAGGTTCCGCAACCCTTGCAGAGCGCCGCGTCGATGACGGCGATCTTCCGTTCCAAATCGTGGGTAATCGCCTTGTACGGGCAAAGCTCGATGCACGTCTTGCACCCGGAGCAGACGTCGTCGTCAATCCACGCCGTGTTCGGCTCCAGTTCGATCTGGCCTGCATCCATCAAGGCCAGTGCCCGTCCGGCGGCCGCATCGGCTTGGGCTACGGTATCGGGAATGTCCTTCGCTCCCTGGCAAGCGCCGGCCAGAAAGACGCCGTCATTGGCCGTATTGACGGGAGCCAGTTTCGGGTGCTTTTCCAAGAAGAAGCCTTCGGATGAGCACGAGATGCCGAAGGCCCGGCGCACGTCGGCGGCGTCCGCTTGTGGTTCCAGCGCCACCGACAAGATGACCAGGTCCACGTCGATCTCGCGGATCTTGCCCAGGAGGGTGTCGTCAACCGTCATGGTGAGCGCGCCGTTGGCCGCGTCGCCGTTGCCGTTGGCGGGGACGATATCGGCCACCTTCCCGCGGATGAAGTGCACACCCTCGTTCTGCACGCGCTGGTAGAACTCCTCGAATCCCTTGCCGGGCGTGCGCATGTCGATGTAGCAGTTGTAGACTTCCGCCCCGGTCTTCTCGCGCACCAGATGGGCGAGCTTGAGCGAGTACATGCAACAGACGCGCGAGCAGTACTTGTGGTAGTTTGCGTCGCGGCTGCCCACGCAATGGATGATCCCCACGCGCCGCGGCGTTGACCCATCCCGCAACACGAGTTTTCCGGCGGTGGGACCGCCGGCATTCAGCAATCGTTCGACCTCGAGGCTCGTGTAGACGTGTGGATGCCTGCCGTATCCGTAATAGGGAATGACACTCGGATCAAAGGCGCGGAACCCCGTCGCAACCACGATCACGCCGACGTCGTATTCCTCCACGGTCTCCTGTTGATCGAACCGGATGGCATTGCGTTCGCCGCAGGCCGTCACGCAGCCCTGCTTGCATTTGCCGCGCGTAATCTCCAGACACGTTTCCGGATCGACCAGCGGCACGGGGGGCACGGCTTGCGCGAAGGGGATCCACATGGGCTTGCGTAACCCCAGGCCCTGATCGAACGCGTTCGGGATGCGGGCGCGCGTGAAGACACACCCTTCGATGCACATCATGCAGCCCACGCAGAGACTCTCGTCGACGAACCGCGGTCGGCGCCGGATCTTGACGTGATAGCTCCCCACGGAACCTTCCACGGATTCCACTGTGGAATACGTCAGCAACCGAATCCCGCGGTGGAGCTTCACGGCCGTCATCTTGGGCGTCAGGATGCACGCGGCGCAGTCCAGTGTGGGAAAGGTCTTGTCGAACATGGCCATGTGACCGCCGATGCTGGGCTCACGCTCGACCAGAATCACTTCCTTGCCGGCTTCAGCCAGCGTCAGTGCCGCCTGGATTCCCGCGATGCCGCCACCGACCACCAGGGCCCGCGGCGCAATCTGCACGAACTGCCGCTGCAGGGGCTGATGATTCGCCACGCGCGCGATGGCCGCTGCCAGATGCGCCCGCGCTTTTCGCTGAGCCAATTCACGGTCATCGGTCACCCAGGCCACCTGTTCACGGATGTTGGCGATCTGGACGAGAAACCGATTCAACCCGGCGTCTTCCGCGGCGCGCCGAAAGGTCGCTTCGTGAAGATTCGGCGAACAGGCGGCAACCACGATGCGATTCAAGTTGAATTCGCGGATGTCACGTTTTACCAGCTCCTGGCCCGGATCCGCGCACATGTACTTGTAGTGCCGCGCCAATGCCACGTGCGGCAGCCCCTCGGCGAACTTCGCCAGCGATTCCACATCGACCACGCCGGCGATATTCGTGCCGCAGTGACAGATGTAGACGCCAATCCTCAGTGTTTCCTTAGGTGCGATCATGAATCGAGTCCCATGCGTGTCGTTGTCAGTTCGAGGCGCACCGTACACGTGCTCATGTCTTGCCGACCGAACCGGATCACGTACCGCTCGGCTGGCTGCTCATCTGCGGCTGCAAAGCCGCATCGGGGGTCTCCTTGGGGGCAGCCTGCAGGGCTTCCCACACCAGTTCGCCGAGGTCGGCCACGCGCAACCGCGCGTCGGCTCCGACTGTCTTGACTGCATCCTGGAACATCACCAGGTCTTTGGGACAGGCTACCGCCAGGCACGTGACGTCGGGCAGCGCAAGTGCCTCCCGGACCCGGTTCTCGGCCGGCCGTTCCGCAATACCCGGCGTATCCTTCATCCAGATCCGGCCTCCGCCAGCGCCACAACAGAAACTGTTGCTGCGATTGCGCGGTAGTTCCACGAGCTGCACGCCCAAGGCCTGTAACACGCGCCGAGGAGCGTCGTAGACTCCGTTGAAACGGCCCAGGTAACAGGGATCATGGTAGGTGACGGTCAGGTTCAACGACCGTATCGGTTGCAGGCGTCCCGTCCGGATCAGCTCGTCCAAGAGTTCGGTATAGTGGATCACTTTGCGTGCCGCCGGCGTGCTCGCGTCTTCCGCCGGCGGCGACGGCTCCGCCGGCGAGTATTCATTCTTCAGCGTGTTGTAGGTGTGAGGATCCGTGGTCAGCAGCGTTCTGGCCTTGGCATTCCCCAGTTCTTTGCAGTTCCGGTCGCGCAACGTCGAGAACAGTCCCTCCTCGCCGATACGCCGCGCGTCATTTCCTGCATTCTGTTCCTTTTCGAACAGCAAGCCGAAGTCCACGCCGGCCCGTTGAAAGATCTGGGCCAGCAGTCGCGTGACGGCCTGTGCTCGCTGATCGTACGCAGCGTAGTCACCCACAAACCAGAGGTACTCGACCTCCTGCTTGCGGGCGTCCTTCACAGGGGTCGGGAGCGACTTGGTCCAGTCCGTGCGCTTACGGGGCGATTGGCCGAACGAATTGCCGTACCGCTGCAGGTTCATCAGCGCGTCTTGCAGCCCTTCGTCCACCTTGCCTTGATCGACCAGATGCCGGCGCAGGTCGATGATCAACCGCGGCTGTTCAATGTGCACCGGGCAGATGTCTTCGCACGCGCGGCATGTGCAGCACGACCAGAGTTCCTCGGGGCGCACGTGCCCGTCATGCAGGTCAGGTGTCTGCCCGTTGGCGTTGGCCCTGGTGCGCAGGAGCGCCGCGCCAACTGCCAGGACAAGCTGCCGCGGCGACAACGGAAAGCCCGTGTGGTGGCCGGGACACGCTTCTTCGCATTTGCCGCACCAGGTGCACGCGTCCACCTGCAGCAACTGGCGCCACGTGTAATCCCGCACCGTGCGGACGCCCGATTCCGCCGCCACGCGCAGCTTCCCTGGAACCGTCGGCGCGCGCAGCAGGATGTTCGCCGGGGAGGAGATCAGATGGAAGGCCTTGGTGAACGGCAGCGCGACGAGAAACCCCAAGGCCAGAAACGCATGCAGCCACCACGTCCATTGGTGCAGACTGCGGATGAGACCTACGGGCAACGGCGAGCAGAGCTGTGCCAGGCCGAACCCCACAGGGGCCCAGGCCGCTGCGGGAAACAGCGGTTGTCCGCGCGCGACGTCCTGCAACAGAATATCCCGGCGTTCCTGCCCGGTGTGCAAGCGCTCGCGCAGCTGCATCTGTTTCATCAAAGTCGATTTCGCTTCCGGCGTCTCCACCGCGGCAATCCGGGCGTCAATCCAGTCGCCTTCGGCAATCCGCAACCCTTCAGCGGCGAAACCAGTCACGGCGATCAGCAGCAGGCATGTCAGCAGCGGAAACCTGTCCCACAAGCGTACGCCCAGCTGCTTCGAAGCAAGTCGTGCCGGACGCGTTACGTAGCGGCGATACGCCGCCGCCAGGACGCCGGCTATCAAGACGACGCCGAAGATGTCGAGTGCAAGTTCGAACAGCCGGTAGGACCAACCTCGCAGGATTTGAGTGTCGAAGAGCAGGTTCGTCACATCCTGATCGACCGTGGCCAAAGCCGTACCGATAAACAGGACGACCATTCCCCAGAAGATCGCCTGATGCATGACGATCGCGAATCGGTCACGAGAAAGCCGCGACTGAAAGAAGACGGACTTGACGACGTCGGTCGCGCGACGCCAAGTGAGAACCTCCTTGAGTTGTCGGACAACGGGTGGACCGTCGACGTCCTCTTGACCCAGTAGCCACTTGCGCACGCGCCAGGCGACTCCGGCCAGAATCGCGGCCATCACAAAGGGAATCAGCACATACAGCGTGATCTCCGCCCAGTGCGGAACGTTCCACATGATGGGGCGCGAGCACTCCATGTCAGGTCACCCTTTCCGTGAAGTGAGCTGTTCCACCAAGGCCGGCAACAAGTCCAGAGCGTCTGCTTCCGCTCCGTAGTGAGCGATGTCAAAAATGGGCGCCTTCGCATCGGTATTGATGGCGATGATCAATTCTGAACCTTGCATGCCTTCCTGGTGCTCGGGAGCGCCGCTGATGCCCAGGGCCAGGTAGAGTTTCGGCGCGACGGTCATCCCCGACTTGCCCACTTGCCGCGTGGGCGGCAGCCACCCTGCGTCCACGACGGGGCGCGAGGCGCAGACAGCACCACCCAGACTCTGGGCCAGCTCTTCGGCCATTTCCACGTTGTCCCGCTGTTGAATGCCGCGACCCACCGCGACGAGCACATCCTGTTGCGTGATGTCCACGTCGCTCGCGTCCGGCACGATCCACCCGCAGAAACGGACGAAACCGGACTCGCCAAGTACGGGCAGGGAGCGCGTCTCGACTTGTGCCGCTCCCGTTTCTTGAGTTGCTCGAAAGACTCCCGGAAGAACCATCAGGACCGCCAAGCCTGCGCCGACCTCCACATCGGCCTGCATCTTGCCGCCGCTGAGCGATGCCGTGACCAGGAGCTTGTCGCCGTCGCAGCGCAAGGACTGGCAGCCGGTGACCAGGGGGCATTTCAGGCGACCGGCAAGGAGCGGCGCCACATCCCATCCGATCGACGTACTGCCAATCAGGACGGCTCGCGGCTGCTCTGCGATAGCGATGGCCTGCGCGCCGCAGACGTACGCTTCCGGTGCATAGGCCGCCAGGGAAGGATCGTTCACGACGATGATTCGATCGGCGGCCGACAGTGCCGCGGCGGGATCAGGCACCCCGTCGCCCAGGACCAGGGCCACGACCTGCCCGCCCGTCAGCTTGGCAAGTTCCCGCGCCGCTGCCAGCAATTCGCGCGTGATGTCGGCCCAAGCACCACGGTGGATCTCGGCCAGAACCAGCACGTCTTGAGCACTCATTTCAGGATCCCTTTGTCGGCAAGTAGGGTCATAATCCTGGCGGCGATCTCGTCCGCCGAACCCGTCAGCATTTCCGCGTGCCCGCTCGCCGCCGGCGGATACAGGCGCCGGACCGCGACTGGCAGCTCGTCGACCGCAGCGGACGGTTCCGTCTCTTCGAATTGAGCCGTCTTGGTCGCCGCGCGGATGCGGCTGACCGGCACATACCGCGGCGGCTGCTCCGCCCCCAGGATGCCCAACACAGCGGGCAGCTGGACTTGCAGCTGGGCCATCACGGCTCCCGGGAATTCCTTGCGGACAGAGACGGCTCCCGGGTCGGGCCCGTTCTGCACTCCGCGAATCACGCCGACGTAGGGGAACGCCAGGGCCTGAGCGAGGAATGGCGGCAGGACCCCGTCCAGTTCGTTGTGGGCGTTCACTCCGACCAACACCAATTCCGGCCGCAAGGGCCGAATGGCTTCGGCCAACATGGCGGCCGCCACATGGGGCGTGGGTGGATCGGCTTCCTGCCACAGGAGCTTGACGATGCGATCGGCTCCCTTGGCAGCCGCGGTGTAGAGCGTGTTGTCCACATCGCCGAAGTCAAAAGCCAGCACTGTGATCGTGCCCCCTCCGGCTTCCTTCATCAGCAGCGCCTGTTCCAACGCATGATCGTCCGATTCATTGAGAATGAAGGTGGCCGCACCCAGGTCGAACTTCGTTCCGGAAGGGTCGACCTCTGGCGGCTCGATCAAGTCCGGGACTTGCCGCAACACGACGGCGATATTCATCGGTGCCCCCTTTTCCTCTTTCAATTCACGGCTGAAGATTCATGGCGTCGGCCAGCAATTCCAGGATGTCGCGGACCCGCAGTTGGCCTTCCAGCCCCACGACCTTGGCTGCGTCTTCGAATCGTGCCAGCTCGTACGGGCAGGAGACGGCCAACGTGTTCGCGCCTGTGGCTGCCGCCTGACGCACGCGCTCGTCCGAAAGACGCTGGCCGCCGTGCGCTACGATGTGTGCGTCGAGCCACATCCCGCCACCGCCTCCACCGCAACAGAGAGCGTCTTCACGGCTCCGCGCCATTTCGGTCAGCGTGATACCGGGAATCAACTGCAGCAGCGCGCGGGGCTGGTCATACTGGCCGGCGCGCCGCCCCAGGCAGCAGTTGTCGTGATAGGTCACTGTGGTTTCGACAGGCTGGACGATCAACGGCTGCAGCTGCGCCGCTCTGTTCGCGAGAAACGTCGTATAGTGCTGGACGGGATACCACGCACCGAAACGCGGATAGTACCGGCACAGCGCCTGGTAGGCATGGGGATCCAGCGTGACGATGGTGTCAAACTCCTGCTGATCCAGCAGCGCGCGATTCTCCTCCACCAGCTTCTCAAACAGCCCCTCTTCACCGAACATGCGATCGCATTCGCCGACCGCCTTCTCCTTGGTGCCCAGTACACCCCAACTGACTCCCATCCGCGTGAGGATCCGCGCAAACGTGCGCGCCACCGACTGGTTCCGCGGGTAGTACGAGGGATAGCAGCCGACCAGCCAGAGAACTTCCACGGGACGGCGATCTTTGGTGAGATCCAGAACGGGAACGTCGAGGCCTTTGGTCCAGTCGAGCCGCTGCCGGGGCGACTTGCCGAGCGTGTTGCCGTACTTGAACAGGTTCTGCAGAGTCTCCTGCAACTCCGCTGGCGGTTGATGATCCGCCTGCATGGCCCGATCGCGCAGAGCCGGCCAAAGCAGATCCGTCAGTTCAATGCCTCGTGGACAACGGTGCGAGCACGTATAGCAGGCCACACACATCCACAGCGTGGGGCTGGCCAGCACTGCGTCGAGGTCTCCCGCTCCCGTATGCAAAATGAGCTGCCGCGGCGTGTACTCCATAGCCGAGCCCAGCGGGCAACTGGCCGCGCACATTCCGCATTGCATGCACCCGGCAGGCGACTGGCCGGCATTGGCCTTTCCCAACTCCTCCAGCAACCTCATTCCCGCATCACCGTCAAACGAGATCATCATGGGTCTCCGTCTCTCGCGGCTCAGCGCCTGGTATGCTCGGGGTCATTCTCCAGGCAGACGCATCGCACCCGCACTCATCTCCCAACGCTTCGCGCGCCGAACGCGCGTCAAGTCAACACAGCGTCATCTCCCGCACGATGTGGTTCGCCAAGGCAGCCGTTGTCGTTTGATCGAGGCTCGCCAGGCCTCCCATCGCATCGGGCTGCACCGACAGCGTTGTGATCTGGCACGCGGCGTTGCCCATTTCCACGCCGAAATCCGGTTTGGTGTCGCGTGCCAGGCAACCGGAAATGGCGCCGATGTCCTTGGCCAGCAAAACCATCAAGCGATCATTCGCGGCAGCCGTCTTGAGAATATTGGCCGGGCTGAGGTTGGCGACACCGGGAACCATCACCACCGGCAACATCTTGTGGAGCAGTTCGTGTCCGATCAGGCTGCCCAAGCCTTCGTTGCGCCACAACAATCCGGGGGCGGCGAGAAGTTGGACTTTGTGCCCGTTGCGATTCGTAATCGAGATGCCGCTGATCGGCTCCGACGGGCCCTTGGTACGGTCGGCAGCGGCTGGCTCGACCGGGCGAAACGCCGCGGACAGGATGTCGGCGATTTCGTGGTCTGCAAACGGTTCGACGGCGTAGTACAAGATCTTCTGCTTGCGGTAGGCCGTCTCCCAACCGTCCTGCGGAGATCCCAACACCACGACACGCATAGCTGGCGATTGGGCGTTGACCCACCCCACCCAGTCGGGACCGTTCGCCCCCAACGAGGCGGCGTCGAGCACGACAATGCGGTGCTCGACGTCCTTCAGTTCCGCCACGAGACTCTCGCGATCCGCCACGCACTGGACCTGGCAACCCAGTGACACGAGTTTCTGGGTCTGTTCTTGAGCAGACGACGCGTTCGCGTTGACCAGGAGGACGCGGCGGCGGTAGCAGCGATCCGCCTCGCTTTCGAATTGCGTCGTGCAAATGCAGGCAATCCAACCCTCACCGCACGGTTCCGTGGAAAGCAACTTGGGTCGCTTGTGCAGATGATCGTTTACCGCGACCACGACGCCCGAGACGGGTGAAGGAACGACACGCAGCGGCCGATCCGGCGCGCTGACCCCCGCCAAGGGCAGGCCCTGGTACACGACCTCGCCAATGCGGGGCAGGGTGACGTCACCCGGCGTCGCCGCGCGCAGCCCTGGCAACACGGCTCCGACACATGCGGATCCGTCCGCTTCCAGACGCAACCAGGCGTCACCCCAGAACAGCGGTTCCGGCAGCGTAATTGGCCCTGCCGTCTCGGCGCCTTCGCCACCTGCGACCTGCGCCTCCGCCGGCAGACTCCGCGTCGCCAAAACGCGTTGGACGGCCGACGTGATCTCCTCGGGCGTGAAAGGCTTGGTCACGTAGTCACACGCTCCCAGCCGCATCGCCGCCGCGGCATTGGGTATGCTCGGGTATCCCGTGACGATCAATACGGGAACGTCCGGCTTTTTCTCTCGCAGCTGCTCGAGAAATTGAATGCCGTCCATCTGCGGCATCTTGATGTCCAATAGGATGACTTCGTAGTCTTTCTCCGTGGCCCGAGCGAGACCTTGCCGGGCATCGGTGTTCACGTCAACCTGAAACCCCTGTTGCGTGAAGATGCGTTTGCAGGCCAAACAGACCACTTCCTCGTCATCGACCACCAGCAACCCGTGGTTGTCCGCCATAACTCATTCTCCTAAGCAGTCGCGATGGGGTAGCCACCTCTCACCCGACGCGCGAAGAACGTCAGTGGCAATCCACACGCGCCGTCGCCCGTTTGCCGGCGCCCAGCCGGGACACTTCACGATTTCCAATCAACGCGGTTTGATTTGCAGGTTTGCTCGGACGGGTTCGAGTGAATGCAAGTTCCGCGCCGACAAGTTCAGTCCGTTCAGAGATACTGCCGAATCGTGATGCGCCGGCCTCGGATCAACACCGATAACGCATGTAACCCCATATTCCTCGGCAGAACCCGCAAGCGGCCGAAACGGCAGTCACCCGGCGCACAAGACACAAGTTCGAGGGAGTCGTCGGAGTACGGCGAGTATGAAAACCATAACACTGTACGATTTTCTATACACACAGCCGGGGTGCGTCGTACGGGAACGGGAACCGAAGCGCGCGATCACTTTACCGCGGGACCAGAAAAGGGACGAGGCTTTCCGATGCGAGTGGCGGCGGCTTAATGGTCCTTTCCCGTATCGGATTTCAGTCCATGGGTGCGCAGCAGCGCATGGAAGTTGGACCGCTGCATCCCGACGCTTTCCGCCGCCTGGCTCACGCTGTGACCGCAGCGGTTCAAGGCCGCCGTGAGAAAGCGGCACTCCAAGTCGTCGATGATCTGCCGCTTCAGTCGCCGGAAGGCCTCCCAGGTGCGAGGGACCTGCTCCGAGTTGATGGTGGCTTTGGCCGCGCGGATCTCGCTTGGCAGGTGCTGCAGTCCAACGCATGAGCCACCGTACAACACAACCAGGCGCTCGATGATATTGCGCAGTTCGCGGACGTTGCCCGGCCACGAATAGACCTCCATCTGATCCAAAGCCTCGCGTGCGAACTCCGTCTTCCCGGCACCCGCTTGAGCGGAGAAACGGTTCAGGAAGAACTGAGCCAGCAGCGGGATGTCCCCCACGCGATCCCGCAGCGCTGGCAGCAGCACTGGCACCACATTCAATCGGTAGTAAAGATCCGCGCGGAACAGACCTTGCTTCACCATTTCGGCCAGACTGCGGTTGGCCGTAGCGATCAGCCGGATATCCACCTCGTGCTCTTCCGTGTCACCCACTCTGCGAATCCGGCGCGTTTCCAGCAGACGCAGCAGCTTGGCCTGAGTCTCCGCGCTCAGATTGGCCACTTCATCCAGCAAGAGGGTGCCGCGGTGAGCGGCTTCAAAGAGACCTTTCTTGCTGGCCACCGCGCCCGAAAACGAGCCCTTCACATGGCCGAACAGTTCGCTCTCGAGCAGCGTTGGAGCCAAGGCCGTGCAGTCGCAGGCCAACAGCGGAAACTCCTGACGGCGGCTCAATCGGTGAATCGCACGTGCCACCATCTCCTTGCCGGTGCCGCTTTCACCGGTCAACAGGACGGTACTATCGGAGGGCGCGATGCGTTCGATGAGCGCGAAGACCTCGCGGATGGCGGAGCATTGTCCGATCATGCCTTCAAACACTGAAGGCAACTCCGGAACCGCATGTGAATGGCCCCGCGCGCGGTGCAGCGTTGACAGTTGCGAGATGCGGCGCACGGCACGGCACAACTCATCGTTGGAGCAGGGCTCACACAGGTAATCCGCAGCGCCTTCCCGCATGGCATCCATGGCCGTGTGGAGATCGGCGAAACGGCTGAGGATCACCACTTTCGGTCCCGCATCCAGTAGTTTCGCCTGCCGGACGAGCCGGAGCACATCGAAGTTCGGGGTGGTTTGGCTGACCACGAGAACATCGAATCCGCCCGTACAGGCCGCGCTGACGGCCGTATCAGGATCGTCGCAGAATCGCGCGTCGAGGCCGGCCTGGAACAGCTCGCGCTGATGCCGCGCGCCCACCACGCCGTCGTCGGCTGCCACGAGAATCCTGACTGGCATAGAACGATCCTCGCCGCGAAGCGGTCTGGGTCCTCGAATCGCAATTCGTGCGGAACGCGGTACTACGTTGCAGCAGTTGCGCTGCCTGACGGCTGGGCGGATTCCGACGCATTCACCGCCGGCAACGTGATGATGAAAGTACTCCCTCGCCCAACCTCGCTTTTCACCTCCAGTGTCCCGTCATGCTGCTGCAGGATGCCGTAACTCACGGCCAGTCCCAAGCCCGTACCTTTTCCAACGGGCTTGGTGGTGAAGAACGGTTCCATGACCCGGTCCAGGATCTCCCGCCGAATCCCGCAGCCAGTATCGGAAACTTGCACTTCGACGCGGTTACCTTTCTGGGCCGAACTGAGGACCAGTGTACCACCGTTGGGCATCGCTTCGCACGCGTTCAGCGTCAAGTTCATGATGACTTGCTGCAACTGGCTCTTGTCGCCATGCACCGCGGGAATGTCGTCATTGAGATCCTCAACCACAAAGACTCCCTGGAAGGCATCGCGTTTGCCGAGCAGGAGCACCGTCTGGCGAATCACGTCGTTGATGTTGAGCGTGGCCTTGATGGAGGGTGTTTCCCGCGCGAAATCCAGCAGTCCCCGCACGATTTCCCGCACCCGCTTCGTCTCGCGAATAATCAGGTTCAGGTCCTCAAGATCCTGCTCATCCATGTTCTTCTTCAGCCGCATCAGGTCAGCAAACGCCAGTACGCCGACGAGCGGGTTGTTGATCTCGTGGGCCACGCCCGCGGCGAGTCGGCCGACGGAGGCCAGCTGCTCGCTGCGGCCGATCTGTTGGCGCGTGGCCTGTTCGAGCAGTTCCGCGCGTTCCGCCATCGCCTGCGCCATGCTGTCAATCGCCC
>Ga0233425_10002213_pt1 | contig 39373 bp, 28 predicted proteins | sample Watercolumn_Towu_2_FD_181712 | JGI IMG/M metagenome (GOLD analysis project Ga0233425, IMG submission 181712) | Freshwater microbial communities from Lake Towuti, South Sulawesi, Indonesia - Watercolumn_Towuti2014_140_MG | ecosystem: Environmental > Aquatic > Freshwater > Lake | place... | reverse complement strand
AGCTTGAATGGAGCGCTGATAGTTAAGTTCTAGTCTTGCGCTTGTCAAAACGACAAAGCCCGGCATGCCGGGCTTTGTCGTTTTCTAGTGCCGTATTGCAGCGAATTGCCTAGTGATGATGGTGGTGATGCTCGTGAGCTTCATTTGTTGCAGTGAGCGGCCTGACTTCGGCCTTGGACTCGATCTGTTCGCGGTGCTTGTTGGCATATTCCACTGTCAAGGTGAAAGGTACGCTGTCGCCCGCTTTCAAGGGTTGCTTCAGTCCTATCAACATCAAGTGGTAACCCTGTCCGGAAAGATCCAGCGGTTTTCCTGCTGCGAGCGGGATGGATTTCGTAGCGTGCATCATCATCATGCCGTTCATTTGCATCATATGGTGCAACTCGGAGCTGTTCGCTACGGGGGAAGCTACCCCCACCACCTTGGCATCTTTGGCGCTGGTCAGCTCACACTGGATGGATGCGCTATCCTGCCCGGGAGCCGAGGCGCGTGCCCAGGCATTCGTCACGGTCAGGTCGCCAGCCCAAGCCTGTGCGCTCAGGCAACCAGTCAACAGCAAAGTAGCCAATCTCGATTTCATGTTCATTCCTTGGGATTTTTGAAGTTGGCGCATTGTAACGGAATCGCGCCGCAAGGGAACTCAGTGCGATGAATGTAGAGGATGTTCGATCACCGCCAGGGCGCGGGCTGTCGCGCCCTGGTTGGCGGCGACGAAGGCCAGCCCCTGTGCGCCCATTTCCTTTCTGACCGCTTCATCTGCCAGCAAAGCGGCGGCGGTTTGCAATAGCCCGGCGGCGTCTTGCACCCGGCGGGCGGCGGATGCCGCCACTGCCTGTTCCGCCGCTTGGGCGAAGTTGTAGGTGTGCGGACCCAGCAGCACCGGTTTGCCTAAGGCAGAGGCTTCCAGCAGGTTCTGTCCGCCGAATTCCAGCAGGCTTCCGCCGATGAAGGCCAGATCGCAGGCGGCGTAATAGGCGAACATCTCGCCCATGCTGTCACCCAGCACCACCTGGGTTTCGGGCGCGATGGGTTGACCGGCGCTGCGGCGCTGGCAGCGCAGGCCGTGCTGCCCGATCAGCGCGGCGACTTCGTCGAAACGTTGCGGATGGCGCGGGACGAGGACGGTAAGAAAATCCTCCGCTCGTCCTGAGCCTGTCGAAGGATGGGCGGCACGTTTCGCCAGTTCCGCCAGCAGCAGCGCTTCTTCGCCTTCCCGCGTGCTGGCCAGCAGCAGGATGGGGCGGTCTGCGCCGAACTGCCGCCGCAGCCGCGCTCCGAGTTCGAGCTGGCTGGCGGGTGGTTCAATGTCGAACTTGAGGTTGCCCATGACCGAAACGTCGTGCGCGCCGAGGCGGGCGAGGCGGGCGGCGTCGGCCTCGGTTTGCGCCGCTACGCCTGCCAGTTCGCCCAGCGCCAGGCGGCTCAGTCCGGCGAAGCGAGCGTAACGGCGCGCGGAGCGCTCGGACAGGCGGGCGTTGAGCAGCAGCAAGGGAATCTTGCGTTCGCGGCACTGGTGGATGAGGTTGGGCCAGATCTCGGTTTCCAGCAGCACGCCCAGTTGCGGGCGGTAATGGGCGAGGAAGCGGCGCACGGCGAAGGGAAAATCGTAAGGCAGGTAGACGCGCTGCACGCTGTCGCCGAAAAGTTGCTGGCAGGCGGACATGCCGGTGGGCGTGGTGTGGCTGAGCAGGATCTGGTGATCGGGATAGCGTTGTTGCAGCGCCTTGATCAGCGTCACGGCGGCGCGGGTTTCGCCCACCGAAACGGTGTGTAGCCACAGCACCGGCCGTGTCAGCGGGGCATAGTGGTAAACGCCGAAGCGCTCCGCCACGCGTTGGCGATATTCCGGCTGTCGGCGCGATCGCCACCAGAGATGGAAAAAAATGTATGGCAGCAGCAGCCAGAGCAGCAGGTTGTAATAAAGCCTAGACACGGCGCACCTGCTCCAGCGCAGACAGCACCTCGGCCACAGCGGGCGATTGGTTCTTGCCACCCAGATTGACGGCGCGCGCTCCGGCGTACAGGCCGGTCAGGGCGGGTTCGGTGGCAGTATAGATACCGACGGTGGGTGTGTCCAGCGCGGCGGCGAGATGGGCCAGACCGGTGTCCACGCCGACCACGGCCTTGGCATGACCGAGCAGGGCGGCGGCCTCGGTGAGGCTCAGACGCGGAGGGCAAACCGCGTCCGGGATGGCGGCAACCAGACGTTCGGCGCGTTCTTTTTCAGCGGTGCTCCCCCACGGCAACACGCTGCGCAGACCCTCGGCGTGGAGCTGCGCACCCAGCGCCACCCACTTGGCCTCATCCCATAACTTGTCGGCGCGGCTGGTGGCATGCAGCAAGACGACGTAAGCGCCTGCTGGCAGCCAGTCCAACGTCAATGCTGGTGCGCGGATGCCATAGTCGGCGGCCGAGTCGAGCGGATAGCCCACGGCCTGTGCGACCAGTTGGCGGTTGCGTTCGACGGCATGTTGACCCTTGTCTACATGGTAGCGGCGCTGGTAAATCAGCGCCGCCAGCGGCTCCCGTGCCGAACCGAAGCCGTAGCCGCAGCGCGGCGCGCGCGCATTGCGCATTACGAGCGCGCTCTTCAGCAGACCCTGAGTATCGATCGCCAGATCGTAGGACTGCTCGCGGATGGCGGCGATGGCGGTGCGCATTTCCGCGCGAGCAACTTCCGGCTGCTTGCGCCAGCGGCGGATGGCGACCTGGATCACACGCTGTACTCCGGGGTGCAGGCGTGGCAGCTCGGAAAAGCTCTCTTCCACCACCCAGTCGATCTGCGCGTCGGGGTAATGGCGCAGGATGTCCGTGACCACGGGCAGGTTGTGCAGCACATCGCCCAGCGAGGAGGTTTTGACCAGCAGGATGCGCATCTAACCTAGTTCCGCGATGACCGGCGTGTGGTCGGACGGTCGCTCCAGCTTGCGCGGAGCGCGGTCTATGCTGCAACCGGTGCAGCGCGCTGCCAGTTCGCCCGACAGCAGGATGTGGTCGATGCGCAGCCCCATGTTGCGGCGGAACGCCATCATGCGGTAATCCCACCAGGAATAGGATTTCTCCGGCTGCTCGAACATTCGGAAACTGTCGCGCAGGCCGAGCGCTTCCAGGCGACGGAAGGCGGCGCGCTCCGGCGCGCTCACCAGCACTTGGCCGCGCCAGCCTTCCGGGTCGTACACGTCGCGGTCGTCCGGGGCGATGTTGTAGTCGCCCAACAGGGCCAGCTTCGGGTGGCGGATCAGCTCTCTCTCCAGCCAGGCAGTCAGCGCCTCCAGCCAACGCAGCTTGTACTGGTATTTGTCAGAATCGACGCTCTGGCCGTTGGGGATGTAAACGCAGACTACACGCACGCCGTCCACCGTGGCGGCGATGACGCGCTTCTGCTCATCCTCAAAACCCGGGATGTTCGCTTGCACATCGGCGAGTTCGGAACGAGCCAGGATGGCTACGCCGTTGTAGGTCTTCTGCCCGCTGAAAGCGACCTGATAGCCCGCCGCATTCAGTTCGGCGAGGGGGAAATTCTTGTCCTCGGACTTGGTTTCCTGCAGGCACACCACATCCGGCTGGGCGGCAACCAGCCAGTCCAGCAGGTGCGGCAGGCGCACCTTGAGGGAGTTCACGTTCCAGGTGGCTATTTTCATGAAATGAAGTTCATATTGTGAATCGCCGCCGATTCTACTTGAAGCAGTTCGGCAACGCTTTCGGTGTTGCGGAGAACCTGGGCCTTCTCTATGAAACGCGCCTGGCAAAGGCGGGGGCTCCTAGCTCTTTTCTGTCTTGCTCTTTCGCGCCGGGCGTTTGGCCGGACCCTTGGCGGCTTTGGCAGCCAACAGTTCCAGCGCTTGCGGCAGGGTGACGTCGTCCACGGTGACGTCCTTGGGCAGGGTGGCGTTGACTTTGCCGTGGCGCACATACGGGCCGTAACGTCCGTCGCAGACTTCGACCGGTTTCTGGTCGGTGGGGTGCACGCCCAGATCGCGCAGCACGGTGGTGCTGTCTTTCTTCTGCGCCAGCAGTTCCACGGCGCGATCCAGTGCGATGGTGAAAATGCTGTCTGTCTTGGGGATGGACTTGAACGCGCCGTCGTGGCCGATGTAAGGGCCGAAGCGGCCGATGTTGACCACCACCTTCTTGCCGGATTCCGGGTGCGCGCCGAGTTCGCGCGGCAGCGCCAGCAGTTGCAGCGCCATGCCCAAGTCGGCGGCTCCCAGCGGCAGTTCCTTGGGCCAGGAGACGCGCTTCGGTTTTTTCTTGTCGCCTTCCTTGGCTTCGCCCAGTTGCACGTAGGGACCGTACGGGCCGCGCAACAGCAGCACGGCGACGCCTTCGTTGTTTGCACCCAGCTCACGGCGGGCATCTTCCGCCGACTCGGTCTCACCGCCCAGATTGCGGGTGAAATCGCATTCCGGGTAGCCGGTGCAGCCGATGAAACTGCCACGCTTGCCGAGGCGCTTGGAGAGCGGCTTGCCGCACTTGGGGCAGGCTTCGTCCAGCACTTCGGTGCCGGGGCGATCCACGTCCTTCTTCTCGCCGATCAGGCTGTGGAAACCTTTCCAGAATTCGTCCAGCACAGGGATCCAGTCGCGCTTGCCTTCTGAAATCTCGTCCAGCTCGTCTTCCATCTGGGCGGTGAAGCCGTAATCGACGTAGCGGGTGAAGTGGTCGGTGAGGAAGCGGTTCACTACCCGACCCACGTCGGTGGGCTGGAAGCGCTTCTTCTCCAGCGTGACATATTCGCGCGCCTGCAAGGTAGAAATGATGCTGGCGTAGGTCGAGGGACGACCGATGCCGAATTCTTCCAGCGCCTTGACCAGGCTGGCTTCGGAGAAGCGCGGCGGCGGCTGGGTGAAATGTTGCTCGCCGTAGAGCTTGTCCAGCGGCAGCACGTCGCCTTCCACCAGTGGCGGCAGCTTGCCGCCGTCTTCCTCGGCGCTGTCGTCGGTGTCTTCCTGATACACGGCGATGAAGCCGGGGAATACCAGCGTCTGGCCGCTGGCGCGGAACAAGGTGGTGTCGCCGCCGAGGCGAATATCCACGCTCACGGTGTCGAAGCGGGCGGGCGTCATCTGGCAGGCCAGGGTGCGTTTCCATATCATCTCGTACAGCCGCGCCTGATCCACGGTGAGGTGGTCGCGCACGCTGTCCGGCGTGCGGGCGATTCCGGTCGGGCGGATCGCCTCGTGCGCTTCCTGCGCGTTCTTGGTTTTGCTCTTGTAGTGCGGCGCGCTCTTTGGCAGGTAGTCCGGCGCGAAATTGGCGCCGATGTAGCCGCGTATCTCGGCGACGGCCTCGTTGGCCAGATTCACCGAGTCGGTACGCATGTAGGTGATGAGGCCGACGGTCTGGCCACCGATGTCGATGCCTTCGTACAACTGCTGCGCCAGCCGCATGGTGCGCTCGGAGGTCATGCCCAGCTTGCGCACCGCTTCCTGTTGCAGCGTCGAGGTGGTGAACGGCGCGGCGGCGTAGCGCTGCTTGCCGCGTTTTTCCACCTTGACCACTTTGGGCGGCAGCTTGGCCGCGCTCAGGCTGTCGAAAATCTTGCGGTATTCGGCCTCGCTGGCGATGGAAAGCTGCTCGACCTTCTTGCCCTGGAATTGGAACAGCTTGGCGGTGAACGGCAGGGTGTTCTTCTGGCTGTCCAGATGCACCGTCCAGTATTCCTGCGGGCGGAAGGCCTCGATCTCCAGCTCGCGCTCGACGATCAGCCGCAGCGCCGGACTCTGCACCCGACCAGCAGACAAGCCCGGGCGGATCTTGCGCCACAGCAGCGGCGACAGGTTGAAGCCGACCAGATAATCCAGCGCACGGCGCGCCTGCTGGGCGTTGACCAGCGGCAGCGAGATGTCGCGCGGATGGGCGACGGCTTCCTTCACCGCGCTCTGGGTGATCTCGTGGAACACCACCCGCTTCAGCGGCTTGGTCTTCATGCCGCGCTTGGCGCGCAGCAGCTCGGCCAGATGCCAGGCGATGGCTTCTCCCTCGCGATCCGGGTCGGGGGCCAGATAGACCACGTCAGCGGCGGCGGCGGCCTTGGCGATGGCGTCCACGTGCTTGGCGTTGCGGGCGATGGTCTCGTACTGCATCGCGTAGCCGTTGTCCACGTCGATCGCGCCGGTCTTGGGGATGAGGTCGCGCACGTGGCCGTAGGAGGCCAGCACCTCGAAGTCCTTGCCGAGATACTTCTTCAGCGTCTTGGCCTTGGCCGGGGATTCAACTACCAGGAGATTCGCGGCCATGGTTCAGTGCAATTGGGTGGCGTCGGTGGGGGTCAGCAGGTCTTCCACCACCAGCGGGTCGAGGTCCTCATGCTGGTTCCACAGCACCATCAGGGTGATCAGTTTGACGCGCTCCAGCGACAGGTTGTCGCGTCCCAGTGCCACGGCGCGGTCGATGACCATCTCGCGTTCCAGCGGCGTGATCATGCCGGACTGTTCCCAGAAGGCGAGGAAACTCAGCGCCTCCGGGCTGATACGGCGCATCTCCAATTCGGCGTAACAACGCACCCCGTCATGCTTCAGGGTGGTCGGGTAGGCGCTGGCGGACAGCTTCTTCAAGCCGGACAGCCAGTCCAGCGCCTGGTGGATTTCGTCATCCTCAAACCCCGCTGCGCTGAGCTTGAGCGAGAGTTTGTCGGAATCGGGGTAGCTGCCAGCGTTGAGGTAACTTTCGAACAAATACATCAAGATATCGAACATGGCGGCCTAAATCGTCTTCGTTTCAAGTGAGTCGCTGAAACCTTCCGCCGGGCAAATTTGCGATGCGTCCGTCCAGTTCCAGTTGCAACAGGATGGCCGATAGCGCCTCAATCGTCAAGCCGCTGCGCTGCGCCAGGGTGTCCAGATCGCAGGGCTCGAAGCCCATGGCGGACAGCAACGGCGGCATCCCGGCGGCGGGTTTCAAAGACTGTGTCGGGCTGGCGAAGTTCCCCAGCTCCTCCAGAATATCCTGCGCCGATTCGACCAGTTTCGCCCCCTGCTTGATGAGGCGGTGGCAGCCCTTGGACTGCGGCGAGTGGATGGAGCCGGGGATAGCGAACACCTCGCGCCCCTGCTCGATGGCCATCCGGGCGGTGATCAGCGAGCCGCTTTGCAGCGAGGCTTCGACGACGAGCGTGCCCAGCGCCATGCCGCTGATGATGCGGTTGCGGCGCGGGAAGTTGGCGGCCAGCGGCGGTATGCCGAGCGGGAATTCGGAGAGCAGCGCACCGTGGGTGGCGAGCCGGTGGGCGAGGTCGCGGTTGGCGGCTGGATAGATGCGATCCAGCCCAGTGCCGACCACGGCGATGCTGCCGCCCGGCCCTTGCAGCCCGCCGCGATGGGCGGCGGCGTCGATGCCGTGGGCCAGGCCGCTGATGATGCACAGCCCGGCCTCGCTGGCGGAATGGGCGAAGGCTTCGGCGTTGCTCACGCCTTGCGGGGTGGCGCTGCGGCTGCCCACCACGGCCAGCGCCGGTGCGTTGAGCAGGTCGCGCCGTCCCTTGACATAGATCAGCATGGGCGGATCGGCGGTGTTGAGCAGCGCTTGTGGGTAGTCGGCGTCGGCCAGCGTCAGCACGGCGTTGCCGGGTTCCTGCAACCAGGCGGCGACGGGCGCGAGGGCGGTTTCATTGACGCCTTGCATGATGGCCTCGGCGATGGCCGGGCGGACGACTTCGCGCAGGGCGTGGGTCGGCGTGGCGTAGATCTGCTCGGGTGCGCCGAAGGTTTGCAGCAAACGGCGCAGGGTTTCGTTGCCCAATCCGGGGATCAGGCTGAGGGCGAGCCACGGGGCGAGCGCGGCATCCATGTTCAGGGGGTGCGGGCGGTATCCAGCGGCTCTACCGGCAGACGAGTCTCCAGCACCAGGGCATAGGATACGCGCTCGAAGGTGCGGAACACCATCAGCAGACCGTAGCGCTGGTTAGGCAGGGCGATCTGGTCGCCACGGCGGCAGGCTACGTCACCGGCTTCGCACAGGTCGCGGTCGGAGGTGCCGACAACTTCGCCGTGGCGCTCCAGCGCCAATACATGACCAGCCTCCAGCCCATCGTTGGCCCCCTTGTTGAGGGTGACGACGGCATGTTGGCCAGCCAGGGCGGCGTGGTTATGGATGGAAATGATCTTGGCGTTGAAGCCTGCGGCAGGGGTGTGCGGAACGAAGTTGTCGGAGGCCGGGGTGGCGACCGGGGCAATCAGGCGGTCGCCTTTCTTGATCTCCTGCACGGCGTGGGTGATACGGATGGCGCTGGGATTGCCCGGATTCTCGGTCTGGGCCTCGCCCAGATATTGGGTTTCGTAGCCCAGCAGTGCGCCCGTATCCGGATCGATCAGGGCACCGCCCGGACGGTAGACTAGCCAGTGGTCGCCGGGTTGACCGTTCAGTCGTTCGACAAACGCCGTGTCGCCATCGCCGAGAACGACGCGGCGCTCCAGAGTTCCGATCAGCATGGGCGCTTGGTCGAGCGTTTCTGGGCCGATCAGCAACGGGCGGGTGAGAAAGGGGCGGATGTCGGCCAGCGGGATGACCGGGATGGCCTGGTTTTCGCTGGCGCGAGTGTGGATGCGCGGCGACAGGCGGATCACCCGGGCTTCGCCTGTGGTGCGCTGCACCTGCAACCGACCGCTGGCATGGTCGAGAAAAATCAGGTCGCCGGGGTATATCCAGTGCGGATCGCGGATGCTGTCGCGATTGAGTTGCCAGATTTCCGGCCACTGCCAAGGGTCGTTGAAGAAGCGTGCGGCGATGTCCCACAACGTATCGCCCTTCACCACCGTGTACTGGTTCGGTGCATCGGCGCGGGGTTGGGCAGCGCCCGCCAAGGCAGGCAACAGAAGGCAAATCAGCGATATAATCTTGCGCATGCAAACCCCGGCGGAATTGGTGAGGACGCGTCGTCTGGCGTCGAACCGATTGTGCAGGGACTCACCCAAGTTCGCAAGATGGCCATACTGAAAATCCTCCAATATCCCGACCCCCGCCTGCACAAGGTCGCCCAACCCGTTGCCGAAGTTACGCCGGCGACCCGCAAGCTGATCGCCGACATGGCCGAGACCATGTATGCCGCGCCGGGCGTGGGTCTGGCCGCCACCCAGGTGGATGTGCACGAGCAAGTCATCGTCGCCGACGTGTCCGAGAAGCACGACGAGTTGCTGGTGTTCATCAACCCCGAACTGATCGCCGTGGAGGGCGAGAGCAAGCTGGAGGAGGGGTGCCTATCGGTGCCGGGCATCTACGACAAGGTCAAGCGCGCCGAGCGCGTCACCGTACGGGCGCTGAATAAGAACGGCAAGCCATTCACGCTGGAGGCGGATGGTCTGCTGGCCGTGTGCATCCAGCATGAGATCGATCATCTCAAAGGCCGGGTGTTCGTCGAATACCTGTCCCAGCTCAAGCAGAGCCGCATCCGCAACAAGCTGAAGAAGCGTCAGCGCGAGGCGATGTAGCGTGCGGCTGATTTTCGCTGGCACCCCCCATTTCGCCGCAGCGGCGCTGCAAGCCCTGCTCGGCGCCGGTCACCAGGTTGTTGCCGTGCTGACCCAGCCTGATCGTCCCGCCGGGCGCGGCATGCAGTTGCAGCCCAGCCCGGTCAAGCAACTGGCGCAGCAGCACGGCCTGCCGGTGCTGCAACCACTGACGCTGAAACAGGCGGAAATCCAGGCCGAACTCGCCGCGCTGGGCGCGGAAGTGATGGTGGTGGCCGCCTACGGGCTGATCCTGCCGCAGGCGGTGCTCGATCTGCCGCGCCACGGCTGCCTCAACATCCACGCCTCGCTGCTGCCGCGCTGGCGCGGCGCGGCGCCCATTCAGCGCGCCATTCTGGCGGGCGACGCCGAGACCGGCGTCACCATTATGCAGATGGATGCCGGGCTGGACACCGGCGCGATGCTGCTGAAAACCCATTGCCCCATCGAGACGACCGACACCGCCCAGACCCTGCACGACAAGCTGGCGGCGCAGGGCGCGGCCGCCATCGTCGAGGCGCTGGCGCGGCTGGGAGAACTGACACCGGAGCAGCAGGACGATGCCCTGGCGACCTACGCCGCCAAGCTCAGCAAGGCCGAGGCCCGGCTGGACTGGACGCAGGAGGCGGCGCAACTTGGCCGTGCGGTGCGCGCCTATCAGCCGGTTCCCGGCGCTTACACCGAATGGAACGGCGCGCCGCTCAAGCTGTGGCAGGCCAGTGTGGAAACGGGCCGCTCCGGTGCGCCGGGCGAGGTGCTGGCGGCGGATAAATCCGGCGTGCTGGTGGCCTGCGGCTCGGGTGCGCTGCGGCTGGAAATGTTACAGCGCCCCGGCGGCAAGGCCCAGCCCGCCGCGCAATTCCTGCAAGGCAGCCCGCTGCGGCCCGGCGACAGGCTGGGCGCGGCCTGATGGACATTGCCCAGACCGGTGCGAGCGAGGTCGTCCAGCGCGTGCTGGAAGGCCGCAACCTGAATCAGGCGCTGGCCGAACACCTGCGCCGCCATCCCGCGCTCGACGCCCAGCAGCGCGCCATCCTGCAAGATCTGAGCTACGGCGCGCTGCGCTGGCGGGGTCGCCTCGACGCCGTGCTCGACCAGTTGCTGACCAAGCCACTGAAGGATGTCCGTCTGCGCTGTTTGTTGCTGGTGGCGCTGTACCAACTGGAATACGGCAAATCGGCGCACCACGCGGTGGTGGATCATGCGGTGCGGGCAGTGCGGCGGCACAACCCGGCGGCCAGCGGGCTGGTCAATGCGGTGCTGCGCAATTTCCTGCGGCGGCGAGCCGAACTGCTGGCGCAGGCCGACCGGGACGACGCTAGCCGTTTGTCCTACCCGCAATGGTGGCTGGACGAATTGCGCGCGCAGTACGGGCGCGACGCCGAAGCCATCCTCGCTGCGGGCAACCAGCATCCGCCGATGGCGCTGCGGGTCAATCGCCGCAAGGGCGACGCTGCGGCCTACCTCGCCCGGCTGGAGGAGGCGGGCATTCCCGCCCGGCTGGCGGGAGCGGAGGCGGTGTTGCTGGAGCGCCCCGTGCCGGTGGATCGCTTGCCGGGATTTTTCGACGGCGACGCCTCGGTGCAGGACGTGGGTGCGCAGCAGGCTGCCCCTCTGCTGGATGCGCGCGACGGGATGCGGGTGCTGGATGCCTGCGCCGCGCCTGGCGGCAAGGCCGCGCATCTGCTGGAACTGGCCGATGTTGAACTGACCGCGCTGGATGCCGATGCCACCCGGCTGACTCGGGTAGACGAGAACCTGCGCCGCCTAGGTTTGACGGCGACCTTGAAAGTTGGCGACGCCGCCCGTCCAGAAGACTGGTGGGACGGCCAGCCCTATGACCGCATCCTGGCCGATGTGCCGTGTTCGGCCTCGGGCGTGGTGCGTCGCCATCCGGACATCAAGTGGCTGCGCCGCCACGAGGATATTGCCGGATTCGCCGCCCAGCAGGCGGCCATCTTGGAAGCGCTGTGGCGCGTGCTGGCGGTCGATGGTAAATTGCTTTACGCGACCTGCTCGGTGTTCGGGCAGGAAAATGGGCAGGTCGTCGATGCGTTCCTGAAGCGGCATCCTGAAGCCGAGCGGATGCCAGCAGGTGATGATCGGGCTGAAAGTGGACAACTGCTGCCGGACGGGCAGCACGACGGGTTCTTCTATGCGTTGTTGCGTAAAACAGCTTAACCGGCTGTTGTTTGCCGGGTGGATGCTGCTTGCCAGTGTGGCAGGCGCGGAGGGGCTGTCCGTGCAGCGTGCCGAAGGTAGGCACATGGGCAGCAACTACCTGTTGTCCGCCGATTTCGACATCAGTTTCAATTATGTGGTCGAGCAGGCGCTGACACGGGGGGTGACCCTGCATTTCATCAGCGAATTCAGCCTGCGCCGACCGCGCTGGTACTGGTTCGATGAGGCTCTGATCCAGAGCGAGCAGATGACCAAACTTTCCTATAACGCGCTGACCCGGCAATACCGCATCGGGCGCGGCGCGCTGTTCCAGAACTTTTCGTCGCTGGAAGATGCGTTGCGGGCGTTGGGACACCAGACATCGAGTGCTCTGCCGACCGCCTTGCTGGACGCCGATTCCGGCTATGTGGCTTCGGTGCGGCTGAGGCTGGATGTCAACCAGTTGCCCAAGCCGTTGCAGGTGAATACCTTGACCAGCAAGGAGTGGAATCTCGATTCCGACGTCTACACCTGGATTGTCCGTCCCAATGGCAAAGCGGGGGGGCAGTGAGGAAACTGATTGCGGCCAGCACCCTGATTGGCGCCTTGCTGCTGTACCTGCTGTCCGAGGCGAGTGGCAATTCCGACCTATTTTCCAGCAACCTGAACATGTTGCTGATGGCCACGGGAGTGTTGGGACTATTCCTGTTGGGGGTGGTGAGTTTCCAGTTCATGCAGTTGCGCCGGAAGATGCGCGAACAGGTGTTCGGGGCGGTGCTGGCCTACCGGCTGGCTTTGTTCTTCACCTTGATCGCCATCGTGCCGGGCATTCTGGTGTATGGGGTGTCGGTGCAATTTCTCAGCAAGAGTATCGAATCCTGGTTCGACGTGCGGGTGGAGAAGGCGCTGGACGCCGGCCTCAATTTGGGGCGCGGGGCGCTGGAGAACGGCCTGAAGGATCTGTCCAAGAAGGGGCAGTTCATCGCCCTGCTGCTGGCCGAACAAGAACCCGGGCAGCATGTGCCAACGCTGAACCGGCTGATCAGCGAGGGGGCGGCGCAAGAGGTGGCACTGTTCGGCGTGGATGGTCGATTGTTGGCTTTTGCTTCCAGCGAGCGTCGGCTGGCGCCGGATTTTCCGACCGAGGATGTGCTGCATGAGGTACGGACGCAGGGTATATACAGCGTGGTTGACGCCCTGCCGGACAACCGGCTGGTGCTGAAGGTGCTGGTTCCGGTGAATTCCGCACATGCCGACAGTTCTCGCATCCTGCAATTCATCCAGATGGTGCCGCGCCAGCTCTCGGAAGATGCCGAGATGGTGCAGGGGGTGTATAGCGACTATCAGGGGTTGTCGATCTCGCGGTTGGGGTTGAAGCGCATGTACGGGCTGGCCCTGACGCTGTTCCTGCTGATCGTGCTGTTGGGCGTGGTGTCGGTCGCCATCATACTGAGCAACCGGTTGAGCGCACCGCTGGCCGCCCTGGCGGAGGGCACGCGGGCGGTGGCGCAGGGCGACTTTTCGCGGCAGCATGAGGTGCAGAGCAGCGACGAGCTGGGCGTTCTGACCGGGTTGTTCAACCAGATGACAAAACAGTTGTCGGATGCGCGGGGGGTGAGCGAACAGCAACAGCGGCAGGCGGAAGATGCCAAGCGCTACCTGGAAAGTGTGCTGGCCCGTCTGTCATCCGGCGTGCTGGTGGTGGACGCCGAGCACCGCATCCGCTCGGTGAACGAAAGTGCCTCCGAGATCCTGGGGGTTGATATGCTGGAAATGCAGGGGCAGCCGCTGCACGAAGTTGCGGTGGTGCACTGGTTGTTGCGACCGTTCATAGCGGTGGTAGAGCAGGCCTTCGACGAGGTGCCGAATGCTGAATGGCAGCGCCAGATCGAGCGCATGAGCAAGAACGGTGTTCAGAATTTGCTGGTGCGCGGGACACGGTTATCCTCCGCAGAGGAGGCTATTACCGGGGAAGAAGGCTATGTGGTGGTGTTCGACGACATCACTCACTTGCTGCGGGCGGAGCGGCAAGCCGCCTGGGGTGAAGTGGCGCGGCGTCTGGCGCATGAAATCAAGAATCCACTGACGCCCATCCAGCTTTCCGCCGAACGTTTGCAGCACAAGTTGTCGGATAAGCTGGACGAGAAGGATGCTGGCCTGTTGCGCCGGGCGACACAGACCATCGTCAGCCAGGTGACGGCGATGAAGAACATGGTAAGTGATTTCGCCGACTACGCCCGCGCACCGGCGCTCAAGCTGGTCGAACTGGACATGCACAAGCTGCTGCGCGAAGTGCTCGGGCTGTATGAGGGCAACCGCATTCCGGTGGTGGTTCGGCTGGAAGCGTCGCTGACCCGTTTGAACGGGGACGCCACCCGGCTGCGGCAGGTCATCCACAACCTGTTGCAGAATGCCCAGGACGCCTTGCAGCAGACAGAGGGTGCCAGGATAGAGTTGAGCACGGCCAACCATGAGAACTGGCTGATGCTGGTGGTACAGGATAACGGCAGCGGCTTTCCGAAGAACTTGCTGGATCGCGCCTTCGAACCCTACGTTACGACCAAGCCCAAGGGCACCGGTCTGGGGCTGGCGATCGTGAAGAAGATCGTGGAAGAGCATGGCGGGCATATCGCCATTGCGAATGTAGAAACGGGCGGTGCCCGGATCGTAGTGAGTTTGCCCCTACTGACAGGAGCGGCGTAATGGCATCAAAAGAGATATTGGTTGTCGATGACGAGATCGGAATTCGCGAACTGCTTTCCGAGATTCTGTATGACGAGGGCTACCGGGTGCATGTGGCAGAGAATGCTGCCGAGGCGCGCCAGTTCCGCACCCAGCGGCAGCCGGATCTGGTGCTGCTGGACATCTGGATGCCGGATACCGATGGTGTAAGTCTGCTCAAGGAATGGGTTGCACAAGGATTGTTGACAATGCCGGTGATCATGATGTCCGGCCACGGCACCATCGAGACAGCCGTTGAGGCGACCCGCATCGGCGCGGTGGATTTTCTGGAAAAGCCGGTGGCATTGCAAAAGTTGCTGAATACAGTGTCCAAGGCGATCAAGCAGGGCTTCGAGCGCCCTGTCGCACCTGTCTTGGCAGATCAGAAGAACGAGGAAGCAATGGTCTCCCCGCCGCCAGCCGGATTGCGATTCGACCTGCCTCTGCGCGAGGCGCGCGAGGAGTTCGAGCGGCTGTACTTCGAGCATCACATCCGCGAGGAACATGGCAATGTCACCCGTATCGCCGAAAAGGTTGAGTTGGAACGCACCCATCTGCATCGTAAGTTCAAGCAGCTTGGCATCCGGGTTGGCAAGAAAGATGTCGAGGACAACTGCCAATAACACGGGGTCGTGGTTGCCGTATTCCGGTCGCTACGGCATAATTAAACACCCACATCCAGACAACCCTCCCACTAAATAATTTTCGGGAAGCACAGGAGAGCAGAGAAAATGGCTTCGGAACGCAATGTAATCCCCCCAAAATATAACGACATCACCGGCGCGATCCGTATGCTGGCTGTGGATGCCGTGCAGAAGGCCAACTCCGGCCATCCTGGCGCCCCGATGGGTATGGCCGAGATCGCCGATGTGCTGTGGAATCATCACCTGCGCCACAATCCGGCCAATCCGAAGTGGGCTGACCGCGACCGTTTCGTGCAGTCCAACGGTCACGGTTCGATGCTGATCTACGCATTGCTGCACCTGACCGGCTACGATCTGCCGATGGACGAGTTGAAGCGCTTCCGCCAGATGCACTCCAAGACCCCGGGTCACCCCGAGTATGGCTACACCGTGGGCGTGGAAACCACCACCGGCCCGCTGGGGCAGGGCATCACCAATGCCGTGGGCATGGCGATGGCCGAGAAGCTGCTGGCAAATCAGTTCAACAAGCCCGGCCACGAGATCGTCAATCACCACACCTACGTGTTCATGGGCGACGGTTGCATGATGGAAGGCATTTCCCACGAAGCCTGTGCGCTGGCCGGCACCTGGGGTCTGGGCAAGCTGATCGCCTTCTGGGATGACAACAACATCTCCATCGACGGCCACATCGACGGCTGGTACACCGATGACACCGCCAAGCGCTTTGAAGCCTATGGCTGGCACGTGATTCCGAACGTGCAGGGTCACGTTTCCGAGGATATCAATGCCGCCATCGAAGCTGCCAAGGCGGTGACCGACAAGCCGACCCTGATCTGCTGCAAGACCGTGATCGGTGCGGGTTCTCCCAACAAGGAAGGTACGCACGACGTGCACGGCGCGGCACTGGGCGACGCTGAAGTGGCCGCTACTCGCGCCCACATCGGCTGGAACTACGCTCCGTTCGAGATCCCGGCTCACGTGTACGAAGCCTGGGATGCGCGCACCAAGGGGGCCGGGCTGGAAAAGCTGTGGAACAACAAGTTTGCCGAATATCGCGCGGCCTATCCGGCTGAGGCGGCTGAATTCGAGCGCCGCATGAATGGCGACCTGCCGACCAACTGGGATGCCCATGTGGCTGCTGCCATCGCGGCGATCAATGCCAAGGGCGAGACCATCGCCACCCGCAAGGCTTCGCAGAACGCGATCAACGCGCTGCAACCGGTGCTGCCCGAGTTTCTGGGTGGTTGCGCCGACCTGACTGGATCCAACCTGACCAACTGGACAGGCGCGCATCACGTTTCCGGCAAGAAGCCCGGCAACTACATCTCCTATGGCGTGCGCGAGTTCGGCATGGCTCACATCATGAACGGTATGTCCCTGCACGGCGGCCTGCTGCCGTTCGGCGGCACTTTCCTGATGTTCTCGGAATACGCCCGCAACGCGCTGCGCATGTCCGCGCTGATGAAGCAGCGCGTGATCTATGTGTTTACCCACGACTCCATCGGTCTGGGCGAAGACGGTCCGACCCACCAGCCGGTGGAGCAGACCACCACCCTGCGTTACATCCCGAACATGGATACATGGCGTCCGTGCGACACCACCGAGTCCATCGTGAGCTGGGCGTGCGCCGTCGAGCGCAAGACCGGCCCGGCTTCGCTGATCTTCAGCCGCCAGAACCTGCCGTTCCAGAAGCGCAGCGACGCGCAGATTGCCGACATCCGCAAGGGCGGTTACGTGTTGTCCGAAGCTGCTGGCGGTAAGGCTCAGGCCATCATCATCGCTACCGGTTCCGAAGTGGATCTAGCGATGAAGGCGCAGGCGACTCTGGCAGCCGAAGGCGTGAACGTGCGCGTGGTCTCCATGCCGTCCACCAACGTGTACGACCGCCAGGATCAGGCCTACAAGGACAGCGTGCTGATCCCGGGCGTGAAGCGCGTGGCGGTCGAGGCGGGTGTGACCGGCTTCTGGTACAAGTACGTGGGTCTGGAAGGCAAGGTGATCGGCATGGATTGCTTCGGCGAATCCGCACCGGCGCCCGAGCTGTTCAAGCACTTCGGCATTACCGCCGAAAACGTGGTAGGCGCCGTCAAGAGCGTTTTGTAATCCGATACTGACAGGGGAAAGCGAGGCTTTCCCCTGCCCTGCTTTTCATTATTTTTTAACAAGACTTAAGGAGAGGGAAACATGGCAATTCGTGTTGGTATTAACGGTTTTGGCCGTATCGGTCGTATGGCATTCCGCGCTATCGCCAAGGATTTTCCTGGCATCGAAGTGGTCGCGATCAACGACTTGCTGGACGCCGACTATCTGGCCTACATGCTCAAGTACGACTCCGTGCATGGCAACTTCAAGGGTGACGTGGGTGTCGATGGCAACAACATGGTCGTGGACGGCAAGACCATCCGTCTGACCGCCGAGACGGATCCTTCCAATTTGAAGTGGAACGAAGTCGGCGTGGACATCGTGCTGGAGTGCACCGGTTTCTTCCTGGATGACGCTGGCTGCCAGAAGCACATCGCTGCTGGCGCGAAGAAGGTTGTGATCTCGGCCCCTTCCAAGGACAAGACCCCGATGTTTGTGTACGGCGTGAACCACACCACCTACGCCGGTCAGGCCATCGTTTCCGCCGCTTCCTGCACAACCAACTGCCTGGCTCCTGTGGCCAAGGTGCTGCACGACAACTTCGGCATCAAGCGCGGCCTGATGACCACTGTGCACGCTGCCACCGCCACCCAGAAGACCGTTGATGGCCCGTCCAAGAAGGACTGGCGCGGCGGTCGCGGCATCCTGGAAAACATCATCCCGTCCTCCACTGGTGCTGCCAAGGCCGTGGGCGTGGTGTTGCCGGAATTGAACGGCAAGCTGACCGGCATGGCCTTCCGCGTACCGACTTCCGATGTATCCGTGGTCGATCTGACCGTAGAACTGAACAAGGAAGCCAAGTACGCCGACATCTGTGCGGCGATGAAGGCGGCCTCTACTTCTGGCGACATCAGCAAGACCTTGGGTTACACCGACGAGAAGGTGGTTTCCACCGACTTCCGTGGTTGCGGCTATTCTTCCATCTTCGATGCAGAAGCGGGCATCGCGCTGGACGGCACCTTCGTCAAGGTGGTGGCTTGGTACGACAACGAATACGGCTACACCTGCAACATGCTGCGCTTCGTGGAGCACGTCGCCAAGTAAATACATCGCGCGGCGGCTTGATCAAGTCGCCGCACTGGTGCATGGCATGAGCTGTAAGGCTTGGCCGGAACTGACCGGCCAGTCCTGACCGCTTATCATTCTCTCGCTTAAGGAGCTTCAAATGGCAAACTTCATCCGCATGACCGATCTGGATCTGGCTGGCAAGCGTGTGCTGATCCGCGCCGACCTGAACGTGCCCGTCAAGGACGGCAAGGTCACGTCCGACGCCCGCATCACCGCCTCCATGGCCACCATCAACCACTGCCTGAAGGCTGGTGCCAAGGTGATGGTGACTTCCCACTTGGGCCGCCCCACCGAAGGCGAATGGTCGGAAGAAAATTCCCTGAAGCCGGTGGCCGAGAACATCTCCGGTCGCCTGGGCAAGGAAGTCCGCCTGATCAAGGACTGGGTGGACGGTGGTTTCGATGTCGCTGCCGGTGAGCTGGTGGTGCTGGAAAACTGCCGCATCAACAAGGGCGAAAAGAAGAACGTGGACGAGACCGCCAAGAAATACGCCGCTCTGTGCGATGTGTTCGTGATGGATGCGTTCGGCACCGCCCACCGCGCCGAGGCTTCGACCCACGGCGTCGCCAAGTACGCGCCGACCGCCTGTGCCGGCATCCTGTTGACCGAAGAGCTGGACGCGCTGAACAAGGCGCTGGCTAATCCGGCTCGCCCGATGGTCGCCATCGTCGGCGGCTCCAAGGTTTCCACCAAGCTGACCGTGCTGGAAGCGCTGTCGCAGAAGTGCGAACAACTGGTGGTCGGCGGCGGTATCGCCAACACCTTCCTGAAGGCCGTCGGCAAGAACGTCGGCAAGTCGCTGTGCGAAGACGATCTGGTGCCGACCGCGCAAGATCTGATGGCCAAAATGTCTGCCCGTGGCGCGACCATCCCGGTCGCCGTGGACGTGGTGTGCGGCAAGAAGTTCTCCGCTGACGAACCGGCCGTGCTGAAGGATGCAGGCGACGTGGCCGACGACGACATGATCTTCGACATCGGCCCCAAGAGCGCACAGGAACTGGCCGACATCATCATGAAGGCGGGCACCGTGGTGTGGAACGGTCCGGTGGGCGTGTTCGAATTCGACCAATTCGGCGAAGGCACCAAGACCATCGCCATGGCGATCGCCAACACCAAGGCGTTCACTCTGGCGGGTGGCGGCGATACCATCGCTGCGATCCAGAAGTACGACATCTATGACAAGGTGAGCTACATCTCCACCGCAGGCGGCGCGTTCCTGGAATACCTGGAAGGCAAGACCCTGCCGGCCGTGGCGATCCTGGAAGAGCGCGCGGCCAAATAAGTAAGGGATTCCATGCTGCGTAGAACCAAAATTGTGGCCACCCTTGGGCCGGCCACCAATGACCAGAAAGTTCTGGAATCCATCATCCGCGCCGGGGTTGACGTGGTGCGGATGAATTTCTCCCACGGTACGGCCCAGGATCACATGGGCCGCGCCGAGCGCGTGCGTGCCGCCGCCAAGGCGGCTGGCCGCACCGTCGGCATCCTGGCCGACCTGCAGGGGCCGAAGATCCGCGTGCGCAAGTTCGAGAACGACAAGATCATCCTGAACAAGGGCGATACGTTCATTCTGGATGCGAGCTGGGATGGGCTGGGCAACCAGGAGCGCGTTGGGCTGGACTACAAGGAACTGCCGCGCGACGTGAGCCGGGGTTCCGTATTGCTGCTTAACGATGGCATGCTGGAATTCGACGTCATGGAAGTGCGTGGCGAAGAAGTGGTTTGCAAGGTCGTGCGCGGCGGCGTGCTGTCCAACAATAAGGGCATCAACCGCAAGGGCGGCGGCCTGACGGCTCCGGCGCTGACCGACAAGGACAAGGAAGATATCAAGACGGCGGCGCTGATCGGCGCGGATTTTCTGGCTGTTTCCTTCCCGCGTTCGGCTGACGACATGAAACTGGCGCGCGAGCTGATGCATGCGGCGGGCGGCAAGAGCCTGCTGGTGGCCAAGATCGAGCGCGCCGAAGCGATCCCGGTATTGGGCGATATCATCGACGCCTCCGACGCCATCATGGTGGCGCGCGGCGACCTGTCGGTGGAAGTGGGCGACGCCGCTGTTCCCGGTTTGCAGAAGCGCATGATCAAGATGGCGCGCGCCAAGAACCGTTTGGTGATCACCGCGACGCAGATGATGGAGTCGATGATCACCAACCCCATCCCGACCCGCGCCGAAGTATCCGATGTGGCCAACGCAGTGCTGGACGGCACCGATGCGGTGATGCTGTCGGCGGAGACTGCCGTGGGCGACTATCCGGTTGAGACAGTGCAGGCGATGGCGCGTATCTGCGTCAAGGCGGAAAAGGAAATGGAAGAGAATTCCATGGACCGCCGCCTGACATCCCAGCGTTTTACCCGCATCGACCAGTCCATCGCGATGTCCGCGCTGTTTGCGGCCTCGCACTTCAAGGTCAAGGCCATCGTCGCGCTGACCCAGTCCGGTTCGACCGCGCTGTGGATGTCGCGCGTGAATGCCGGGGTGCCGATCTTTGCGCTGACTCCGACCGAGGCGACGTTGAGCAAAGTCACCCTGTTCAGCGGGGTGCACCCGATCGCGTTTCATCCGACATCGACCGACCCGGCACAGACTCTGATCGAGGCCGAGCGGACGCTGGTAGAACACAATCTGGTGGGAGAGGAAGACTTGGTGGTGTTAACCATCGGTGACGCCGTAGGCAAGACGGGCCACACCAACACCATGAAGATCGCCCGCGTAGGCGATCATCACAAGAAGTAAAGGGTTGGGCCGGAGCAGGTAGTTCACGCACTTCGGCTCAAGGGTTTGTTTAATAGTTGATAAATTAGGAGAGGAAAACATGGCACTCGTTTCTTTGCGCCAACTGCTCGATCACGCAGCAGAAAACAGCTACGGCTTGCCCGCGTTCAACGTCAACAACCTGGAACAGGTCAAGGCGATCATGGAAGCCGCCGACGAATGCAACAGCCCGGTCATCATGCAGGGTTCCGCTGGCGCGCGTAAGTACGCCGGTGAGGCTTTCCTGCGTCACCTGATCGAAGCCGCTGTGGAAATGTACCCGCACATCCCGGTGGTGATGCACCAGGATCATGGCGCCTCCCCGGCCATCTGTATCCAGGCCATCAAGTCCGGTTTCTCTTCCGTGATGATGGACGGCTCCCTGCATGCTGACGGCAAGACCCCGTCCAGCTTCGAGTACAACGTCAACGTGACCCGTCAGGTGGTGGAAATGTCCCACGCCGTCGGGGTATCCGTCGAAGGCGAACTGGGCTGCCTGGGTTCCCTGGAATCCGGCCACGGCGAGAAGGAAGACGGCCACGGCGCGGAAGGCGTCCTGTCCCACGACCAACTGCTGACCGACCCCAACGAAGCCGCTGAATTCGTGAAGGCAACCCAGGTGGATGCCCTGGCCATCGCCATCGGCACCTCCCACGGCGCGTACAAGTTCACCAAGCCGCCCACAGGCGATACTCTGGCGATCAGCCGCATCAAGGAAATCCACGCCCGCATCCCCAACACCCATCTGGTGATGCATGGTTCCTCTTCCGTGCCGCAAGAGTGGCTGGAAGTGATCAACCAGTTCGGCGGCGCGATGCCCCAAACCTACGGCGTGCCGGTCGAAGAAATCGTCGAAGGCATCAAGCACGGCGTCCGCAAGGTGAACATCGACACCGACCTGCGCATGGCCTCCACCGGCGCGACCCGTCGCTACCTGGCCAACAACCCCAAGGACTTCGATCCGCGCAAGTTCCTGGCCGAGACCACCAAGGCGATGAAGGCGATCTGCAAGGCTCGTTACGAGGCCTTCGGTTCTGCCGGTCAGGCTGGCAAGATCAAGCCGATCTCGCTGGACGCCATGGCCATGCGCTACATCAAGGGCGAACTGAACGCTGTCATCAAGTAAGCGTACAGGCCCCAGCAAAAGGCGACCGTTAGGTCGCCTTTTTGTTTGGGTGCAGAAAGCTCGGATAAAGGGAGTCTGGTGGGCGATCAGACAACCTTGCCGGGATTCATCAGATTGGCTGGATCAAGGGTCTGCTTGAGACTGCGCATCAGTTCCAGCTCCAGCGCGCTCTTGTGGCGGGTGATTTCCTCACGTTTGAGCTGCCCCAGGCCATGTTCGGCGCTGATGCTGCCGTCGAGCTGATCCACCACGGCGTAGACGATGTGGTTCACCGCCTGCTCCTGGGCGGCGATGAAGGCGGGATTCTGCGCGGCGTCGAACAGCGAGAGGTTGTAGTGGATGTTGCCGTCGCCCAGGTGGCCGAAAGCGACGATGCGCAGGCCGGGATAGGTGGCGTGCAGCGCGGCGCTGGCGTCGCGGATGAAATCCGCCACCCGGCTCACCGGCACGGAAACATCATGCTTGACGCTGAGACCTTCGCATTTCTGCGCTTCCGCGATGTTCTTGCGCAGCCGCCACCAGCGCTCGGCGTCGGCTTCGTCGGTAGTCATCTCGAATTCGATTACGCCCTCCCCAAAGTCCAGCAAGGCTTCGCGTAATGCGCCATCGAGCGGTGCAGGCAGCACGTCGGCCAGCTTGGTGATGACCAGCCAGTCGTGCCGAGCGGCGAACGGTTCTCGCGCATCGTCTATGTGTTTGAACACCAGATCGAGGCAGGTGCGCGAGATCAGCTCGAAGGCGCTGATCTTGTCGCCGCAGGTGGCGCGCAGATGGGCCAGCAGGGCGACCGCCGCCGCCGGATCGCGTACGGCGACGCAGGCGGTAGCGCTGGCGCGCGGCCGGGGAAACAGCTTGAGCACGGCGGCGGTGATAATGCCCAGTGTACCTTCCGCGCCAAGGAAGAGTTGCTTGAGGTCGTAGCCGGTGTTGTCCTTGCGCAAACGGCGCAGGCCGTGCCAGATGCGGCCATCGGGCAGCACGACTTCCAGCCCCAGCACCAGATCGCGGGCGCTGCCGTAACGCAGCACGCCGATGCCGCCGGCGTTGGTGGAAAGGTTGCCGCCGATCTCGCAGTGCGGGGCGATGGCGGTAAGACCGAGCGGGAACAGTCGGTCGGCGTCCCCGGCGGCCTCATACAGCGCAGCCAGCTTGCAGCCCGCTTCCACCGTCATGGTGTAGTTGGTGGCATCCACTTCTCGGATGTGGTTCAGGCGCGACAGGTTGAGCACCAGTTGCGGCACGCCGTCGGCCAGCGGCACGGAAGCGCCGCACAGACTGGTGTTGCCGCCCTGCGGCACGATGGCGATGGAATTTTCGGCGCACAGCCGGACGATGGCGCTGACTTGCTGCACGTCCGCCGGAAACACTGCGGCCAGCGCCGCGCCGGAATAGCGCCCGCGCCAGTCCGTGCAATACGGTGCCGCCCTTTCACCGGTGAGCAGATGTTCCGCCCCGACTAGGGCTTGCAGGGCGGCAATCACATCAGCGGGTCAAACGCGGGCGAAGTTTCGGGTTTCTTGAGGAACCAGATCTGATACAGGGAAATGACGATTTGCAGCGCCATGGACAGCCCCAGTATCCCCCCCGCGATGATGACGATCCCGGCATAGAGGGGATCCCATTTGGTTAGGAACCAGGAAAGCACATCCACAAAAACGGCCAGCATCGGCGAAACCACCAGAAAGCGCTTGAACCAGACGTTGACTTCCGACTGGATGAAAATCCAGCCCAGAATGAATAGCAACATGCTGATGCCCAGCAGGTGAATGTGGGAAAGCTTCAGCAGGCTGGCGAGCGACATGCCGGTATCCACCTTGGCCACTTCGTGCAGCCCCTCGTAACTATTGAAATCCGGTAGGTTCGGGCTGACTTCACGGGTGTGGCAACTCAGGCAGGTTCTTTGCAGGATCGGCTTGATGTCCGGCTCAAAGTGCTCCTTCTCCGCCCCGTCCTTGAGCCAGGCCACCATCACATGACGGTCATCCTCGGCGATGTAGCCGGCCATCGGGCCGCGTATCGCCGCTTCGAGCCGGGTGCCGCTGCGGTTGCCGTAATAGCTGCTGGCGACATCCTGCAAGGAAAGGCCGGGTTTGCCATCGTTCATTTCGTGGGTGACATACAAATACGTGATCGCCATCAGGTAGCCCAGGCCAATCAACAGCAGGAAGGAGGTATAGAGCAGTTTTTCACTCAGGGTTTTGGTGTAAAAGCGGTGCGCGGACATGTTGGACCCGGTTTATTGGACTGCGCGCACTCTAAAACTCTAGCGGGTCAATGTCCAGTGACCAGCGCAGTTTTTGTGCCGGGAGCGCTTCCAGTTGTGGCTGCCAGCCGCGCAGGAAGGATTGCAGCGCGGCGCGGGAGTCGGCCTGAACCAGTAGCTGCGCGCGCGTATGGTTGGCGCGGCGCGGCATGGCCGCCGGAACCACCCCGTAGATTTCCACCGGCATGGACAGCGCCACGGCGGCCTGTCTGGCCTGTTGCAGAAACGAAAATACGGCGGCGCCCTGCAAACCTTCCGCCCGCAGCATGGCCTGAAAGCAGAACGGCGGAAACCCGGCCAAGCGGCGCTCGGCCAGCAAGACGTTCGCCCAGTCCGCAAAATTGTGGTTGCGCAAGGCCTGGAACAAGGGGTGGTCGGGGAAGGCGGTCTGAACCAACACCTCGCCCGGTTTGTCGGCGCGACCGGCACGACCGGCCACCTGCGCCAACTGGGCGTAAAGCTTTTCGGCGGCGCGGAAGTCGCTGCTGTACAGCGCGCTGTCCGGGTTGAGCACGCCGACCAGCGTCAGATTGGGGAAATCGTGGCCCTTGGCCAGCATCTGGGTGCCGACCAGAATGTCCACCGCGTCGTCGGCGATCTGCTGGCGCATGGCCGCCCAGCTTCCCTTGTTGCGCGTGCTGTCGCGATCCACCCGCAGGATGCGCGCCTCGGGGAAGTGTTCGGCCAGTGCCTGCTCCACCCGCTGGGTGCCGACGCCGACCGGCTGCAAATCCGGGTTGCCGCAGGAAGGGCAGCCGGGCGGGACGCGCTGCACCAGCCCGCAGTGGTGGCAGTGCAAGCGGCGCTGCGGCAGGTGCAGCACCAGCTTGCCCGCGCAGTGCGGGCAGGCGGAAAGCCAGCCGCAGGCGGTGCACATCAGCACCGGGGCATAGCCGCGCCGGTTGATGAACAGCAGGCTCTGTTCGCCGCGCCTGAGCCGCTCGGCCAGCGCGCCCAGCAACGGCGGGCTCAGGCTGTCCTGCATCGGCGTCTGGTTGATGTTGATGCAGCGCACGGCGGGGAGTTGCGCCGCCCCGGCGGCGCGGCGGGTGAGTTGCAGCAAGCGATAGCGACCGGACTGGGCATTGTGCCAGCTTTCCAGTGAGGGCGTGGCCGAGCCCAGCACCACCTGCACATCGCGCTGACTGGCGCGTAACACCGCCACGTCGCGGGCGGAATAGCGCAGACCGTCCTGCTGCTTGAAGGAACCGTCGTGTTCCTCGTCCACCAGGATCAGCCCGAGTTGCGGCAGCGGGGCGAACACCGCCAGCCGGGTGCCGAGCACGATGCGTGCAGAGCCACTATGGGCGCTGAGCCAGTTCTGCGCCCGCTCGCCGTCGGCCAGGCCGCTGTGCAGGCTGGCCAGCGGCGCGTCGGGAAAGCGGCTGCGGAAATAGCCTTCGAGCTGCGGCGTCAGGTTGATCTCCGGCACCAGCAACAGCACCTGCTTGCCCAGCGCCAGCGCGCGGTGCATCAGGTGGACGTAGACCTCGGTTTTGCCGCTGCCGGTAATGCCGAACAGCAGGAAGCTGGCGTAGCCCTGCGTCCCGCTCACGGCGTCCACTGCGGCCTGCTGCTCATCGGTGAGTTCGTGGCGGGCGTCGAAACGGTGCGGCGCGGCTTCTGGCGCGACCGTTTCCACCCAGCCCTGGGCCATCATGCGTTGGATGGCTTCCGGCGCGCTGGCCGACAGACTGCGCAACTGGCCGTGTGCCAACTCGCCTTGCTGCAAGGCAGCCAGCAGGCGAAGCTGCACTTTTTGCCGCTGCGGCAGGCTGGCAGGATTGAGTGTGCGTCCGGCGGCGGTGAGACGGTAGTACAGCGACGATTTGGGTGTAAACGGCTCCGGGTCGCGCAGCCGCGCGGGCAACGCCGCCAACACCGTCATTCCCAGCGGAAACTGGTAATAGTCGCTGCAAAAGCGCAGCAGGGTGAGCAAATCCTCGGGCAGCGGAGCGGCGTCATCGAGCACACGCGACACCGGCTTGAGGCGCTCGTCGGCCAATTCGGTACTTTCCGCCAGCGCCATGACCACCCCGACCACCTGCTTGCGCCCGAACGGAACCACCACGCGCTGGCCGATTTCCACGGCCATTTTTTCAGGCAAAAGGTAATCAAATAAGATTGACAGCGGCAAATCCAGCGCCGTGCGAATGATGCGCATTTAGTCGTTTTTCCTGTGCGAAATTCTACGAATGATAGCTAAGGTAATGGCTGGAATATAGGTTTTATTCTTACACACAATTCCTGTGGATAACTTTGTGTAAAACCATTGAGTTGATTTTCTAACTACCCATTCCGTATAGGGATTATTTTCCTTGCACATTATTTCAGCAATATTTCATGCTTATATAAATCAATGGGTTATTGTGATCAAATAAAAAGGCCGCTGGATTGATCCCAGCGGCCTTTGCAGACCGGCCCGAATGTGTATAACCTGTCGCTGAACGGGCAGCCTTAGTGGTACTTCCGGCTCAATTCATGCACCGCGCGCACCAGTGCCGCCGCATTCTCGGGATCGGTGAATTGCGAGATGCCATGACCCAGATTGAACACGTGGCCGCTGCCGTAGCCGTAGCTGGCCAGCACCTTTTCCACCTCGCGTTCGATGACCTCCGGATTGGAGAACAGCACCGCCGGGTCGATGTTGCCTTGCAGCGCGACCTTGTGGCCGACCTTCTGGCGGGCGATGCCGATGTCCATCGTCCAGTCCAGACCGACCGCGTCGCAGCCGATGTCGGCGATGTTCTCGATCCACAGACCGCCGCCCTTGGTGAACACGATGGACGGTATTTTCACGCCATCCTTTTCCTTGATCAGGCCATCCACAATCCGCTGCATGTAGGGCAGCGAAAACTCGTGGTAAGCATAATGCGACAGCGTGCCGCCCCAGGAATCAAACACCATCACCGCCTGCGCGCCCGCTTCGATCTGCGCGTTCAGGTACTGCGTCACCGCGTCTGCCGTCACCGACAGGATGTGGTGCATCAGCTTCGGCTCCTTGTACATCATGGTCTTGACCTTGGCGTAGTCGTCGCTGCCGCCGCCCTCCACCATGTAGCAGCCCAGCGTCCACGGGCTGCCGGAGAAGCCGATCAGCGGCACGCGGCCATCCAATGCCTTGCGGATCTGCGACACAGCGTCAGTCACGTATTTCAGGTCTTTGCCGATGTCGGGTACGCGCAATGCCTTGATGTCGGCTTCGGTCTTCAGTGGACGCTCGAACTTCGGGCCTTCGCCCTCGGCGAAATACAGCCCCAGACCCATCGCATCCGGCACGGTCAGGATGTCGGAGAACAGGATGGCTGCGTCCAGCGGGAAGCGATCCAGCGGTTGCAAGGTCACTTCGGTCGCCATGTCGGGCGACTTGCACAGATTCAGGAAGCTGCCGGCACGTTTGCGGGTGGCGCAGTATTCCGGCAGATAGCGGCCAGCTTGGCGCATCATCCACAGCGGGGTGTATTCAGTAGGCTGGCGCAGCAGGGCGCGCAGGAAAGTATCGTTCTTGACCTTGAAGTTCATATCTTCTCCCAAAGAAAAACGCCCCTGCTGAGCAAGGGCGTTGTAATTATTTTATCAACGCGGCAGGACGCTGCTGCCCATCAGGAATTCGTCCACCGCGCGGGCGGCCTGACGGCCTTCGCGGATGGCCCAGACCACCAGCGACTGACCGCGGCGCACGTCACCGGCGGCGAATACTTTGGGCACGTTGGTCTGGTAACAGCCTGTGCCGTCGGTGTTGGCCTTGGCGTTGCCGCGAGCGTCCTTGTCCACGCCGAAGGCTTCCAGCATCTTGGCCACCGGGTTGGTGAAGCCCATCGCCAGGAACACGTGGTCGGCCTTGACGATGAATTCGCTGCCCGGCACTTCGGTCAACTTGCCGTCCTTCCACTCCACGCGGGCGGCCTTCAGGCCAGTCAGCTTGCCGTTCTCGCCGATGAATTCCTTGGTGGTCACCGACCAGTCGCGCGAACAGCCTTCGTCGTGCGAGCTGGAGGTACGCAGCTTGAGCGGCCAGTACGGCCAGGTCAGCGGGCCGTTTTCCAGCTCGGGCGGACGCGGCATCACCTCGAACTGGGTGATGGTGGTCGCGCCGTGGCGGTTGGACGTGCCGACGCAGTCGGAGCCGGTGTCGCCGCCGCCGATCACCACGACGTGCTTGCCGTCCACGTGGATCGGATTGCGCCCGTCACCGGCCACTTCCTTGTTCTGCGGGATCAGGAATTCCAGCGCGAAATGCACACCGTCGAGTTCGCGGCCTGGCACCGGCAGGTCGCGCGGTGTTTCGGAGCCGCCAGTTAGAATTACGGCATCAAACTCTTTCAACAATTCGTCCGGGCTGACGGTGGTGGTGGCATCGTTGGCCGTGCCCTTGCCCGGCATCTCCTTGCCCACCCACACGCTAGTGCGGAATTCCACGCCTTCGGCTCGCATCTGTTCCAGACGGCGGTCGATGTGCGACTTCTCGAACTTGAAGTCGGGGATGCCGTAGCGCAGCAGACCGCCGACGCGGGAATTCTTCTCGAATACCGCCACAGTGTGACCAGCGCGTGCCAGCTGCTGGGCGGCTGCCAGGCCAGCCGGGCCGCCGCCGACAATGGCGACCTTCTTGCCGGTCTTGCTGGCAGCCGGTTGCGGCCTGACCCAGCCGTTCTCCCAGGCCTTGTCGATGATGGCGTGCTCGATGGACTTGATGCCCACGGCAGACTGCTCGATGTTCAGCGTGCACGCGGCCTCGCACGGGGCGGGGCAGATGCGGCCGGTGAACTCGGGAAAGTTGTTGGTGGAATGCAGCACGGCCAGCGCCTGCTCCCAGTTGCCGCGATACACCAGGTCGTTCCAGTCCGGGATGATGTTGTTGACTGGGCAGCCGTTGTTGCAGAACGGGATGCCGCAATCCATGCAGCGCGCGCCCTGAGTCTTGGCCTGCTCGTCCGATAGCGTCTGGACGAACTCCTTGTAGTTCTTCAGGCGGTCTGCGACCGGCAGATACGCCTCGTTGATGCGCTGGAATTCCATGAATCCGGTGGGCTTGCCCATTATGCGGCCTCCTTCTTTTGCAGGGCCGCGATCTCCAGCAGGGCGCGGCGGTATTCGGTCGGCATCACCTTGACGAACTTCGGCAGGTAGTCGGCCCAGTTGTCCAGAATCTGCTTGGCGCGGGGGCTGCCGGTGTAGCACAGGTGGTTGGCGATGTTGGTGCGCAGCACCTCAGCATCGGCGCGACCCAGATGGTTGAGGTGGACGCGGCCATGGCCGTCGATGGCGCCCATTTCGCTGGCGGCCACCTCCTCCGGGATGGGCTCCAGTTCCACCATCGCCATGTTGCAGCGCTGGGCGAAGCTGCCATCCTCGTCCAGCACGTAAGCGACGCCGCCAGACATGCCCGCCGCAAAGTTGCGGCCAGTCGCACCCAGTACGATGACCATGCCGCCGGTCATGTATTCGCAACCATGGTCGCCCACGCCTTCCACCACTGCGATGGCGCCGGAATTGCGCACGGCGAAGCGCTCACCGGCCACGCCACTGAAATAGCAATCTCCGCCAGTCGCGCCGTACAGCACGGTGTTGCCGACGATGATGTTTTCGGCAGCCTTGATCGGGCAATCTGCCGCCGGCTTGATCGAGATGCGGCCGCCGCACAAACCCTTGCCGACGTAGTCGTTGCCTTCGCCTTCCAGGCACAGCGACACGCCGTGTGCCAGGAACGCACCGAAGCTCTGTCCGGCCGTACCCTTCAGCTTCACCGTGATGGTGTTGTTGGGCAGACCGGCATTGCCGTAGCGGCGAGCCACTTCATGCGACAGCATGGTGCCGACGGTGCGGTTCACGCTACCGATGGTGCTTTCAATCACGACCGGCTGCTTGTGCTCCAGTGCCGGTTGAGCCTGGGCGATGAGCGTGTTGTCCAGCGCCTTGACCAGTTCGTGATCCTGCACTTCTGCGTGCAGACGCGCCACGCTGGCGGGCATGTCCGGCTGGTGGAAGATCTTGCCGAAGTCCAGACCCTTGGATTTCCAGTGGGCGATGCCCGCGTTCATTTCCAGCAGGTCGGAGCGACCGATCAGGTCGTCAAACTTGCGGATGCCCATTTCGGCCATCAGCGCGCGCACTTCCTCGGCGACGAAGAAGAAATAATTGACCACGTGTTCCGGCTGGCCGGTGAACTTGCGGCGCAGCGCCGGGTCTTGCGTGGCCACACCGACCGGGCAGGTGTTGAGGTGGCACTTGCGCATCATGATGCAGCCTTCCACCACCAGCGGGGCGGTGGCAAAGCCGAACTCATCCGCGCCCAGCAGCGCGCCGATCAGCACGTCGCGGCCGGTCTTCATCTGGCCGTCCACTTGCAGGCGCACGCGACCACGCAACTGGTTCAGCACTAGGGTCTGCTGCGCTTCTGCCAGGCCGAGTTCCCACGGCGTACCGGCGTGTTTGATGGAGGACAGCGGCGATGCGCCGGTGCCGCCATCGAAACCGGACACCACGATGTGGTCAGCCTTGGCCTTGGATACGCCTGCGGCTACGGTGCCAACGCCGATTTCCGACACCAGCTTCACCGAGATCGAGGCCGACGGGTTGGCGTTCTTCAGGTCATGAATTAACTGCGCCAGATCTTCGATCGAGTAGATGTCATGGTGTGGCGGCGGCGAAATCAGGCCGACGCCGGGCACCGAGTGACGCAGCTTGCCGATGTATTCGCTCACCTTGCTGCCGGGCAACTGGCCGCCTTCGCCGGGCTTCGCGCCCTGCGCCATCTTGATCTGGATCTGGTCGGCGTTGGTCAGGTATTCGATGGTCACGCCGAAACGACCGGATGCGACCTGTTTGATGGCGGAACGCAGCGAGTCGCCCTCGGCCATCACGCGGTCGGCCTCGATGCGGCTCTTGCCGATGATGTCGGACAGCCTCTCGCCCGCCTTCAGCTTGCGGAAACGATTGGCGTCCTCGCCGCCTTCGCCGGTATTGGACTTGCCGCCGATGCGGTTCATCGCCTGCGCCAGCGTGGTGTGGGCTTCGGTGGAGATGGAGCCCAGCGACATCGCGCCGGTAGCGAAACGCTTGACGATCTCCTTGGCGGGCTCGACTTCGTCCAGCGGCACCGCAGCGCCAGCGGGCTTGATGGCGAACAGACCGCGCAGCGTCTTCAGCTTGCTGGCTTGGTCGTTGATCAGCTTGGCGTATTCCTTGTAGGTCGCGGCGTTGTTGGCACGGGTCGCGTGCTGCAACTTGGCGATCGAATCCGGCGTCCACATGTGTTCTTCGCCCCGGGTGCGCCAGGCGTATTCGCCGCCTGCGTCCAGCGCGTTGGCCAGCACCGGGTCGTTGCCAAAGGCGGCGCGATGGATGCGCACAGCTTCTTCGGCGACCTCATTGATGCCGATACCCTCGATCTGGGTGGCGGTGCCGGTGAAGTATTTTTCGACGAAGGCCGAACTCAAACCGATGGCTTCAAAAATCTGCGCGCCGCAGTAGGACTGGTAGGTGGAAATGCCCATCTTGGACATGACCTTGTGCAGCCCTTTGCTGATCGCCTTGATGAAGCGCTTGCCGACCTCGTAGGAGGAAGGCGCGCCCGGCAGTTTGGCGGCCAGGTCTTCGATGGTGGCGAAGGCCAGCCACGGGCAGACGGCTTCCGCGCCGTAACCGGCCAGCAGGGCGAAGTGGTGGGTTTCACGGGCGGAACCGGTATCCACCACCAGACCGGTGCTGGTGCGCAGCCCTTCGCGCACCAGATGGTGATGCACGCCTGCGGTAGCCAGCAGCGCCGGGATGGCGACACGCTCAGCGGTCACGCCACGGTCGGACAGGATCAGCACGTTGACGCCGTCGGCCACGGCCTGATCGGCGGCGGCGCACAGCGCAGTGACCGCAGCTTCACAACCGGCAGCACCTTCCGTCGCCGGATAGGTGATGTCCAGCACGCGTGAGCGGTACTGATTGTCGGTCAGGCGGGCGATGTCGCGCAGACGGGTCAGATCGTCATTGGTCAGCACCGGCTGGTGCACTTCCAGGCGCAGCGGCGGATTGGTTTCATCCACCCCCAGAAGATTAGGCTTGGGGCCGATGAACGAAGTCAGCGACATCACGATCTCTTCGCGGATCGGGTCGATCGGCGGGTTGGTCACCTGCGCGAAGAGCTGCTTGAAGTAGTTGTAGAACACCTTGTCCTTGCTGGATAACACCGGCAGAGCGCTGTCGGTGCCCATGGAGCCGGTGGCTTCCTCGCCTGCGGCGGCCATGGGGGCCAGGATGAACTTCAGATCTTCCTGCGAGTAGCCGAAGGCTTGCTGGGTATCCAGCAGCGAGGCGTTCAGGCCGGGGGCGTCGCCCGCTTCCGGCAGCTCGCCGAGGAAATAGCGCGACTGTGCTATCCACTGGCGGTAGGGCTTGGCGGTGGCGAGCTGGGTTTTCAGCTCTTCGTCGCCGACGATGCGGCCAGCCTGCATGTCGATCAGGAACATCTTGCCGGGCTGCAAGCGCCACTTTTTGACGATCTTGTGCTGCGGGATGGGCAGCACGCCCATCTCGGAAGCCATCAGCACCACGTCGTCCTCGGTGATGAGGTAACGCGCCGGACGCAGGCCGTTGCGATCCAGCGTCGCGCCTATCATCTGGCCGTCGGTGAAGGCCACGGCGGCGGGGCCGTCCCACGGCTCCATCAGCGCGGCATGGTATTCGTAGAAGGCGCGGCGCTCTTCGTCCATCAGCGGGTTGCCGGCCCAGGCTTCCGGGATCAGCATCATCATGGCGTGCGGCAGGGAATAGCCGCCCGCGACCAGCAGTTCCAGTGCGTTGTCGAAACAGGCGGAGTCGGACTGGCCTTCGACGATCAGCGGCCATAGTTTTTCTAGGTCTTCGCCGAGGAACTTGGATGACATCGCGGCATGGCGCGCCGTCATCCAGTTGACGTTGCCGCGCACGGTGTTGATTTCGCCGTTGTGGGCGATCATGCGGAAGGGGTGAGCCAGATCCCAGGTCGGGAAGGTGTTGGTGGAGAAACGCTGGTGCACCAGCGCCAGCGCGGAAACCACGCGCTCATCCTGCAGGTCGTAGTAGTACTTGCCCACCTGGTCGGCCAGCAACATGCCCTTGTAGACGATGGTGCGGGAAGACAGCGAGGGGATGTAGAAACCGGCGCCCTGATTGTCGGTCAGCGCGCGCACGGCGTGCTCGGCGGTCTTGCGGATGACGAACAGCTTGCGCTCGAAGCAGTCCTGACTGTGACAGTTCACGCCGCGACCGATGAACACCTGGCGCACCACCGGCTCCACGCGCTTGACGCTCTCGCCCAGAATGGCGCTGTTTACCGGCACGTCGCGCCAGCCCAGCAATGTCTGACCTTCGGCGGCGATCTTGGCGGTGATCACTTTCTCGCAGGCTTCGCGCGCCTTGGTGTCGCGCGGCAGGAACAGCATGCCGACGCCGTATTCGCCCGCCGGACGCAGTTCGCAGCCGGACACGGCGCGGAAGAAGGCGTCAGGGATCTGTAACAGCATGCCCGCGCCGTCACCGGCCAGCGGGTCGGCGCCGACGGCGCCACGGTGGGTCAGGTTCTCCAGGATCTGCAAGCCTTCGCGCACGCGGTCGTGGCTTTTCTGTCCTTTGATATGGGCCACGAAGCCCACACCACACGCATCGCGCTCCTGGCGCGGGTCGTACAGCCCCTGCTGTACCGGCAAAGAAGGATGATTCACGCTATTCCTCAGTCAAATCAATCAGGCTACACAAAACGGCGACACACTGTCGCCATGTTCTACAGTCAAGCGAAAGGGCGGGAATGTTACCTTGTCTCGGTAGTGAGGGCAACACGGAAGGGTCGAAAAGTAAAGAAAACGGGGCGCATGACGCGCCCCGTTTCGGTCGGAAAATGCCACCAAACTAGCCGCTGTTGCGCAGGCCGGAGGCAATGCCGTTGATGGTGAGATGGATGGCCCGTTTCAGTTTTTCGTCGTCGTCACCGGCGCGGTGGCGTTGCAGCAGCGACACCTGCAGGTGATTGATCGGGTCGATGTACGGCATGCGGGTGGTCAGGCTGCGGGCAAAGGTCGGGTTGTCTGCCAGCAGGGTGGACGACTCGGTGATGGTGAACAACATCTCCACGGTGCGCTGCCATTCCGCCTCGATCTCGCTGAAGATGCGGTTGCGCAGGGCTTCGTCCGGCACCAGTTCGGCGTAGCGTGAAGCAATGCCCATGTCGGTCTTGGACAGAACCATGTCCATGTTGGAGAGCAGGCTGCGGAAGAACGCCCAGTTCTGGTACATGGCGCGCAACTGCGCCAGCCCGGCCTCGCCTTCGCGCGCCAGGAACTGCTGCACGGCGCTGCCGAAGCCATACCAGCCCGGCAGGATGACGCGGCTCAGGCTCCAACTGAACACCCAGGGAATCGCCCGCAGATCCTCGATCTTGTTGGAAGCCTTGCGCGACGAGGGGCGGCTGCCGATGTTGAGTTCGGCAATCTCGCGGATCGGCGTGGCGGCAAAGAAGTAATCGGTGAAGCCCGGGGTCTCGTACACCAGCTTGCGGTAAGCCTTGAAAGCGCCCTCGCTCATGGCTTCCATGATGGCCATAAAGGCCGGATTGCCGTCGCCGTTGTGGGCGTGATCCAGCAGGGTGGCTTCCAGCGTGGCGGCGACCAGGATCTCCAGATTGCGGCGACCGATGTCTGGGTTGGAATATTTGCTGGAGATCACCTCGCCTTGTTCGGTGATGCGGATCTGGCCGTTCACGCTGCCCGGCGGTTGCGCCAGGATGGCCTGGTAGCTGGGGCCGCCGCCGCGACCGACGGTGCCGCCGCGACCGTGGAACAGGCGCATCTCCACGCCGTGCTTCTCGAATACCTTCACCAGTTCGACCTCGGCCTTGTACAACTCCCAGTTGGCGGTCAGGTAGCCGCCATCCTTGTTGCTGTCGGAATAGCCCAGCATCACCTCCTGGGTGTTACCCCGACTCTTCAGCAGTTCGCGGTAGTAGGGAATCGAAAACAGCTCGTCCATGATGACGCCGCAGCCTTGCAGGTCGGCGATGGTCTCGAACAGCGGGATGATGTTGAGGTGCAGCGCGGGTTGCGCGCCGCTTTCCACCAACCCGGATTGCTGCACCATCAGCGCCACTTCCAGCAGGTCGCTGACGGCGTCGGTCTTGGAGATGATGTAGTTGGGCAGGGCGGCGCGGCCGTAGCGGCGATGGATCTCGGCGGCGGCTCGCATCAGGCGTAGCTCGCCCTGCGCCGTTTCGCTGTAGCCGTCCAACTCTACGGCCAGCGCACGGTCGGCCTGCAAGGCGTCCAGCAGCGCGGTGCGGCGGGCGGATTCGGCCATTTCGGCATAGCCGGACGCACCGGCCTTGGCCAGCAGTTCGCTGACCACTTGCTCATGCACGCCGCTGTGCTGGCGCATGTCCAGCGGGGCGAGGTGGAAGCCGAACACCTGCGCGGCGCGCTTGAGGTTGGCGAGGCGACCGCGCGCCAGGTAGAGTGCGCCGTGGTGTTCCAGCGAATGGATCAGGATGTCCAGATCGGCGATGAACTCGTCGGCCTGGGCGTAAGGCGCGGCATGCGGATCCACCGGACGCAGGTGCTCGACCTTGTGGCCCAGTTGCTCGGCGGTGGAGACCAGGCGCGAGTACACCGTGATGAGGGCGCGGCGGTAGGGCTCGTCGGCGCGGCTGGGCGACTTGTCGGGAGACTGGGCGGAGAATTCGGCCAGCTCGGGGCTGATCTCGACCAGGCGGGTGGACAGCGACAAGCGGGTGCCGAGGATGTGCGTCTCGGACAGGTAATATTCCAGCACCACGGAGGAATGGCGCTGCGCCGCGCCCAGCGTGGCCTCGTGGGTGACGAAGGGGTTGCCGTCGCGGTCGCCGCCGATCCAGCTGCCCACGCGCAGGAAACTGGGGAGTTCGACGCGCTCGCCGTAGCGCGCTTCCAGTTCCTTTTCCAGCTTGGCGTAGAGCTTGGGAATCTCGGCCAGGAAAGTGTAGCGGTAGAATGACAGGCCGTTGTTGATCTCGTCCTGCACGGAAAGTTTGGAGAAACGCAGCATGCGCGTATCCCACAGGATCAGGATGAAACGACGCAGCGCCTCTTCGTTGTCGGCCAGCTCTTCCGGCGACATGTCCATGCGGTCGCGGTCGTCCAGCAGGCTGGAGATGATGAGCTGGCAATCCAGGATGCTTTTGCGCTGCACCTCGGTGGGGTGGGCGGTGAGCACCGGCGAGATGACCGCCTTGTCGAAGAATTCCCGCAGCGCGCCGAAATCCAGTTGCTTATCCGCCAGGCGATCCAGCGCCAGTTGCATGCTGCCGTCCTGCGGCGGCGAACCGGCCTTGGCGTGGGCGCGACGACGACGGTTGTGGTGCAGGTCTTCGGCGATGTTGGAAAGCTGGGAGAAATAGCTGAAGGCGCGCACCACCGATAGCGTATCGCGCGGGCTCAGGCCATCCAACAGGTTCTCCAGTTGCTCGCGGTCGCGGTCGTCCTGGGTCTTGCGGAAGCGCACGGCGGTGCGGCGGACGTTCTCGATGAGTTCGAAAGTCTCATTGCCTTCCTGCTCGCGCAGGGTGTCGCCGAGGATGCGGCCCAGCAGGCGGATGTCCTCGCGCAAAGGCATGTCCTTGCTGGAAAGGTCGGCGGGCGCGGCAAGCAGATTCATTACATTCTTCATTTCAAGCACAAGGCAGTATCGCTCGCGCCTCATGCTAGAATGCGCCGCGAACGGAATTAACGACAATTCAGGAAAATCAATGACTCACTCTTCCCCAGCGCACACCGCCCCTGCAACCCTCGTCATCGCCTCGCGCGAAAGCGCACTGGCCATGTGGCAGGCGGAACACATCCGGGATCGTTTGCGCGCATTATATCCGCAAACCGAGGTCAGCATATTGGGCATGACCACTCAGGGCGACCGCATCCTCGACGTGACCCTGTCCAAAATCGGCGGCAAGGGGCTGTTCGTCAAGGAGCTGGAGACTGCGCTGGAGAACGGCAGCGCCGACCTGGCGGTGCATTCGCTGAAGGACGTGCCGATGCACCTGCCGGAAGGTTTCGCCCTGCCGTGCATCGGCGAGCGCGAAGACCCGCGCGACGCTTTCGTTTCCAACCACTACGCCAGTTTGCAGGATTTGCCTGCGGGTGCCGTGGTCGGCACCTCCAGCCTGCGCCGCGAGAGCCAGTTGCGCGCCCGCTTCCCGCATCTGGTCATCCAGCCGCTGCGCGGCAACGTGCAGACCCGGCTGCGCAAGCTGGACGAAGGCCAGTACGCCGCTATCATCCTGGCCGCCGCCGGGCTGAAGCGTCTGGGCCTGGGCGAGCGCATCCGCGCCCTGATCTCCAGTGACGACAGCCTGCCCGCCGTGGGCCAGGGCGCACTGGGCATCGAGTGTCGCGCCGACCGTGCCGATGTGATGGCCGCGCTGGCCCCGCTGCACCATGCCGACACCGCCGCCTGCGTGCTGGCCGAGCGCGCCATGAGCCGCCGTCTGGCCGGAAGCTGCCAGGTGCCGCTGGGCGGTTTTGCCGAAATCAACGGCGACACCCTGCGGATGCGCGGCTTCGTCGCCACGCCGGACGGCAGCCGCATGCTGCGCGCCGAGCAGACCGGTTCCGCCGCCGACCCCGAAGCGCTGGGCAACGCCGTCGCCGACGCCCTGCTGGCGCAGGGAGCGGGCGAGATCCTCGCCGCGCTGAATGATTAAGGCAGCACCCATCAACGCCGTTCGCCCTGAGCCAGTCGAAGGGCGATCCCTGCAACCCCTGGCTTACTTCCGTTCATGGTTCGATATGCTCACCACGAACGGAGGATCAGCTCACGATCTCCTCAGTCGCGACGAATGAGTGGCGCTCCCCTGGCCGGGCTGGGCATTGCCGTCACCCGGCCGCAAGACCAGGCCCAGGCGCTGATCCAGCGCATCGCCGAACTGGGAGGTCGTCCCATCGCTTTCCCCTTGCTCACCATTGCCCCCGCCGCCGACCCGGCGGCGCTGCGGGCCGCTGTCGCCCGTCTGGTTGGGGCCGACCTGGCGGTGTTCATCAGCCCCAACGCCGTGAATTTCGGTATGGCCGCCATCCGCGAGGCGGGCGGGCTGCCCGCCGGAGTGCGCATCGCCGCCGTCGGACAGGGCAGCGCCCGAGCGCTGCGCGAACTGGGCGTGACCGACGTCATTGCGCCCACTGAACGTTTCGACAGCGAAGGATTGCTGGCGCTGCCGGAATTGCGGCAGGTTACCGGAAGTCGGGTGCTGATCTTTCGCGGCGACGGCGGGCGCGAGCTGCTGGGCGACACCTTGCGCGAGCGCGGCGCGGCGGTGGAATACGTCGCTTGCTACCAGCGCGGCAAGGCGGAGCGTTCCGTCGCCGAATTGCTGGCCGCCGCGCCCGATGCGCTCACGGTCACCAGCAGCGAGGCGCTGGCGCATCTGTGGCAACTGACAGAGGACGTGGTGCGCGACCGGCTGGCAGCGCTGCCGCTGTTCGTGCAGCACCCACGTATCGCCGCGTCCGCGCAGGAACAAGGCTGGTGCGATGTACATCTATGTGCCGCAGGAGATGACGGCTTGCTGACAGGTTTGGTAGCATGGGCGAACCAGCGGAAATCATCATGAGCGAGACCACGCCCCCCACGAACGGCCAGCCCGAACCGCATTCCTCGCCGAGTGCCGCCGCCACACGTGCAGCGCATCCCGGAGGGGTGCTGGAGTATCTTTCACGCTTGAGCATCGGCCAGATGACGCTGGCGCTGGTGCTGGCATTGTTCGTCTGGCAATGGCTGGACGCCCACCGCCAGATTAGCGGCATGCAGCAGGAACTGGCGCGCCGCCTGACGGAGATGGACGGCAACAACAAGGCCAACCAGGTACTGGTCACGCACAGCCAGGAAGTAACGCGCGAACTGGGCGCCAAGGTCGCTGCCCTGGAAGCTGCGGCCAGCGAAGCGCAAAGCCAGCGCGAGGCACTGGAAGCGATGTACCAGCAGATGTCCAATACCCGCGACGAGACCACGCTGGCCGAGGTCGAGCAGATGCTGATGATCGCCTCGCAGCAGTTGCAGCTCGCCGCC
>Ga0233425_10002212_pt1 | contig 39377 bp, 33 predicted proteins | sample Watercolumn_Towu_2_FD_181712 | JGI IMG/M metagenome (GOLD analysis project Ga0233425, IMG submission 181712) | Freshwater microbial communities from Lake Towuti, South Sulawesi, Indonesia - Watercolumn_Towuti2014_140_MG | ecosystem: Environmental > Aquatic > Freshwater > Lake | place... | reverse complement strand
CTGGAGAAACATATTTTCAACAAACAAAAAACAGCCGGTTTTAACAGCTGTAAAGTAGCCAAAATCGGCAAGTATGACATTTCTAATTTGCCAGCTACTATGACATTTCTATTTAGCCTTTACATTAAGTAGTTAGCTCTTGATTTTTTTGTTTGTTTAATATAGAATATATTTGTGGCCAAAATATTAGGTCATTTTATTTTTTTATTAAAATATTTTGGGCCCTTAGCTTAGTTGGCTAGAGCGCCACGTTTGCACCGTGGAGGTCAAGGGTTCGACTCCCTTAGGGTCCACAAATAAAACACGATATTAATCGTGTTTTATTTATATAAAAAATATACTTAAATAGTATTTTTTAAATAAGATGTCAAGCATTATCACAAAATCAGAAAAAGAGACACATGTGTTTGCTTTAAAAATGGGAAAAAATTTGCAAGGAGGAGAGGTTTTAGCCTTATCAGGAGAATTGGGAGCAGGAAAAACAGTTTTTGCCAAAGGTTTAGCCCTTGGAATGGGATATGAAGATAATATCAGTAGTCCTACTTTTGTTATTATGAAAGTTTACGATCTAAGTAATAACAAAAAAATTAAATGCTTTGTCCATGTTGATACTTATCGCATTAATTCCAGTGACGGCATCAAGGAAATAGGCTTAAGCGAGTATTTCAAAAGAAAAGATGTTGTAACTTTAATTGAATGGCCAGAAAATATAAAAGAGGCTTTGCCCCTTAATGTTATTAATATTACAATTGAAAATATTAATCAAAACTCTAGAAAAATTAATTATTAGTTTTTTTAAATAATTCTTTAGTAATAAAATAACTCGTAGGTAGGGTAATTAACATATCTGCAACATTAAAAATAGTAAAATATTTTAAATAAATATAATCAATAACATAACCATAAACTATTCTGTCATATAAATTACTTATAGCTCCAAGTGTTATAAAAATAAGAATAAAAAATTGATAATTTTCTTTTTTTAAAATCTCTTTCTTAATAAGAAATATTAAAACAAAGATGATTAAAATAATAAAAATATTTAATATTTTTCCACTAAGCGGTAATGAAAAAGCAATATAGTAATTTTTGGCAAATTGAAATTGCAAAACATCATTAATAATATAAATAGTTTTGTTTTGCAGTACTGAAAGGGCAAAAATTTTTAAAAATCTATCCAGTGTAATAAAAAAAATGGCTAATGAAAAAATAGCCATTTTTTTATTGAAAAACATAATTATTGATTTTGTAATTTTGTTTTGCATTCAACACAGGCACTAGCAACCGGTCTAGCTTCTAATCTTTTTAGCGGAATTGGGTTGTGGCAATATTTGCAAATTCCATAAGTACCATCTTCAATTCTTTTAAGCGTGGATTCGATGTCTTTCAAAGTTGATTCAAGCACCTTGTCGGTTGCTAAATTGACGGTATATTCGTCTATCTCTTGTGCATTTTCATCTGATTTGTCTCCAAATTCTGGAAATTTTACCTTGGAACCATCAGTTATTTCTTCCAGTTCTTTTAAGATCTGACTTCTTCTCTCTATGAGATTATTTTTAATTTTTTCAAGGGTTTTTTCATCAATTTCGGTATGTTTTTGATTGTGTGCAGTCATATAATTTCAGTTAATTTAAATAAAATTAAAATTTCTCGCATGAGAAATTTATATATTCAGTATAGCAGATAATAAATATTTGTAAATAAGTAAGGTAAAATTATTTTTGAAAATAAAAAAGGGGCCCAGACGGGCCCCTTCTTTTATAAAAAATTATGTGAGCCTATTGTCTGAGCCCCATCCCTTAGAGATTTTTTGAGTTTTTTTTATTATCAAAAAATATTTCTACAGGGGTGAAGCTTTTCTTTCGACTTTAAAAAGCATTTTTCCACCGATCTAGTGGTTGATCCCAATTTTTGTTTTTGTTTAAATAATCAGAACCAGCCTTTTTTTTGTTTTTGTTTTTTTGCTATGTCGAATATAGCTTGTCCCGATTAGTGGAAAAATATATATTTTAAAAAAAATATAATGTAAGTGTAATGTACAATTTCTTTTTTTGCTTTATGTCTATAGTATAACATATAGATAAGTCTAGGTCAATGTGTACTTAAGTATTGGTTTGTTAGCTAATATTAGTATTTCGAATTATGTTAATTTGACATGTTAATAACTTTTATTGTTAACTAAAGTCTATTTTAATGTGGACTTAAGTTATTTATCCACTAAAAACGTTATTTTTCCACATTTTGTGTGGATAAGTCTAATGTAGTGTATACTTTTGTTTGTTTATATATTTTTAACACTTTTTTATTTAAGTCTACTATATAGTAGACTTAAATAAAAAACACTAGCCAAATTAGTGTTTTTATGAGGTCACGAAGGGATTCGAACCCATGAAATGGCGGTTTTGCAAACCGCTGCCTTACCGCTTGGCTACGTGACCATTGTTTTTAAATTTTAATATAAGAATAAGATCAATATATCAAAACTATTTTTTTATTTCAATATGCATGATTGTTTATAACTAAAATTAGCAGCTGTTGACTGATTTTTGTTTTTGTGATAATCTTTATTTATTAGGCTAGTTAATTTATAACTAGCCATTTTTTTTCATTATTATTAAAAAATAAAAAAATATGACAGAATTAACAAACGCAATTAAACAAATTTGCGATGAAAAAGGTTTAAGTTATGAAGCTGTAATTGAAACAATAGAATCAGCCTTGGCGGCTGCTTATAGGAAAGATTTTGGTAAAAAAAATCAAAATATTAAAGTTGAATTCAATGAAGAAGATATTTCTAAGTCAAAAGTATATGATATTAAAACTGTTGTTGATGATATGCCAGAAGAATTGTTGGAAAAAGAGGAAGAGGCGGTTGAGTCTGAAAATAAGTCAGCTGACAATGACGAAATCGAAGAAGAGGTAAGAAAATTCAATCCCAAAACAGAAATACAAATCACTGATGCTAAAACAGTTAAAAAAACTGTTAAAGTTGGTGATGAATTAAAGATTAAATTAGAAATTCCAGCCGCTTATGGTAGAATGGCCGCTCAAACCGCTAAGCAAGTTATTATTCAAAGATTAAGAGAGGCTGAAAGAGAAATGGTTTTTAATGATTTTAAAGAAAAAGAACACGAGGTTGTAACCGGCGTAGTACAAAGAAGAGAGGGGAAATTTGTCTTGGTTGATCTTGGAAAATCAGTTGGAATTTTGACCAATGATGAACAAATTCCGGGTGAACGATATAATCCAGGCGACAGAATTAAGGTTTATGTTAAAGAAGTGAGTCTTAAAACAAAGGGTCCGGAAATTATTCTTTCGAGAACTTCAGAAGAAATACTAAGAAAGGTTTTTTATTTGGAAATTCCAGAAATATCAAATGGATTAATCGAGCTTAAAAGCGTTGCGCGCGAAGCCGGTTCCAGATCCAAGGCTGCTGTTTGGACTGATTCTGACAATGTTGATCCAATTGGTTCTTGTGTTGGTCAACGCGGAGCCAGAATCCAAACCATCATTAGCGAATTAGGAGGAGAAAAGGTTGATATTATAGAATATGATGATGATCCGGCAAAATTTATTTCCAATGCCTTATCGCCTGCCAAAATTATTAGTATTGCAATTAATCATGAGGAAAAAAAGGCAAAAGTTATGGTGGCATCCGATCAGCTTTCTTTGGCAATTGGAAAAGGCGGACAAAATGCTCGCCTAGCTGCCAGATTAACAGGTTGGAAGATTGATATTTCAGAATCAGGAGAAAATGCAAACAAAAAAGAAGAAAAACAAGAAGAAAATAATAATTAATTTATAATTATGGAGAATAAAATTTTTATTATTGGACATAAAAGTCCAGACTTGGATAGTGTGGCTGCTGCGATTTGTTATGCAAGCTTAAAAAATAAAATTGAAAAAACCGATAAATACATAGCGGCGATAGCTGGTGAATTAAATAAGGAAACGGAATATGTTTTGAATAAATTTGGCATTTCAAAACCGGATTTAATGAGTAATGGTAAAGACAAAAATATAATTCTGGTGGATCATAATGAATTTTCTCAAGCTGTTGATGGAGTGGCGGAAGCTAAACTCATTGAAGTTTTGGATCATCACAAGATTGATTTCAAATATAGTGAACCAATTGTTTTTATTGCAATGCCTTGGGGGGCTAGCTGCTCGATTGTGGCTCAGGAGTATCTGAATAATAATATAGAAATTTCAAAGGAATTGGCTAGTTTGATGTTGTCGGCAATTTTGGTTGATACGGTAATTACAAAATCACCAACTTGCACCGAATATGACAAAAACATCATTGAAAAATTGTCAGGCATAGCCGGTCTTGGTGATTGGAAAGAATATGGCATGGAGATTTTTAAAGTAAGATCGACAGTTAGTGCATTGAGCAATATGCAGATTATAAAAAGTGATTTTAAGGATTTTAATTTTACTCAAGGTAAAATTGGCATTGGACAAGTGGAGACGGTCGATTTGAGTGATTTTTCTAGTCGAGAAAATGAATTATTAAAAGAAATGGAAAATTTAAAAAAAGAAGGGTCCTATCATAGCGTAGTTTTATTTTTGACTGATATTATTAATGAGGGTTCAAAATTTTTGGTAGTTACAGATGATCAGTTAAGAGTGGAAGAAGCTTTGGGAAAGAGATTGGAGGATAACAAAGTTTATGTCGAAGGAGTAATTTCCAGAAAAAAGCAAGTTGCTCCAAAGTTTACGGAAGTTTTTGATAAATAAAAACAACAAAGGAGGGTGGTTATGCACCTGATTCCCGGAGAGAATGATTGGGTAGTGGTCAATGAGATCGAGGTATATGTTGCCAGAGTGAAAGAGTATTGGGAGGTTAATAACAACGTGGTTGGATATAAAAAGATAAAAAACAAGAAGAAGATAACTTTTAAGAAGGTGATTTTTTCAGTAACCAAGATAACGGGAATCATTAAAAACAAGGAGAAGATCGATGAACTTGAAAAAAGTTTTAAAAAGTATCTCAAAGCTTCTAAAAATCAAAACGGCCAAAAACGTTTTTTGGATCGACAATAAATGTTCTTTGTGCGGAGGGGAAATTTTTATTTTTCAAAGCATGGAAAATCAGAGGATTTGTTTTTGGAAAGGCTGTAAAAATTTGTTCTGCAATAATGATGTGGTTGTTGACAATCTGCAAACCAGAATTATCAATGGAGCGTTATACGTTTTGATTGACAGAATGGGCGCTAGTTGTTGTTGGATTTTTATTGCCGAGTTTGCGGGAGGACTTCTGATTGCTATATTCGGGGTAAAAATTTAATGATACCCATGTGCGGCAGAAAGTGTTTTATGTCAGATGAGGCAGAAAAAATAGTGGAAGATTTAACAAAATAGCCCAATAAAATTTTGGGCTTTTTCATTCATTAGTTCTTCGAATGATTTGAGTTTTTGCAAACATCGAAGAGTTATATATTTTTGTAAATTATAAAACAAATTATAAAAATAAAAAACATTTTTATAATTTGCATGAGATTATGCAAGTAGAAAAAAAAGAACTTAAAAGATCGGAAATAGAATTAAGAGTAGAAATGTCTTTTGAAGAATTTAAGCCGTATATTGAAAAAGGGGCGCAAAAGGTTTCGGAAGAGATTAAGATTGACGGTTTTAGAAAGGGCAAAGTGCCATACGAAATTTTAAAACAAAAAATTGGAGAAATGACTATCCTGGAAGAAGGAGCCAGAATCGCCATCAATAAAACCTTGGCAGATATTATTAAGGACAACATTGAGGGGCAGCCGGTTGGCAGTCCCAAGATTGATATTTTGAAAATCGCACCTAATAACCCCTTGGAGTTTAAGGTTGTGGTAGCGCTTATTCCGTCGATTGAAATCAGTGATTACAAATCATTGAAATTAAAAAGACAGAAAATCGTTTGCGATCCAAAAGAGTTGGAAAAAATGTTGAATGATTTGGGGGAAATGAGGGTGGTTGAAAAAATTGTTGAACGAGAGGCCAAAGACGGCGACAAGGTTTTGGTGGATATTAGAATGTATCAAGATAATGTTGCCTTAGAAGGTGGTCAGGGAAAGAACGCAGCTTTGGTTTTGGGAAAAGATTATGTTATTCCCGGTTTTGACAAGCAAATTGTTGGTGCGAAAAAAGGTGATGAGAAAGAATTCAGCTTGCCGTATCCTCAGGATTTTCATATGCAAAATTTGGCCGGCAAAATGGTTGATTTTAAAGTAAAAATCAATGAAATTTACGAAAGAGAAATTCCGGCGCTAGACGATGATTTTGCTAAATCTTTAGGATTGAAAAAAATGAGCGAGCTTAGAGAGAATGTTGAAAAAAGTATAATCAATCAAAAGACCAAGGAAGCGGAAACAAAAATCGAAAGAGAGATGTTTGATGAATTAATCAAGAAAACCAAATTTGGCGATATCCCACAGGTTTTAATTGAGCATGAAAGCGACAACATGCTTCGTGAATTGGAACAAAACATCGCTCAGCAGGGAGCAAAATTTGATGATTATTTAAAAAGCCTAGGTAAAAATAAAGATCAGTTAGCTTTGGATTTTTTACCCGAAGCCATGAAGAGGGTTAAGGTTTCACTTTTGATTAGAGAGATTTCACTCAAAGAAAATATTAAAGCCACAGATGGAGAGGTGGATAAGCAAATTGAAAAACTCAAGGAACAGTACAAGAATAACAGTGAAATTTTAAAAAGATTGAATTCAACGGACTATCGAGAATATACCGCAAATGTTATGAGCAGTCAGAAGGTGATTGACAAACTGAAAGAATGGAATATTGAAAATGAAAAATAAATTTTAAAAACATAAAATGCAATTCAAAAAATTGCATTTTATGTTTTTAAATACTTTGCTATAAAATTATGTATATTATTGATGCCAACAATCTGGCGGGAAAATTAAATATTTTGAAAGAAAAAAATTTTGACAGTCGTTTGATTGGCATGCTGATGCATTATTTTTTAAATAAAAAAATTGATATTGTTTTGGTATTTGACGGAAGAGACGTGATGGGAGATAAAGAGAAAAAAGGATATTTCACGATTATCTATACGCCAAAAGATACGCGCTACAATGGAGAAGCTGATCGTAAGATTTTTGAATTGGTTGAAGCGAACAAAGAAAAAAAACAGCTCAGAGTCGTAACTGGTGATTTGGAATTATCCCAGAGCATAAAAAAAATTTCCAGCACAGTGGAAATAATAAACGCTAGCAGTTTCGCGGAGAAAATATTAAAAGCCCTTGAGATAAAAAATGATTTTAATGATGATGGAGAAGAATTATCGCGCAATGAACAAGATGAAATTACTAAGGAGTTGATGGGTTTGTGGGGGTGATGATGTGTTATTTTTTATTATCTCAGAATTTTTATATCATCCATATTTGTAATATCTATCAATCGTGATGGTTTTTTATTTTTTAGTACGCCAATATTTATCACCGCATCTGGAAAATTATTCGCTAAATTCTTCTCCAGATTGTCAACTTCAGTTAAGGTTGGTTGACCAGAAATATTTAGACTCGTTGAAATAATTGGTTTGTTAATTTTTTTTAATAAATTCAGTAAAAACTGATTTTTGGGAATACGTACTGCCAAGTTGCCATCTTTATTTTCTAAATGTTTCAATAATCCTCGCGATTTCAAAATTACCGTCACAGCTTCCTTGTTAGATAAATTTTCCGGATGATTTAAATCCATGCTTTTAGACACCCACACTGTTCGCAAGTACTCGTTTTGTTTTTTTGAAACAAGGCAATAGTCATGCACCATGCAAAAATTTTTCATCAGCATGATATAACATTTAGTATCAATTCGCTTTTTTATTTTAGAAATCTTATCAATGGCTTTTTTATTTTCCGCTAAACAGCCAAGACCGTAAATTGTATCAGTTGGATATGCGACCACTAATCCTCGTAAGAATAAATCAGCAATTTTAATAAGCTGATTTTCGGCAATATTATTTTTTTGTAAATCTATTTTTATCATCTGTATTAATACTCAAAACAAAAAAATTCCAATTGAGGAATTTCTTTATTTTGAGCGGGTAACCCGCCTGCGCTAAAGCTACGGACGGGCAAGCGGGAATTATTCCCTTATACCAATACTCAAAACAAAAAAATTCCAATTGTGGAATTTCTTTATTTTGAGCGGGTAATCCGCCTGCGCTAAAGCTACGGACGGGCAAGCGGGAATCATTCCCTTATACCAATACTCAAAACAAAAAAATTCCAATTGTGGAATTTCTTTATTTTGAGCGGGTAACGGGAATTGAACCCGTCTCTTGTCCTTGGCAAGGACATATAATAGCCACTATACCATACCCGCTTAAATTGTTTGTATTTTTTTAATTTTTAGCTAAAAATAAAAAAGTCAAGAAAATATTTCTTAACTATTAATAGTATAAATAAAAAAAAATATTTTAGCAAGTTTTGTTTAAAAATTTGTTTTTTTTGAATTTTTTAAAAAAAAGCAGAGAATTATTCTCTGCTTAGTCTTTTAAATTTGATAATTTTTTATTTTTTTTGCCAAAGTTTGGTAATTAATACCAAGATCTTTAGCGGCTTTTCGATTGTCCCCACTATGACGCGCCAAAGCCTCTTTGATTAGTTTTTTTTCCAAAGCAACAATATTAACATACAAGTTTAAATTTTCGCCAGAAGAAATTTCTGTATTTCTTGTTTCTTTTTGAGATAATAATGTTCGTTCTGCTAAGTTGCCATCTTCTCCAATGACTAAAAATTTAAAAATTTCGTTTTCCAGCTGACGAACATTCCCTGGCCAGTCCTTTTGAGCAAGCTCTTTGTAAATTTTTTGAGTCAGTACTTCCAGAAGATTGTCCGAATCGATTTTAATATCATTGCATATTTTTTTTACAAAATACAGAGTTAAGTCTTCAATATCTTCTAGTCTTTCCCGTAATGGCGGCAAGTGAACATGAGCTTGAGTGATGCGATAATAAAGATCTTTTCGAAATCTTCCCTCACTAATTAATTTTTGCAAATCTTTGTTAGTGGCTGCGACGACTCGCGTGTTGGCGGTAAAAGTGGTGTCGCTTCCAATTGTCTGTACTTCTTTATTTTGAAGAAAACGAAGAAGTTTGGATTGTTGCGTTAGCGGCAAATCTCCGATTTCATCCAAAAAAAGAGTGCCATTGATCGCTTTACGAATTTTTCCTGGTCGGTTTTGACTGGCGCCAGTGTAGGCGCCTTTGGCATATCCAAAAAATTCACTTTCAATCAAATGTTCCGGTATGGAACTGCAATTAACAACTACAAATTCTCCTCTTCTTCCGCTGAATTTGTGAATGGCGCCGGCAATTAATTCTTTTCCAGTGCCAGATTCGCCGGTAATAAGAATGGTTGCATTGGTTTTGGAAAATTTTTTAATAATTTCAATAAAGCCATTTTGTGTGAATGATTTTCCGATAATGCCGTGATTTGTAGTGCGATCTGCCAATGACACAATTTCTAAATGGTTTTTCATGTGATAACCTCCTGGTTGTATATTTTGATTATAAAGAGCGGTTTATTAATAAATTATTATAGCAAATAAAATACTTGAAAGCAAGAAGACTACCCCTTGTACGTTCATAAAAATTTTGCTAATATAAAAATATAAAGCATACTTTTGATATACCAATATCATATCAAAATTTCGTATAAAATACAATATTAAAGCATTTTTACGAAAACATTTCGTCTTTAAACAAGTTAGATGAAATGCTGTTAGGAAATAAGGACAACAGCACATCATCTAACACGGCATATGCGGTTACGCAAAAGAAAAATATAGAATAATTTTATTTAAATTGTGCCCTTTTGAAATTTTTTTAGAAAAGAAAAAACCCGCAAGGAGATTGCTCCGAGCGGGTAATTGGTTGGTTATACATATTTGCGCCGAACTATATTAAGGTGAATTTTTCACTCCACCCACATTGACGAAGTAGTCCATCATTAAATGAAGCTTCGAGTAATTCGGCGCCAAATTTTTCTGCTTGGAGCGTGACATTGTATTTCGTGTGACTATTATCGGGCGAGATTGTGACAATTGTGTCACGAGATACTTCAAGCTCGTAAAAGTCAGTACAAAATTTCTTCACTTCCTCACTGTTCAATCTCGCGCATCTTAGCATTGGAATTCCTCCGTAGTATTGAATTTTGTGTAATTGACGCAAAAATTTAACGTCAAATTATCCTAACAGAAAAAAACTGTCTTGTCAAGGGTAGTTAAAAAAATTTCAAAAGGGCACTTATAATAAGGAGAATTATTCTATATTTTTCTTTTGCTCCACCAAAATTGCGCTGTAATTAAACAAATTTTAGTGATATAATTAAGTCAGGTAAACATTCGAAGTTTTAGTCAATAAACACGAGCGCAACTTCGCATGATGCCGAAACGTTGTCTGAAATATTTTTTTGTCTTTGGTGGTAAATTAAAGTTTTGTGCGTTGAACCACGAAGAAAATTTGATTTTTTAATTTATTTATAGAGGGGGGAAAATGGTGTTTTCTCCGCTGAGGCTGCGAAAACGATTTATTTATAATTTAAAATGCTATGATAAAAGTTGATAAAAAAATTAATGTTGCTCTGCTACAATTAGACGCATCCGTGGATTCGAATAAAAATTTTGCAAAGGCAAAAAAAGCTTTATTGCACGCCAAAAAAACTGGTGCTGACATTGCTCTATTTCCAGAATTATGGACTATTGGATATGAGGCATGTCCAAATGAAGAAGCGGAATGCAAAATTTGGAAAAATAAATCTATTTGGATTAGCCATGAAGAATATGAAAAATACGCACGGCTTGCAAAAGAAATTGGGGTTGCAATTTTATTTACTTTTTTAGAATCTGACAAAAGGCGCAGCAAGTTTTACAACACAGCGACATTGATAGACAGAAATGGAAAAACCATTCTTAGCTATCGAAAAACTCATTTAGTTGATAAAGGATGGGAAGCCATGTTTGTAGGCGGTGAAAAATTTCCAGTCGCTTCATTGAATACGGACAAAGGTGAAATTAAGGTTGGTGCCATGATTTGTTATGATCGCGAATTTCCGGAAGTAGCCAGAATCCTGATGTTAAATGGAGCGGAGCTAGTTCTTGTCCCCAATGCTTGTGTTCTAGAAGGTAATCGCATTGCACAATTCCAAAGCAGAGCATTTGAAAATATGATAGGAGTTGCAATGACAAATTATCCAAAACTTAATGGAAGGTCTGTTGCTTTTGATGGTATGCGAAAAAAGGGCGAAGAATATAATCCGTTACTTGTTATGGCCGATAATTCCGAAGGTGTATTTATGGCAAAGTTTGATATTGAAAAATTGCGAGAATATCGAGAGAGAGAAATTTGGGGCGATGCTTATCGCAGACCACATCTTTATGAAGTGCTTACAAAAAATAATCCCAAAGTGCCATTTATTAGAAAAGACGCTAGAAGATAAACTAATAAGGAGTTTTGATTTTTTGGCATTCACCCCTGACCCCTCTGCCAAAAATTCAAAACAAAAATCAAATTTTCTTGTAGAATAGATAATATTTGTGCCAATAAAAACGAAGACAAAAAAAATACATCAGACAACACCGAGTATGCGGTTCCAAAATTTTTCATCATTTATATTTCAAGGAGTGAAAAATTTTCTCGACCCAAATTCGCTTTTCTCTGTTAGGTGGTAATTTCCAGAATAGTGCGATAAAATATATTCAAGCCAATTAACAAATTAATTCAATAAATCCGAAAAGCGAACTTCGCATACTCGGATACGTTATGCAAAATCGCTTCGCTTGCGAAATTTCTCTCCGCCCATGGCGGATCGAATCTTCGCATTTTGCATAACGTCCGCGCCTACCGGCTTTGTTCTGCTCGTCGCTCCGCGACATCGCATAACAGCGCCTATGCGAAATTCATGCGAAAAGTATGATATACTTTTCTTATGAACTTCGCATCATGCGCGGACGTTAGGCGAAATAATAAAAAATTATTTTATATTAATTTTGCCAATTTATTTTTTAAAATATGAAAAAAATTGAATTCGCACCACACCCAAACTATTATATTTTCGATTATGATCCAGACTGGGATTATAACCCAAGCGAGCTATTGCGTCTGGCTGTTTGGCACAAATCAAAACTTCCGAGTGATGCCATTGGTAAAATAAAAAAAGCTATCGATAATGCTCTTGGCAGAGATGGTCTTGGTGGAAGATGGGCATTGGACGAAAAAGAATTTGATGACTTGCTCAAAGGATTTGCTCAAAACAACGCGGTTCCAGAGGAAATTAAAGATGATTTTTTGGAAATATTGAAAAATTTTAAAAAATAAATTGGCAAAATTAATTTTAATAAGGAGCAATTTTTTATTACATCGCCTAACACTGCATATCAGATTACGCTTCGCTTCATCCAAATTGCAAAACAACTTCTGATATGCTGAACGCGACACTAGTGTCGGAAACGTTGGGCAAAATAATTTAAAAATCTCCTTAATTAAACACAATTTATTTCTTCCTTTTCGCATATGAATAAACAAACTAAGAATAATTTAATCCGGCGCGCTATGGATGAAGCCGAAAAAGGAATAAAAAAAAGTAATTCCCCGTTCGGTGCCGTTTTAACAGACAAAAAAGGCAATATAGTTGAAGTGGCTTATAATACTTCCAAAACAGATTGCGACCCAACTGCTCATGCTGAAATAAACCTTCTGCGAAAAGCTGGCAAGAAACTTAAAACAATGGTTTTGGAAGAATATTGCCTTTTTAGCAACGCCGAGTCCTGCTCGATGTGCATGTCGGCTGCTATCAAAGCAGGAATTACTTTTTTTTATTTTGGAGCGCCTAGCGAAAAGAGTATGGATCCATACGTGACTGTTTTTGATCTTGCGAAGAAATCCAAACGTAAGTTGAAAATTGAAACTGGCATACTCAAAGAAGACTGTATGAAGCAAATAAAACGAGGAAGAAATAAATTGTTAAAATAGGGAGTGAGATTTTTAAATTACATCGCACAACATCGAGTATGAGGCAAAAATATTTTACCAATTTGAAATTTTCAATAGCGGATAGTAAAATATTTTTGACCCAAATTCCACTTCGCCTACGGCTTCGCGGAACTTCTCATATTCGGAAACGCACTAGTGTTGCGTTAAAAATCAAATAACCTTAGCTGTTTTTCCGCATGTTCGTTAAAATTTTGTAATTCTATTTCAGAAAGTATAGTATTTATAGGGGTTTTCTCGAATTGGGACACCGATAAAATTTGTAGATTTTCATAAAGATTCATTTTAACCTCTAGTTTCTTTTTCATGATGGCAACAAGTAGAAAAGTACACAGTGCGATACAGATCTGTGTCTTGACCGCGTTTGCTGAATAATCCCAGAAGACTTCGATTTTTAGATGTTGCTTGATCCACTTAAAGAATAATTCAATCTGCCAACGCACTAGTGTTGCTTAACGCAACACTAGTGTCGGAAACGTTAGGCGAAATTTGAATTTAGACAATTAGAATTAAAACAAGGAAAGCTCTTTTTATTTTTTTAAAAAAGAAAAAAGCCCGTGGTGCTCATAGAGTCCACTGGCAGCTTTGAATGATTTTGGTGTAGATGTGTTATTACTTGATTTTAAAAGTAACGACATCCAATTTGTGCAGACCATTGTGGTTATAAGTGGGCTTCTGCTGAGGAAACAAATCTGGGTCAGTTATGACGCCGAAATTTCCGTCCTGTTCAAAGGCGAAGGCGAAGCAGTCTTCGAAAGGTTGAACGAATTTTGCTTTGCAGAAGCGCAAACCTTTCTGAACATTGCCTTTGAGCAACGAGTATGACCCGTTGTCGCCCAAAAGTAGGAACAGCTCGCCGTCCTTTGGATTCTTGGCCAGAAATTTCGGTTCCAAATCCGATTCGGGTTTACCATTGATTATAAACCCGCCACTCACCTCTTCTACGGGGTACACTTTGTCAAAATTTGTCATCTTGATAATCCCCCCTCTCTGTCTGTCTGTTTGTTTGTTAGCCCAATGCTGATTTTAGACATTAGCACGAAATATTGAAATATGCAAGACTTTTTTAAATAACATATTTTTTTGACTATTTTAAAAAAGAATATTATAATAAACTGATTATGAAAGTTTTAGCATATAACAAAAGAGCAAATTTTGATTATGAAATCAGTGAAAAAATAGAAGCCGGGTTGGTTTTATTTGGTCATGAAGTTAAGTCAATCAAAACCGGACATGTTAGCCTGAAAGGATCATTCGTAACAGTAAAACAAGGAGATGGTAAAATTTCAGAAATTATTTTGACTAATGCGCATATTCCCAAGTATCAACAAGCTACCAAGGTTAATAATTATGACCCAGACAGGCCAAGAAAACTTTTGTTGCACAAAAATGAAATAAAAAAATTAATTGGCAAACGAAAGGAGCAGGGATTGACATTGATTCCAATAAAAATATACACCAAAAGAGGTTTGATTAAGCTTGAATTTGGCATCGGTCGCGGAAAGAAAAAATATGACAAAAGGGAAGATATTAAAAAGAAAGACATAGAAAAGCAGAAAAGAAGTACATTAAAATTGAAAAAAAGAATATAATTATATTGGGGATGTAGGGATTCGATAATAAATCTCTCTATTAATATTCAAGAAGCGCTGGATAACGCTCTAAACTTTCTAAAACAATAAGTGCAAATAATGTACTAGCAAAAGTTAAAGCTGCTTTTAGCATGCCTGCTTTTGCACCAGTTGTCGCTTAACTGCCACAACCATCTGCCTTGGCGATGACCTGATAGCCAAAAGCAGGTGTTATATTATCAGGTTCGGTCAAAAGAGCGTTTTCCTTTTTTGACTTAAACAAAGAAAGCTAGTTAAAATCGATTTTGTTTTGTTTTTACGATTTTAGCAAAATAACAAACAAAACTATCTTGTAAAAGTATTAGTGGATGTTTATTAGACGCGAGTTCAACTCTCGCCATCTCCACAAATAAAAACAACACTTTTAGTGTTGTTTTTATTTGTGTGGGCGGTGTTTGAGTTGAACTCTTTGAGCAAGTCGTTGTTAAAAAATATTCAAAAACAGAAGTTTAATATAAAAATCACATAAGATGATTTAATGACTGGTGACCGGGCTTCCGCCCGCAACTCTCGCCATCTCCACACCCGAGGATTTCCTCACTTTTAATGAGCCTGTCAAAGGGCTCATTAAAGTTAAAATTAGCTACTTTTTTACCCATAGCATTATTTTCAAAACTAGCACTGACGAATTTTAAGTCTTTGATTATTTTCTTGTCCAATAAATCAATAATCTCGCCAGCGTCTTTCATATTGCGAGCGAGGCGGTCGGGGTGCCAAGCGATAATGCCGTCAATTCTGCCCGCTTTTAAATCCTCTAACAGTTTTCGAAACTTTGGTCTAATATCTGGCTCTTTGGCGCTCTCGCTTTCGGTAATGATATTTTTTTCAAGGACTTGGATATTTAAGCGCTTTGCCAAATTATTACACTCAACCACTTGGTCTCCCAAAGAACGAACTTGACGCTCTTCACCCTCGGTTGATTTTCTGGCATAAATCGCATAGCGATAATTATTTATGTCCTGCACGGCATTTTCCTCTTTTTGTAACGCTTGGAGGTGGCAAAAAGCTCGCGAGGGACGCTAAATTCTGGGTTTTTAGTTTCGTTTTCCATAGTTTAATCATACCATATTTCTGCAAATAAAAAAGGAAGGTTAGGTTTAATAGATTGTTTTGTGGCTAATATTAAAAGTTTTATTATCGCACAGTGGGTATTTACAAAAAGTATAAATTGTGCTACTATACAAAATCAAAATCAGCATTGGGCTGATTTAGAGAAAATGACCTTTCCATGGAGGAATACAATGAAAACAGCTCTTTTGGTAACAATGATTTTACTTTCGTTATTTTTTATAAATACTGCTAATGCTGAAATGAAGTTAACCCACGAGGAGTTATTTAAAGGTAAAAGCGTAACGCTTAATGACGACCATAACAAAGTTTTATTTCCTGCGAATACTATTGTGTCCATTACTCCAAAGAATGGCAAAACATTTAGCTTTGTAGCTATATGTGAGACGTTATTCGATTTTCCAGCTGGTGACTATTTGTTTGCTGGCAAAGGAGAACTTGTTCTTACGGATAATTAATAATAATCAGAATAACAATCAAAACCCCTTGCGGCTTAACCGTTGCAAGGGGTGTTTTTTTTATTTTTACCAAACAAACCCATTTCAAAACCTCTCACCCAAATTAAAATCAACCGCCATTGGCGCCATTACTTTTTCGCCATTACGGCTGGCAATCAATCTTTGTAATTCGTGCAAGGCTTTATAAATACCTCGCTCGATTGAGCTCTCATATCGCAATAACCTGTCTAATAACTTATCGTCAATCATATCACGAACATTTTTAGCCTCATATAAATCGTCACTATCAATACCAACTGGAAATTGAAGAGCTATTTTATTGCTCATTATAAAGATATTGGCTTCTATGTTTAATGCTCGTTTTAATCGCCAAATCCCCGATACAATTCTGTCAATCAAAAAGGCTTCAAATCGGCTTTGAGGCTTAAAATCTTCAATGAGGCTTTTTTCCAACGACAATAATTCGGCTTTGCTTTCCGTGTTGATAAGGACTTGCTTAATAGGCCGTGCTTCACAGCGTTTAATCTAACTTTCTCTTTACCCTCCTCAGTTTTCACGCCTCCCAATTTGGCATTACTTTGATTGGCTATCAATTGTTTTTCGGTCATAGCCTAAACAACCTATAATACTACCATTAGTTTAATAAACACTAACCTAATACTACAAGTAATTATTTTTTCGTAAATTCGCCATTTCCCAGTGTAACAACTCGACCGTCATTGTTCGTAGCGGTGCCCTCATTGGCTGGATTGGTGTGCAAACTGCCAGCTGGCTGACTGCTCATATCCTGCAATCTGCCCGCCACGTCGGTTAAATTGTCTTTTGTGTTTGGTATCATATGGTTATTTGCTTATTTCACCACAAATTTAGCACAATCAAAAACATATTTCAAGCCTTTGGAGCGAAGTTTTGGCAAAATCAAAAGCCGATAATTCCTCATTCCAAGTCTTGATTTTATCATAGTCATAGAGCATAATGTTGAATAGTTCAAGTTGATTTTCTATATCTCCACAGTTTTAAAAAAGAAGTTCAAGTGAACTTCTTTTTTAAAATAAAATAAAATGTTAAGACACAAGACCTGACTTCAAGAGGTAATGTTTTTAAATTTAATTTATTTTTTAATAATTTTGTGTTATAATATTGACATAACAAAATAGATACTCTACAATGTTTTAATCTAACAAAAATTTTATGAATACAATAAAAAAACAAGTAAAAGATTATTTAATAAAATTTCTTTGGAATGGTGGCTCTGTTCCAGTTGAATTAAATGAATTAAATAAATATTTTAGATTTAATGGAGCTATTAATTTCGATATTAAGAAAGAAAATGGGGAATTGATTGCTGTTAGTAAAGATTTTATATATGGATCGATTGTTACTTCTGCTGAATCAGAAGATGAATTAGATAAAAATATACAGGATGCAATATTAACTTCTTTTGATATCCCTTCTTCTTACAAAAAAGAAGCTGGCATACATAACGTAGGAAAAGAAAAACATTGTTATGCCTTCGCTTAGTGAATTACCAGATAATCTTAATATAAATAAATTTACCAAGGCTTTAGTTCGCCTTGGTTTTGTTATTAGCACCAAGGGCGGAAAAGGTAGTCATATTAAAGCCACTTTTATTAAAACTCAAAAATCTGTTACAATTCAACATAAAATGAGCAAAAATGTTTTATATTATCTACTTAAAGAAATAGAATTAATCAGCGAAGTAACCTGGGAAGATATTAAAAAACATCTCTAAACACAAAAAAACTACCCCCAAAAGGTAGTTTTTGTTAAATGCTTTTCATCTTTTCTTTGCCCAAATATGCCAAAAAGATGATAAAAGCAGACGAAAATGCAAAAAGTTTGTAAGTTTTGATATTTTAAAACTTTATAAAATTTTAAAATATTGACAAACTTTATAAAGTTTTATATAATTGATTTATATGAGAATATCCGAAAAGTTACAATTAATTAAAAAATTTACAGGATTAACTCAAGAAAAAATTGCGCAAGAACTTGGGGTTTCTTTTGTTACTTTAAATAGTTGGTTAAATAAAAGATCAATTCCGCACAAAAAAAAGCAAGAAAAAATAGATGAACTATACAAAAAAGTTACTGGCGAATCAGTGATTTCTGATGATTTATTATCTGCAAAAAAAAATTTGATAATAAACAAAAGCAAAAAGTATAAAAATATAATTACACATATATTAAATCGAGAAGATCTTTTAAATGAATTTATTTTGCAATTAACTTATAATTCAAACAGCATTGAAGGAAGTACTTTAACAGAAAATGATACTGAGGCGATTTTGTTTCGGAATGAAAACATTAAAAATAAAAGCCTTATAGAACATTTTGAAGTTAAAAATCATCAGGCTGCCATGAAATATTTATTTACCAAAATTGAAATTGGCGCAAAATTAAAAGAGGAATTAATTTTAAAACTTCATGCGATACTTATGAATGGTATTAGGGATGATGCTGGTTTTTATAGACGGCATGGAGTTCGAATTGTTGGTGCAAATGTGCCGACTGCAAATTTTATAAGAGTTCCTGAATTAATGAGGGATTTAATCAATGAAATTAATAAATTAACTAAAGATTATTTGGGTCAGATAGCCGTAATTCATAGTAAATTCGAAAAAATTCATCCTTTTTCAGATGGAAACGGTCGCGTTGGAAGATTGATAGTGCTATTTATGCTTTTGAAAAATAATATTGCTCCAGCAGTTATCAAGCAAAAAAATAAAAATTTGTATTATAAATTTTTACAAAAATCTCAAATTCACAATGATTATAGCTTGTTGGAGGATTTTATTTGCGATGCTGTTTTGGAGGGATATAAAATTGTTGAAGAATAGTTTTTTATTATAGTGACAAAAAAGAAGTTTATGCGCAAATTTCTTTTTTAGAGGTTTATTAGTCAACTAGTCAATCTCCAGTATTTCAGACCAAAATTTATTAGATGCTTTTTTTAATTTTCATGATATGTGGTATAATAAGGACATGCTCAAGGGGAAAAAAGAAAAAATTGACACAATTATACTATCCGATATTCATTTAGGCGATCAAACTGTTCGTTGTCGTGAAATTTTGAATATCTTTGAAAAATATAATCCCAATAGAATTGTTTTAAATGGAGATATTTTGAACGGCTTGCGATTTAAGCGTCTTCATAGTTGTGATTGGAGAGTACTTTCAGTTTTTAGAAAGTTATCCAAAAGCCGGGAAGTAATATGGGTACACGGCAATCATGATGCTGACGCCAGAATAATTTCTAATTTGCTTGGCATCAAATCGTGCAACAAATACATCTGGGAAGATAATGGAAAAAAATATTTAGCCTTGCACGGACATCAGTTTGATAGATTTTTGAATAATAATTTTATAACCAGTCAGGGATTATTCGCTATTTATAATTATTTTAAACGAAATAATGTAACGAATATTTTTTTGGAATATATTAGAAAAAATAACAGCACGTGGAAAAGAAACTCTGAAGAAGTGGCCAAGGGCGCGATACGTTTCGCGCGTATTATGGGAGCGGACTTTGTTTTTTGCGGACATATTCATCAGATTGAAGAGATTAAAGAAAAAAATATAGTTTATTATAATACTGGTTCATGGTCTGAGGGTGTTTCTGGATACATTACTATTAATAATGGGAAAGTGGTTTTAAATAAGGTTTAAATAGAAATAGGTTTTATATACAAGCAATGTTTGAAATAAAATTAGCCAAGTATTGCAAAATAGATGGTTATTTGTTAGCATAAAAATACAGCACTTGATAGAAGTGTTGTTTTTCTTAAGATGCTTAATGGTTGGCCTGATACCGTTAATATTAGCAGATTAGAATAAAATATTTTTTTAAATTTTGCCTAGGTGGTGAAATCGGTATACACGAGAGACTTAAAATCTCTTGGAGGCAACTCCGTGCGGGTTCGAGTCCCGCCCTAGGCACTTTAAATTTTTCTTGACTTTTTTATCTATTTGTGATAGATTATAGCAATAGATCAGATTTCTGATCTATTTTTCTTAATAATTTTTTAACTTAAATTAATTATTTAATTTGGAATATATAATAAAATAATGAGAAGAACTTGGAAAAAAGCCCAACCTAAGCAGGAAAAAAGATTTAGATCTAATGAATACATTAGGGTTCCGGAAGTTTTTTTGATAGATGAAAATGGTGAAAATGTTGGTAATATTAGCACATACAAGGCTATAGCCATGGCAAAAGAGAATGGTTTTGATTTAGTAGAAGTAAACCCTAAGGCCAATCCGCCAGTTTGTAAAATAATGAATTATGGGCAATTTCGCTATGAGCAAGAAAAAAAGGCGCATAAACAAAAAATTCAACAAAAAAAGGTTGAAACTAAAGGAATTAGGCTTTCCGTGCGTATTAGCAAACACGATTTGGATGTGAGGATTGATCAGGCTGAAAAATTTATTCAAAAAGGCAATAAATTAAAAATAGAATTGATTTTAAAAGGAAGAGAGCGAGCTCATCCTGAAAAGGCCAGGGAGATTATTCAAGATTTTATTGCTATTCTAAGCGCAAAAGAGGGTATGAATATTATTACCGAACAACCCTTGACAATGCAAGGTGGTAAGTTTATAATAATATTGGCAAATAAAAAAGATTAATATAAACTACCCAGGTATTTATGCCTGTTTTTTGTTTTAAAATATTGGGATTATAGGATTTTCCACTTCAAAAATATTGAAATATCATGCAATCTCACTTCAATAAGTATGCCAAAAATTAAGACACATAAAGCAACTAGTAAAAGATTTACAATTACTAAAAATAATAAACTGAAACACAGAAAAGCCGGACAAGACCATTTTAATGCCAGAGAATCTGGCAATACCAAGAGAAATAAAAGAAGAGATGTGGATGCTTTTGATGGTTTGAAAAAAACAATTAAAACATTAATTCAAAAATAATAATTCGAAGGCTGCCGTCAGCATGCAGTGCAGCAAATATTAAGAATTTATAGAAATTTGCAGAATTCGCATGAAATCCGCAGATTCGTATTATTGATATGCCTAGAGTAAAAAGAGGTACCACCCATGTAAAAAAGAGAAGAAAATTACTTTCCAAAGTAAAGGGTTACAAATGGGGTAGAAAAAGTAAAATCAAACAAGCCAATGAGGCGGCGGTAAAAGCTGGTGTTCATGCTTATGTTGACAGAAGAAAGAAAAAAAGAACCATGAGAGGATTGTGGCAAATTAGAATTAGCGCATTGGCAACTGAAAAAGAATTAAGCTATTCAAAATTAATAGGTTTGCTTAAGAAATCAAAAATTGAGCTTGATCGAAAAATTTTAGCTGATTTGGCTGTAAATAATAAAAAAGTTTTTTCAGCAATTGTTGATAAAATTAAAAAATAATTATGTTAAAAATCGCACAATTAGTAGTTGCTGTACTTTTGATTGTAGCTATTTTGCTTCAAAATAGAGGAGCTGGTTTGTCCGGTGTTTTCGGTGGAGCGGGTAATGTTTATATGGCCAAAAGAGGACTCGAAAAGAAGCTTTTTGTTTTTACAATTATACTTTCGATAATATTCTTCGCAGTATCATTATTACTTCAGTTTGTATAAATTTTTAGTAAATTTTAGGAGGACAAGCTTTTAATTATTCCAAGTGTGGGAATAAAATTTTTTTGGATTTGCATTAAATTCGGAAATAATATTTTACAATTTACGTATTGAGCTTGAATTAAATTATTTAAAAACACAAAAAATAGTGTGGACTCATTATATCGTATTATTAAATCAATAAAACAAAGTTTTTTTCGTTTGATTTCGGTTTTTGGTAAAAAGAAGGCAATAGAAGATGTTGTTAAACATCAGAATGAGCTTGATAGAAAATTAGTTTATTCTTTGTCGCGAGCAAGGATTCCGAATTTGAAACAATTAAAATACATCAAAAAATATCTTAGTACCAAAGAGCTTTGGTGGATGCGAGGAAGTTTTGTGATGTTGATTTTGAGCATTGCTTTTTTGGTTTTTAGATTTTATTCAACTCATTTGCAAATTGTTCCCATGCGAGGCGGGGTTTATACCGAAGGATTGATTGGCAATATTACTAATGTCAATCCGCTTTATGCTTCCATTAGCGATGTGGATAGCGATATTACCAATTTGATTTTCTCGGCAATTTTTAAAAGAAACAAAGATGGAAAACTGGAAAATGATTTGATTGAAAATTATGAAATAAGCAGTGATGGTAAAGAATATATTTTTACGCTTAAAGAAAATATTCGTTGGCACGATGGCGCAGAATTTAAGGTTGAAGATGTGTTGTTTACTTTTAACGCGATTAAAGATTCTAAATTTAAATCTCCCTTAAGACAAAGTTTTGTGGGGGTTAATATAGAGAGCATTAACGAAAGACAGTTTAAATTTATTTTAACCGATCCTTATGCCGCTTTTTTGGATCTTTTGACTTTTGGCATTTTGCCGGCTGAAAAATGGTCATTGATTAATCCGGAAACAGCGCTTACTTCGCAATTGAATAAAAAACCGATTGGCAGCGGTCCTTATAAATTCGATCAATTGGCCAAAACAGAAGCCAGCGGCATTATTAAAGAATATAAATTGGTCGTTAATGACGATTACTACGGAAAAAAACCATTAGTCGATCTTCAGTTTAAAACTTTTTTAACCATTGATGAGGCGCTGGCCGCTTTGAATTCCGGATTGATTGATGGAATCGCTTATTTGCCGCAAGAAAGAAAACAAGAAGTGATTGCGGCTAAGGCTTATAATTTTTTTGACTTGTACATGCCGCAATTAACTTTGATATTTTTGAACGCTAAGAAAAATTCAATTTTAGCCGACAAGGCCGTTCGTCAGGCTTTGGCTCATGCCATTGATAAAAATAAAATCATTAATGATGATCTTTTTGGCGGAGCCTTTGTGGTTGATGGCCCGGTATTGCCTAATAGTTTTGCTTTTAAGCCGGATATTAAAAAATATGATTATAATCAGGAACAAGCCGGTAAAATGTTGGAAAGCGTGGATTGGAAAATCGCGCAAGTGACCAGCGATGATGTCGCAAAGGCGCAAGAAGTTATTGAGAATACAAACAGCACGGAAGAAGAAAAAAAACAAGCAGAAAAAATTGTGGCAGTTGGCGCAGGCAGTTGGCGCAAAAAAAATAATGATTATTTAAAAATTAATTTAACCACCATTCAAAAAGATGAATATCTGCGAGTGGTTGAAGCGATTGGACGCTCCTGGGAAAAGGCGGGAGTTAAAACAGAAATCAATATTGTTCCGCCTAGCTTGATGCAATCAGACATTATTCGCGGTAGAAATTTTGACGCTTTGTTTTATGGTCAAATTTTTGGAGCCGATCCTGATCCTTACGCTTTTTGGCATTCAACCCAAATCGAAGAGGGCGGATACAATATTGCGAATTTTAACAACAAGGAAGTCGATACGCTGCTGGAAGAAGCCAGAGTAATATCAAAAACTGAAGATCGCCAAGAGAAATACAAAAAATTTCAAGATATTATTGCTGAAGAAGTTCCCGCTATTTTTATGTATTCTCCGATTTATACTTATTTGCAAACTAAAAAAATCAAAGACTTTAATATAAAAGAAATTTTGGTTCCAGCCGACCGTTTTAATAATATCAGTGAATGGTATTTGGAAACTGGTAAAAAGCTGGTTTGGTAAAAAATAATTTTTTGAACTCAAAATTTTAAGATTTACGCAGCGTAGTGATATTATAATGAGCGCGTGAGTACTTTTAATTTTAAAAAAATATGATAACAAAATACAAATCTCATTCGCATGGCGCGAGAGAAACAAGAAGAACCGGAAGAAGTTCCGGAGAAAAAGAACGATCAAAAAAAGATGTTGGCATCAAGACGATTAATCAAGTCCTTAATAGTGGAAAATTGAGAGTAATTGTTTTGGGTGGCATGGAAGAAGTTGGTCGTAATATGACATTAATCGAATATGATAAAGAAATTTTGATTATTGACATGGGATTGCAATTTCCGGAAGAAGATATGCCGGGAATCGATTATATTATTCCCAATATTGAATATCTCAAAGGAAAGGAAGATTGGATCAAGGGTGTTTTGATCACTCATGGACACATGGATCATATCGGAGGCATTCCGCATATTATGGGAAATATTGGAAATCCGCCAATGTTTATGGGAAAATTAACCGCTGGTTTGATTAGAAAAAGATGCGAGGAATATAAAAAATGTCCCAATTTGGCAATCACTGAAATCGATGAAGACAAAAGCGTTAGACTGGGAAAAAATTTTAGAGTAGAATTTTTGCGCGTTAATCATTCTATTCCGGATTGTTTTGCCATGATTGTCCAAACGCCGATCGGAACAATTATTCATACCGGCGATTTTAAAATTGATTATTCTCCGGTCAATGATAAGCCGGCTGACCTGAATAGAATCGCGCAAATCGGCGGTCAGGGCGTTTTGCTTTTGATGGCGGATTCGACCGATGCCACTCATCCGGGGTATCAGGTGTCAGAATCAACGATCGGAGATGAAATCGATCGGATTTTCGACAATATTCAGGGAAGAATTATGATTGGAACTTTCGCTTCTCAGCTTTCTCGTTTGCAGAAAATTTTTGATTTGGCCAAAAAACATAATCGTAAAATATATCTTCAGGGAAGAACCATGAACAATAACGTGGAAATAGCCCATCAAATCGGTTATTTGAAATTTGATAATAGAATTTTGGCCAATGATTCAGACTTGCAAAGATTGCCAGATGAAAAAATTGTGATTTTGGGAACCGGTGCGCAAGCCGAAAGCAATGCTTTTTTAATGAAGGTCGTCAATGGAGATCACAAAATAATTCGCATTAAAAAAGGTGATACGATTATTTTTTCCTCTTCGGTTATTCCTGGAAACGAAAGATCGATTCAAGCCTTGAAGGATCAAATCGTTAGGCAGGGTGGAAAAATTATTCATTATGAAATGATGGATGTGCATGCCGGAGGACATGCTAAGCAAGAAGATTTGAAACTGATGATGAGACTCTTAAAGCCGCAATACTTTATGCCGATTGAAGGCAATCACTATATGTTGCAAATGCACGCTGATTTGGCTGAGCAGGTTGGTATACCGCGTACTAATATTTTTGTTCCGGATAACGGGCAGGTGGTAGAATTAATGAACGGCAAAAATGGCGTTATGGGCAGAGTTTCAGAGGAAAAGGTTAATGCGGAATATGTTATGGTGGATGGATTGGGGGTGGGTGATGTTTCCAACATTGTTTTGCGCGACAGAAGAGTGATGGCGGAAGACGGTATGATCGTGATTATCGCTACCATTGATACCAAAACGTCTGATATCATCGGAAATCCGGATTTAATTTCCCGAGGTTTTGTTTATATGAAGGAAAATCGAGAATTAATTGAAAATACCAGAATGAAGGTTAAGAAACTGGTCAAAGATCATTGCAAAGTCGGTCCAGCAGATGATGATTATATTAAAAATAAGATCAGAAATGAAATTGGACAGTTCCTTTTTGCTAAAACCAAAAGAAGACCAATGGTTTTACCGGTAGTCATCAAAGTATAAAATTAAAAATTACAATAAAAAAAGACCGCAAGGTCTTTTTTGGTACGTAAAATTGAAATAATTATTAAAATGGTATTTAGAAGTTGCTTTCTATTATGTCATCATCGCCTAAGCTGTCTTTGATGGTGTCGTACATTTCATAAACGCGGTCTTCAATGAATTTTATATTGTCATCATCGGTGATTTCTCCTTTGGACATATAATATTCAATGGCTTCATCAACAAATTGATGAAAAACTTCTCGTGAATATTCACCGGATTCTTCCATTTTCTTTTTGGTTAATTTGATAATTTTATCAATAACAATGTCCATATGATTTATTTTATAATATTATTAATTCTAATAATATTATAAAATAAAAACAAAGACTGTCAATGCGCGGTAAGGAAATAAATTTTTTTGTTAAAAATTCAAATTTGTGGTATAATCTAGATAAATTATTTATCTGTTAATAACTATTTTTAGAAAATAAAAACAATTTTAAAAAAAGAGGAAAAATAAAAACAAAAAAGACAAACAAAAAAATAAAAAAAGAAAAGAGAGTGTCAAGAAAAATAGAAAAAAATAAAAATTTTTCCTCATGCAAAAAATCCCCGCGCTTAAAGCGTACATTAAGCAAAAAATGTTTTTACTAGTGCCATTTTTGTTTTTGGCTCTAGGTTTTTTTGTATTTGATAATATCTCAGCGCAAGCTGCTAATTATTGGGTAACTAACCCGGCTAATTGTCCCACCACTGACTCGGTAAATTTTCCTGGTCAAAACTGCGATACTCTGAAGATTTGCGGTGATAATAGCGGCGTTGCGCAATGTTATAATACCAATAGTATTAATCCGCCTTCGGCTTCTAGTACAGTTTCGTCTAATTATGATCTGTCTAAACCGGGCGGTTTTTTGTTGAATTGTTATGTTTCCATTGATTCTGGGGCGCCGTATTGCAATAATAACGGCAATTTGTGGTGTAATGCCAGCTCAACTTGTACTTCGGTTAATCGCAAAACGATTTGTAATGAAAATGCTTGGGCTAGCGCGACTTGCGGCACTTGTGTTTCTGGATATTTTGATTGCAATGGATCAGGCGGCGGCAGTGATGCTGACGGTTGTGAAATTCAAAATGGCCAAGCTAGTTCTACGCGAAACAGCGTGGTGTATAACGGATCTTGCAGTTCTTGGTCTTGCGCGGCCACATACAATGATTGCGATGGCGATATACTGGCTAATGGTTGCGAAGTTCAAGATGGAGGAAGTTGCGTGAGTCCGGAAGGTATAATCGGAGAATATAACGGATGTTCGCTTGGATCAGGATATTGTGAAGTTAATTCTTCTTATTTTACCACGGGATTGGAGGTTCGTTATGCCACCACTTCTCCATTGCTTTGGGGAACGCAGTATAATTCCAGCGGAGACATCGCTTTTCTTTCAGCTTCTAATACTCCGGGTGGAGTTTTTCGAATTACCAATGACGGACGAATTGGAATCGGAACTTCGACGATTGGCACCAATGACATGCTGACTGTTGGTATGAGCGCCAATCAGCAGTTTATTGTTTCCAAGACTGGCGTGGTTACGGCCGGCACTTGGAATGGCGGAATTATCGGATTGGAATACGGAGGCACGGGGCTCAACCTATCCGATGGCGATGAAGGATTTTTGTATATTTCTGGCGGTTCAGCAATCGCCAGTTCAACGATTGATATCGCAAAGACTAATTTGGACTTGGTTAATCCGCTTTATTGGCAATCAAGCTCAACAATCGCGTTAAATGTTTCTGGAGATTGGACTGGTACAGTGGATAGCGTGGATATCGGCGCAGCGGCTATTACTTGGAATGCCAAGTGGGACTCTTTGGATGACATGACTTTGCCGCAAGGAAATATTTATATTGGCGATGGAAACAATGATCCGATTGCAACTTCGAGCTTTTTTATGGATGTGAATGGAAATATTGGAATTGGAACGACCTCACCAGCAGCAAAATTCAGTTTAAGACAAGATAGTGCGAGTGATATTGTGAATATTTTTGATGGAGACACGGAGGTATTTACTATTTTGGATGGGGGAAATGTGGGAATTGGAGAAAGTGCGCCAACTTATCCCTTGGTAGTAGCAAGATCTAGTGGAAATCATCAGGCCAGTATTGGGTATAGTATAAATAAGGCAATGCTGATAGGCGCAGATTCTGCTGGCATTGGCAGTTTGCAATTTTTTAATAATGGTGAAATGGGAGAAATTACCACCTATGCCGATGGTTCGTACATGTCTTTTGAATTATTAAATAGTGAAAAAGTGCGAATCACTGCTAGCGGTTATTTCGGTATCGGCACCTCCTCCCCCTCTCAAATGCTTACCGTGGGCGCGACTTCATCGCAGCAATTTTTAGTCAACAATATCGGCCAAGTGGTAGGCGGTGAATGGCACGGTACGGTAATCGCGATTGATCATGGCGGAACCGGCACAACTACCGCGCCAAGCATCGGACAAGTGTTGGTAGGCAATGGATCAGGAGGGTATGATTTTGTCTCAACTTCAACTTTTGGCGATCCAACAGTCTTGGTTGACGCGGATTTTTCCAGCAACGGTTTTATGGTGCGCACAGCTGCCGGAACTTATAATACTCGTTTAATTACCGGATCTTCTAGTCAGATTACCATTACCAACAGTGACGGAGTTTCCGGCAATGTTGAAATTGGATTATCGGAAACGGTTTATTTGGGCGCTAATGGAAAAATTGGTAGCAATGCCAATAATTTAATTGATTTTTCAACTGATGGGCAAATTACTTTTCGTGCTAATGGCGTAAACGCCATGGTTTTGGACGCGAACGGATATCTAGGAATCGGTACCAGCAATCCAGGCAAGTCTTTAACAGTTGAATCAGCCGCCGGCTCTCAATTGCGTTTGGCTTATGATGCTTCGAATTATGTTGATTTTCAAGTGGACAGTTTGGGGGGGCTTTTAATCACTTCGTCAAGCGGCGGAGGGGCGACAACTACGATTGGCTCAGGAGAATCAGCTTTGATTATTGATAATGACGGCAATGTTTCCATTGGCACCTCCAGCGCTTTAGCCAGACTTACTTTGTGGGGATTAGCCGGCATGGATTTACTTAGCATTTCCAGTTCGACCGGTGATAGTTTGTTTTTCATCGGAGAAGACGGTAATGTGGGAATTGGAACGACTTCCCCTTCTCAAATGCTTACCGTGGGCGCGACTTCATCGCAGCAATTTTTAGTCAACAATATCGGCCAAGTGGTGGGCGGCACTTGGATGGGGAATGCGATTGGTGTGGCTTATGGCGGCACTGGACAAAATTGGATTGGCGTAGCTATCGGCTCCTTGCCTTATTTTTTAGCTTCCGGAACCATGGGAACGATTAGCATTGGTTCGGATAATGCTATTTTGAAAGTGGTTAACGGTCTTCCGACTTGGCAAGCAACTAGCTCGTTGGGCTTTGATAATTATCAATATTGGACAGCGAATGGCAATAGTGGAACAGCTAATATTGATTCAATAGAAGCTTTTAGCATTTTGGGTGCCAATGGTCTTGTTTCCGCTATTTCTGGAAACAATTTGACGCTACAAGCAGATAACGGTTATGTAATCCCGCTTTTGGCCAGCTCAACCGAATGGAATTCAGCGTATTTGTCTCGCTTGGCAAATGTTAACGGACCATTGTCTTTTACTAATAACGAATTGAGCATTACACAAGCAACAGGCACGACTGATGGATATTTAAGCTCTACTGATTGGACAAGTTTTAATAATAAATGGGATGGCTTGGATGATATGACTTTGCCACAAGGATATATTTATGTCGGTAATGCTTCTAATAATCCAACGGCCACTAACAATTTATATATTGACAACAATGGCAATGTGGGACTTGGCACTTCGACTCCATTGTCATCTTTGACAGTGCAAGGAACAGCCGGGATAAACGCTTTGAATATTGCTAGCTCGACCGGAGAGAGCATGTTGTATATTGATCAGCGAGGCTATATTGGCATTGGGACCACTGCGCCAAGTTATAAAATGACGGTTAATGGTATTTTGTATGCTGATGATATAATTACTCAAAATACCAGAATGAGCAATATGGATGTTGGAGAAGATGGACTGACTTTGACCGGTACGCCGGTTGATCCGCAATTGATTACCGAGATTTGGGAAAACATGAATGAAAATTATGATTTCTGGCACGCGGAATATGTTAGAACGGTTGGAAATTACTCTTATATTTTGGCTAATAGCGCCTTTATGGTGTTTAATACTTCTTCCAGCACCAATCCGCAATTCGTGGCTGAAGTTCATGACGGTGACGGAATCTTTTCAAGATTAGCCAATGCTAAACGCTTATATATTGACGGCAATTATGCCTATGTTATTTCCAATAGCGATAATGCTTTAACGATTATCAATATTTCCAATCCGACTTCCCCTCGTTTTGTGAAAGAGCTTTATAATGGAGACGGAATCATTACCAGAATTACTAGTATGGAAAATGTTTTTGTTTCCAATGGCCATGCTTACGTGGTATCGCCAGACGGTTATTTGTTGGTTTTGGATGTCTCCAATCCTTATTTGCCGACCAATGTTTTTGAAATAGCTAATACGGAAAGCGGTTTTAATAATTTAACAGGCGCTAACCATGTGTTTGTTTCGGGAAATCGTTTATATATTAGCGCTTCAAGCGCTACGGGCGATTTGACGATTGCGGATATTACCAATCCGGAATCTCCAGCGGTTTTAAAAGTGGTTGATAGTACGATTCCCGGGTATGACCATTTTATCAATATTGATACGGTGTTTGTGGAAGGCAATTACGCTTATGTGACTGCCAGCGAAAGACAGAGTTTGTTTGTGATTGATATTTCCAGTTCAACTAACCCGCTTTTAAAAAGCGAAGTGTATAATGGTGATGGAGAGTTTAATTATTTAACAGGCGCGCATGATGTTTTTGTGTCTGGAAATTATCTTTATTGGGCGGCTAATGTAGATGGCGCGATCGGAATTGCCAATATTTCCAGTTCAACTGATCCGGATTTTATTACGGCGATTGTGGATGAAACCGGTGATTTTACCAAGTTGTATCAAGTGCAAACTGTTCATGTGGCAAATGACATACTCTACGCGGCCGGCAGAGGAGATAATTCTTTTAATGTTATCGATGTCAGTAATCCAGGTTCCCCGGCGTTGAAGGCGGTTTTATATGATAGCGATGGCGATTATCCGAATATTGGCGGAGCGAGCAGTGTTTACGTGGCTGGCAATTACGCCTATGTTACCGGTGATAATACTTTGTCCATTATTAATATTAGCAATATTGCTTCTCCGGTTTTGGTTAAAGAAATTACCGATCAAAATAACGGCGCTATTGATAAGATCGCCAGCGTGACGGATGTTTTTGTGTCAGGAAATTATGCTTATTTGCCCGCACCAGATGAATCTTCTTTAACGATTATTGATATTTCTGATCCCGTTAATCCGGTTTTGCAATCAGAAATCACGGATAATGCCGGAGGTTTTGACTATTTGGCTGGTCTTAATAATGTTTTTGTTTCCGGAAATTATGCTTATGTGGCGGCGGAAGATACATTAACAATTATTGACGTAACCGATCCGGCTAATCCGGCTCTTGTTAGCTCTACAACTGATGGAACCGGAGATTTTACCACAATCGCTGGCATTAATGATGTTTTTGTATTAGGAAATTATGCTTATGTAACCGCTAATGGCGGTGATTGGGGCATGACGGTCATTGATGTAACTGATCCGGCTAATCCGGTTTGGAAATCTTTCATTAATGACGATGCAGAGACAACCAACGTATTTGTTTCAGGAAATTATGCTTATGTTCTTGATAATGGCTTGTTTATCGTGGATATTTCCAGCTCCACCAATCCAACCATAGTTTCGACAACGACTGATAACATTGATGGTTTTGATTTTTTGGCCGGAACGAGCGAAGTAAGAGTTTCTGGTAATTATGCTTATGTGACAGCTGGCACTGATAATGCCATGACGATTATTGATATTTCTACTCCGGCTTCGCCGACCTTGGTTAGCACAATATCTGACGGAGATGGAATATTTAGCAAATTAAATGGAGCATCAGATATAGAAATTTCCGGAAATTATGCCTTTATTACGTCTTCCGGAGATTCTTCTTTGACAATTGTTGATATTAGCGGAGCTAAGGTTAATCCTTTTTATGCCACCATGATCAATGCTGATAAGATTATTGTTAAGGATGAAGCTTTTTTTCGTTCCAGAGTCACCTTTAACGGCGATACTAATTACATGATCATGAATGGCACCAGTAATTACATGCTCATGGATGGTGAAACGAATTATATTAATTTTGGACGCAGTGTCAATAACACCATGGGGCAATACGGCTATGGCTTAAGAGATGTCAGCGGCACGGTGCAGGTTAAACACAATGGCGGTTCTTGGAATAGTGTTGTTGGACTGGGTGCGGATGGAACACAAGGCCAAGTAGCGTATTTTAGCGCAGACGGTACGGTTGTTTCCGGAACCTCTGATTTATTTATTGATGTTAACAATGGAAACATCGGTATCGGAACAACTACGCCTGGATCGGCTTTGACGCTGGGTAGTGGTCAGTTTGAGCTTCCTTTGGGATCAGCCGCTTCGCCATCTATAGCTTTTTCCAATGATTTAAATACCGGTATTTATGGCGATGGCAGCGGAGATGTGATTATTTCCTCCAACGGAACGGCGGTCGCTTATTTTGATGATACAAATAATCTAAGAATTCAAAATGGTAATATAGCTACGCCTGCTTATTCATTTATCAATGACAGTGATACGGGAATTTTTACTGATGGAAATAATGTTTTGGGATTTTCTACCAATGGCACCGAGGTTATGCGTATTGATGCCAGTGGAAATGTTGCGATTGGCACCACTACTTCTTCGGCTCGTTTGACGATTATGAAAGATGATGGCGCACAGCTTCGTTTAGGATATGATAATGATACTTACGTGGATTTTGAAGTTACTTCCAATGGTGAATTAACCATTATCGGGTCAACTGAGACCGGTTCGATAATTTATATCGGTGATGATTCCTCGGAAAACATCGGCATGATTTTAGACGGAAATACTAAGGATTTTTGGATGGGTATTTATGACGCGGATGACAGTTTTCGTATCGGTTCATCAACTGATTTTGGCAGTTCGACTTTGTTGACAATTTTAAGCGACGGTAGCGTCGGCATTGGAACCACTTCGCCAGTAGCAAAATTCAGTTTAAGACAAGATAGTGCAGGTGATATTTTGAATATTTTTGATGGTAGTACAGAAGTGTTTACGATTTTGGATGGAGGAAGGATAGGAATCGGAACCAGCTCGCCAATGGGAACCACAACAGTAACTGTTGCCGGTTCACTTTATGCTGATGATATCTATGTTTCCGGCAATACTTTTTACATGAACAATAAAGCAATATTGTCTGGCAATGGTTCAACTTTGGGATTATACAATGGTTCGTATAAAGCGAGCTTGATAGCATCTAGCGGTCTTGTTGCAAATTTGTCTTGGTATTTGCCAACTACAGCTGGTTACAATAAACAGTTTTTATCAGTAGATGATGGTGGTCAATTAAAGTGGTTAAGTCCCACCGCCTTGCCAGGGGGTGATTTTTCTGGAAGAATTGGGTATGATTCTTTTGCAAATTTTTCAAATGGTCTTGGCATTAGAAATACTTCTTTTGCGGATATAATAACTGATAAAAATCCTCAAATTAATTTAAAGAATATAGGCACCATTAATTCTGGCTCAATTCATGTGAAAAGTGGTGGAACTTTTGCGACAAAAGTTGATTATGGCGCTGGTTTGAATGCGTTTGATGTTTTAATAACCGATTTCAATGGAGACGGATACAACGATATGGCTGTTCCAAATGGTGTTGATAATGATGTTTCCGTTTTATTGAATAATGGCAATGGAACTTTTGCTACAAAAGTTGATTATGGAACTGGCAATAACCCAACTCCAATTGCCTCTGGTGATTTTAATAATGACGGTAGAAGTGATTTGGTAGTAGGAAACTATGACGCTGATACAGTTTCTGTTTTAATGAATGTTGCAAGTGGAACCTTTGCCACAAAAGTTGATTATGGAACAAATGATAAGCCGAATGGAATTACGGTTAATGATTTCAATAATGATGGAATTGACGATATGGCAGTGTCAACTTATGATTCTAATTATGTTTCAGTTTTCCTTAATAATGGTAATGGAACTTTTGCCACAAAAGTTGATTATGGAACTCAAAATGGACCAACTTCAATAAGTTCGGGAGATTTTAATGGAGATGGATACAATGATTTAGTTTCTACAAACTATAGCTCGGCTTCAGTGTCAGTATTTTTAAACAATGGTGATGGAACTTTTGCTACTAAAGTTGACTACACAACAAACACGAGTCCAATGGAGGTGGAAGTGGGAGATTTTAATAATGATAATAAATATGATTTGGCAGTAACGACTATTGATAATGCAAAAATTTCAGTTTTATTAAACAATGGCAATGGTACATTCGCAGCAAAGGTTGATTATTCAACACTAACAAGTCCATATGGAGTTTCTGTGGGGGATTTTAATGGTGATGGATATAACGACTTGGTGGCGGCTAATTATGGTTCAGGTTTTATTTCCGTTTATATAAACAATCAAAATGGAACTTTTGCCACTAAAGTTGATTATGCATCAGGAAATGCTCCAAGAAGATTAGATGTAGGAGATTTAGATGGAGATGGTAAAAATGATATAGCCGTAGTTAATCATTCAGACGGAGATGTTTCTGTGTATATTAATCAAGACTCAACTGTTTTATTTGCAGATGCCTATACTGGCAATGTTTCCATCGGCACCTCCAGCGCTTTAGCCAGACTTGCTTTGTGGGGATTAGCCGGCATGGATTTACTTAGTATTTCCAGTTCGACTGGTGATAATTTGTTTTTCATAGGAGAAGAAGGTAATGTGGGAATTGGAACAACTTCGCCATCCGCTAAATTTGCCGTGAATGGATTAATGTATATTGGTGGGACAGGCACTTCCACCATTACTGATAATTTACAGGTATTAGGCGCCTTGAAAGTGGGCAATAGTTCGACTTATATTAATACTAATTCTATTTTATTCAGCGGAGCGAGCAGCATCAATACTACAGCAGGCAATTTGAGTTTTTCTTTGGGTAGTAGTGGAGATTTAATTGTAAATACCAGCCAATTGCATCTTGATGGAGCAACTGGCAATCTTGGAGTTGGAACTACTACTGCGACAGCCAAATTCGCGCTTCAAGGCACGGCCGGTATGCCACTTTTAAATATTGCTAGTTCGACTGGAGCCAGCGTATTTTATATTGATCAAAATGGAAAATTGGGCGTAGGTACTTCTTCGCCGACTTATCAATTGGATGTTGCCGGCAATTCAACCAGTTATGTTTCTAGTTTTTATAATTCAGACACCTCAGCTGGTGCAGGCGGTTTGTATATTCGTTCGAATGGATTGGGCAATCTTTTGTCTTTGAATTATAATGGTTCTGATGTGATGACTGTTAATGGAGCGGCGGCAACCTTTAATAATCCGGTAATCTTTAATAGTGCTGGAGATGTGAGTTATGCCTATGATATTGTTTTTACTAATAATACTTCCGCTAATGTAATTTTCAATAGTCCTGGGTATGTCAAGACTAATTCTTCTTATGAGGATTTGGATTTGACTTTTGCGGCTGCTAATTTGGGAGATGTAATCGTGGATGATACTTTTGTGACTACCGGAACCAGTTCTTTGGCTAGTATTTTGTACGCTAATTATCAGACTAGTCGTGTGGGCGTTGGCACTTCTTCTCCTTTAACCACTCTTTCTGTTCAGGGAACGGCTGGCGCACCGATTATGAATGTAGCCAGTTCAACCGGAGCTAGCTTGTTCTATATCGATCAAGCAGGACGCGTTGGCATTGGAACAACTTCACCAGCAGCCGCGTTTGCGGTTAACGGCAACGCTCTTGTTAATGGAAGCTTAAGTGTCACCAGTTTGACGATTTCCGGCAGTGGATCATTAAGTGAAGTAAATATTACTAGCTCCAATGGTTACAAACAAGACGGTTATGTGATTTTACAGGGTAGTACAACTCGTCTCGGTATATTTGCTGGCCAAGAGGCTGGTAAAAACATGGCTACCGGCACGGAAAATTCATTTTTTGGATATCAAGCCGGTTATAGCGCCACTTCAAGTTCCAATAATACTTTCATTGGCGCACGCGCTGGATATTTGACAACCAGCGGACATGAGAACACTTTTGTGGGCGGCGGAGCCGGTTTGATGAATACGACCGGTATGTATAATACTTTGATCGGTAATGGAGCTGGTTATAACGCAACAAGTTCTTCTAATAATACCTTAGTTGGTATTCAGGCTTTTATTAGCAATACATCTTCACTTGGTCAAAATGTTGCTTTGGGAGCTTGGAATGGTTTTTCTAATGTTTCCGGACACAGTAATACTTTTTTGGGAAATTATGCTGGTATAAATAATCTTGGAAGCGAAAATACTTTTGTCGGTTTAAACTCCGGTAATCGTAGCACGGGTAATGGCACAGTAGCTCTGGGGCATCAAACCGGTTATCAGGCTTCCACCACCTTGACATATGCCAATAACTATTCTGTTTTCTTGGGTTATCAAGCTGGTTACAATGAAACCGGCAGTAATAAATTATATATTTCCAATAGTTCCACCACTAATGGTACTTTGATTTACGGTGAATTTGATAATCGTCGCGTCGGTATCGGCACTACTACTTTAACCTCCACTTTGAATATTGCCGGTACTGCCGGAACACCACTATTAAATATTGCCAGTTCGACTGGATCCAGTATGTTTTATGTTGATAAAAATGGACACGTAGGCATCAGCAGCTCTTCACCAAGCGCTCGTTTGACAGTGGTTGATACCACGGCCACTGTCTCATCTCCGGTTTTCATAATTTCAACCTCTACCACCGGATCAATTTTTCAAGTGGTGGGCAATGGAAATTTTTATTATGATGGTGCCGGATCATCTCCTTCAGCCGACTACGCGGAATATTTCTTTACTAATGACACGGATTTAAGTTCTGGCGAAGTGGTTTGTATTGATGTTGAAAAAGAAAATGCGATTAAAAGATGCGCTAATTCTTCTGACGGAAATTTAATGGGTATCGTTTCTACTCGTCCGGCGATTGTTGGAAACAGCAAGAAAGGCTATGAAAATAACGTGCACTATAAGATTATCGGTATGCTTGGACAAGTGCCGGCTAAAGCTAGTGCTGAAAATGGAGAAATCCGTCCGGGCGACTCTTTGACCTCGGCCAGCATTCCTGGTTATGTCATGAAGGCTAATGCCGGAGATTCGACAGTCGGCGTGGCATTGGAAGGCTTGGCAAAATCGGAGGGCGTGATCAATGTTCTTATTTCTCGCCGCAATAAATCCTTGACAGTGGAAGCGGTGGAAGAGCAAATTTCTGAAAGAATCGCGGCCATGGAAATCGAAGACGAAGTGCGTATCATGGTGTCTCAAGCTGTCGCCACTTTAAATTTGGATTTCGAAATTGGTTTGATAGTTGAGGAGCAAATTTCCGATCTGAATATTGATAATCGTTTAAGCATTGGCTTTAGCGAGGTTGATAATCAATTGTCAAATATTTCAAGTTCAATTAATGAAATTAAAAACAGATTATTATTGGCAGAAGAAAATATTGATAAAATTTTTGGTGATCAGGCTTTAATTTTCGATCAATTTTCCATTGTTAATGACAAGCTTCTTGCTGGTACTCAGAATGATAATTTTATGAAAATTAATATTAATGGAGATTTGGTTATTGGAAAGAATGAATCAGTTAACCTGCTTGCTTCAACAACCGATCCGACTATGGTTGAAAATATCGAAATACACGCTATGAAAAGCATTAAATTAGGAAATAATGTTGACGTTTCTACTGATAACGGAGTTACTGTTGCGGTCGTTGAAATTGATGCTGTGTCCAATAATGAAATTTCTGCTTTTGTGGTCAATCAAGCTGGAGATGGAGATGTGGCTGATTTCAAGTCAAACAATATCAGTATTATGAATATTGAAAGCGGTGGTCGTGTGACAGTGGTTGGTTCAATGTTGGTGGATGGAAGAATTTTAATTTGTTCGGGTGGAGTTTGCGGTAATAGATTAACCGATAGTATCGACGAAACCATGGGCGACATGGGCGTAGAAGGCAAAGTGGTAGCCGGAGCCTTTGAATCGATTTGCGAAGATTCTTATGTTTGGGTCGAAGGTAGCGCGAAATACGGCACTTTACCAGGATTCTGTGTCCAAGAAGATGAAATGAAAATAGCAGTGATCACGGAAGATCTGACTGAAATTCAGAATAATAAAAAATCCCAAACAAATATTACTCAAGGTGAAGCGACTTTAGCTTGTCAGGAAATAGGATTGGGCTATCATTTGATTTCCGAGAATGAGTGGATGACAATCGCGGATAATATTATCAAGAATAATGAAAATGATATTGATCTAACGGCACCCGGATTGCAGCTAGCGACTTCAACTTCGAGAGATGTTAATGTCGTCTCATCCAGTAGCTTAGGCTTCAAATTGTCTAATGGCAATACGGTTTATAATTTTGCTGGCGGATTGGCGGAGTGGACAGATCAAGTTGTAACATTGTCCGGCTTAATGGAGCCCAAAACAAACGATTGGATAGAGTATAGTTCCGTATTGGATAATAAAGGCTATGATATTTTGCCGCCATATTATTATAATTCTGAAAATGGCATCGGTAAGATTAAAGTTGGCACCAGCACAGAGAGCAATTTACGCGGATTTGTTCGCGGTGAAAGCGCTATTTTTGACCTGAATACAAGCTACAGCCCGGTTTACGCGACCAGTACGATTGGATTTAGATGCGCAAAATAAAATTTTAAAATATAAAATTAAATAAAAAAACAGATTGTCATGTCCCCGCTGTCATTTCGACAGTTATGGCAGTTTGTAAAATAAAAATAAATTTGCTAAAAAATCAGATTTGCTGCCAAATGAATTGGTTTTAGAAATGTATTCAACCAGGGCAATTGGCAGCGAGTCTGTAAAATAAAAGCAAAGACAAAAATCTTAGCCAGTAAGACGCAAAATAAAACAATTTTGCAAGATCTTGTTGGTGACGAGTCTGTCTGGATTATATCTGGATGGATAAAACAAAAACAAAAATAAAATAAATTTAATAAAAATAAGCACAAGCCCCAAAAACTGGGGCTTGTGCTTATTTTTAGGGAAGAACCCACCCAACCCTCCCTTTAACAAAGGGAGGGAAATATGTCTTCCTCCTCTTTTTTAAAGGGGAGGCTAGGAGGGGTTAAAAAAACCTTGTCATTCCGACAAGCTTCGGCGTGACAATAAATATTGTTATTTTGAATTTTTCATTTTTGTCATTCCGACTGAAATGGAGGAATCCCTTCAATATTGTTTAAGCGATGCCTCGACAAGCTTCGGCATGACAGGGGAAGAACCCACCCAACCCTCCCCTTAACAAAAGGAGGGCAATATGTCTTCCTCCCATTTTTTAAAAAAAGGGGAGGTTAGGAGGGGT
>Ga0233425_10002211_pt1 | contig 39397 bp, 38 predicted proteins | sample Watercolumn_Towu_2_FD_181712 | JGI IMG/M metagenome (GOLD analysis project Ga0233425, IMG submission 181712) | Freshwater microbial communities from Lake Towuti, South Sulawesi, Indonesia - Watercolumn_Towuti2014_140_MG | ecosystem: Environmental > Aquatic > Freshwater > Lake | place... | reverse complement strand
AAATATGCCGGGACAACAGCCGCCAAGGATGTACCAGTTTTGGTGTCGGCTATCAACGGGAAAGCGGATTTTCTGGTGACCGGTGACAAGAAGGATTTTTTGAATCTCAAATTAAAAAGTTCATTTCTTTTTGGAATAATAAGCCCGGCCGAATTTCTTGTGCTTATTCCTGCATTTCTAGAGGGAAGTTATTGGAGTTAACCAACAGGTGGGGGAGAAAGGTGATTTAAAAAAGTTAGTTTATTTGAAACGAAAGAAGAAATGAACAAATTACCAAAGGAGTTAAAGAATAAATTAATCATAGAGACCGCGGACTGGGACTCAATGGTTAATCGAAAACCTATGAGCAAATCTGTTCTAGTAGTTTATCCAATCAAGGCACGCCGTAGGATCGCAGCTTGCGCCTTAGGGTGTTCATGCCGATACCCAGCAAGCGGCAGGTCCGGGATTTGTTTTGATTGGTCCGGTTGTAGACCTTGAGGACATAAGCCTTTTCCATTTCCGGTAAAGGAATAACCGCTTCATCGTTCTCCTCCGCCTTGACTGGAGGGAGGGGCTGCATGTCCCGTAACGGGGAAGGAAACAGTCGGGGAGTGATCGGCCCACCCTGGGCCAGATTGACCGCCGATTGGATGATCGATTTAAGCTCCCGGATATTGCCGGGATAATCGTATTGCCTTAGGACCGACAGGGCCTCATCGGTGACGGAGCAGCCCTCCCCGCCATTCCGGCATTCCCTTAAAAAATGCTCCACCAGCACAGGGAGGTCTTCTTTTCTTTCCCGAAGAGGGGGGAGATGGAGCCATCCACCCCGAATACGGTAGTAGAGATCCTTGCGAAATTTTTTCTCATTAATCAGAGATTCCAGGTCTTCATTGGTTGCCGCCACAAAACGCACATCTACTTTCAGCCGGAGGCTGGAGCCTAATTGGGAATATTCCCCGTCCTGCAGGACCCTCAAGAGCTTGCCCTGCATCTCCGGAGGCAGATTGCCGATCTCATCCAGAAAGAGGGTCCCATGATTGGCATTCTTTAAGAAGCCGGCCCGATCTTTTTCCGCCCCGGTGAAAGCCCCCCGGGTATGGCCGAAAAACTCGGCCTCAAAAAGGGTCGGGCTGACCCCTCCCATATTAACCGGCATAAAGGGATAGCGGGAACGGGAGCTGACTGCATGGATGGCCCGGGCCAATAGTTCCTTGCCGGTCCCGCTCTCCCCGGTAATCAGTATCGGCACATCACTGCCGGCGTGAAGCTCGGCCTCTTTTAACAGCCGACTCACCACCTTATCCCTGGTGATGATCGCTCGGAAAGCCTCGGGATGGGAGAGGACGGGCAGGCCTTTGCTTTTTTCGATGCCCAGGATATCCAGGAGGCGTATTTTCTCCAGAGTTCGCCGGAGAGAGAAGACCAGTTCCTCCTCACTGACCGGTTTAACCAGATAATCATAGGCCCCTTTACGCAGGCATTGAACCGCTATCCGGACATCGTTCATGCCGGTGACAATGAGGCATTCCGTCCTGGGACTGTTGTTTTTGATCAGGTCCAATATTTGAAAACCATCCATTTCCGGCATGGTCATATCGATCAGGGCGATATCGAAGACCTCTCCCCCTTGGATTAGTGCCGCAGCCTTTTGGGGATCATCAATGATCCGGACCTGCTGAAAGCCGGCTCCGGCCAATCGCGCTTTCATCAATTCCAGAAAATCCCAGTCGTCATCGATAATGATTATCTTGGCGTCCATTGATTCTCCATCCCCTGTCCCATTATGGCCTGGTCCAAAATGGCATAGGTTTTCAATATTTTGATTTTAAAGAAAAAAATGTGAGGTAGGCCATAATGGCATAGTTTTAAAAAAAATTCAACAATTTGTTAATGACGGGCTTTTTATTGATAACTAATTGACTTTATATTGAAAAATCTATTTGGGGTCAATTCTTATTCAGTTGGCATAGTTATTGAGTATGCCTTCAAGAAAAAAAACCATTCTGGTTTAAACTCTTAGGCCCGTCTCTCTCGGGCTTCTCAATTTCTAAAGAAAAATGTATCGGATCTAGGTTCCCGGTTGGTGAGGGATTATTGATAAACTGTAGACCTTGAACCATTTTTTCGCACCAAATGTGTTTCCTTTTTTTCTTCATTTTTTTCAGCGTTAAAAGAAACGGTTTTTTTAACCAAATCGGAGGCAGGCCATGGGGTTAAAGGATAAAATCGAAGCGGGAATTTTTTCGGTATTGGCGGAAATGGAGCCCCCGAAAGGGGTCGAGGTCTCCGCCCTAGTATCCAGCGCACGAAGGGTCAAGGATAGTGTCGATGCCTTTGTAGTTCCGGAGATGAGTAACGCTGTCATGCGGATGAGTTCCCTTGGCGGGGCGATGGTCTTGCAAAATGAAGGAATGCCCACGATATTTCAGGTCTGCTGCCGGGATCGCAACCGTCTGGCGATTCAGGGTGATCTGCTGGCCGCTCATGCCCTGGGGATCACTACGGTCATGGCCGTGGGCGGGGAAGATCCCAGTTTCGGTGACCATCACCAGGCCCGTCCGGTTTATGATATCGACTTGCCTACCCTGATCGGGGCCGTTGACCGGCTCAATAAAGGACGGGACATGGCCGGCATCGAACTGAACGGGTCCCCGGATTTTCTGATTGGGTCCACGGCCGAGGCCGGGGCGAAAGGAAAATCAACCGAGATGGAAGTGGAAGAGATGATGAAAAAGACGGCCGCCGGGGCGCGCTTTTTTATCGCTTCCCCGATTTTTGATCTGTCTCTCCTCGAACCTTTTCAGAAACGGATCGATCCCCGCAAGATGGCCCTTATCCCGACGGTGATGCTCCTCAAGTCTTTAGGTATGGCCCGCTATATTCAGCGCAACCTCCCTCATATTCATATTCCCGAAGCGATTATCGACCGCATTGCCCGGGCACCGGACAAGGTCCGGGAGTGCCTTTTGATCGCCTCTGATTTGGTTCGGGATTTGAAACAGCGGGGCTTCAGCGGTGTTTATCTGTCCACTCTGGGATGGGAAAATAAACTGCCGGAAATCATCGAAGGCATATAAAGGAAAGGGAACATGGACACACCAATGGAAAAAGGCATAAAACCATCTGAAGTCGGCCAAGGCCGAAACATCGTCGGATCGGTGATGGTGGTCGGAGGGGGCATCGCCGGGATGCAGTCGGCCCTCGATCTGGCCAATTCCGGGTATTACGTTTATCTGGTGGAGAAATCCTCGGCCCTGGGCGGAATCATGTCCCAGTTGGACAAGACCTTTCCGACCAATGACTGTGCCATGTGAATTATCTCGCCTAAACTGGTCGAGGTCGGCCGGCACATCAACATCGAACTCCTGACGTTATCCGAAGTTACCGCCGTCAACGGAGAAGAGGGAAATTTCGAGGTCTCCATTTATCAGAAACCCCGCTACATTGATATGGAAAAGTGCATCGCCTGCGGGATCTGCGCGGATAAGTGTCCTAAAAAAGTCAGGGATGAGTATAACCAGGCCTTGGGGTGGCGCAAGGCGGCTTATGTCAAATTTCCTCAGGCCGTGCCTTTAAAATATGTCATCGATGAAGTCAACTGCATCTATTTCCTGAAGGGAAAATGCAAGGCCTGTGAAAAATTCTGCCCCAACCAGGCCGTTAATCTTCAGGACAAGCCCAAGGAACTGACCCTCAGGGTCGGGTCGATCATCCTGGCTACCGGATTTTCCTGTTATGATCCCACATTGTATGACACCTACACTTATGCCAAACTGCCCAATGTGGTCACCTCCCTGGAATTCGAGCGGCTTCTTTCCGCCTCCGGTCCGACCATGGGCCACCTGGTCCGGCCTTCGGAGGACCATAAGGAGCCGCAGAGAATCGCCTGGCTCCAGTGTGTCGGCTCCCGGGACATCAATCACTGCGATCATGGGTACTGCTCATCGGTCTGCTGTATGTACGCCGTCAAGGAAGCCCTTATCGCCAAGGATCACAGCAAGCACAATCTGGATTGCGCTGTTTTTTATATGGACATCCGCTCCTACGGCAAGGATTTTGAACGGTATGTCAATATGGCCAAAAATCAGGGCGTCCGTTTCCTGCGTTCCCGGGTCCATACTATAGATCCGATCCCGGAGTCGGATGATCTGCTTATCACTTATGTCACTGAAAACGGAGAGATCGTCAACGAAGTTTTCGATATGGTCGTGCTCTCCGTGGGCTTGGAGGTGCCCAAATCGTCTAAGGATCTGGCCGGACGGCTGGGGGTGGAGGTGGACAAAGACGGCTTTGCCAAAACCTCGACCTTTTCCCCCATTGAAACCTCCCGCCCGGGCATTTATGCCTGCGGCGTTTTTCAATCCCCCAAAGATATCCCCAGTTCGGTCATTGAGGCCAGCGCCGCCGCCTGTCTGGCCGGTGGGAGGCTGGCCGCGGCTAGAAACACCTCGACCAAGACGATTGAAATGCCGGAGGAAATAGCTATCGCGGAGGAGGCCCGCATCGGGGTCTTCGTCTGCAACTGCGGGATCAACATCGGCGGGGTGGTAAATGTGCCTGCTGTGGAAGACTATGCCCGGAGCCTGCCGCAGGTGGCCTTTGCCAGGCAAAATCTCTTTGCCTGCAGTCAGGATTCCCTGGATGCCTTGAAGGAGAGCATCGTCGAACACCGGCTTAACCGGGTGGTGATAGCCGCCTGTTCCCCCAAATCCCATGAAGGGATGTTTATGGATACCCTTCAGAGCTGCGGATTAAACAAATATCTTTTAGAAATGGCCAATATCCGCAATCAGGATTCCTGGGTCCATTCCACTGAACCCCTGGAAGCCACCACCAAGGCCAAGGAACTGGTCCGTATGGCCGTATCCAGGGCCGAAACCCTCCAGCCCCTGCAAGAGAAGATCATTACGGTCAATCAGCGGGCCTTGATCATCGGCGGCGGGGTGGCCGGGATGAACGCCGCTTTAGGATTGGCTGATCAGGGGTATGAAACGATCATTATCGAAAAAGAATCCCAAATGGGAGGCATGGCCAACCGCCTGACCTTTACCATTGAAGGGGAGGATATTCAGGACTATCTACAAGGTCTCATCGAAAAGGTCAGCAATCATCCCCAGATTCAGGTCTTAACCCGTTCATTGGTGGTGGGCTTTTCCGGCTTTCAGGGCAACTTCACCACTGAAGTATTGGTGGGTCCGGGGTTGTATGAACGCAAGATCAATCACGGCGTCTTGATCATCGCCACCGGAGCCACGGAATATGAACCCAAGGAATATTTTTTCGGGCAGAATCCCAAGGTCATGACCCAGGTGGATTTGGCCCGCCATTTGAAAGAAAAAGGGGCCCAGGATCTGCACAACGTGGCCATGATTCAATGTGTCGGTTCCCGGAATGAGGACAATCCCAACTGTTCCCGTATTTGCTGCCAAAGTGCCGTTAAAAACGCCATAAAAATTAAAAAACTGAACCCTGAGGCGGACGTCTATATCTTTTACCGCGATATCCGGACCTATGGGCTCATGGAAACGTATTACAAAGAGGCCCGGGAAAAAGGGGTCTTCTTTTTCCGCTTCGATCCGGAAGCTCCGCCGAAGGCCGAGCAGTCCGAAAATGGGTTTACCTTAACCTTCAAAGATCACGTCCTGGATCGGGACGTCCAATTGGAGGTGGATCTGTTGGCCCTTAGCGCCGGGATGACGGCCAGTGACACCGAGGAATTGGCCTCCATCGTCAAGCTGGCCCGCATGGCCGAAGGGTATTTCATGGAGGCCCATGTCAAGCTGCGGCCGGTGGATATGGCCACCGAAGGGATTTTTGTCTGCGGGACGGCCCACAGCCCGAAGCTGATGGGTGAAACTATCACCCAGGCCCAGGCCGCGGCCTCCCGGGCGACCACCTTCCTATCCCGAAAGCAGCTGACCTTGTCGGCCGTTACGGCAACAGTGAACGGAGATATGTGCGCCGCCTGCCTGATCTGTGTGCGGGCCTGCCCTTACACCGTTCCCAAGGTTAATACCGATGGGTTTAGTGAAATTGACGAGGCCCTATGTCACGGCTGCGGGATTTGTGCGGCCGAATGCCCGGCCAAGGCCATCGAACTGAACTGGTATGCAGATAGTCAGCTCTTATGCAAGATCGACACCCTATTGGAGGCGGCGATATGAGCCAGGAATTCAAACCGATCATTTTAGCCTTTTGTTGTAATTATTGAGGGTATACCGCTGCGGACCTGGCAGGTTCGATGCGGCTCCCTTATCAACCGAGCATCAAAATTATCCGCATTCCCTGTACCGGCAAGGTGGACGCCTTGCATATCATGCGATCCTTTGAGAAGGGGGCCGACGGGGTCTATCTCGTAGGCTGCCGGGAAGGGGATTGTCATTTCAATCAGGGTAACTTCAGGGCCAAGGCCAGGGTGGAACATCTCCAAAGACTTTTAGACAAACTGGGCATCGGCGGTCAGCGCTTGCAGATGTACAACTTGTCGTCCAGCGACGGCCCCATGTTCGCCCGTTTTGCCGAGGAGATGCATCAGCGGATTATGGAGGCCGGACCAAGTCCGGTTCGTCAGGCCTTGCAGAAACTAAAAAAGAGGCAACCAGCACCTGAACAGGCAGTCGCTGCGGCCTTGTAATCGGGCCGCCGAAAACAGGCGGATCGCAGAAATGGAGGAATAAATCAATGATTGTGGCCGACAAAAAACCGATCGAGGAGATTATCGATTACGTCAAAGACCACCAGAGTATCCTGGTATTGGGATGCAATGAATGCGTCACGGTCTGCGAGGCCGGCGGCAAAAAGGAAGTGGGCTTATTGGCCTCGGCTCTGCGGATGCATTTTCTGCAACAAGGCCGGGAGGTCAATATCGGGGAACGCACCCTGGAGCGGCAGTGTGACCATGAATACCTGGAGGAAATCCGCACCAGTGTAGACAATTATGAGGCATTGGTCTCTCTGGCCTGCGGGGTGGGGGTCCAGTTCACCGCCGAGAAATATATGAATCTGCCGGTCTATCCAGGGGTCAACACCCTCTTTATGGGGGCCAATGAGATGCGGGGCGTCTGGTCGGAACGCTGTCAGGGATGCGGCCAGTGTCTTTTGGGCCACTCCGGTGGAATCTGCCCGGTTTCGCGGTGTGCCAAACGGATCCTCAACGGCCCCTGCGGAGGGTCTACGGCGGGGAAATGTGAAATCAGTAAAGAGATTCCATGCGGCTGGCAGCTCATCATCGATCGCCTAAAGGCTTTGGGCCGGATGGACGATTATGAAAAAATCAGCCCCATCAAAAACTGGTCCACCGAACGGTCCGGCGGACCGCGAAAAGTCGTCAGGGAGGATTTGAAGCTATGAAGGTCAAGACACCGAGCAAACTAGAAAAAATTTTGGCTTCCGGGAAAATGGCTGTTACTTCCGAATGCGGCCCGCCCCGGGGAAGTGACCCGGATGTGATCCCCCACAAAGCTGAAAAGATAAGAAAGCATGTGGATGCGATTAATGTGACCGATAACCAGACCTCCATGACCCGTCTGTGCAGTTTGGCCGCCTGTATTCGATTGAAACTGATGGGGGTGGAACCGGTGCTGCAGATGGTCACCCGGGATCGAAACCGTATCGCCATCCAAAGTGATATTTTGGGGGCCGCCTCCTTTGATATCAATAACATCCTCTGTCTTTCCGGTGATCACCAGAGTTTCGGGGATTGTGCTCAAGGTCAAAATGTCTACGACCTGGACTCCATGCAGTTGATCCAGACGGTTCGGCATATGCGGGACGAAGGTAAATTTTTGGGAGGTGATCCGATTTCCCGACCGCCGCAGATGTTTGTCGGTGCGGCGGAAAATCCTTTTGCCGACCCCTATGAAATCCGAGTCCCGCGGCTGGCTAAAAAAATTGCCGCCGGAGTCGAATTTATCCAGACCCAGTGCATCTATAATCTGGACAAGTTCGAAGATTGGATGAGCAAGGCCCGGGATCGGGGCCTGACCGAGCAGGTCTATATTCTGGCCGGGGTGACTCCGATGAAATCAGCAGCCATGGCCCGCTATATGAAAAACAAGGTCCCGGGGATGGATGTGCCTGAGGAAGTGGTCAAGCGTCTGGCCGGCACACCCAAAGAAAAACAGGCCGAAGAAGGAATCAAGATGTGCATCGAATCCATCCAGCGACTGAAAGAGGTCAAAGGATTATCCGGATTCCACGTCATGGCTATCGAATGGGAAGAGATGGTCCCTGAAATCGTCGAACGCGCGGGATTGTATCCCCGTCCGGTGGTGGATTAAAAACTAGGATTCAAGGAGTCTAGGAGTCAAGGGGTCAAGTGGCCTGCCTGTGTGCAACGCATGGGCAGGATATCCCGGAAGTAAAATCTTTTGAACCCTCGAATCCTGGAATCCTTGGACCCTATAATCGAACTAAGGAGATAATTATGAGCCCGCAAAAGAGAATTCTAGTGGTTGACGATGAACCGGATTTCACCGCCATTGTCCAGGGCTATTTGGAGAGAGAAGGCTTTCAGGTCGAAGTGGCCTATAATGGAGAAGAAGGGTTGCAGAAAATTCGGGCCAATCCGCCCGATGCCGTGGTCCTGGATGTGATGATGCCGGAAAAGGACGGCTATACGGTCTGTAAGGAACTGAAAAAAGATGAACAGACCCGTAACATCCCGGTTATCCTCCTGACGGCCGTGGCCTCCCATGTCTCTTCCACCCGTTATACCCATTATGACGGCATGTCTACTGAAGCGGATGATTACCTGAGCAAACCGGCCTCGGCGGAAGACATCACCAAAAGTTTGAAAAGGGTGCTGGGACTTTAACCCGAAAATAGGGTTCGAGGATTCAAGGATTCGAGGGTTCAAGAGATTTCCTTTAGATCTTTCACTTGAACCCTTGCCCCCTCGGCCCCTTGAATCCTGGATCTCTCCATGAAAGTCTTCTGCATCCTCAGTGATGAAAGGGCGGTTCAGTCCAAATCGCCGCTTATGTTTTCCCGCATCCTGAAACGTCAGGGGATTAACGGCACCTATGTGCCTTTCTTCGTCAAACCCCAGGATCTTGAATCGGCCGTTAATAGCATCCGTATCCTCCACCTGGCCGGGGCTAATATCACCGTCCCCTATAAAGAAGCCGTCCTCCCTTTTTTGGATATCCTTTCCGAAAGTGCCAACATCATAGGGGCCGCCAATACGATTGTCCGAGATGGGGATCGTTTAAAAGGATACAACACCAATGCGATCGGGGTCATGGATACCCTTAATAGTGTTGGTTTTGAAGTGGACGGGAAAACGGCCCTGGTTATTGGAACCGGGGGAGCGGCCCGGGCCGTGGTCTTTATTTTAAATTGGCTCCGGGCCTCGACCATTTATGTGGTCGGCCGTCAGAAGGAAAAAATTGCGGCTATTTGCCAAACTATCGGCGGTGAACCGTTGGAACTACAATCCCTGACCGACCGCTCCTGGCCGGTGGATCTGGTCGTTAACGCCAGTTCCGTTTCCAGCAGAACCGATTCCTCGGAGATGGCCGATCTGATTCAACACTTGGAGGTCCCCGGGTGTCAACTGATTTTTGATTTGAATTACGGTCGAGAAAAAAATTTTTGGGAAGAGTTGGCCTTGGCCGGAAACATCCCTTTTCTGGACGGGCTCCCGGCCCTGGCCTACCAGGCCCGCCGGGCCTTTGCCTTGTGGACCAGCCTGCAGGTGCCGCCGGAAGACTTTTTGGAAGCCTTACGAGAAGATTGATGGGCGGTGGTAAAAAGAGCTCTTTAGATTCTTACAACGTACATCTAAGGATTTATCTATAACTTTTTTTACTTGTGAATGGCTCCCTTCCTTGGTCCTCCCCCTCGGAGGGGGGAGGGTTGAATGGGGGTGGTCACTTGGAATACAGATTGAAAATTTCAAATGTCTTTGGTTAGCCTTTTTGAATCGGAATAAGAACAGTAAAAGTCGATCCCTGCCCTAAGGTGCTGCTCACCTCAATGATTCCTCCCAGAGAAGTCACCAATTCTTTAACAATAGGCAGTCCCAGTCCCGTCCCGGTAATATAGCGGGTTCTTTCATCCTTAACCCGGAAAAATCGTTCGAATATTTTATCGATGTATTTTTCTGGGATCCCAAAGCCGTTGTCGATCACCTTGGTACGGATATTGATGCCGGCCCGGTCCATTTCAATCCGGATGCTGCCGCCTTCCGGTGTGTAGGTCAGGGCATTGGCGATCAGGTTGCCGAAGATACTTTCCACGGCCAGGGGATCGGCGGTGATTTCCGGGATATCCGGGTTTAAGAGGTCGAAGGCCAGGGATTGATTTTTAGCGGAGGCTTTGACGGAAAGAAAGTCGACGATATTTTTCATCACCTCGTTCAGTTTAACCGCTTTCGGTTTCTGACAGATGGTCCCCTCTTCGATACGAGACAGGTCGAGCAGATCTCCGATCAGAGAAATCAAGCCCTGGGTTTTTTCCTTGGCCCGGGAGAGAAGATGCTGGTGCTGCTGCGGTTGGCTGCCCATCAGGTCGCCGACCACCAAAGCGATCTGCTCATGAATCGTGGAGAGGGGCGAGCGCAGTTCGTGGGAGACCTTGGCGACGAATTCGGATTTAAGGCGATCCATCGTCTTCAGATTGGTGATATCGATGAAGTTGATGATGGCGCCCAGACATTCCTTTCGTTCGCCTAAGACCGGTTGGGCGATAGCCCGCAGATAGGTCCCGTCGGAGAGGGTAAACTCCTGCTCCGGGATATCCCCGTAATCGACATACCTCCCTTTGGAAATATCCAGGCCCAGATTGCAGAGGATACCGTCGGCGATATAATCCTGAATGGCCCGCCCGGCCGTTGAGTCCGGGGGCAGTTTGAGCATTTGTTTGCAGGAGGGATTGATCAGGACCACTTGTCCCTGAGTATTGGTGACCATAACCCCATAGGGCAGCGATTCGATAATGGTGCGCAAACGGCTTTTCTCCGTATCCAGATCCTGGAGGGTGCGGGTTTTCTCCTGCTCCAGTTTTTTCGCCTCCCGGGTCAGACGAATATGTTCGGCGGCTCGTTTGACCACCAGGCGCAGTTGATCCGGCTGGAAGGGTTTGGGGATGAAATCATAGGCCCCCTGCTTCATGGCCTGGATAGCCGTTTCGACGGTGGCATAGCCGGTAATGATGATCACCAGAATGGAGGGGTCCATTTCCCGGAGACGCTGGAGCACTTCCATGCCGTCCATTCCCGGCATTTTCAAATCCAGCAGCACAATCTTCGGGTGAACCTTCCCCACGACTTCCAGGGCCTCATCCCCTCGAGCGGCGGTGCTTAATTGGAAGCCGATACGGCTCAAAATGCGTTCCGACCCCTCGCGGATGTCCCGTTCGTCATCAACTACCAGCACCCGGATGGCCTCGCCTTCTTTATTCATCTTTAGTTCCTCCCTCGGTTTTCGACTGAATGGGTAAGTCTATGGTGAACGTCGTTCGCTTTCCCGGGACACTCCGAACATCAATCTGCCCTTTGTGTGCTTCCACAATCCCATAGGCGACGCTTAATCCCAGGCCGGTGCCTTCTCCTTCCTGCTTAGTGGTAAAAAAAGGGTCAAAGATGTACGGAAGGATATCTCCGGCGATGCCCGGACCGGTATCGGATATTTCGATGTGCACCCGGTCCTTTTCTGGAAGAAAACGAGTGCGAATATTCAATTCTCCTTTTCCGGCCATGGCTTGAGCGGCATTGAGAATCAGGTTCATAAACAGGTGATTCAGTTGTTGGATATCGCTGTGGACCAATGGTAAGGCCGGGTCCAGGGTCAGATCGGTAACGATATTTTGAAAGAGGGTCTGGTTTTCCAATAAGAACAAGATGCGGGTCAACGCCCGGTTGATGTCCTGGGGCTGCATAAAATTTCGGGTCTGTCGGGAGAATTCCAATAACTCCTTGACGGTATCGCGGCAGCGTTGGGCGTCTTCCAGGACCCGATTTAAATCTTTCTGAGCGCCCTTTTCCAAAGGATAGTCTTCCATGACCAGCTTAGTGAACAAGATAATACCGGCCAGAGGATTATTGAGCTGATGGGCCACCCCGGCTGCCAGTCTGCCCAGAGAAGCCATTTTCTCCGATTGGAGCAATTGAAGCTGGGTTCTTTCCAACTCTTCTTTCATCCGATTATCGCTCCGCTGGTCGTGGAAATAACCGATGGTGGCCACCTCCTGGTCCCCTTGGTAGACGATTGAGGCATTCAGTTTAATCGGTATCCGCTGGCCGTTTTTGTGAAGGACGTCCACCTCATACCCCCGCAGCTTGCCCCGTCCGCCGAAGTCTTCACTGCGCAGGGCCTTCATGACTTCATGTTCCTTTTTTTCCGGATAGATATCCCGAATGTTCAATCGCTCCATGGCTTCCTCAACCGAATATCCGAACAGTTCGGAAGCCATGTCATTGAAGATCAGGATGCGGCCTTGCTTATCGGCGGCGATGACGCCGTCAACGGCACTGAGAATCAGGTTGCGCAGCAGGGTATTGGATCGTTGCAGTTTGTGTTCAAATTCCCCGCGGGAAGGCAGATCGAAGTCCAGGCTGACGTAGGCCTCGATCCGATTTTCCTCATAAACAGGATAGGCATAGAGACAGGGCAGTTTCTCCAGGTCCGTATGTTCTTCCTCCTTCGGTTGCAGGGCGGGCCGGCCGGTTTCTTGTGATTTCTTAACGGCGCAGTTCTGGCAGGGTTCGGAACGATCATAAAAGACTTGGTGGCAAAGACGGCCTACGATGTCCGATTGTTCCATCCCTTCCGGACAATCGTTGGCCGCCAGGATTTTGAATTCGGGGGAAATGACGACCAAACGTCTTTTAAAAGCATTTATGGCCTTTAAAAGATGATGAATTTCTGTTTCCGACCGCATATCCGTCATCCCAAGAGAATAAGATCGAACAGCGCCAATTTTTTCCGGGAAGTATAAAGGAAGGGTGAAAAGGGGTCAAGGAGAAAAATCCCCCCTAAATCTTAAACACCCCCTTTTCATATATAATGACTTTTTTCCCGTTAGTCAGATGAGCAGTGACGGTCTTGTCTTCCGTATTGACCATATCCCAATGGAGGGCCGAATCGTTGAAACCCAGCTTCTTTTTTAAGCTCTTGGTCAGCTCAGCCGGATTCCCTTTAAACGTATCCGTATAAGACGACCCGACAGCGAGATGGCAGTTTCCATATTTTCCTCCGAAATTTTCATCAAAAAGCGTATCGGCCATAAAACGGTCAATCCGGGAAAAGCGTTTGTCGGTTAGAGAGAACTCCCCCACCCTGGAGGCACCGGGATCCATAGCGAGCTGTTTTCGAGTAAAGTCTTCGCCGGTCTTGGCCTTCATCTTGATCACCGCACCTTTGGCAAAGGTCAGACGCACCTGCTCCACATAATTCCCGCTTCGAAATGAGGGAAGATCGGCATAATAGACACCTTCGGTCCCCCGCCAGTCCGGGGAGAAAAAGAGTTCGAAACTGGGAATGTTATGTCCGGAAACACCTTTCCATCTTCTTCTTTCTCCCGGTGTAATCTTCAAATCTATATTCGCCGATTCGATCCGAAAAAATTTCACTTTGAGGTGATTCAACCATTTTTTAATCCGGCCGACATTTTTGAGGACCTCTTCCCACTCTTTGACCGGATCGGCCTGGTCGAGATAACAGGCCCGGATGATCTGATCGGTATAGTTCCGGAGAGATGTTTTAGCCTGTCTGGCCAGTTCCTTGGTTGGGAAGGAACAGAGGGTCCAGCTATAGACCCCTTGATCTTCCCGCCGGTCCATGATGTTACGCAAGGGTTTTCGGGAAAGAAGGACCTTTCCAATCTTTCGGGAATCAATCTCTCTAAGATGGGTCAAGGATTCCGGGGCCCTGAGGAAAAAACGGCCGTTGATTTTTCGGTAGAGTTCTCGGTCGCCCGGTGCGATAAAAACCAACTGTTCTTCTCTGGATCGGCGATAGAAATCATATTCCATGCCCCAGGTCAAGCCCTGTCGTTGCACCGGGTGCATCCCTCTTTCCAATATGCGGGTATACAGTTTTTCGGCCAGTTTCACCGCCGCCGGATCATACTGGATGAGTATCAAATCATTCTTTTTGAAACGATCTTTCCGGGCTGTTTGCAGCCCCCAAAAAAGCACCTCGGCATATTTATTGAGTTGATCATCGGTCAGCATATTATCCTCCAAATAAATTTACCTATTACAATTTGATCACAAATCCGTCCCGGTGATGAAAATCGGGCCTTGAACCGGGATGGGTTACGGCCCAGTAACTCTTCTCTCCCTCCCTGGTTTTAAGAACGGCACACACGGCCAGCTCCAAAGAGGCTTGAACTCTAAAAAGCACCTTCCCATTGAATTCCAGGAACAGCAGGAATCGGCGCCCTTCCTTTCGTATCTCAAAGGGGAGAACAGAGACGGCCTTCTCCTCCATCAGCCCTTGACGATAGGCTTCAAAACGGTAGACATTCCAGTTCCCATCGGGCGAAAGATTAAATTCCCAGTAGCGGGGAGAATGTTTCTCGGCCAAAAAAAATTCAAAACAGGTTTCTTCCCACAGCCCGATTCGACGTATCGGTATATCCGACTGTTCGGGCAGTAAAATGTCCTTATTGGGATCGGTCAGGACGTAAGTGACGGCCAACTGTTCAGCCTGTCGGGTGACGGTCCCGGAAAGAGTCTGCCCGGGGATTGATCCGGTTCCGGGAAAAGGTTGCAGCATAAAGTCCCGGCCGGTCATCGTGTTTCCAGGATGACGGTCTTAATATCGGCGGCCTGGGATTCGATACTCTCGGAGAGTTTAAACTGGACCAGGGCGCGCCTTAGGTTTTGATTGGGTTGGTCGGCTTTAAAGTAAATATTTCCTTCCAAAAAGTCCGTAAAAAAACGCAGTCCCAACTCAAAGGCGATCAAGCGAAGGGCCTCATAAAGATAATCCCAGTCATGTGGTCCCAAGGTATCACGAACAACGGGCAAATAGCCCTGGAGCACGGCCCTACAGAGGTCCGGATCGAAACGAACCGCCTTCCAATCTTCGGCCTCTTCTCCCATTGGATTGCAGCCGGAACGGAGGCAGTCGCCGATGTCATAATGAATAAGACCGGGTTTGACGGTATCCAGGTCAATCAACCCTACGGCCTGGTTCGTGTCCGTATCAAACAGCACGTTATTGACCTTCGGATCTCCATGAATCGGCCGCAGGCGCAGCCGACCCTGGGCCTTGGCCGATTCCAAGACACCGGCCTGCATCCTTTTTTCGGCTACAAAACGTAACCCATATTCCACTTCAGGAGATTGAGGGGGCCTGTTTTCTGCCAATACCCGATCATAATGATCCAGATAGCGTGGCGTGATATGGAAACCTTCCAGTGTGTCGGAGAGTGTTTCAATGGGTAGATCACTCAAGAGTCGATGAAACATGGCTAAGGCCCAACCCACTTCCCGGGCCTGATCAAGGTTTTGAATGGTTTCAAGGACCCTTGCCTTTTCAATAAAGCTGATGGCCCGCCAAAAGGAACCCTCCGGATCCAGCCACAAGTCCTGGCCTTCTCCGGTCAAGAGCAGGACAGGCACCTCCCAACGGCGCCCGGAGCTTAAGGGCTCTCGGCGAAGGCGATGTGCCATGTGCTCGGAGAAGATTTGAATATTATTAATGATCAAATGGGGCTGGTTAAAAACATGGGTATTGAGACGCTGCAGAATAAATTTATCTCTTTCAACTCCCTCCAGGGTGACCAGAAAAGTATCATGAACATTGCCCTTTCCATAGATTCGGACATCTCGCACCGGCCTGGAAGGACTGAATTGTTCGGCGGCGGAAATCGGTAAGGTCAATGATGTATTTTGCATTCGCTTAACTCTTTAAGATGACAAAAGATGAGCAGCCCTCTGCCGAAAAAGGTTTGCTTTTCGTTCCAGATCACCGCCGGGTTCAATATGAGCAAGGTAAATTGTATCAGCCAAGGCGGCTACAACCTCGTTGCGATATAGGGCGGACTGACGGTCTATACGTTTTGGTTTTTCAATAAAAGGGGAGAGGAAAAGAATCCTTCCGGAATCGAAGGCCGGGCGACACTCTGTGGGGATGTGCATTCTTTCAATGGCCCGGGCCGGGCAGATAATGATCGGCTGCTTCCCGCGAAGTAAGGTCTTGAGGCATTCTTTTTCTATGGGTGAGTGAAAACCACTGATGACCGTTGCCCCTTCATCGCGCAGGCGGCGGGCCATATCATAGGCCCGCAAGATGGCCTCCCCCGGTGTCCGGGCCGAACAAAAAAGGGCCGTCTTCTGGTTAGCCAGGAGTTCGACCGGACCGATAGCCGTCAGCCTCTCCGGGGCCTTTTCACTAAGATGTTCATGGAGGATGGCCGGATAGGTTTTGTCGTTTCGGTTAATTTGCTGAACCAGCCCAGGCCGATTCTTGTTCTTATCCACAAGTTATCACCTTCTGCTTTTTCCTGGTGCCCTAACCCTAACTCGCTACGGCATATTCAACGGACCTTGGATTTTCGATTCTTTTTGAAGCATCTAAAATCTCCATCCCTACAACATTGCCGTTTTTGTCATAATCGATAATGACACCTGGTTTATCTTCATCGCTTTCCTCAATCGATGCACTGCTGAATAAAATACGCAAAACATCCACTTCAGGGTCATAGGTTACTTTCATGTAGCTCTCCAATATTTTAAAATTTTACTGGTGCGATAAACGGTAATTACCATAGGGGATGAAACTTGATCATTCACAATGGCTCGAAGCAAATAAAACTTTCCCTCGCCAAAGTCAATTTGGGATTGATAGGCTTTCATTTCCTGATATTCAGTTATGATTTGCTGCGGATGTTCTAATACAGCATCCACCATTGGTAATGGAATTCCCCTTCGTTCCATTTCTTTTTTGGCATGTTGAGATAATTTATAGATCAAAATCATTTCTCCCGTTTAAATATTAATCCTCGTTGCCTACTGATGTCAACCCCTCCCGACCCATGCGGGTAGTTGATGTCGTAGTTGATGATGAAGTCCAGCTCCTCTTCGATCAAGCCGTTGTGCCGGGAAAGGCGCAGTCGATTTTGTCGAAGATGGATATAAAATTCTGAATTTTGAAAGATCGTGTCGTGGGCCGATCTCGCAAAAAAATAATTCTACTTCGGCAAAAGCATCCTTTCGTCTTTTCAACAATTCTTTGGCAAGCTTTTTATCTACCAGAATCTCCAGGGTTTCTCTGGAAACATCTACCTTGTCGGAACACTTAATGGTTTTTCGAAGAACCGGGAGCAACTCCAGTTCGATGTTATCGAATATGCGGGGCATGGTTGATTTCCTTTTTATTCTTCGAGAACAAAATAATGTCCCGCAATTCCATCATATTAACCATAAGGTGACAGAGCCAGAAAAAGGCATGGAATTAAGCCGAGCTCAGGGGGAAGCAAACCACAATGGTGGTGGAATTCTTTCCTACTTGCACTTCAATCCGGCCTTTGATCAATCGGATGAGGCGATGGGTGATATGGATTCCCCGGCCCCGTCCTTCCCCTTCCAAAAGCATTAACCGATCCTCTTCGGATATCTGACCGGTATTGGAAATCTCCGTACAGGCCCATTGTCCCTCGGCAAAGGTGCGAACCGAAAGCTCTCCGCCTTTGATGGGAATAGCCTTGGAGGCATTATTCAGCAGGTTATCCAGAATGCGTTCCAATTGGATGGGGTAGCAGCGTACCGGAAGGGGATCAGTATAGGGCCCTTCCCGGAGGGCCACATTGGCCTTCAGCATCTCTTTGATGGCCTCTTTGTTGATCTCAAAACGTTTTTTGAGGATCTCGGTCAGATTGACGACCTCTTCCTTTCCTGACTGATGGATACTTAAACCCATCTCTTGAATGCGCATGGTCTCATCGACCAGGATATTCAAATATTTTTTCAAGGTCGGGTTGTCTTTGAAATGGGCATCCTTGTCCAGCATCGTTTTCAAGCGACGGGCAAACCCGGCGATGGCGATGGCCGGGTTTTTGAAATCATGAAGGGTATCATCGAGCTGCTCGATCCGCTGGGCCTGCATCAATTCCCGGCCTAAAAAGAGGAAGATTTCAATCTCCCATTCACTGTATCCTTTGCGGAGGTCCAAGGCATCAAAGGTAATGAAGTGCGTGACTTCTTCACCGAGTTTCAGGGGGATATAAAGAATGGAGTTGATATTGTGGGTTGCCGCAAATTTTTTCAGGTTATGCGAAATGATCACACTTCGTTGGGGATCAACGACCAGGAGATAGGAGGGCGTGACTACCTCATAAGGGGATTCTTTGTAGGGAATGCCTTCTTTTAAAATGATTTCAAAGGCCGGCTCGCTCTTTACCGGGAAACGTTTTCCGACTCCGTGATAACCGCTTGTTTCAGGATACCCGGCCTCCAGGACCACCTGTTCCTGATCCGGGGAGACGGAAAAGAGGGCGCAGCTCTGCACATTGATGATATCGGCAATCTCCGGGATCACCCGAGTGAAAACGTCCTTCATTTTGACGCCGCCACGGGCCCCCATCTTCTGAAAGATCTTCCGGGCAATGGCCTCCTTCTTTTCATTGATCTTGTAAAGAGAAAGAATCTTCTTCCGGCCCATAATAAAACTCAGCCTACGGGCCATCAGTTCGGCCATCATGATATCCAAGGGCGGGAAGGAGCGGTCTTCTTCACCATAATAGATCTGGATCACCCCGACCATCTCTCTTTCGTGAAGGGAAAATCGCAAAATGGTAAAGGGAATGGCCATCATGGACCGGACCCCCCGACGCTCAATAACGCTTTTGTCTCGATAAAGCACTTCGCGGCGGATGCTGGGTACCAGAAAGGTCTTTTGGGTCTTGACCACCTCTCCGGCAATGGTTTTCTCCAGGGGGATGTGGGTTTTCCGTGAGGCCTCCTGATAGGGATGGGACCCGAAAGACAGCATTTGACCGGTATTGGGATCGAAAATACGCACCGAGGCGGAAAGGGCCCCCAAAAACTCGACCATGTAGCGGGTCACCACGGTCAAAATCTCCGGCTCGGGGAGATCCGGATTGATTTCGATGATCTCGTCAACCTGATTGGATATGTCGGAAAGAAAATCGGGCAAAAAGGATTTCTGGAGAGCTTCGGCCAGTTGATTCCAAAATTCCTCTTCCGTGCAACTACGGGCCCAGGGCTCTTTTCGCAAGGTTTCAATCAGTCTGTCAAAAGAACGCCTGATCATCTTCTCCTCACAAACCACTCGTTCCGCCGGCAGGAAACAAAAGTCTTATACGCTTACTTTGTCAATAGCCCAGAGACTCGCCGACCAGCTTAACATGAATACGGTCCTTGACGGCCTGGCCTTCAATAATCGACCACATATTGCAAATACGGCTGGGTGTTCGGCAATCACTGCACAATCCGGTCTCGGTGCAGGGATTGGGAAGATTGAGCCGGATACTGTTCATAGGAGAGGCGACATGCTTGACCCGTTTAATGGCCGCCTCCAAATCCGGGGCTACTTTATTCATCCCCACCAACAGGATGACCTTCCTGGGGCCGAAGGCCAGAGCCGCAATACGGTTGCCCATGCCGTCCAGATTGACCAGTTCCCCTTTCAGGGTAATGGCGTTGGTGCTGGCAATCATGAGGTCGGCTGTAAGTCCCCGGCGGCGTTCCTCCAGCCCTTCTTCCGGCGCCAGTTCCGGTCGATACGGGTCGATCACTTCAACACCGGGGATAGTGCGAATCGCCTCCCATAATCCTGATTCGACGGTGGACATGGATCCGCAGCGAAAGACGGTCGATCCCTCCGGAATCATGGCCAGGATTTCTTTTTTGGCCTGTTGCAGGGTGGGGGCAAAACTTCCGGCCATCCGTTTTTTGCCCAGTTCGGCAATAATCTGCCGGGCCACTTTTTCATTAAAGGTTTCCTGGACAGTGCTCATGATGTATTCCTTCCCTTTATTTCAAAAAAATGTTTCTTCTCTATCGCCTTAAGCCTCCTGCCTCTCGCCTAGTTTTAAATTTACCATAGTCGGACCCGCCTGTCTATCAAACCTTTTTATCTTCGACTTTGGGTCAGACTGCCAAAAACAGACTGAAAGTTCGCTTTCCCTGCATTTTTAGCCTGATATTTTTTGTAAAAAAATGCTAAGATGGCCTCCCCGCATCGAGGCCCGGGGAAAAAAGCGGCCTCGGCCTGATCATCAGGAGGAAATATGGAAGGAAAGTCAATCAGAGACAGCCGGATGGTCATTATTTTACAAATGACCGGACAGGATGCCAACCTCGCCGGGAATGTCCATGGCGGCGTAGTCATGAAGCATATCGATTCAACCGCCGGGATCGTGGCCATCCGTCACGCCAGTTCGAATGTCGTCACGGCATCCATCGATCGGCTGGATTTTCACAGCCCGGTGTATATCGGAGACCTTTTGACCCTTAAGGCCAGCTTGAATATGGTTGGCCGGACCTCCTTGGAGGTTGGGGTCCGGGTTGAAGCGGAAAACGTACTAAGCGGAAAAGTCCGCCATACGGCCTCAGCCTATCTCACCTTTGTGGCTTTAGGATCGGATGGACGACCCATAGAAGTCCCGCCCCTAATACTTGAAACGGAAGAAGAGATCCGGCGCAACCGGGAAGCCAAGGCCCGTAGAGAATTGCGTTTGGCGGAAAAAATTCGGGAAAAGCGTGCCCATCTCTCGGGGGTCTCTCAAAATTAACTATATACCCGGACTCAGGGGGTCTTATTTTTGAAATTGTCCACCATTACTCCGGAGCTTCTTTGCCGGGCCAATATTTTGCTTCACTTCAAAAGAAGGCCAGACACCCAAGATGGAGACTGGCTCAGGTGAATGCCCTGCTCCGAATCAACTTAGCGATTGGGGCCGGATTCTCTTCGCAAGAAGACCTGCTCAGTCCCACTCCTTCGGAGCGGTTCCCGGTTTCCCACTGGGTAACCTTTGGACAATATCAAAAATAAGACCCCCTGGGTCCTAAATTTCAAATATGTTTAACTTGCAATAGGATAATAGATTATGCTCCCCTTTCCCAATATAGATCCTGTGTTGGTTTCTTTCGGCCCTCTGCAGATTCGATGGTATGGTCTGATGTATCTCTTCGGCTTTCTTTTCTCCTATCTGCTGGTCAAGGTCCAGTTGGCGCGACAAAACACCCCTCTCCTTTCCTTCGATCAGCTCTTGGACCTTTATTTTTACCTGATTCTCGGTCTGATACTCGGGGCCAGACTGGGATATGTCCTGTTTTATAACTTTCAAGAATATCTCCGGAATCCCTGGGAAATCCTGGCCGTCTGGCATGGAGGAATGTCGTTCCATGGCGGGTTTTTGGGAGTTTTGGCAGGCTGCGTAGTGTTTTGCAGAAAACAGGATATCCCCCTTTTAAGACTTGGGGATCTGATTATCGTTACCGCCCCGATTGGATTAGGCCTGGGCCGGTTGGCGAATTTTATTAACGGCGAACTCTACGGCCGGGTCACTTCCGTCCCCTGGGGCATGGTTTTCCCCCATGGCGGACCCTATCCGCGACATCCCTCTCAGCTCTATGAGGCCGTCATGGAAGGGTTGGTCCTCTTTCTCCTCCTCTGGTTCAAGAAGGATTCGGAACTCAAGCCCGGGATGTTGGTGGCCCGATTTTTGATTTTTTATGGGATCTTCCGAATCGTCATCGAATTTTTTCGGGAACCGGATTCTCAGGTTGGTTATCTTCTCGGAATCCTGACTATGGGGCAGATCCTCAGTTTCCTGATGATCCTGGCGGCCTTAGTGATTATATTTGCTCGGAGGACGGAGGAAATTTGAAGTAAAGGCGATGATACCGTTCGTCGTTTAGCGTTCGTCGAATCGATATCCACACCCCCTCTCTCTCCCAGAAAGGGGAGGCGGTGGGGGGATTTCATCTTCCGTGGCGCCCGCATTCCCAGAGAATGGGGATTGATCGGAAATGGAAAGAGGAAATCTATCGGGAAAGCCCTAGGTGGTTTTGGATCGAAGGAGCTGACGCTTTTTTAAGTCATATTCTCGGATAAAGTCGATCACGCCTTTGATAAAATCATTTTCGGCATTGCCCATCTCTTCGACGACGAACTCCATCCCATTCAGATATTCCTCCGATACTGCGCCCAGCTCGCCTTTCTCGGCCTCGGCTTTCAGTTCGGTCAGGACTTCTTTGGCCAGTTCCAGATTAAATTTTGCCAAAACACTCCTCCACAAAATATCATTGGCGGAAGTGCATGGGAATCGAACCCACCTACCGCCCTCTTCAGACGGTACACCGGATTTGAAGTCCGGGAGCCCCACCAGTGAGCTTTCCACTTCCGTGATTAATCTTATAGATCAGTTTCCGAGAATAGTCAAGCCAGGGAATTTCTGTCCAAATAAACCCAATTATATGGTATAATAATAAATTAAACCGGATTTTATGTGAAATAACTGATTAAATTAACATGCAAATAAGTTCTCAAACCTTGTCTTTCCCCTACGTCATGGCCCCCATGGCCGGCTATACGGACCTGCCTTTTCGGCTCCTGGTCCGACGTTTGGGCTGCGAACTGGCCTGCACCGAGATGGTCAGCGCGGAAGGTCTGGTCCGCCAAGCATCCCAGACCTGGTCGATCCTGGAAAGCCGTCCGGAAGACCATCCCTTATCCGTTCAATTGTTCGGATCTAAACCGGAGGTCATGGCCCGGGCCGCTGAAATCGTTGCTGAGGCCGGAGCGGATATTGTCGATATCAATATGGGCTGTTCGGTCAGGAAAGTGGCTAAATCCGGTTCCGGTGCGGCCTTGCTGAAGGATTTAAAAAAGGCCGAAGGGGTGATACAAGCCGTCCGCAAGGCAACCTCCCTGCCGATGACCATTAAAATCCGTTCAGGTTGGAAAGAAGGAGAACATACCTATAGGACCATCGGACGGATGGCCGAAGATTCGGGAGTGGATGCCCTGGTCATTCATCCCCGTTCTGCGGTTCAAGGATTTTCCGGTCAGGCTGATTGGTCCGTGGTGGGGGACCTCAAAGAACAGTTGCAGATCCCGGTAATCGGCAGCGGAGATATTCAAACACCGGAGCAGGCCCTGGAATTGAAGAGGCAAACCGGATGCGACGGCATAATGATCGGTCGTCAGGCCTTGCGGACCCCCTGGATTTTTAGACAGATCAGGGAACTGGAGGCCGGCGTTCAACCGGCCCAACCTGCAATAAAGGAACGATGGGATTGGTTGACCTCCTATTGGAAATGGATTGAAGAAAATTATCAGGGCAGAAAGCAAATTAATGCCTTGCGCCGGACTTTGTTCGTCTTGACTCGAGGGTTGACGGCTTCGGGAAGTTTTCGACAGAATGTGGCTTTGGCCAAGACTCCGGAGAGGCTGAAGTCTTTATTTGAACAATTTTTTGCTGGTCTGACAGGTTGCTGAAAAAGGCCCATCTACTGTGTTGCCCTTATCTTTCGTCATTGCGACGTACTTCACTGTACGACTCATCCCTCAAGATTTCTTCGCGCAATGGGCAGCGCTTAGTCCCATCCCTCCGGGACGGGTCCCTAGTTTCGGGCGCCTTGTATCTGGATTTTTTTGAGCAACCTGTCAAAAAAGGTTTTAAGATTTTTTATTGAAGGAATCTCATGAAAGTTCGTCTGGCTAAAACCGCCGGTTTTTGCATGGGAGTGCGCCGGGCCTTGGAATTGGCCCTGGAGGCCAGCCATGATTTCCCGGCTCCCATATACACCTATGGACCTCTTATTCATAACCCTCAGGTCCTGGACATGCTGGAGACCAAAGGGATCCATATTATGAAGGAGATCCCGGAGGCGCAACAGGGTACTGTAGTCATCCGGGCCCACGGTATCCCTCCGGAAGACAAGGCCAAGTTAAAGGATAGCGGGTTGAAGGTTGTGGACGCCACCTGCCCCCGGGTCATCAGGGTCCAGGCCATTATCAAAAAACATGCTCAGCAGGGATATGCGACCATCATAGTCGGAGACCGGGATCATCCCGAAGTCGTCGGTCTTCTGGGTCATGCCAAAGGAAAAGGCATCGTTCTGACCCACCCGGATCAGGTCAAGGCCCTGCCGGATCTGGAGAAAGTGATCGTCGTAGCCCAGACCACCCAGGATGAAACACTCTTTGAAGAAACGGTGGAAAAAATCAAACAGCGGTTTTCGGAAAGTTTGATTTTCAATACCGTCTGCAACGCCACCCACCAGCGTCAGGAAGAAATATTGAAGCTCGCGCAACAGGTCGATGGCTTGGTCATCGTCGGCGGATATAACAGCGGAAATACCAGACGGCTGGTGACCATTACCCAATCAGTAGGGACTCCCTGTTTCCATGTGGAGACTGAAGAGGAGCTGGATCTGAAAGAGATCAGCCGTTTTAAAATCGTGGGGGTGACGGCCGGGGCCTCGACACCCAACTGGATGATCCGTAAAGTCGTCCAGGAACTGGAAGGGATCAAAGGTTCCGGGGGCTTCGCCTGGAGTGCCTACCTCTATCGCTTTTTTCGCTTTCTGCTGAAAAGCAATCTGATGGTTGCCCTGGGAGCAGGGTTTTTAAGCCTGGCCGCTGCTCGACTGAGCCAGACTCCTGCGAATTGGATTTATGTTGCCATAACCTTTCTTCAGATTTACGCCATGCACATTCTTAATCATCTCTTGGATCGTAGTGCTGCGGAATATAACGACCCGGACCGGTCAGCCTTTTATAAGAAGTACCGAGCCGTTTTTTTTATATCCGGTTCCGGGGCCGCCCTGCTTTCTCTGGCCCTGGCCTTTTCCCTGGGGTGGGCCCCCTTTGTTATACTGACCATCATGTGCGGATTGGGAATCCTTTACAGTATTCAGATAGTCCCGGTGGTCTGGCAGCGATTTATGAAGATGGAAAAAATAAAGGATATACCGGCTTCCAAGACCTTGTCCGTGGCCTTGGGTTGGGGAGGCGTGACCACCATAATCCCGGCCATAGCCGAGCACCAGACGTTCAGCTTTTCTCTAGCCCTCACTTTTTTAATTATCTGTATCTTTGTCTATATCCGTTCCGGGCTTTTTGATGTCCTGGATATCCAGGGAGATATGATCGTCGGTAAAGAAACCCTGCCGATCATTATCGGGGAAGAAAAGACCGTTCGCCTGTTGAAAGGATTAAGCCTGGGAACGATGGGAGGATTAGTCCTCGGCACCTTTGCGGGTCTGTTGCCTTTTTGGGGACTCTGGTTATTGATCAGCTTTCTCTACCAGTTCGGATTTCTGATACTCTATGAAAAAAACCGAAGCCTTCCCGGGAGCATCTATTTTGAGGTTTTGTTGGAAGCCGGTTTTATCTTGGCGGGATTGACAGCGGTCCTTTTACCTTAGATTCTTAAATTATGGATCGGAGAATTTATTTCTAACATTTCCTTAAGGCTAATAAAGTGAATAGTGAATAGTAAGGGAGGACTGTTCACTATTCACTAACGACTATTCAAATAATCGGGTCTTGTGCTGATGTCGAAAATTTCAAATATGTTTTTCTGAGTTATGTCTTCTCCTTTAGTCAGTATTATCATTCCCACTTACAATCGGGCCAATTGGCTGCTAGAGGCCGTCGAATCAGTTTATAAGCAGACCTTTCAGGATTTTGAATTGATCATCATTGACGACGGCTCTAGCGATGATACGGCAAAGCTCCTGAAGAAATTCCCCCGACCGTTTCTTTACCGTTTCCAGGAAAACCGGGGCGTCAGCCATGCCCGGAATCAGGGTCTTTTGTCGGCCAAGGGGAAGTGGATTGCCTTTCTCGATTCCGATGACCTCTGGCTGCCGAAAAAACTGGAAACCCAACTCCGGTTTTTTTTCGACAATCCTGAAGCCCGGATCTGCCAAACCGAAGAGATCTGGATTCGAAACGGCCGCCGGGTGAATCCCGGGAAAAGGCATCAAAAATATTCGGGGGATGTGTTCGTCCCCTCTCTTAAGTTGTGTCTGGTCAGTCCTTCGGCGGTCATGATCCAAAGAGATCTATTTGATCAAGTGGGCCTTTTCGACGTGACCCTTCCCGCCTGTGAGGATTATGATCTCTGGCTGCGTATCGCCGCCTTTTATCCCATCTGCCTGCTTAATGAGCCTCTGATCATCAAACGGGGCGGGCATGCGGACCAATTGTCCCGTACCACACCGTCTCTGGATCGCCTGCGAATCCAGTCGTTGGTCAAGCTCTTACGATCCGGGCAATTGACGGACGCACAACACACTGCGGCTTATAAGGAACTGGAAACCAAATGCCGGATCTACGGTCAGGGATGTCTGAAGCGGGGCCGGGAAGAAGAAGGACGGGAATATCTGGAGTTGCCGGAACGGGTCAGGTCTAAAAAGGCGTAAGAAATGCATTCATCCTCCGGCATACGAGAACGACTCGAAGAGAAAGGAACAATCCGGTGAAAGAAAAACATTTCGGACCGGTTTGGTTTATTCCCGGTGAGAATGGAGGGAAATATCCTTTTTGCCATTCGATCTATGTGGAGGGAGACGGGGTCCTGATCGATCCGTCTTCCAATAGACAGCGGCTTGCCCAGTTAAAGATAGAACCGGGGGTCAAAGAAGTCTGGCTCAGCCACTGGCACGAAGACCACTTTATGCACCTGGATCTGTTTGATGACCGGCCCTTCAAGATCTCCCAAATCGAGACCCCGCCGTTGGCCGATCTGGATACTTTTCTGGACTGGTATGGCCTGGACGTTCCGGAATATCGGGACCAGTGGCGTCAAATCCTTCTGGAACAATTCCGCTTTCGGCCCCGGGTCCCCAGTGGGGTTTTTGAGGGTGCGAGTGTCCTCGAACTGGAATCGGTGACGGTGGACATCATCCCCTGTCCCGGCCATACCCCCGGCCATCAGGCCTTTTTCTTTCGGGAACCGGCGATCCTTTTTTTGGGTGATTATGATTTAGGAAAGTTCGGCCCCTGGTATGGCGATCTGGGTTCGTCAATTGATCAAACGATTTCGTCCATTCAGCTACTCCGCCGGATCCCGGCCCGGACCTGGATAAGCGGCCACGAGAACGGTTTATTTGAAAATGATCCGGGAGAAGAATGGGACCGGTATCTGAGTATCATCGCCGAAAGGGAGAGAAAACTGTTGGAATACCTCTCCCGTCCCCGGACTCTGGAAGAAATCGTTTCTCAGTGGATCGTTTATCAGAAGGAACGGGAACCGGCGGCCTTTTTCGCCTTCGGAGAAAAGGCCATCATGAGTAAGCATCTGGACCGGCTTCTGAGACAAGGGATGATAAAAAAAGAAGGAGATCGTTATTTGATCCGTGGTTGAGAGGTACCCGACCAGCCGGTGGGCAGGGAGATCGTAATGGTTATCCGCCGGGCCTCATCTTTGGCGACCGAGATTTTTCCTCCGTGCTTGTGAATCACAACTTTAGGAAGAGAGACATCCGCCAGATCCGAAAACACTTCTTTTTTAACCGATGAATAATCGAGGGTGAAAGGATAAAAATAGTGTTCCGGGTCGCCATCTGAGATATGGGGGACCTGAAAGGTTATCGTTAACAAAGCGGTTCCGCCGTTTTGGCGGGTGCTTACTTCCAGCTCTCCTTTTTGTTCCATTCGAAACCAGGCATTTTCCATCAGACTGATGAGGGCCTTTTCTAAGGCCTGGGCATCGAGGAGAATCGGTTCCAGGTTTTTATCCAGGTGCGATTTGAGGAAAAAATGGGGGGCTTCGTGTTTGGACTCCAGTGTTCGGACTGCTTGAATAATCACCAGGTTCAAGTCACCGGGCCTCAGATTGATTTCTTGAGGAGTGATATAAATCAACATCATATTCAAGAGCTTTTCCAGCTTTTGGACCTGTTCCAGGATCATCTGGCCTTTTTCGGCCCGATGGTCGGTATCCTGGAAAGACTTAACGATTCGCCGGGCTAGTCCGCCGATGGAGGCCAGGGGGTTGCGCAGTTCATGAGCCAGACGGGAGGAGATCATGCCTAAGGTCTCCAGTTCCTGGGCCTGGAGATTTTTTTCCTGAAGTTCCTTCTGGGCCGTCACATCGATAATTATGCCGTCCAGTCGGGTAAATTCCCCGTTTTCGTCAAATACCGGGACGGCATGGTCATAACAGTAGACCTGTGAACCATTTTGATGAAGCAGACGATATTCGGCGTTAAGCCCCTGGGGCCGGCTTAGACTTTCGGCACGCAAAGACATAACCCGCTCCCGATCGTCCGGATGAATGAACCGGGCCCACATCTCCTGCGCTCCATTCAATTGGGCCGGAGATAATCCGAGCATCTGTTCGGTGGCTTTATTCAAATAGAGGCTCTGCCCATCGGCCAGGATCATGTAGACAATCAGCGGCACATTTTCAACCAGGGTACGGTAGGTCTGTTCCGATTCCTTGAGTGTGCGGGTCCGTTGTTGGACCATCCATTCCAACTGTTGGGCATAACTGCGAAGACGTATTTGGGAGTCCTCCAGGGAACCGAGCATCCGGTTAATGGCCTGAGCCATCACTCCGAGTTCATCTCCGCTTTTCACCGGCAACCAGGTGTCCCGACGACCGGCGGCGATTTCATCCGCCCCTTTAACGACTTCATTGATGCGCCGGGTAAAGATGAGGGAGACGATCCAGACAAAGGCGATGGAGGCCCCCAGACCGATCAACCCTAACAAAGCGGCAAAGAGGGCATAACGGTGAAGCAGGGCCAGGGTTGGACGGCGATCAACACTGATCTTGATCAGGCCGATGCCCTTCCCGGAAAAGTCTTTTAAAGGGCCGTAAATGGCCACCATCTTTCGAGGACCCAGTGTTTCGGGGCGAATCAGCAGTTCTTCGGATCGCAGGAGACGGGCAAATAACTCTTCGGACGGGAGAGGTTGGTCCAGCGTAGCCGCAAAGATCTGGGGAAGGGTTCGGTTAACCTTTCCCTGGAGATAAAGGATCGCCTCCGCCTCGTACATTTTTTTGAATTCCTCCAACAGGGGTTTCCCCATGGAGAGTCCGAATTCTACGGTCCCGATCTGTTTGTTTTGAAAAAACACCGGGGACACACTGCGGATGCTCAAACCCAGGACACCCCTTTCTATCCCCCCAACCCCTCTACCGGTCTGACGAGCTTGATTGATGGTTGGCCTGAAAGTTTCCATTTTATCTCCATATTGAGCAGGGGAGTGAATCCGGAGAAAAGAAGTGGCCGGAGGCAGATGAAAATGGATTTGACGAACCCCGAACTCTTTGTTTAGTTTGGCGTAAGAGGGGGCCAGAAGGGTTAAGAGTCTTTGCCGGTCTCTGCCGGCCAGGGCGGCGGCCACTTCAGAATTTTGGGCCGTCAGCGCGGCCAGACTCAGGGCCATGTTTTTTTTCAGGGTGATATCATTTAAGAAAACCTGGTAAAGATTATTAAGCCGTTGTTCTTCATTGACCTCTATTAGGCTGGATTGAAACTGGTAGGAAACAAGAAAGAGGGAGATTGCTCCCACAGTGGCCAGAAAAAGAAAAGGGATGATCAGTTTCCATTTGAGGCTGATATCATGGATGCGGTTTAAATCCAAAAAGAAATCCTTTCTCTAATTTCAGGCAGCAGCATGCGATCCTTATTCGTTTTTTAGTTATGTTTGACCATGTCTCCTCCCGAAAAAGATAAATAGCGGATTCATTAAGTAATTACAAGGAGAATTGATTGAGGAAGGTTGAGTAGGGAAAAGGAAAGGCAGACCATCAAAAAGAAGCTTAGGCGATTTATTCAGGCGGGGATGGTTCTGGAAGCCCCTACGTTCTTTCCAGCAGAAAGGAGTACGGGCTTCCAGGACCGAAGGGATTATTTTGTCCCCTCCAGCGGTCTTAAAATAGAGAACAATTTCGGGAGTTCCCCCTGATCGGGGTTTTCATTCGAAATGACCGCCGGTCCCGGGGCTTTCGACTCCTTACGTTCCATCTCCTGGAAAACACCTCTTAGGTCGCGATATTGCAGGAACAGGTGCATTCTTCCGAAGAAATCGTTTTGTTGATATTCGTCCAGTATGTCCCTTTCTTTTCTCATGATCCTCAACTCCTTTCTTATTTTTCAAAGAAAAACAGGTAATCGCGATAACATCGGCCGTCGGTGTGCATCAGGCAGCCGGTGACCTTCGGTTCCACTTCATATTTGATCCCCAGGGTCTCGAACCAAACTTCGATACGGAGCATAATGCCGCATTCATAGCGGTCCGCCACCCCTAATCCTTTCATGCCCTCATAGGCAAAGCAGGAATGCCATTCGGCATGGATCCGGTTTTTTCCCGGGAAAGAGAAGTGGTATTTCATAAACTTTCCGGAAACGATGGCCATGACCGTTTCAAAAAAACGGACCAGATCGTCAAAACTTTCTATCCGGCTGATCCCCAAGGCCATTTGGTAACGTTTGATCTCAATGGCCCCCATCCCTCTGATGGCCGCTTGATTGAGTTGGTTGGTCTTTTCCATTCCCAATTCCTGCAGGCAGTTGAAAAACCACATGGCATCATGGGTCATCCAGTTTTTGACCAAGAGTTCCTGTAATTCCTTTTGTTCCAGGGGAATTCCCTCCGACGTCATTTTGAATCCTCCATTGGTACCCTATAAGTGTTGAAAACGTTAAAACAAATTGTCGTTAAGAGGCAATATATAACAAAATGTAATAAATGTCAAGACATAATGTTATAAAAAATGAAAAAAAGTTGAAAAAAATAACTTACTGTTATATTATTGCCCTAAAGGGAAGGGGCCATGATCTACAAAGCGATTGGGAAAAAGATTCAAAAAGCCAGGGAAGAAGCGGGGTTATCTCAGGAAGAACTCTCTTCCCGCTTGGGCTATACCCAAGCCGCTCTGTCTAACTATGAGTTAGGCAAGAGGCGTTTGTATCTCCCCAATATTGAACAGATCGCCCGGGAACTGAACAAACCCTTAAGTTATTTTCTGGACGAGCCGGTCATTCCGGCAACGTCAAAAGGAATTGAACCGGAAGACGACATAACCTTTGAAATCCTTAAAGTATTGTCCGACTTGCCTGTGGAGGAGAAGAAATACCTCCTGGATTATATGAAGTGGAGAAAGGATCGTCTGCGATGATCGGCTTCGAGCTTAATGAGGAACATTTACGCTTTCAAAAGGCCGCCAGGAATTTTGCTGAAAAACAGATGAAGCCCTATGCGGCTGAGCTGGACAGGCGTCAGGGAAAGGCTTTTGATTGGGAGATCGTCCGGAGGTTTGCCAGAGAGAATCTGCTTGGCCTGCATGTTCCTCAGAAGTATGGGGGACTGGGAGTGGATGTCTTAACCTCGGCCGTGGTGGTCGAGGAACTGGGCGCGGCCTGCCTGGGGATTACCGAAGTGATCGGCGGCACCTGGCTGGCCACCACCTGCCTGATGCTGGTCGGGAACGAAGATCAGAAACAACGCTATCTGCCCCAGGTGTGCGAAGAAAACGGCAAGCTGGCCGGCCTGGCCGTGACCGAACCGGAGGCCGGGTCGGACATCGCCGCGATACGAACCCGGGCTACCCGCAAAGGAGATTATTATCTTTTAAACGGGACCAAGTCCTTTATCACCAATGCCGGGCTGGGCGGCTTTTATGTGGTCCTGGCTACCACCGATCCCCAGAAACGTCATGGCGGGCTCAATGCCTTTATCGTAGATGGGGAGGCCAAGGGGCTGTCTTTGGGAATGGTGGATGATAAGATGGGCTTGCGGGCCTGCCAAACCGGTGAATTGATTTTTGACAACGTGGAAGTCCCTAGGGAAAATTTGCTCGGCGTGGAGAATTCGGGTTTCCTGATCGCCATGCAGACTCTGGATATGACCCGGCCTTGTCTGGGGGCCAGTGCCGTCGGGGTGGCCCGGGCGGCCTTTGAGACCGCCCTGGCCTATGCCAGGGAACGGAGGCAGTACGGCCGCCCGATCATCGAGAATCAGGGCATTTCTTTTATGTTGGCCGATATGGCCACCCAGATCGATGCCGCCCGGCTCCTGACCTGGCGGGCCTGCTGGCTGGTGGACCAAGGCATGGATTCAACCCGGGCCTCTTCCATGTGCAAAGTCTTTGCCTCGGAAATGGCCGAAAAAGTGTGCAGTGAGGCCATTCAGATTTTAGGGGGGAATGGATATACCCGTGAGTGGCCTTTGGAAAAATACCTGCGTGATGCGAAGGCCCTGCAGATCTATGAGGGGACCAGCCAAATCCAACGCATGATTATCAGCTCGATGCTGTAGAGAATAGGTTCAAGGTATAAGGTATAAGGAAAATTCAAAGACATTTAAACTTGAACCCAGGGTCTATTTCCATGTATCTCAAAAGATCAATTCGTAATACCGTAGGTCAGGTTACGACCAAAGGGAGTTACCTGACAATTTTAATGTCTTTATGATAGAATGTCAGGGAGCCCGACAGGCACCCTGACTTACTAATCCACCGGGTCTAAGAAATTTAATTCTGACTCCTGACTCCTGGATTCTGAATTCTTTTTTTCTATTAAACCGGAGATGATTTTATGCTCGATTCATCGTATTTTAAAGCTTTGGCCCAGGATGTGGTTTTTGAATTAGAGAGGCTGTTTCCCTATGCATCATTATTGGCTTTGGAGACCTCCGGCGAGCGTCTGTCTGTGCAGACCCGGCAGCAGCAGGCCGAACTCCTGGACCCGGTTCGAGGAGTGGTCTTGACGGCCTTCAACGGCCGCTTTTTTCTGGAGGCGGCCGTCTCCGATATTTCCGATGAAGGATTGAATGAGGCGGCTATCCGATTAAAGCAGATGGGAAAGGAGACCGGGATATTTTATGACGGACCGGAAGTCGACCCCGGGCCGAAAATGCAGAGGAACTATTTCATCCCTTTCCAAAAAGATCCCGAATCCCTGCCGCTTCAAGATAAGATCGAGGCCTGTAGAATATTGAAAGACGGGCTCCATCAAAAGGATTCCAGTATTGTCCAGGCCGCGGCCCAGTATGCCCATGTGCGAAACAAGGAATTGTTCGTCAACCGGCACAAGGTGCTTTTTCAGGATTTAAGGCGTACACAAATGGTGGCCATGGTCGTCATGAAAGGGGAAGAGCGTTCGGTCCATCTCCACACCGGCCAGTCCCTTCAGGGCGGTTATGAGCAGGCCTTTATTCCGGAGGAAAAAATAGACCGGCTGGTGGGAGATTGCCGGAAATTGCTGGGGGCGCCCCGCCTTCAACCGGGCACGTATGATTGTGTCTTTTCGCCGGAATTTGCCGGCATGTTCGCCCATGAGGCCTTTGGCCACGGCATGGAAACGGATATGTTTTTGAAAAAAAGAGCCCGGGGCGAGGAATATCTGGATAAACCCGTGGCCTCTTCTCTGGTGGATATGTTCGATTCCCCGGCCCTCCCCGGCCAGGCAGCCTCCTTTTTCTTTGATCATGAAGGAGAGCCGGCCAAACCCACCCAGATCATTGAAAAGGGAATCCTCAAGCGGGGGCTGACCGATCTGAATTCGGCCATGCGCCTGGGCCTGGTCCGTTCGGCCAACGGCCGGAGGGAATCCTTTGAACGAAAGGTCTATGCCCGGATGACCAATACCTACTTCGGACCGGGAGAACAGACACTGGAAGAGATGATCGCTTCGATCAAGGGGGGTTTTTTTCTAGACCATCCTTCCAACGGCATGGAAGACCCCAAAGGGTGGGGGATTCAGTTGGAGGGCTATTATGCCGAGGCCATCAAAGACGGGAAACTGACCGGGGAGATCTTCACCCCGGTGATCATCACCGGCTATGTGCCGGACCTGCTCCAGTCCATCACCATGGTGGGGAAGACCGTGGAGATCAGCGGTCTGGGCATGTGCGGCAAAGGGCACAAGGAATGGGTCAAGGTGACCGATGGGGGGCCATATTTGAAATTACGGGCCAGACTGGCTTAAAGTTTGTCCTGGGAAGGCCGACGAAGAGTTTGCCAATGCCACGCTTTTCGGCGTCCGGCGAAACGACTGGTTGGGCCGTGAGGCGGAGCGACACGTCGCTAGACGCTAGGCGCCTTTCGAATCATGGGAAACATCAGGGGGGGTGTCATCAACCTGCAATATTTACGATTTGCCCCCTTCCTCATGACCTAAGGGATTAATGGTTGATCGGCCTTATTGAGGGCGAAGATACGCCTCGACGTCCGGTAAAGAGACCGGACCCCTTTTTTTCCTGAAGTCAAAAGATGAAACTTAGACAGCCAATACAGGGCATCCGGCTTTGGCAATCAATTCGTCTACCGGAGCGCCGAAGAATTTCTTGACCCACTCGGGTCTTTTTGACCGGGTCGTCACGATCAAAGACGGTTTCACCTGTTTGATCACGTCGAGGCAGATGACGGCGAAGCGGCCCACCTGGATCAGTGACTTCACTTGTATGCCTAATTTTTCAGCCTTTCCGGTAATGTCGGCCACAAGATCCCCGCCCTCTTTTTCGGCTTTTCCCAGAATTTCAGATTCACAGGTTTCTTTGAGGCCGACAATAAATTCCTCTTCAACGCCTATCATGTAGCGAGCCATATTGATGTCGACGACATAGACGACCATCAGCTTTTTTCCTTCCCGGCTTTTGGAAATGGCTACATCAACGGCCTGTTCTGATCGGCGGAAAGTCGAGAGTCCCAGCATTACACAACCTTGCAGGTCATTTGTCGGTTGAGTCATGATTTCCTCCTTTCTGCAAAAAGCGGTGTGAGGATAGAAGGTTAATTTCATCAACCCAACTCAACCCCGAGGCCGGCCGACGGCCTATTACACAAGATGGATGGAAAAACTCGAAATTGTCAATGATCGGATCCGGGGTTGTTTCCCCATTGCCTTAAAATAGGTTAGAAAAAGTATTGAACAATATACCGCAGGGCCAGAGAGGTGATAATCAGGCCCAGCATCAGTTTGATAAATTTTTGCGGTACAAACTTTTGAGCCCGGGCGCCGAAATACATACCGATGAAACCGCCGGCGCCGAAGAGAAATCCCAGCAGCCAGTCCGGGGAGGTGGCCATTCCCGCCTTGGACGGGATGACACTATAGAAAAAGACCCCGGCAATGGAGGTCAGAAAGGTCCCCAGGAGGGCCGCCCCGGCCACGGTATAGACCGGAAGGTTAAAGACGGCCACACAAAAGGGTGCGATAATGGCCCCGCCCCCGATCCCATAGATCCCTCCGATAATTCCCACCCCAAAGGCCAGAAAAAACATGGCCGGTGTACTGAAGGAAAACCGTTCCCCCCAGAACTCGTATTCCACTTTTGAAAAAGACAACCGGAGGGTCTTGATCACCGCCTCGGCCGGCAAGCCCGAAGCCAGTCGGTCTTGATGCCCTTCCTTAATTTTCTTGATACGCTGGTTGAATTTGTCTTCCAGGCCCTTCATCTGCTCTTTTCCTTTTTGAGAACGGGAGGTCATTTCATACAGAATCCGTATTCCCAGATAGAGCAGCACACAACCGACAAAAAGCTTAAAGGCCCGGGGGTCGGGAAGGTAGAGGACCCTCAGGTAATAGCCGAGGAAGACGCCGGGTAAGGTCCCGACGATAACCACCCAGGTCAAGGGCCAGGCCATCCGTCCTTCTTTCAGGTAGCGGTACACCCCACTGGGTATGGCCACGATATTATAAACGAAATTGGTGGCGCTGACGGCCGGGCTGGTGAAATTCAGGATGCTGACCTGAAAGGGCAGGAGCAGGAAGGCCCCGGAGACCCCGCCCATGGAGGTGAAAAAGGAAACGACAAAGGCCACCAGAGGGGGAATGAAAACATAGGTCTTGACGCCGGAAACCGGAAAGAACCAATAAAGGATGTCCATTTAGTCTCTTTTTCCCTTTTAGTCATATCGGGCGGTTTACGGCCGAGATCCGACCCCGAAATTTGCCCTTGACATTACTGTCACGAAAATAATAAATTTCGTGTTAGTTTATCATTGGGCTGCCGGAAAAGTCAAGAAGTAAAAATCTTGCAGAATGGCCGGAATATTCTAAAATAGAAGGTCAAGCGGTCAGTGAGGGGAGTTTTCCGAGGGTACGATGGGACGAACAATAAAAGCCGGCGAATATCCAAAACAATCCGGGCGGTCTTGGCCGGTGGCGGAACGGATAAGCCACAGCCGCATCGTTTCCCCGCCCAAAGAGCTCCGGGGTCTGGATCCGGTCGAACTCACCCGACTGGAGCAGGCCTTTAGAGATTGGGTTGGGAAGGCCACGTTAGCGGATATCCGCCTTTCACGACAACGGATCCTGATCATATTCCTATTGATTCGTTATACGGGGGCCAAGCTGAACGAGGTCTTGGCTTTAAATCCTTTTGAGGATATAGACTTGAACAGGCATGTGGTCACATTAGGGAAAGGGGAAGGCCCCTTGAAAAAAACGTGTAGGGAAGTTCGCATATCGGAGGCCCTTTCCCGGGAGTTTCAAGCGGCCCTGACCGATCCCCATTTCAAAAATTCCCTGCAAAACCTGTTCAGGGTCGATCCGGGCCATGTGCGGCGTAAATTCTATGAACGGGCCATGGCCTGCGGGTTTTCCAAAAAACAGGGCTCACCGGACGGGATACGGAAGGCTCGGGCAGTCGAATTAATGCAGAGCAATATGCCCTTGCCGGTGGTTCAAAATATACTGGGCCATTCAACGCCCAATCTGACTTCGGCCCTGGTTTCTTTCTCCCAGGAGGACATACAGCAGGTCGCCCATCTTTTCCTCGAACGGGAAGCCCATCGGAAGACCAGCGCCCGGAATTCTTTTTTCGGGAAAATCTCGCAGATTAAAAAAGGAGATATCCAGGCCCGAGTGACCCTGGTCACCCTTGGAGGCAACTTAATCACGACGGTAATAACCAATGAAAGCCTAATCCGGCTTGGTTTAAAAATGGGGACTTTGATCACCGCTGAAATTAAAGCCCCCTTAGTGATGTTGGAAAGAACGGAAGGGGAACCCTGGAGTACGGCGGAGAACAGATTTCGGGGGACCGTTTCCCGGATCAACCGAGGGAAAATTACTTCGGAATATGTGGTCCGGATAGGAGATGGAACGGAACTCTGCGCCCTGATAAGCACGGAGGCCGGACGCCGTCTGGCCCTCAAAGAAGCCGATCCGGTCTGGGCGGTCTTCAACAGCTTTTCGGTTGTTCTTCATTTGGATTAGACCTAACTCAAATTAGCAGGCTGCTGAAAAAGGCACATCTACTGTGTTGCTCTCATCCTTCGTCATTGCGACGTATTTCATATACGTCTCATTCCTCAGGATTTCTTCGCATCCGACGGATGCTTAGTCCCATCCCTTCGGGACGGGTCCCTAGTTTCAGGCGCCTTGTATCTGAGTCTTTTTGAGCAACCTGCCAATAACCTGTTTTCCCCGTTAATCAAGTCACGCTAAGCGTGACGAGTGGTTTCAAATGACATTTTCATGATTCGTCGGTGCCTGCTTCGGGCAGGCATGAACGCTTAATCCGAAGAGAAAATTTTTGACACGGATTTGACGGATGACACGGATAAGACCAAGATCTATCCCTCATCCGCCGGAGGCGGAAGGCGGTCTCCGGAGATAAATTCCCTTGTTGACGGCGCCGGTGTAAATGACTAAAATTATAGTCATGACCAAGCGACTCCAATTTACCCTGCTATACGCTCCCTTGGTGAAGTCGCATCTCAGAACAATTGATCGGGAATATTATTCGCTTATCAGGGATGCTATCAAGGGCAATTTACAGTATGATCCGGACATGGAAACTAAAAATCGAAAACCCTTGAAACGACAAGTTGCCTTTGAGGCCGAATGGGAGCTTCGTTTCGGACCCGGCAACAGATTCAGAGTGTTTTACGATATAGATATGGAAACTCATGAAGTCCATATTCTCGCTATGGGGGAAAAAGAAGGGAACCGTTTGCTGGTCGGCGGGAAGGAGATTAAATTATGAAGATCGCCTCGGTAGCAGATGTCAAGGCGCATTTTAGCGCCTTTTTGCAGGATAGTAAGAAAGGCCCTGTTGTCGTTACCCGCAATGGACGTCCTGCGGCCGTATTGCTTGCAGTTGAAGACGAAGACGAACTCGAACGCTTGGCATTGGCCTATTCTCCTAAGCTTCAAAAAATTCTTGCCCTGGCCCGGCAGCAGATCAAGGACCATAGCGGCATTGGGCATGCTGATTTTTGGAAGGAAATGGAGGAAGGTTAGACGGATAGGCCGGAACAGGTAAAAGGATTAATTACCTGTTTTCTGTTTTGTCAGTTTTATCCTATATCCGTATCTAGTTTTTTCTTGACATCCTCCTTTAACTGACTATATATAATCCCATAGATTTTTTCTTTTTGCTTTCAGCAACATACGGGCTTTCGTCAAACTCCGGGAAATGGTTGCCTCTCATCAAGACCTGTCTCGGCGGTTAGATGACCTGGAGAAAAAGTATGATGCCCAATTCAAGGTGGTCTTTGAAGCTATCAGGCAGCTTATGGCACCACCGGGCAAGACTAAAAGAAAAATCGACTTCGATTACTGTTTTACGCTCTCAGTGGTAAATATTTTTTGATCTCTATACCGGGCTACGGTATAATGGGTATAATTTTCTCTTGGGGCTCAAAGTGGCTATTGGATATTTCAAAACTAAAGGGACAGAAGACATTAATTATGGCCGAGTTACCAAGGAGGCTCTGCGAACGCTTCCAAAGGAGTTACACCGGAAAGCTCAAATAAAGTTGGCTCGACTGGGAGCGGTAACTTCGATACAGGACTTAAAAGAAATACGCGGGAATCGATTTGATTTTTTAAAAGGTGAAAGGCAAGGCCAATATAGTATCAGGATAAATGATCAATATCGGATTTGTTTTAAATGGGAAAACGAAAACCCTATTGATGTCGAAATAATCGATTATCACTAAAAGGAGTTTAAAAATGAATCGAACCCATTACACCCCTATCCATCCGGGTGAAGTGCTGCAAGATGAGCTTGACGAGATCGGTCTCTCTCAATCCGCACTTGCCAAGCATATCGGGGTACTGCCGAAAACCATTAATGAAATATGTCGCGGCAAGCGCGGGATAAGCGCGGAAATGGCCATAAAGTTTTCTAAGGCTTTGGGGGGCAACCCCCAATTTTGGCTGAATCTCCAAAATAATTGGGAGGTCAGTCAGGTTAAAGAGGTCTCTTATAAACATATTAAGCACCTTGCCGCCTAGTCAGGTTTGTTAGATTTGGGGTCTGACCGTGTTAAACCGCCATGCCTCGCCTTTTGGGCGTGGCACCACCGAAGATGAAAATAGAGGCAAGTCTGGAAAGAGTTAGAACTCTATTTTCGTGTTTAAGGATCGATACAAAACATAGTAAGAACATTGGGGTCAGTTCTTTATTTTTGACAAATTAATTTTTAATAACCCTTATACTTTGACACCCGCCCAACAAAATCCCATCATTATCCTGCACCAGTAAATGCAATTCTAACACTAGAGAAA
>Ga0233425_10002210_pt1 | contig 39398 bp, 38 predicted proteins | sample Watercolumn_Towu_2_FD_181712 | JGI IMG/M metagenome (GOLD analysis project Ga0233425, IMG submission 181712) | Freshwater microbial communities from Lake Towuti, South Sulawesi, Indonesia - Watercolumn_Towuti2014_140_MG | ecosystem: Environmental > Aquatic > Freshwater > Lake | place... | reverse complement strand
GCAGTCCCTGGGAGAATGGATATAGCGAAAGTTTTAACGGACAGTTACGAGACGAACTACTGGCTCGGGAGTTGTTTGATACACTCTGGGAGGTGCAGGTGCTCGTCGAGCGGTGGCGCCAGATCTGCGCTGGGCTATCGTCCACCAGCACCGGAGACTATCGCGCCGCGTTGCGCCTGACTCACATTTGCACTGGTACAACTACCGGGGGCAGGTCAGATAGATGGAGGACCATAATGAGTGCGCCGGTACCCTCCGAGCAACCAAAAACCAAGCCGACCGTTCTCGTCGTAGACGATGAAGCCGGTCCTCGCGATGTCCTCAAGGTCATTCTCCGCCCGTTTTTCAACATACGTTTGGCGGAAAATGCCAAAGCAGCCCTCGAAGTACTCAGCGAGCAGCCGATCGACCTCATCACCATCGACCAGAAACTCCCCGACCGCCACGGCCTGGAGCTTCTCCAGGACATCAAGCACGGCCATGCCGACACGGAAGTGATCATCATCACTGGATACGGGAGCCTGAAGTCGGCCATGGAGGGCATTCGCTACGGGGCCGCCGGATATCTGCTCAAGCCATTTAATGTGACCGAACTGATTACGCTGATAAACCAAACCCTGGAAAAGAAGCAGCGACTCGACTTTATCCGCGGCTTTCTTCGAACGTCCCCCGGACTTTGGGCATCTGAAGCAGAGAGCGCACGCGCATGGCAGGCACTCAAAGTTGGCTATTTCTCGATCGGAAAGAAGTCGCAGGACAATGAGATCCCGCCGGATCAGGACCAGGATCTACTCCCGCTTCTGTCAGATGTGCTCGAAGCGAAAGATCGGCAATTACTGAATCATTCGAGTCGAACGAGCTTTTATGCCACGCTAATGGCCAATCGCTTCAATCTGACGATCGCTGAGCAAAAATCGCTGGCCATGGGCGCGTTTCTTCATGATATCGGGCAAACCAGCCTGCCCTCCTTCAGATTTCCCGACGACCAGACCCTCTCCGCGACCGAAGCAGCGGCCTGCGCGGAGCACCCGGACACAGGCGCCCGCATGATCCTTCCGTTGGGATTACCGGCTGAGGTGGGTCAGATTGTCCTGTACCATCATGAACGATGGGACGGGCTGAGGTATCCCCACGGACTCCAGGGCGAGGGCATTCCCCTGTTGGCCCGCATTGTCTGCATTGCACAGGCGTTCGATCATCTGACCGCCGAAACTCCCGGCCGTGTCCCTCTCTCGATTGACAATGCGATCCGCCAGATTTTGCTTCAGTCTCACACGCATTTCGACCCGATGCTGATAGACCTGTTCGCCAGCGCTGTTACCGAATGCAAAGGATCCCTCCCGGCCATGGCCATCGCAGCCACACCGAGCACCGCTCCGGAATCGTAATTTCCCCCTTCGACCAGTCTACTCATTGGCTCCGGCAATCAGTTCCGCTGCGGTTTCCCGAAGCTTCTTCGTGACCGTTTCTCCCCCGAGCATGCGTGCAATCTCCTGTTCGCGACCCATGCCGCTCAACAAGCGTACCGTCGTCACCATCCGATCCTTCACCTGCGACTTCTCTACACACCAGTGGTGTTCGGCCTGGGAGGCCACCTGTGGAAGGTGGGTGATGCAGAACACCTGATGGAACCGTCCCAACGCGCGCAACCGTTTCCCAATCGCAGCCGCGACGGCTCCTCCTACTCCGGTATCGATCTCGTCGAAAATCAGCACCGGCACCCGGTCGGCGTCGGCAAGAACGGATTTCAGCGCCAACATGACCCGGGACAATTCTCCTCCGGATGCGATTCGAGCCATCGGCTTCAGCGGGTCGCCCACATTGGCCGATAGTAGGAACTCGGCTCGATCCGCCCCGTCATCCCCATAGGCCGCCTCGTCTTCACGCGTGATGACCTGAATCAGAAACCGTGTCCGTTCCATCTTGAGGGCCTGGAGCTCCTGCCGCACCATTTTCGTCATCCGTTTGGCCGCTTCCATTCGCCTGGCCGAAAGCTGCCGCGCCAATCGCGCCACCGCCTGTTGCAGCGCACGGATCCGGCGGTCGCAGTCTTCAAGCTGTGCATCCGAGCCCTGCAGCCGATCGAGTTCAGCCCGCACCCTGTCGTGAGTATCCAACAGCGCCTCGACCGTTCCGCCATATTTTTTCTTCAATTTCTGAATCAGAGCCAATCGATCGTCGATCGCGGCCAGTCGCACGGGATCGGCATCGACACGATCGGTGTAGCCGCGGAGGGAATCCGCGACTTCCTTCAAGAGCACTTTCGCATCGGCTGCCAGCCGACCGGCCCCCTCCATGTCAGGATCGATCTGGGCCAATTCCTCCAACGTCCGCTCCAGCAAAGCCAGATTGGGCAAGATCCCATAATTCTCGGCCTGCAGCCGCTCGTAGGCCTCCGAGGCCAACTCGCTCAAGCGATGGGCTGATCCCAACCGGCGCCGCTCACTCTGGAGCGCTTCTTCCTCTCCAAGACGGACGGAGGCTTCGTCCAACTCCTGCAGCTGAAATTGCAGGTAGTCCTCGCGCTGCGCCGTCTGGTGGATCTGTGCAGCCATCTCCTCCCGCTCCTGTCGGGATCGCATCCAATCGTGGTAGACCGCTCGATACTCCTCCCTCAATGCCTGCAGGCGCCCGAACGCGTCCACCGCCTCGAGCTGAGTCGAACTGGAAAGCAGGGACTGCTGCTCGTGCTGTCCGTGCACGTCGACGAGTGTGCCTCCGAACTCCTCCAGCATGTGAACCGGACTCATGGCACCGTTGAGGTAGACCCGATTTCGCCCCGAGCGGGCGATGATGCGCCGGATGATAAGCTGGGAATCCTGCGGCCCGAGGATCCCCCGGGTGCGCAGCCGTGCGAGAACGGCACGGTCAGACGGGATCTGAAAGGCGGCTTCGAGTTCTGCCTCCTCTACACCGAAGCGAATGTGGTCGCTGGAGGCCCGTCCGCCGACGAGGAGAGCAATAGCATCGATTAGGAGGGACTTGCCCGCTCCGGTCTCCCCGGTGAGTACAGTGAAACCCGCGTCGACGGCCAGACTGACCTGCTCAACCACCGCAAAGTTGGTAATGCGCAGCTCGGTGAGCATGGCTGCGGCGGCGGCTTCTAGGCAGTCCCTGCATGCTGGGCAAGCAGCGAATCGATCACTTCCTTGAATTGACGCTTGGGCCTGGCGCCGACCAGCTTTTCAACCGGCTGGCCGTTCTTGAAGAAGAGGATTGTGGGTATACTCATCACTTGATAGCGACCAGCCACCTCCGGATTTTCGTCGGTGTTGAGCTTTCGGACCTTGAGCTTGCCGAGATACTCTTTGGCCAACTCATCCACAATGGGCGCCACCATCTGGCAGGGACCGCACCATACGGCCCAGAAATCAACCATCACGAGTTCCGCCGCCTTCATCACCTCCGCATCCCACGTAGAATCCTCGACCTTCAAGGCATCGCCAGCCACGTCTTCGCCCTCCCTCAGAGTTGTGATCGATACAGATGAAACGTGAGCAAGCATCGTACCCCACGGCCGTTTTTGGTGTCAAATAGGCGGGTCTGTCGGAGCCTGCCCAGCCTTCGGCGTGTCTCACTGCGCCACAGTCTCCGCAGTCGCCTCCGACGGTTTCATGGAAGCCCTTGCCCGCAGGGCATCGACTCGCCCCGAGTTCCAGCTTCTAGCGGAATCCGATTGGCTCGCTCTCCGTGGAAGGGACCGGTTGCGGACGACCGTACGGCCCGCCCGGTGCATACCAAGGCAGCCCGCGTTCGCCCCAAAGGAGCGGCGTCAGGATAGAACGCATGACGGCGGTGCCGATGTTTTCAGTCCAGCCGATTCCAGTGAGGTTCAGCATGAAGGCGTACTGGTTACGATCGGGAAATTGTACGTAGTAGAGCCCGAACGACCAGCACTTGCAAGGGTTCTGGTAGAGGGCGACGATGTCAAATTCCGGGCTCTTTCGATTCTTCACATCGTAGTAGCCTTTCGCGCCCATGGTCCATCCCCACGGCGTGCGAAATCCTCCGGCCGCCGTGACAAACATAATTTCGCCCGTCGGGGCATACACTTCGTTAAACGAAATGGGATTCCAGATATCGCCTCGTCTGACTCGATTGCCGCCCCGAGAAAATCGCTGTCCCACTTCGACATACCAGTTGGTCTCCTCTTGGAGTCGGAAGTCGGTGTTGAACTGACTCACTTCGCCCCGGTAGGGATCGAAAAAGGCATCGATCGTCAGATACCGATTGATAGACGGCCGCTGCAGGGCCGCCACCCTGCCCCCGCGTTCGAGCCCTGACATGGACATTTGGCTCTGCGTCATGGGCGGTTGAACATTGCCGATGACAGCTCGCAGCCAGATGTCGGAAAATTTTTGGCCTTGAACCGCAACAGTAGCTGGTTGAATCGGCTGCGTGATAGACCCCAGCGGGGGATTGACCCCCGGTGAAAAATCACGCGCCACGGTCTGGACAGCACCGACATGATAGCTCTGGGCCAGCGTGAGATCCAGCCAGCTGAACACGCTCGTCTTCCCCTGTTCCAACACACGACTGCGCAGGGCGTAGGTCAGGAGATTCTTCTTCGGCAGATCATCCACCTGGTCGATCTGGGGCAGATCCGATTGATCGGTTCCCGGGACGTATTCATACTTCACGCTGGGTTCGATCATGTGCAGAAGGCTGCCTCCGTTCTCCAGACCAAACCGCCTGGTTAGCTTCGACGTCGCGTCCACCCCGATCCAGAAGGTCTCCCGATGTTGCATCTCACTGGACTGCGCACCTCTGGTGTAGTACGCCTCGCGAAACTTGGCCTGCGGCCTGAGGCCGACCACATGCCCGATATCGATCACATCGGTCGCGATACCCGGGGCCACATCCACCCGATTGAGGGTAAACCCCTCGTCACGATAGAAATTGACGTAGTTCCCTTCCATGCCGAACAGAACGGGCGAATGGAACAACGAGACGTTGGGAAGGTAATAGCCCGTCTCCGGGAGCCGCTGAAAGGTATCCTTTCCACCGGCCTGCAGGGGCTGGAGATATCGTCCCAACAGGTACAGGGCCCCATACGACAACCGCTGGCTCGCCAGAACGTTCGATTCGTTGCTCGGTAATGCCCGCGCTGCTCCAGAATTGCTCAACTGCTGATAGTAATTGGGATCGCTTACCAGATTGGCATTGGCCCGGACCAGAAAGGTATCCCCGAACCGTTGCGTGTGACTTCCCGTGATCGATGCGCGCGGCTTCCTCGGATCCTGCCCCGTATCGGTGACACCCGCCACGTTGGGAAGCTCCATCTGCTGCAGGTAGTCTACCGCCCATTGTCCCCGCGATCGTCGATTCAAGACATACCGGTACTCAAATACAGACCCGTAGCCCAACCGACTGTAGTATTTGGGAGAGATGGTCAAGTCCTGGCTAGGGTTGATGGCCCAAAAGAAGCTGCCTTCCGCATGGAATCCGAAACGGTTGTCGTACCCCACGAACGGCATCAGAAATCCGGTCTTTCGCTTGGCCAGCGGATAGGAGAGCGTGGGCAACGGAATCGTGGGCACATCATTCACGCAGAGCCACGCTCCTTTAAATGCCAGGGTATCTCCGACCGTGAGATCAAGATCCTTAAAACGCATGCGCCAAGCGGGCACTTCTCCCTCCTGCGCATCGCAGTTCGTGAAGCTGCCGTCCTTGACCCGATAGTGATATTCGGAGAATCGCTGCAGGAGCCGGCCCGACACCGAAGAATTCGTGGAAGGCAGGAAGAGCTGCCCGTGCGTGATCACGCCGGCCTCGGTATTCACGTTCAACTCCAGCCGCTCGGCGGTGACATCGGTTTGGGGATCCGTCAAATGCACGTGGCCGGTGGCGGTCAGTATTCCCGGAAGCACCTGGATCGACGCATGGTCGGCCGTCAGTTTGAGCGACCCCTGCTGAACGACGACCGAGCCGTCGGCCTCGTAGAGGTCCTGATCCTGCCGATAGTCGAGACGATCAGCCGTCAAGTCGAGAGGGAGGGAACCGGAGGACAGCCCTGCGGCACCAGCCTGTTGCGCTGCCGTCAGGATGGCAAGCGGGATTACAAACAGAACCACAACCAGCACAAAAAGGCACCACCGGCAGATCCGGACACGAGGATCCGCCATGCTAGCCCCGGATCGGTGACAGCCCACAGCCACGCAGTGCAGCCTTGAGGTCGCCCAGCAGCATGAGCGAACCCGTCACGCAGATCAGGTCTTCTGACCTCGCCTGCGTTTTCGCCGTCATCAGCGCCTCAACCGGGAAACGAGCTTCGCCAATAGGCCGACGCCATTCTGGCAGCGCCCCACGGAGTTCCTGCACCGTCGCCGATCGCGCGAGACCGGCCTGCGTGAGCACGATTTCGGAAACCAGGGGCAGCAGGGGCTCGATAAATCCACGATGATCTTTATCCCGCATCATGCCCCACACGAGAATGATACGGGAGTCGGGAGAGCGGACCAGATACTCCTGCAGATAGCCGGCAAGTGAGGCTGCCGCCGCAGGATTGTGCGCTCCATCGAGCAGCACTCTCGGATAGTCTTCGATGAGCTCCAACCGCCCTTCCCATATCACCGACTGCAGGCCTTCGCGAACCGCTGTGTCATCAATCGGCGCTGCGACCTCACCGGCCGCTTCAAGCAGGGCAAGGGCACAGCCCGCATTATCCAACTGATGCCGCCCGGCAAGACCGCACTTGAGTGCTTCAAACGTCCGGGTCACGCCTTGATAAGTGAACTGCTCAGGGCAGTCGCCTTCGACGAAGAACTCGTATCCCAGCCGCCACAATGGAGCCGGGCATTCCTGCGCAAGACGGGATATCACGCCGCCGGCCTCCCGTCCCATCCGTCCGATGACAACCGGCACGGACGGCTTGATGATCCCGGCCTTCTCAAACGCGATGGCCTCCTGTGTCCGTCCCAGATATTCCTGATGATCCAAGGCAATCGTCGTGATCGCGCAGGCCATCGGTTCAACCACATTGGTCGCATCGAATCGCCCTCCCAGCCCGACCTCGAGGACCGCCACATCCACGCGGACCGCCGCAAAGTGGAGCAGCGCCATGGCCGTCGTCACTTCAAAAAAGGTCGGAGGCAGTTCATCCGGCGCGGCACCGCGTAGTTGCCCGGTCAGATCCGCCACCGACTCTTCCGGGATCATCTCCCCATTCACGCGGATCCGTTCACGGAACTCGACCAGATGCGGAGACGTATAGAGCCCCACCCGCAGACCGGAGGCCTGAAGGATCGCGGCCGCCATTGCAGCGGTGGAGCCCTTCCCGTTCGTCCCCCCGATATGCAACGTGCGAAACCGGCGCTCCGGATGCCCGATTCTTGCCAAGAGGGCTCGCATGGTCTCCAGGCCGAGCTTGATTCCATGCTTCTGGAGCCCGTAGAGGTATTCGATGGCAGCGGAATAGGTCATGGGAAAACCGGCGGGGCGATGGAAGCTAAAAATGATTCACGAGGGTGCTGATCGTCGCTTTCAGCTGCTTGCGCTCGACGATCATATCGATCATGCCGTGCTCCAGGAGAAATTCAGCCCGCTGGAACTGATCCGGCAACTGCTGCTTGATCGTTTGTTCGATGACCCGGGGACCGGCGAAGCCGATCAAGGCCTTCGGTTCCGCAATAATCACGTCACCCAGCATCGCCACGCTGGCCGTAACACCGCCGAACGTAGGATCGGCAAGAATTGAAATCAAGGGCAGCTTCGCCTCTCCCAACTTGGCGACGGCCGTCGAAGTCTTGGCCATCTGCATCAGGGAGAGGATGCCCTCCTGCATGCGGGCGCCGCCGGACGCCGTGACAAGGATGACCGGCAGTTTCACCTCCAACGCCCGATCGATCGCGCGACAGAGCTTTTCCCCGACGACCGATCCCATGCTGCCGCCCATGAAGCTGAAATCGAAGACGCACAGCACCGCTCGGCGTCCGTCGATCATGCCTTCGCCGATCACGAGCGCGTCCTTGCGTCCTGTCTTCTCCTGATGAACGCGCACGCGGTCCTGATAGGACTTGGTATCATGGAAGGCCAGGGGATCGCGCGCCTCCAACTCCGTATCCCATTCTTTGAAGCTCCCCAGGTCAACCAGCAATCCGATCCGCTCCATGACCGAAATCGGGAAGTGATAATCGCACTTGGGGCAGACTTTGTTATTGCGATCTACTTCCTTGCGATAGACGATTTCCCGGCAGTGATTGCACTTGAGCCACATGCCCTCGCTGCCTTTGGAGCGTGGAGGGGTCGCGGCATCGGAGGGTTTTTCTTTCTTGAACCAGGCCATGGTCAGGTCTCTCGATCAGTCCGCTGGCAGCCGTCAGACCGGCTGCCGATGTTGGCGCAGGATACCACAGGCGCGACTGACGCGCACCTTCAAACCGCGTCCAGACGCGCAACGGGCGCGCGGTTCAATGCCCGAGGGCCGTCGACGTCAGCTTCACCAGCATCCAGACCCCCACCGAGACGCTGGCCACACTGGCAAATCCCTGCAGCCCCACAAAGAGCCGGCGACTGATTGTGAACGAACAGACCAGGGGCAAACTGATCGTCAATCCGATCGCCATCATACCCACGATCGACCCGACGCCGAACACGGCAATCGAGAGAAGGCCGCGGCCCAGTTCCTGAGTGGTCGCAAGAATGATGAGCATCAGCGCGGCCGAACCTGCTAGCCCGTGCGCCATGCCGATGCAGAGGGGGCGGACGGAGTCGGCCATCCAATGCCGGTGGCGATGATCGTCCCGTCGCTGATGGCTGTGGAAATGGGCATGCGGCTCGCCGTCATGGTCGTGCCGATGCACGTGCCATCGTTCCCGGTACAACCTGAGCGCCAACGTCGCGCCGAGGACGATCAGCAGAATCCCCACGCCGGATTCAGCGATGAGTTCGAACCCCTCGGGGATGCGAAGCTCCCAGACCAACACGATCGATCCTACGATCAAGAGGGTCAGCGCATGGCCGATGCCCCACCATAATCCGACGGCGCCGGAGGCCCGGAGCGACGGCCGCTCGGCCAGCACCGTCGAGACTGCGGCAAGATGATCTGCATCAAGCGCATGCCGAACCCCGAGCAGGAGTCCGACGCTCAACAATGTGAAGAATTCAGTCTCTGCCATGAGTCCGTTGGAATATCGTTCGTTGTTTGGGTCGCTGCACGCTCACTAACCACAGGCAAGAGCCCGAACGCAAGACACCGGACCGAGACCACGCGGCCGGGGCCGCCATCAGCCGCCACGCGCGTGCATCTCAAGGTGCGGATCTTCACGAAGCCGATCGATGTCGATCAGCCCGCCATCCCGCAGCCCGACCCTTTCCAGCCCCTTGCGCTCTTCGGCGCCATGATCCCGACGGGCGGCCCAGCCGGACTGGATGATCGCCCGCAACTCCTCAGGACTGGCGCCCATGCGAAGCGGTTTGCCGAGGTCCGTCCCCGACATCGCATAGAGGCAGAGCAGCCACATCCCGTCGGCGGTGAGGCGACTGCGGTCGCATTGCGCGCAGAACGGGGTGGTGGTTGAAGAAATAATCCCGAAACTCGTGCCATCGGGCAGGAGAAATCGCTGCGCCGGAGCGGACCCGCGTTCCGGAAGCGCGGTGATCGGACCATACCGCCGGCTCAATCGCTCGAGGATCGCGGCGGCGGACAGGACCTGGTCCATCGTCCATTCGTTGGCTCCCCCCACATCCATGTACTCGATAAAGCGGACTTCAGCCTGATAGTGACGCGCGAACTCGATCAGGGAGAACAATTCATCGTCGTTGAACTCCCGAATGGCAACCGTATCGATCTTGAGATTGGCAAATCCGACTTTTCCGACCGACTCAATCCCTTCGATCACTCTGGCAAACTCATCCCGTCCGGTCAGCTGACGGAACCGCTCCGGCCTCAGCGTATCCAGGCTGACGGTTACGCGGTGGAGTCCCGCTTCGTAGAGCTCCTGCGCGTGATCCGCCAACAGCACGCCGTTCGTGGTCAGGGCGATCTCGGTAATCCGGCGATCGTGCACAAGCAGCCGGACCAGCCGCGAAAGATCCCGCCGCAGCAACGGCTCGCCGCCGGTCAACCTGACCTTGTCCACTCCGAGGTCGGCAAAATACCCCGTGAGCGTCGCCATTTCCTCAAAACTCAGAATATCCTCGCGCGGAAGCCACACATAGTTCACTTCCGGCATGCAATACCGGCAACGCAGATTGCAGCGATCGGTGACAGAGAGCCTCAGACTCCGCAGCGGCCGTCCGAAAGTGTCGGCAACTGCGTGATGAAGACCTTCTACTGTCGATTGAGTATTAGTCATCGCTCCGATTAGTCACTTCGGACATTTCACGTTTCACGCTTTACGTCTGACGAGATACCTGAGTTAGGGGTGTTCCTCGACCCACACTTCCCCTTCGGGCGTATGTTCGCGCTTCCAGATCGGCGTGATCTGCTTCAACTCGTCGATGGCCCACCGGCAGGCGCGAAACGCTTCCGGGCGATGCTCAGCACCGGCGATGATCAGCACAATGTTCTCGCCGATTGCAATCTCCCCGTACCGATGAATAATGAGCAGCTCGCGAATGTCGAACTCCTTCAGCGCCCGCTCACGAATCTCCCGCAGTTTCTTTTGCGCCATCCCCTCGTAATACTCGAAGGTGATGCGGTCGACATCGCGCCCTTGGGAGCGATCACGGGCAATGCCCAGAAACATGGCAATCCCGCCGATCCGTTTCGATCGGCTGCGCACCCGAGCGAGTTCCGCGTCGACAGAGAAATTCTCCAGCTGGACACGGACGAACTCGCTGTCCTCTACCCGTTCCATCTCCGACCCGCCTGCGAAAGGAGGGAAGAGCGCAACCTCGTCGCCATCCCGAATTTCCGTCTCTTCATGGGCCATCTCCTGATTGACCGAGACCAGAACCTTTTTCTTCTGGATCAGCTCAGCGATCTGTGGATGCCAAGTGTTGAGAAGCTCGACCAGATCTCTCACTTGTCGCCCGCTCTCTAAGGCCAGGGAAAGTGAATCATGATTTCCGGCCAATGACTTCGTCATGCCGAATAATTTGACGGCAATCATCTTGCCCCCGACCTTAGCCTCAGCATCAACGTTCTCTCGTCCATGTTCCCGACTTTCCGCCCGACTTTGCCAGCAGGCAGACCTCGCTGATACTCATCCCCCGGTCCACCGCCTTGCACATGTCATAGATCGTCAAGGCCACCACAGAGGCAGCCGTGAGGGCTTCCATCTCCACGCCCGTGGGCCCCGTTGTCTTCGCTGTTGCTGTAATGGCAATCGAACAGCGCCCTTGCCGGTCAGGCTGAGGTTCTTCCTTGAAGGAGATATCGATGCTGGCAAGGAGGATCGGATGGCACATGGGGATCAGATCGGGCGTCTTCTTGGCCCCCATCACCCCGGCCACCTGGGCCACCGAGAGGACATCGCCCTTGGCAATCTTCCCGCGCTGAATTTTTTCGAGGGTTTCTGGCTGCATAGAGACGATGGCCTGAGCCGTCGCCACCCGTTCAGTCGATCCTTTGGTACTGACATCGACCATTCGGGCCCTCCCCGACTCGTTGAAGTGGGTGAATTCGGCCATTTTGTTAGCTGAATCAGTGCGTTGCAACCAGATCTGTAGCGCGATTATAGGTGCCGCCGGAAACGAAGGTCAAGTAGGGGAATAGGCAGCCTGGTCGTCCTCCTGCTCGCCGAACGCGCACGCAAAGCCCATAAGTAACGTATCAAAGGGCGGTGCTCGTTCGATGCGCGCAATCAAGGACCAACCAGGCCGCCTCCTGAGAGGAAATGAATTGAGGAGTCGACAGCCCCCGCGGCTCCTCTTTATCGAGAAGAGAAAAGGTGAGCGGAGATATACGGTTGTCTGACAGCTGGATAGCCCGCAGGATTTGCAGTCTATCTCGGTCGGGGAAGAGGGCAGAATATTGAACAAGTGTTGGATCTTCAAGTAGACTTGCCTCCCACCAGACTATTCAGGCAACCGTGCTATGCTGCACGGCAGCTCGCAGCAGACTTACTAGTTAGACGGCAATGATCACCTGTCCTCAGGCACTTCTGAACGCGCAGGCCGGATGGGAAGCAGTTCGTCTCGCTCAATCGAGCGTGAAGATCAATCTCAACTCGGCGGGTCTCCAAACCAGTCACGAGTTCAAGAACTTCGCGTACAACCTCGTGCTGGTATTCGCATACTCGGTCCTCGAGGACGTTGTGCGCCAGCTACAGCATGAGGGAACAATACCCTCGCAACGCAAGCGCTTTAAGGACGTCCTAGAGGACAGTCGGTCGGTCCTGCCCGGGTGCGACTTTACTACAGTCGATGAAGGAAGAGAGCGGAGGAATGACATCGCACATCGTCGCGTCCATATCGAGCGCGCCGATTGTCGGCGGTAGATCGACAAGATTGAAGACGAACTAATCGCTTGGGGTGTCGTCCTCGTCAGCTTTCGGGGGAAGATTCCCGTCTAACCCTCCACTCAACATGGACGCCCTGCAAGCGAGTCTCTGCGCGCTTGCAGCGCGCCGGTTATCGGCAGCTTGTTAGGTTGCAACTTCTCTAGTACGGAGGTCGCATGGGATTTCTGAGCAAACTCTTGAGAATGCCGTCGTTTAACGGCGCGACCAACGCGCTCTTGGTCGAGTTGACCATCCCGACGCTCACGGAATCGCAGCGCACGCAGCTGAAGATCCGGGTAGTTGAAGTGTTCCGAACGCGTGTGGCTTCGGACAGGTCCACAGACGTCGCTCTGGCTGACCTGAATCAAGCGACGCGCGTCGCTCAGTTGAACCTGCTCGCACTCGCGATGAAGGAGCTTGGGTACAACCCCCCGCTCAAAAAAGAGGTCTTGCAAAAAGTGCAGGATCCCTTCGATCCGAATCACGCCGATGAAAACGCTATGAGGGCGGTCGCGCGCCGCTTGAAATGGAAGCATGGCGTCGAGATTTGGATCGGCCCGGAACCGATCAGCTTCGATTCGTGGTAGTGACGCAATGAGGTGTGGTCTGCGCGATCTTCCCTCCGCGCATTGAGCGACCACCGCTTCACCGTGGGGGCTCAGTGAGCAAGAAAGCCACCTGGGCTCACCTTTCCTACTCACCTTTCCCTTACTCTCTGAGACTGCGTGGGATGGAGCGCAGCTCTCATTGTTGAGAGGCACGGGGACCCACCGAGGCGAAGACGAAGCGGAAGACCGGAACTGACCAAAGCACCGCGATCGATCGATCGCGGCTGCGGGAATTCCGGAAGGTGTTCCGCGAGACAGCGCCCGGAAGGGTCGCGCCGGAAACATGGGAGCCGCGCTCTGCCCCACACAGTCTCACCCTTCCTCTCCTTGACAGCCCGAAATCCGATCACCGACAATGCCCGCATGTCGGGCAGCATTATCATCGAGCGCCTGGAGTTCCGCGGCCGTTGCGGTGTGACCGCTGAAGAACGGGCGCGCCCGCAACCGCTGGCCGTCGACCTGGAGTTGGATTGTCCGCTTGAACCGGCGGGGCGGTCGGACAACCTGGCCCACACCGTTGACTATGCCAAGGTGGCTCAGCGCGTGGTGGAGGTGGGAACGACTCAGGATTCTTGCCTGATCGAGGCCATGGCCGAGCGGATTCTCGCCATGCTCTACGACGAATTCCCCGTTGAACGCATCAAGCTCTGGGTGCGGAAGCTCCATCCTCCAATCACCCATGTTACCGGCTCCGTCGGAGTGACCGTCGAGCGAACAAGGCTGGTCCAGCAACTCCGGCACACTGATCCTCCTCCGGCCCCCTTCCTCATGCAGCAACTTCATCGGCTCCCCAAAGGGAAAGCCCTCGATATCGCAGCCGGGAGCGGACGCCACTCCTTGTTTCTCGCGGCGGAGGGCTATCAGGTCGACGCCGTCGATCGCGATGCGCAGGCGCTCGCTCACCTCTCGGCAACAGCCCGCATCCGCAAACTCACTGCTGTGACGACGAGAACGATCGACCTTGAGCAACCGGCACCGTATGAGCCAGACTTGGGGAACGAAACCTATGACGTGATCGTCGTGTTCTTCTTTCTCCATCGATCGCTCTTCCCCTATCTCATCGAAGCGCTGAAGCCCGGCGGCGTCCTGGTGTATGAAACCTTCACCATCGACAACTATTTTCATCACAAGCACCCGAAACGCTGGGAGTTCTGTCTCGCCCACAACGAACTCCTGCGTCTCACGTCCGCCCTCCACGTTCTGCATTATGACGAAGGCGCCCATCTGGAGGGCCCGACGTCCGGCCCAGCGTATACCGCGCAGCTCGTCGCGCACAAACCGCTGCGCGGAGGTCCGTCCACATGAGCCGCCTGGATCTTCATGTGCACACTACCCACTCCGACGGGAGTTCAACCCCGGCCGAGGTGGCTGGTCTTGCGCACAAAGCCGGCGTCACCGCTCTGGCCATCACCGATCATGACATCATGACCGGCGTCGCCGAAGCGACCGTGACCGGGCAGCAGTTTGGGATCGAGATCATTCCCGGGCTTGAGATCAGCTCGCTGCTCGGTGACTCGGAATTGCACGTGCTCGGATACTTCCTGGATCCCCAGGAGGCCGGACTAAATGAACGACTGACCGTGCTTCGACAGAGCCGCCATCGCCGTAACCCGCAGATCATCGAGCGTTTGCAGGCGCTGGGCATCGATATTACGTATCAGGAAGTCCTCGCCCTCGCAGGCACCGGTTCTGTCGGACGGCCGCATATTGCGCGCATTCTGTTGGGGAAGGGAGTCGTTGCCACAGCCAAAGAGGCGTTCGATCGCTTTCTTGCCGCCGACAGACCGGCCTATGTGCCCCGCATTCTCCCGAGCCCCGCGGAGGCCATTCAGTGGATCAAGGCGGCAAAGGGACTCGCCGTGCTGGCTCATCCGACATGGGTCAAGACGACCGAAGGCACGCTGACCGACCTGGTCCGACAACTCAAAGCCGGCGGGCTGGACGGCGTGGAGGTCCACTACAGCACTCATACCGCCGGGCAGACCCGTGAATACCTCGGCCTGGCTAGACAACTTGGCTTGTTGGTCACCGGAGGCAGTGACTTCCACGGACTCACCAAACCCGACATTGCAGTCGGCATCGGTAAAGGCACGCTCCACATCCCGGACACGCTGCTTCCAAAACTGAAAGATGCCGCCGCCCGGCTCTGACCGCCGCTCCCGCGTATTTCCCGCTATTCATTGACTCCCCTTCGCTATCCGCTAGACTTTGACCAGCCGCTGATTTCAGGCCTCCATGATCAACGCATCAAGCTGGGCGCTTCAATATCTGATCGTCGTGCTCGTGGCACTCTTTGCCGGTCCTTTGCTGAGCAAGCTGCCCGCAGCGCAGTCGTTTCCAATTACCTTCTTCAACCTGAACGGTTCACAAACAATTCGCCTCGTGGTCGAAGAAGCCTGTCTCGTGATTCTGTGCATCCTTTCGATCCGCGCCTTCCGGCAACTGCCGGACAACGGGAAAGGCTCTTCATTCGTTCGCCACCTGGTCCTGCCGGCCACGACCCTCCTGGTGTTGGTCGCAACGTATAAGACGCTCCGGGTAGTGGGCCTCACGCTCATCGACCGCATCGGTCCTCAGCGCTACACCGTCGGCTACACCGCCGGGCTCATGGGGACGGGAATCTGGATCACTGCTGCGTGGCTCTTGAACCTTGATGCGCTGTACCGCTTCTTCTCTCACTCCCCGCAGTCGACGGGCCGCAACGATCTCAAGCCATCTATCGACGACAGCGCCGAAATACATCCGGATGAGGACAGCGGTCAGCAGCCGTCCGCCGCCGCGATTCTCAACGCGACCGGCGGTCCTCCCGCTACGCTTGGCCGCTACAAGGTCTTGAAGGAGATAGGGCGAGGAGCGATGGGTGTCGTGTATCTCGGGAAAGACCCCACGATCCAGCGATTTGTCGCGATCAAGACCATGCGGCTCGATACGATCGACGACGCGGACAAATTACAGGAAGTCAAAGACCGCTTCTTCCGCGAGGCCGAATCCGCCGGCCGCTTGTCCCACCCGAACATCGTTACGATCTATGACGCCGGAGAAGAACATGACCTCGGCTTTATCGCGATGGAGATGCTGGAGGGAACCACGCTCAAACAATGGTCGCGCAAGTCGAACCTCCTGGCTCTGGACAAACTGATCCCGACTCTCGCTACCGTGGCAGAGGCGCTGGACTATGCCCATCAGCACGGTGTCGTGCTCGCGACATCAAGCCCGCGAATATCATGCTGACCAAGGACCAGTTCGTCAAGGTGATGGACTTCGGCATCGCCAAAATGGCGTCGTCGTCGAAAACCCAAACCGACATGGTGCTGGGAACCCCCACCTACATGTCGCCGGAACAGATCGCCGGGAAAGTGGTGGATGGCCGAACCGATATCTTCTCGCTTGGCGTCGTGATGTTCGAACTCCTGACCGGTCGTCCGCCTTTCACGGCGGACAATGTGTCGGCGCTGCTCTTCGCAATCGCCCATAACCCCCTGCCCTGCACTGGCGACGCTCCGCTCCGATCTGCCACCTATCGCTCAGCAAGTTCTGGATCGGGCGCTCCAGAAGGACCCCGTTCAACGCTACCGACGAGCCGGCGAATTCGCCCATGAGCTCCGCTCCCACGCGGCCGGACTCGCCGCATAACTCGAGGCCGATGCCACCTGCGATCCTCCATGGGGCCCACTCCGATGTGGGACGCACCCGCAACAACAACGAAGACCGGCACTGTGCCGATCCTGACCTGGGCCTCTTCGTCGTTTGCGATGGTATGGGTGGCGGCAACGCGGGCGAAGTCGCGAGTGCCCTGGCCGTTGAAACCATTCACCGGCATTTTGCGGACACGCGGCACGACCCGGAGTTTCTCACGGCAGGCGGGCCGGATAGGGGATCCTCCCTGACAACCCAGCGTCTGGTGAGGGCGATCACGCGGGCCAATGAGGTCATCTACCAATCCGGGCGAGCCCGTGAGCAATGGTCGGGGATGGGCACCACCGTGGTTGCCGCCGCCCTGACCGGACGCATGCTCTCCTACGCGCACGTCGGCGATAGCCGCTTATATCTGGTGCGCCATGAAACGATCCAACCCCTGACGATGGATCACTCCTGGGTGGCCGAGCAGGTTCGCCTGGGCTTCCTCACGGAGGAAGAGGCTGAGCGGTCGCCTCGCCGCAACATCGTGACGCGAACCCTCGGCGCCAAGGCGACCATCGAGGTCGCCGTGGGAGAACTGCCCCTGTTCACGGGCGACCTGCTGCTACTGTGCTCGGATGGACTCACCAAAGAGCTTCGGCCGGCCACGATTCTCGAGACGCTTCTCGCCGTCGAGGACGCACAGACTCGCGCGCGCCGTCTGATCACCCTGGCGAATGAGGCGGGTGGAGGGGACAACACGACCGTGATTGTGCTCGATATGCGTGAACAATACAACCGCGGGCTGTGGCAGCGTTTGCGCCAGCGCCTCGCCATCTAACCCGACGTTGTTGGAGGACACTATGCAGGACACGACGACACAACGAGCCACGCTCCTCGTCAAACTCCACGAGAAACTCTCTCATGAACTGGGCATCGCCTCGGACTGTTTCACGATCGGCCGAAAATCAGATAACCATCTCGTGATTGAGGACCCGGCCGTTTCTGGCCACCATGCCAGGATTACCAAGATCTACGCCGTATATTTTGTCGAGGATCTGAAAAGCACCAACGGTACCTTCGTCAACAACAACCGTGTCGATCGCCATCAATTACGCGACACCGATGTCATCACGATCGGGCGGCACCGTCTTATTTTCCGGGACGGATCGGCGGCGGCCATCGCTCCTGTTGCCGCGGCCGAAGATTTCGACAAGACGATGGTCCTCCCGGGGACGGCAGCCGGAGCGGGCAGTGCCCTCCCTCCGGCCGGCCTGCACATCCTTTCCGGGAAAACAGACCAACGGGAGTATCTGCTCACCAAGCATGTGACGTCGATCGGATCGCACGCGCAGGCAGCCATCAAGCTGACCGGATGGTTCGCGCCGCGTACCGCGGCACTGATCACGCGCCGGAACAGGACCTACTACGTCAGCCCTGCGCGCAGCGGCAAGACCCTCACGGTCAACGGCCAAACAGTGTCGACGGAGAAAGAGTTGAAGGACAACGACCGCATCGAAGTTGCGGGCACGGCCATGCTGTTTCGGATGAAGCCGGAGAGGAAGGTCTAGCCCGGTACCGCCAGGCTAGTTTCGAAGAAGAAGATGTCCCTTGGGCAGGCTCTGATAGCACCCTTCCGAAAGATCCTGCGCGTGCTCCTGTAAACAGCTCAACATCCGCCCCTCGCCTGGTTCCACTCCCTGACACACTCGCTTGACATCTTCCGCACAAGCGGCCTTATACCCTTCCGCCTATTTCCACCGCACCATCCGCTGCCGCACGATCTGCTGGCAAGGCGGCGGGAGCCGCTTCATGCGTTGTGCGACACAACGCTGACGCTCCTCTTCGGGCAGCGAATCCGGGCAGTACTGCTGCACCTCCGCATCGCACTTTACCTCTGCAATTTGTCTGGCGCGGCCGTCAGCCGGAACGGGAAACCCGCCCACGTCGTTTGAGGCCGACGGGTTGCCGGTCTGCATCGGTTGCGTCGTGGCCTTGTGTGGAGCACCGGCCGGGCCGGTTGCGGGAACGCCGGGGATGGTCATATCAAGTTCCGGCAAGACCGGTGCGACGGCGTCGCGCGCCGGCGACTGGGCCGACCACAGCTCGTCCTTGGACGGCAGATTGGCCCACACGATGACCCAGACTACGATCAGTCCGAGTACCGACACCAGGCTCGCGGGGACCTTCCCGGACACCGCTTGCTTGCTCGTCGTCTTCATCTTGGGCCAGGATAGAATAAAGTGAATCGAAAATCACCGAAACGCGCGTTTTGCGCAGTCGCGGACGGGCGTGCTCAAAGTCCAGCGGCAGAGCATAGGTTGAGAAGGTGAGGCGACGAGGACGGCAGCTAATTGTCAGGGGTTTCGACGATGTGATTCTCGAATCTGGTACAGCCCTCGGCGAACAGGCGATTCGTCAGCATCTCGCCGGGCCATTCAATAGGCAGATCCGCGGTAAACACCCAGACATCGGGAGATGTCCAGACCGGCCCGTGTTCTTCCGGCAGTTCGGGGTCAAACAGGTCGGTCCACACCGGCATATACACCCCGTTTCCGCATTGCGTATGCAAATGCACGATGGTGCGGGACCGCACGAGCGGATCCAGCTCTCTCCACACAGCCGCGGTTTCATCGGCCAGGTGGTGAAGACGCACCGCATTCTGCGCGTCAAACATCGCATACGCGGCGTAGACAGGCGCTTCGATCGTATCGGGTGCCCGCGCCAGCTCGGGACATTGCGCGACCAACCCTTCGAGAATCGCACGGCGATCACGATCCTCCCATGAATCAGGCAAGGCGGGGTCCGCGGTCCCGATAATCTCAAATAACAGAAACGCGGTGTTTTCGACCGGTGGAAGGAGCCGGGCCGCCACCGATTGCGCGCGCCGGGAATCCGTCACCGCGGTGAGGTGGTCATGAAGCATCTGAAGATTCAGCATTTCAAACGTGGCGTCGGTCAGCAGGCGCGACTCCACACGGACGACCGTTCCCGCCGGTAACTGCAAATGCCGGTGGAGCAGATCGGCGGTCGCGATGGGGTCGATTTTCAGTTTCAGAGGAGACGTGAGGTTGGCCTGAAGGGGCAGCTCCAGCGCCGTGATGGCGGCATAGGCCGGCTTTTCCTCCTCCGGTCCATCCAAGAGCACCGTGCAACTGGCCTCGGCCACGAGGTCAAACATCCATTCGGCCATTTCCTCATCGAGCGCGGCGAGCACCGTGAGCAAATCGTGCTCCCGGCCCTGCTCAAGGAATGCTTGCAGCGTATCGATCGAACCATCGGTGTCGCCGTGATCGTGGCGGCGGGCATTGATGAGATGGATGAGATCGCGCGTGAGTGGATCAGGACGAGACCAGGCTAACATCGAGGCCCCCTACGCGCCCGAAAAACCGATTCCGCTCTCCGACATGATACGCCACCCATGTTGCCAAACTTCCTCAGGCGGCGCAAGTGCCCTGACGGTTCTTACGGACACACCGGGTAGCTTGCTCATGCGGCCTCGCTGTCCTACTCCCCGATGACTTTCACCAGAACCCGTTTACGCCGACGTCCGTCGAACTCGCCATAAAAATCTGTTCCCAGGGCCCGAAATCCAGCTTGCCCTTCGTAATCGCGACGACCACTTCGCGCCCCATGACCTGCCGCTTCAGGTGGGCATCCCCGTTGTCCTCGCCGGTGTCGTGATGCCGGTAGCGCCCCCCTGGGGAGCGAGCCGCTCAAGAAATTCGTCGTAGTCCTGCAGCAGTCCCTGTTCATCGTCATTAATGTACACGCTTGCCGTAATATGCATGGCGTTCACCAACACCAATCCTTCCCGTACCCCGCTCTTATCGACCACCGTTTCAACCTGAGGCGTGATATTGATGTAGGCCCGTCTGGCCTTCGTTTCGAACCAGAGCTCTTCGCGGTAGGATTTCATGGGGTGAACCGTGACGCGGGCCGCATTGTGCCCGCTGGACGACAAGAGATGCAAGGGGGCACCGTAAAGTGGGCGCCTCTGATGTGGCCAGGCCCGGAAGAGGTTATAATACCGGCGGCCATGAGCGCGCATCCTCGACTCCAACCACCACGACTCTCGCAGAACGCGCGCACGGTATTATGGCAGCGCTACCTGGCCAGAAATGCGCGAGGCATCGTCACCGAATCACCGGCCGAGATGTTCTGGCGTGTAGCGTGCGATGTCGCCCTGGCCGAACAACGACACCCTCCTGCGACACGCCAGCGTGGTCTGGCTCGCCGGTTTTATGATCTCATGGCCTCTCTCACGTTCCTGCCGAATTCTCCGACGCTCATGAACGCCGGTCGACCACTCCAGCAACTATCGGCCTGCTTCGTGCTGCCCGTGGACGATTCGTTGGAGTCGATTTTCGACGCCGTCAAGCACCAGGCGCTCATCCATCAGTCAGGCGGGGGCACAGGATTTTCGTTCAGCCGCCTCCGCCCCCAGGCCGACCGCGTGGCCACCACGAGCGGCCTTGCATCCGGCCCGGTTTCCTTCATGCGGGTCTTCAACCTGTCCACCGACGTCATCAAGCAAGGGGGAACCAGGCGCGGCGCCAATATGGGCATCCTAAGGGTCGACCACCCGGATATTCTGGATTTTATCATGCTGAAGGACCGTCCGGGAGAAATGACGAACTTCAATCTCTCCGTCGGTCTCACCGACCATTTCATGCAGGCGGTCCAACGGGGCCGCTCTTATGGGCTCATTAATCCGCGCACCGCGAAAGTAGTGCGGCGCATTTCGGCCCCGCTCGTCTTTGATCGGCTGGCCCAAGCGGCCTGGCAATCCGGCGAACCTGGCGTCGTCTTTCTCGACACCATTAATAGGGCAAATCCCACCCCTCAATTGGGCAGAATCGAGGCAACCAATCCCTGCGGCGAACAGCCGCTCCTGGCCTATGAATCCTGTACGCTTGGTTCGATCAATGTGGCCCGGCTCCTCACCACCCGTCGCGGCAGGCGCGCCATCGACTATGAGCGGCTCGCCGAGATCGTCCCCCTCGCGGTCCGGTTTCTCGATAATGTCCTCGATCGAACCCGCTTTCCCCTCGCGGCCATTGAGCAACACACGAAACAGACGAGGAAGATCGGCCTGGGCATCATGGGATTTGCCGACCTCTTGATTCAACTCGGCATTCCCTACGACACAGGGGAGGCGCTGGAGACCGCCGAACGACTGATGGGATTCATCCAATCCCACGCCCACGCGGCATCTCACCAGCTTGCACAGGAACGTGGAGTGTTCCCCGCGTACAAGGCAAGCGTGCTTCATGCTCGGAGGCTTCGACGGCGCAACGCCACCGTCACAACGATCGCCCCCACCGGCACCATCAGTATTCTGGCGGACTGCTCGGCAGGCATTGAGCCGCTGTACAGCATCCGTGTCACCCGCACCATCATGGAGGACATCCAACTGGAAAGCATTCATCCCGAGTTTCTCAAACAGGCACGGGAAAGAGGACTTCCGCTGACTGCCTTGCTCCGGGAGATCGGCCGCCGGGAATCGATTCAACAGCTGACACGAATTCCGCAAGATCTGCGGCGGCTGTTTGTCACCGCCCACGACATCTCCCCGGCCCACCACGTTCGGATGCAGGCGGTCTTCCAACGATACAGCGACAGCGGTGTGTCGAAGACGATTAATCTGCCCGCTGCCGCCACGCCGAAAGAGGTCGCAGCCGCCTTTCTCCTCGCGCACCAACTCGGGTGCAAAGGTCTGACTGTCTACCGGTCGGGCAGTCGGGAACATCAGGTCCTGGCCTGTTCCAACGTGCAGTCCTGTTAAATCGAAAACCCGCCGCACATGCGGGCTCCACTCCACCTTGGCAGAATTTCTTCACAAAATTGACACCTCCTGGAGTTGGTGATAAGTATTTCCCCGGGTTCGATAATACGATACAGTTCGCCATAGGGAGGTGCTCGATGCTCGCAATCGCTGGAGATTCGTGGTTCGCCGGGAGCCCTCTGACGTGGAATCTCCTGTTTGCCCGTCAGCCTGAACCGGACTTGGAATTTACGGAAGAGGAATTGGAACAAACGACGAACGTACGATCGTCGCCCCCCCTACAATCGCCGAAGAAATCGGGCGGCCGGCCTCTCCTGTGGATTCTGCTGCTGGTAGTGATCGGGGGGGGCGCCTACGCCTACATGGAACCGGAAATGATCATGGATCTTGTGGGTCCACTCCTCGGTGAATCACCTGTGTCGCAACAACAGCCGCCCGTAGCCATAAAACCCGCTCCCTCGATGCCGCCGGCCGGTGCACCGGCCGGCCAACGAGGACCGGCCGCTTCGGCGCCGACGGCTCCAGGTGTCCCGACGCCCCAGGCCGCCGAGCCAGCTCTGGCACCGACCACTGCGGCAACCACGCCGGCGGTCCCCGCTTCGATCGCTCCGCCAAAACCGGTTGGTTCACCGGCTGCAGTTGTCGCTGCACCGCCCGTTGTCGATTCGCCGGTTCCCCTGTTCGGTGAAGGGCAGCTGGTGGCAGTCCTGCCGGACCCCGCAGCCCCTGGCGAGAAGGTGTTCCTCATGCAGGATGCCGCAGGAACGAAACCGGGGCCTGCGATTCCCCCTGGAACAGTCCTGACGATTCTCGATGGCGACTTGCAGGGCGGCAGCTGGGTATACGCTGTTCGCAGTAATTATGGCACCAAAGGTTGGGTGGCTGAGAAGCAGCTTAAGTTAAAGCCTTAATCCCTTCCTCAGAAATCCGGAGACCAGCGCATACAGAGGGCGGCGGGCACGAGTCCAGTGCCGCCGCCCTCTGTGCTATAATGCCGCCCGTCCCACTTCCCCGCTCCCGGCCATCGCCCTCAGAGAGGGTAGAAGACCATGCGCGCCGTGATCTTTGATTTCGATGGAGTCATCGCCGACACCGAACCTCTGCACTTTGAAGGGCTGCGCCGGACTCTGGCCGACATCGGCATCACGCTGACCGAGTCGGACTACTACGCCCACTATCTCGGCTTTGACGATCGCGGATGCATTCTGGAAGCGCTCCGAATCAACCAACGTCCGGCGACGGGCCCGTTGGTGCAGGACCTGATGCGCAAGAAGGCCGCGGCCTACCTGGCCTCTATCAAGGATCACCTCGTCATTTTCCCGGGCGTGAGAGAATTCGTCGGAGAAGCGGCCGCCACCTACCCGATCGCCATTGCGTCAGGCGCGTTGCGACCGGAGATTGAACTGATCTTGGAACAAGCTGGGATCCGAAAAGCCTTCCGCCATATTACGAGCGCGGAGGACGTGACGAAGGCCAAGCCGGACCCCCAACCGTTCCTGCATGCCTTGGCCGGCTTGAACCGCCAGGCCAACGCCCGCCCAATCCCTCCGGACTCTTGTCTGGTCATTGAGGATTCGCTGCCCGGCATCAGGGCCGCCAAGTCGGCGGGAATGAAAGTGCTGGCGATCACCAACACCCACACGGTCCAGGACCTGCGCGAAGCGCACGCTATCAGCCACGGTTTACAAGAGACGCGTCTCGACGACGTGCGCGCCCGGTTATGGCCATCATGACTGCCGCTGAAGCTCAGGCCTACTGCACGGCCTATACCAAGCAGAGCGGCAGCAACTTCTACTATTCGTTTCTGTTCCTCCCCAACGCCAAACGTGAGGCGATGTATACCGTCTACGCCTTCTGCAAGGCTGTGGACGGCGCGGTGGACGAACCGCCGGTCGACAGCAATCCGAAGGAGGAATTGAAACGCTGGCGAAGCGAATTGGAGGCCGTGTATCAGGGGAGCCCTTCCTCCCCCATTACCATAAGCCTTGCGCACCACGTCAAAGCCCTCTCCATTCCCAAGACCTATTTTGAAGAACTGATCAAGGGCGTCGAGATGGACCTCTTCAATAACCGCTATGTCACGTTCGACGAGTTGTCCCTCTATTGTTATCGCGTCGCCTCTGTCGTGGGTCTCATCTGCCTGCACATCTTCGGTGTCACGTCTCCCCGGGCGCAGGACTATGCCGTCGACCTCGGCATGGCCTTCCAGATGACCAACATCCTTCGCGACCTGGGCGCCGACGCGATGCAAGATCGCATCTATCTCCCGCTCGATGATCTGCGCGTCTGCAACTACCCCGAAAAATCCCTGCTGCAACAGACTTACTCGCCGGAGTTTAAGACGTTGATGCAGCGTGAAACCGCGCGCGCACGCCACTATTACGACAAGGCCCACGCCGCCTTAATGGCGTTGCCTCGATCCGAACGCGCAGCTCTGACTGTGGCGGAAATCATGCGGGGCATCTACAGTCAAATCCTGGCCAAGATCGAACAATCGGACTATCGAGTCTTTGGACCTCGCATCAGTCTCTCCACCACCCATCGACTGGCTATCGCATTGAGTATCTGGCTACGCTCCCGGTTCTCGTGACCAGCCAGCCCTCAGAGACCATCCTGATTCTGGGCGCCGGCTTGACCGGCCTGGCGGCAGCCTATTTCCTCACACAACAGGGCCATCGAGCCGCCCTGCTGGATTACCCATCGTGGCAGGACGGATTCCAATCCCGCCCATCCGACGCGGCCCCGATGCTATTCGGGCGCCACCGGGAAACATGGCGGTTGCTCGGCATGATCAACGCGAGCACACCCGGGCAACTCGAGACGGCGCTTCCGCTCGAATTCGCCCTGCCGGACGGACATGTCGTAGCCTATCGTTCCGCGCACCTTCCAGGAGCGCTCCAATGGATGATGAGCCTGTTCAGCTTCCACGGCCTTGCCTGGCACGATCGCTGGACGCTGTTCTCCCACCTCGAACAGATCTGGGAGCAGTCCCAGACGCTCCCCGCAGACCTGGAAAGCCGGGTGGCAGACGAATGGCTGACGTCGATCGGACAGAGTCAGCATGCGCGCGAACGCATCTGGGCCCCCCTCGCGCAGTGGCTGACAGGCAACGCCTTGGCCTGCCTCTCCGCAGCCATGTTCGTACGGCTGCTCTCCATCATGTTTCTCGGCCAGGCCGTGGATGCCAGGCTGACCCATGTCAATGGGACCATGGGCGACCAATTCATCACTCCTATGAGATTGGTGCTGCAACAGCGCGGCGTCCAGTTCCGGCCCCAGCCACATCCGCCGGTGATTCGCTTCGGGCAGAACGGAATCAGCGGAGTACAACTGCGCGATGGCTCGATCCTGCAGGCACAATGGTACATCTCCGCACTCTCCCATCAGAAGCTGCTGGCCCTGCTGCCGGAGAACCTCCTGACACGCTATGCCTACTTCGCACACCTGAGCGAACTGGAGACATTGCCGGAAATCGCCGTTCGCTTTAGTTATCGCACGGGGATCCAACGCCCACGGCTTCTCTTGCTGGCGGGCCGACCCTTTCAACAACTCGCCATCACCGCGCTCCGACCGCAAGAAATCAGCTGCCAGCTATCGGCCATTGGTAATCCCGCACTCATGGAGGTGCCCAATGACCAGCTACTCGAGCTGGGATACAGGGAGCTGCATGCGCTGGTCCCGGAGATCGAGCATGGCGAGAGACTGTCGGGTGAGATTTGCCGAAATGACCAGGCCGCGCTCGCGCTGCGGCCGGGCACCGCGCTGCTCCGGCCGATTCAGCAGAGCCCCATCAAGAACCTGCTCGTCGCCGGCGCATGGACCGATACGGGGTGGCCAGCGAACGTTGAGAGTGCCGTCGTCAGCGCGAGGCGCTGCATGGACATCATCGCCGGCCACCCAGCCTGACCTTGGCTGGACAACTGCACGACCTCTAACCCCTTCATTCCGCGGGTTAGGAATTGCCGCTACGCTTCACATAACACTGATCTTTAAACCGTTCGCCGCCCAGATAGTCCGCAATCACAATCCATTCCCCGCGACCGTCCGTCAGCGCCACGTATGCCTTTTCTCCCACCATGAACGGATACACCGCAAACGCCGTGTTCAGCGTCAGCTGTCTTTGATCCGACGCAGACGGCATCGGAATGGCCGTCAGCGGGTAACTGCCTCCCGTGCGCTCGAACTTATTTCTTGTCGCAAGCAAGGGCGCCATATCCTGCCAGGAGGCCTGCTCCAACACGCGGCTGTCGGCAGGAAACACATACAGGCTGTCGCTCGGGGCGCCCTTCATGCAAAACGTCGCCTTCACGACCAGATTCTTCGTGCCGTCGTTATCGAGATCGAGGAAAGCCTTGTCCAGGGTTGAACAGTGCCGAACTTTCGGGGCAGTACCAGCTATCACCGCCGGTTCCCATCTGACCTGGCTAAAAGGCTCGGCTGCGGTGTTGAGGCGATTCCCACTTCCCAGGTTCCTCCGCAACGATTCAACGAGCTGCGCACAGAATGGCTTGTCCTGCGCAGCTCTGAGCTCCACAGACGCTGCCGTCCCGAGCGTTGGAATGATCAGGAGCAGCGCGCTGCCTATCACTGAGCCTTTCATCGACGCCTCCGGCTTTTGAGCTTCTTCCCAATATTGACAACCTACCCTGTCCTTTCTAAGATACCGCCACTCCTTTCCCTGTGCCATTCAATCATGACCTCGACGCCGCTCCAAGAACTCGCCAAATCTCTCCATAACTGCCAACGCTGCAAGCTGGCCAAGCTGGGCCGCAGCCAAGTCGTGTTCGGAGTCGGGAACCCGCATGCGAGCATCATGTTCGTGGGTGAGGCGCCAGGGTTCTATGAAGATCAGAAGGGCGAGCCGTTCGTCGGCGCGGCAGGAAAACTGTTGAACGATCTGCTCGCGTCGGCAGGGCTCTCACGGGATCAGATCTACATCGCCAATGTCATCAAGTGTCGCCCGCCGGACAACCGGGACCCGGAGCAGGACGAGGTGGAAACCTGCAAGCCGTTCTTGCTGCAGCAGATTGACATGATCCGGCCGAAGCTGGTTTGCACGCTCGGCAACTGGGCGACGCAGACGCTGCTGGAGCGAAAAGTCGGGATTACGAAGGTGAAAGCGCAGGCGTTTTACATGAAGAACTTCGTGATTTTTCCCCTGCTACACCCGGCGGCAGCGCTCCACCAGGGCAACTTACTGGGACCGCTGAAAGAGGATTTCAAGAAACTCAAGGAATTTCTCGACCGCAATACCAAACCCGCCGAACCCACTACCGCCGCCTCACCAGCCGCTGCCACCCTGCACATCGAACCGCCACAGCCGGCCCAGATGGATCTCTTCGGCGCGTAATACGTGAAACGTATGTTGTGGTTCGTATCTCGCCTTTCGACCAAGCTCAACGAGCTGAGCCCATCGAACCATCGTTCGCGAGATGTGCTTCACGAGATACGCTTCAAATCCTCTTGATTGGATTCTGCTTCGTCACCCTCGGCCGGTTGTTCTTCTTCCTGCACATCGAACCACTGCACCAGCATCTCCTCCCACCAGGCTTCATTCACCTCGTCGCCGGGATCGCTTCCGAGAAACGCCACGTCCTCTTTTTTAATGGTAGGTCCGACAAGGTGAGGCTGGAACTTTGCACGAGCGATGACTTCTTTGGTCGCGTAACCGCCGACGATCCAGGAGTCTGGATCGGCCCGGCGCGACTTATAGGCTTTCAGCCCGAGTTTGAGATGCATGAAGATCTGTTGCTGAATCGGGTCGGTGACGCCGGACTGCGGCAGACTGAGCGTCTTTTCGATCTTGTTCCGCCAATGCCGGTCGTCGTAGCGCGACGTGATCAGCTGGAGCATTTTCTTTCCGAGCTGGGCATCAAGCGGCATGGTACTGGACCACCCCCCCCTCACGAACCCAGATGCTGCCGAAAGAAGGCCTTCGCCCTCGCCCACGCATCTTTGGCCGCTTCCGGCCGATAAACGGATTTATCCGTATCACGGAAAAATGCGTGCGGCGCGCCGGGGTATGTCTTGATCTCTCCTGGCTTGTTGTATTTCTTCAAAGCTGAGGCGAGCCGCTGCACATCTGCTTTCGTAATCCAGCCGTCGTCTTCACCATAGAGATAGAGCACGGGTGCAGACAGCTTCTGGAGAGGCACGTCCGGATTGGGGACCTGCCCATAGAAAGGAACGGCAGCTTTGATCTCGGCATTGATACAGGGCAGCATGAGAGCATAGGACCCGCCCATGCAGAACCCGGTCACACCGATCCTTGCCCCATCGACCTCCGGTACCGACTTGAGATAGGCGACCGTCGCATTGAGATCCTTCAGGCCGTCCTCCTGTTTAAGCCTATTCATCAACTTGCCGGCCTCGCCGGCATCAGTCGTGAGGGCGTTGCCCAATCGGGAATAGAGATCAGGGGCAATGGCGACATAGCCTTCCACCGCATACCGTCTGGCAATATCCTTAATATGGTCGGTAAGCCCCCACCATTCCTGGATCACGATAACGGCGGGCCGCTTGTCCTTGGCCTGAGGAGACGCAACGAACGCTCGTACCGTGATGCCGCTGCTTGGGTACTGCACGGTGGTTTCTCTGATCGATTCAGCCATACGTCACCTCCGCGCATTGGCGAATTTTGAGTGTTGAGTTTTGAGTGTTGAATTTAACTTCGCCCCCAACTCAGCGCTCAACATTCAAAATTCAAGACTGGTACCCAGCCGCTGATCGCGCTAGTTGCCCGCCACCATCATCTCGGCAATCTTCACCGTAGGACTGGTGATTCGGCCTCGAAAGACCAGATCGCTCCCGACTGATTCGATCGCCTTGAATATCTGTTTCAAATTGCCGGCGATCGTGATCTCTTCCACAGGATGGGTCAGTTCTCCATTTTCGATCCAGAACCCGCAGGCTCCTCGCGAGTAATCGCCCGTTACCATATTGATGCCGAACCCGATCAGCTCGGTCACGTAGAGTCCTTCTTTGACCGATCCAATAATCTCCTCGGCCGTCTTCGATCCGGGCACCAAATAGAAGTTCGTCGGTCCAACCGAAGGGCTCTCACCAACGCTCCGTGACGCGTTCCCGGTCGAAGCGAGCCCCAGCTTTTTCCCTGAATAGGTATCGAGAAGATAACTCTTGAGAACGCCTCGTTCGACAACGGTATTCTTGCGCGTGGGAAGACCTTCGCCGTCGAAGGGGCGCGATCCAAGACCTCCTTCCATCCGACCATCGTCATAGACCGTGGTCAGATCGGAGCCGATGCTCTGGCCGAGTTGATCGAGCAGAAACGAGGCTCGCTTGTAAAGGCTATAGCCGGACACGGCGCTGCACAGGTTCGCGAGCAAACTGCCTGCGGTCTCTTGATCGAAGATGACCGGCACGCGCTTCGTCGCAATTTTGCGCGCGCCCAATCGGCGCACCGTTCTCCTCGCCGCCTCCCGCCCGATCGACTCCGCGGATGTTAAGCGCGCAAACTTGCGTTGCACTTCGTACCATGCATCCCGTTGCATCGCCCCTGTGCCGGGTTCCGTCGCAATCGGGGACACCGACAGCGAGTAACTCGAACTCTTGTACGACCCGACAAAGCCGTGACTATTCGCCAGCACCACCGTGCCGGACGAGGAATCGAACTCCGCGCCTTCAGAGTTCGTCACGCGCGGATCCGTGGCGAACGCCGCCGACTCTCCACGCTTCGCCCATTCGATCTGCGTTTCCGTATCGAGGATCGTCCCATCGTAGAGGTCGAGATCCGGGCGATCCGTTGCCATCCGGGACGCCTCCGGCAGACCCGAGACCTGATCCTCGACGACCGCCTGGGCCAGCGTGCAGGTTTCCGACACGAGCCGATCGAGCGACCCACGGGAAAAATCCGACGTCGAGGTCGTCGCCGATCGTTTTCCGACGAACACGCGCAGGCCCAGCCGTTTCTCCCTCGCTTTGGTCAGCCGATCCACCGCGCCCACACGCACCTGGGCGGAAAACGTGTGGCCATCGGCCACAACGATATCGGCCTCAGTCGCCCCGCACGCCATTGCGCGCGCGAGCACGTCCGCCGCGAGTTGGGCGTAGCCGTCGCCGTTCACAGCTGGAACGCGACCTAATTGCTTCTTTTGAATCATTTCCACTTTCGTCATCCGTCAATCATCATGCGTCAACAGTCATTCGCACCGAATTTCCGTCGTTTTTCGGTTGACGAGTGACCGTTGACGATTGACGCTGTCGTTATCCCTGCGTGCCGCCAACGGTGATTTCGTCGATCTTGATGGTCGGCAAACCGACACCGACCGGCACGGACTGGCCGTCCTTGCCACAGGTCCCGATACCGTTATCGAGCTTCAAATCATGGCCAACCATCGACACCTTGGTCAGAATCTCCGGCCCGTTCCCGATCAACGTCGCCCCCTTCACCGGCTTGGTGATCTGCCCATCCTCGATCAGGTAGGCTTCGCTGGCCGAAAAGACGAACTTCCCGTTTGTGATATCGACCTGGCCGCCGCCGAACGAGACGGCGTAAAGTCCCTTCTTGACCGAACGGATGATGTCCTGGGGATCCGATTCCCCGGCCAGCATGAATGTGTTCGTCATCCGGGGCAGGACGACGCTTTGATAGCTTTCACGCCGGCCATTGCCTGTCAGGGGGATGCCCATGAGCCGCGCGTTGAGCTTGTCGGTGAGATAGCCCCGGAGGATGCCCTTCTCGATCAGCGTCGTGCGACTGGTCGTGGTACCTTCATCATCCATATTCAACGAACCGCGGCGGAATGGGAGCGTCCCATCATCGACAATCGTACACACTTCCGACGCGACCCGCTTTCCGATCAAGCTCGAAAACGCCGACGTTTTCTTCCGGTTGAAGTCCGCCTCAAGTCCATGCCCGATCGCTTCATGCAACAGAATACCGGGCCATCCCCCGGCCAGGACGACCGGCATGACGCCGGCCGGGGCGTCAATGGCGGAGAGATTCACAATTGCCTCCCGCGCCGCCTCCCGCGCATAGTCTAAGTGTCGATTGTGGTCACGGTAATATTCGAACCCGATCCGACCCCCACCGCCGAAACTCCCGACCTGGCGATTACCGTTCTCTTCCGCAATACAGGTAATCTGCAGGCGGGACAGTGGCTGGATATCGCCGATCAAGGTGCCCTCCGAAGACGCCACCGCAACGACCTTGAATTCGGTGTTGAAGGATGCCATCACGTTCCTGATACGCGGATCGTACCGCCTGGCTTCCGCGTCGATTTCGTTCAACAACGCCACCCGGTCGACCGTGGCCACCTCGGCCCTGGCTTGTTCGATCGGATAGAGATCGCGAGTCGGTCGTCGCTGCGCTGGAACGGGAACCGCATGATCACCCTTGGGAGAATTGGCGACGTAACGGGCCGTGTCCGCGGCGATTTCCAAGTCACGCTTTGTCAACTCGTCTGAATAGGCAAACCCGGTCTTCTCGCCGGCCGTCGCCCGCACCCCCACGCCCTGCGAGATGCTCTTGGCAGCACGCTTGACGAGTCCTTCCTCCATTGAAACCGACTCCGAGACGCGCGACTCGAAGTAGAGATCCGCATAATCCACATCCCGCACGTTCAAGCGATCGAGGGCATGCTGGGCCTCGCTTTCAGTTACACCAAACCTGGTGAGTTGGACCGGATCTGCCATGGTCGCGCTTCCTCTCTGACGATGCCGTGCGATAGGAAAGTATAGCCCATTCATTTCCGCAGCCGCAATGCGATGTTTTCCGCCTCGTCGGCCGGCTAAGTAGTTTCCCAGTTATCGTTTGACATTCCCTACCCCCAACAGTAGACTTTCAGCGATCCGCTTCATCTGCCTCAGCGACGAGGAGAACGATCGAACTTTCATGGCACAGACCCCATCTTCGAGCATCGACCACCTGTCCGAGCACGAATTGACCGCCAAGTTGGAGCCGGAACTCTTGCCGAAGCACGTGGCCGTCATCATGGACGGCAACGGGCGATGGGCCGAACTCCGCCGCCTTCCTCGCATCGCGGGACACCGTGAAGGCATCAACTCCGTGCGTGAGACGATCACCCAGTGCCTGGAACTCGGCATCCAGGCCCTCACCATCTACGCGTTTTCACAGGAGAACTGGAATCGCCCCACTCAGGAAATCAGCGCGCTGATGGGGCTGTTGGAGCATTACCTCTCCACAGAACGGGCCAGCCTGATCGAGCAACGAGTCCGTTTCCGGGCGATCGGGCGACTGGAGCTCCTTCCCGAGTCGGCCCAACACTGGGTGCACACGACTGAAAAGGAAACCGCGCATCTCGATAAAATGGTGCTGACCGTCGCGCTGAGCTACGGAGGGCGGGCGGAGATTGTCGATGCGGTTAGAGCCCTGCTCGACGACGCCCGCGCCGGGGCGATACAACCCGAACAACTCGACGAAGCCACGATCCAGCGATACCTGTACACCCATCCGCTCCCCGATCCTGACTTACTCATTCGGACGAGCGGGGAAACACGGATCAGCAACTTTCTGCTCTGGCAACTGGCTTACACGGAACTGTACTTCACCCCGACCTTGTGGCCTGATTTCCGCCGGCGCGAGTTCCTGCTGGCGCTGCTCGAATATCAAAAACGAGAGCGCCGCTTTGGCCGAATCTTGAGCACCGTGTCCTCGTAATCCCGGTGGGACATCTCCCCGCTACAGATGCCACTGCCGAGGGCTCCACCGGCGCAACCACGCCTCCCGCCATCACTCGACGATTTGATCTCCGGCGTGTCTATACCGCGGTCATTCTCGTCCCAGTCATTTACGTCGTGATCCGGTACTTTCCCCCGTGGGCCCTGACGCTGCTTTTGATCGCCGGTGGCTCTATCGCCCTGACGGAGTTGTACCGCATCAGTTTTCACCCGCGGCCCAATCGGGCGCTGATCGGAGTCGGGCTGGCCGCTTCGGCCCTGATTGCAGCGCGCCACCATTTGCTGAGCCCGGCCTTCCCGGAGCTTCTTGCCGTCTCGGGCCTGGCCTTGATCATCGCCCTGCTCTGTTCCTCCACTCCGATGGAACGCCGCCTGAAGGACGCCGGCATCACCGCCTTCGGTGTGCTCTATGTAGGTTACACCCTCAGCACGCTGGCATCGACCCGTTCGCTGCCTGCCGGGGAATTCTTCGTGTGCTTCGTCGCCCTGGTCACCTGGGCCGCCGACACCGGCGCCTACTATGCCGGCACACTCTGGGGAACGCATCTGCTCGCACCGTCGATAAGCCCCCAAAAAACGATCGAGGGCGTATTCGGCGGCCTGGCGCTTGGCATGGGAGCCTCCCTCCTGGCCCGCGTCTGGTTCCTACCGCAGCTGTCGCTGTTGGACGCGGTGATTCTCGGCCTGCTTCTGACCGGATCGGGCCTCCTCGGCGATCTCTGCGAGTCAGCCATCAAGCGACGCGTGGGGGTGAAAGACTCCGGAGGCATCCTCCCGGGCCACGGAGGAATGCTCGACCGACTCGATAGTCTCTTGTTCACCGCCCCCACCTTCTACTACTATATCACCTACGTCCGCGGCATCTCACTGCCCCCATAACGAGGATAGGTTATGAAGTCCATCATCATCCTGGGCTCAACCGGATCGATCGGCACCAATACGCTCGATATCGTCCAGAGATTTCCGGATAAATTTCGCGTGATCGGCCTCACGGGAGGCGGCAATATCGACAAGCTTGAGGAGCAGATCCGCACGTTCAAGCCGAAGACGGCGGCGGTTTCCACCGAATCGTCCGCCGCCGCTCTTCGCACACGCTGTGCGGACCTGTCGATCGACATTCTGGCGGGCGAGGAGGGCCTCGCCCAGGTGGCTGCGATGCCGGGAGCCGAGCTGGTTATCTCGGCCATCGTGGGAGCCGCCGGACTCGTCCCGACCCTGGCCGCCATTCGCAGCGGCAAACACATTGCGCTGGCCAACAAGGAACCGATGGTCATGGCCGGCAAGTTGATGCAGGACGAAGCCCGCAAACACGGCGTCCGGATTTTCCCTGTCGACAGCGAACATAGTGCCATCTTCCAATCCCTGGAAGGACATCGCATCGAGGACGTCCGGCGGCTTATCCTGACGGCCTCGGGCGGCGCCCTGTGGACGCTCACGAAGGAACAACTGCAGGACGTGACGCCGGAGCGGGCACTGCAGCATCCGAATTGGAAAATGGGCTCAAAAATTACGATCGACTCCGCCACACTGATGAACAAGGGGCTGGAAGTGGTTGAGGCCCACTGGCTATTCGACATCCCGGAATCACGGATCGACGTGATGATCCATCGGGAGAGCATCATTCATTCTCTGGTAGAATATCAGGATCGATCGATGATCGCCCAACTCGGATTGCCGGACATGCGAACTCCGATCTCCTATGCGATGCGGTACCCGGAACGAATGCCGCTGGATTTGCCGTCACTGGATTTGACGGAGGTCGGCACGCTCACGTTCTGCCGGCCGGACCATGACCGTTTCCCCTGCCTCAACCTCGGCTACGAGTCGCTTCGAATCGGGGGCACTATGCCCGCAGCCATGAATGCCGCGAATGAGGTCGCCGTTGACGCGTTCCTCAACGGCGGTATTCGCTTCATCGAGATTGCCGAAGTCATCCGCAGCACGATGACTGCTCATTCCCATCACGCCGTGGCCTGCCTCGATGACGCCCTGGAAGCCGATCGCTGGGCGAGAGAAAAAGCCGAATCGCTGGTGCACGCGCTACCGCGCTAGCGCGTATCATTTTGAATTTTGAGCGATGAATGGTACATTGACCCTCCCAACACTCACCCCTGAGCTATCGACATGATGTTGTCCGCCATTACCTGGTCCCCCGATACTCTCTGGCTTCTGATGCAGAAGGCCTGGTGGTTCCTCGTTGTCCTGGGCGTACTTGTGGCCTTCCACGAACTGGGCCATTTTCTCGCGGCCCGGTGGGTCGGGGTCAAAGTCCTGAAGTTTTCTCTCGGCTTCGGTCCCAAACTGTTCGGGCGGCAGGTGGGAGAGACGGAGTATCTGTTGTCGACCATTCCCCTGGGAGGCTACGTGAAGCTCTTTGGCGAGGACGAAACAGAGGCTAGTACCCCGGAAGATCGACGGCGATCGTTTGCTCATCAGGGACTCTGGGGAAAAGTGTTCATCGTCGCGGCGGGGCCCGGATTTAATTTCATCCTGGCGTACTTGATCTTCGCCGGATGGTTGTCCACGGGGACGCCGCTCTTTGTGCCGACCTTCCGTGATCTCAGCGCCGACATCGAAGCGCTCGTCCCCAGTTCGCCGGCGGCAACAGCCGGAATGGAGGTCGGGGACCGAGTCGTCAAGGTCAACGGGAAAGATATCTCGACAAAGACCGAACTGCTCGACGCGGTAGCCAAGAGTAGGGGGCAGCCCATCGCGCTTGAGGTTCGACGCGAAGGGCAGATCAAATCACTGACCGTCACGCCAACGCTGGCTTCGGGTGAAGTGGCCGGAGGCGAAGAGCCGTTCTATACCATCGGTGTCGAAGAAACCCCTCCCTTGGTAACCTCGGTGATGCATGGTCTGCCTGCCTCCGCGGCTGGATTCCAAGCCGGCGATCGCGTCGTGAGTGTCGAAGGACAGGCAATCTACACCTGGGCGCAGATGACGGCGCAGGTGAAAGAACATCCGCAGCAGCCGTTGCGCGTCGACGTGCTCCGCAATGGGCAACGTGTCGCCCTGACCGTCACTCCGACTACCGAGAGAGTGACTGTGAACGGGCGAACCATTGAGGTCGGCAAAATCGGCATCTCCGGTCCAGGCCGTTCGTTGATCCGATCCGATAACTCCCTGGAAGCCGTCTACCAAGGCCTTGAAGCCACCTGGGGATGGACTGAACTCACTGCGATCGGCCTCTACAAAATGGTGATGGGTGATATTTCGAGTAAGAACATCGGCGGGCCGCTTACCATCGCGAATATTTCCGGGGAAGCCGCTTCTCAGGGCACCTCGAGCGTCGTGTTTCTGATCGCGATCTTGAGCATCAATCTCGGCGTATTGAACCTGCTGCCCATTCCCATCCTCGACGGCGGCCACTTGCTCTTTTTCCTGATCGAAGGCATTCTGCGCAAGCCGCTGGGAGAGCGTCAGCGGGAATTCGCCCAGCAAGTCGGGCTCGTGTTGCTGGTCGGCGTCATGATCTTTGCCTTCTGGAATGACCTGGAACGAATCTTCTCCCGCTAGTCATCAATGAAAACCTCGCAAATGCTCATTCCGACACTGCGGGAAGATCCCGGTGAGGCGGAAACCGTCAGCCACCGGCTCATGCTGCGCGCCGGGCTGATTCGAAAGGTCGCAGCCGGAATCTATACCTATCTCCCCCTCGGTCTGCGGGTCATCCGCAAGATCGAACAGATCATTCGGGAAGAGATGAACCGGGCCGGTGCGCAGGAACTGCTGATGCCGATCGCCTCCCCGGCCGAACTGTGGAGAGAAACCGGACGCTGGGATTACTACGGCAAGGAGCTCCTGCGCTTCAAGGATCGCCACGAGCGCGACTTCTGCCTATGCCCGACTCATGAGGAAGTCATCACCGACTTGTTCAGACGCGAAGTGCGTTCGTACCGGCAGCTGCCGCTGAACTTCTATCAGATCCAGACAAAGTTTCGCGATGAAACCCGCCCCCGTTTCGGGCTCATGCGCGGGCGAGAATTCATCATGAAAGACGCCTATAGTTTCGATAGCGATGAAGCCGGCGCCAAGATCAGCTACCAGAAGATGTATGACGCCTACACCAGTATTTTCACAAGATGCGGGCTCACCTTTCGGGCAGTCGAAGCCGACACCGGGCTGATCGGCGGCGACGTGTCGCACGAGTTCATGGTCCTGGCCGAAACCGGTGAAGCAACGGTGGTCTACAGCGACCAGGATGCTTACGCCGCCAACCTCGAGCGGGCCGAGGTGCTCCCTCCCGCGAAGGTTGATGCCACCCCGCTGCGCCCGTTGACCAGGGTCGCGACGCCACTACGCCGCACCGTCGAAGAAGTGACGGCCTTTTTGAAGATCGAACCTCGCCGCTTAGTCAAGACACTGATCTACAGCGCGGAGGGAGACACCGTCGCCGTTCTCATTCGAGGGGATCATGATCTCAATGAGGTCAAGCTGGCACGGCTGCTCCATGTCACGGACGTTGAATTGGCAACACCAGAGTCGGTGCAGAAGCTCACGGGATCGCCCGTCGGGTTCGCCGGCCCGGTCGGGCTTTCAGGAATACAGATTTTGGCCGATCACGCCCTCAAAGGGATGCGGAATTTCGTGGTCGGCGCGAACGAAGCCGACACCCACTACCTGGATGCCAACTGGGACCGCGATTTCAAGGTGGATCGGTTCGCGGATCTTCGAAATGCGAAGCCCGGGGATCCCTCCCCTCGCGGCTCCGGCTCGTTGACGCTGGCCAAAGGCATCGAAGTAGGACAGGTGTTTTTGCTGGGTACGAAGTACAGCAAAAGCATGCAGGCGACCATCCTCGACGACCAGGGTAAAGAGCGCCTGGCCATCATGGGCTGCTACGGCATCGGCGTCGGCCGGACCGCAGCGGCGGCGATCGAACAGAACCATGACGACAAAGGCATTATCTGGCCCCTCCCGATCGCGCCCTTCCAGGTCCATCTGCTGACCGTGAGCCGGTCGGAAACGTCCGCCCGTGCCGCGGCACATCTGTATGACGATCTTCTGGCGTCTGACATTGAGGTGCTGTGGGACGACCGGGAAGAGCGTGCCGGCGTTAAATTCAACGACGCGGATCTGATCGGCGCACCCTTTCAAATCGTCGTGGGCGACAAAGGGCTTGCCGCCGGCGTCGTGGAAATCAAAATGCGGCGGACCGGTATCAAGACTCGCGTTCCCCTCGCGAATATCATTTCCCATCTTCACAGCCTGTCTGTCGATGTTGATCCGACGGCTGCGGCGAGGATCCCTTCCGGCCGCTAGCGCTCGCGCAGGGCGCTGATCCCAGAAAGCTCCTTTTCCTTGCCTTCTCCCGCCTTTTGGCTAGACTGAAACTCAGCTCTGGAAGGTGGGGCCCCTTGAAAGCGCGGCGATCGCTGAACCCAAGGACGACCCGATCGATACATCAATGTAACCCCAAGGGAGCGCCGCCGGAATGCAAGCCAAATCCATGCCTCAGAATCTCCAGGAGTTGCAGCAAAAGGTCGAATACGCCGAACACGTCAAGCGAATTACCACTCAAATCCATGCCGCCAGTGACTTCGACCAGATTCTCCTGGACCTCCACAAAGACATTCTCGGCCTCTTTGACGCGGAAGACCTGACACTCTTCGCCTTCGATTCTGAGAAGAAGGAAATCTTTTCAAAAGTCCCCCACGTCGATAGCGTGGAGGAAGTCCGAATTCCCATATCCGAGCAGAGCCTGGCAGGCTTCTGCGCCAAATACCTGCGCCCCGTCAACATCGCCGACGCCTACAACATCGCGGAGCTCCAAAGCGTCCACCCGTCGCTGCTACACGACACATCCTACGACAAACGCACGGGATTCAAGACGAAACAGGTCCTGACCTACCCGATCGTCGCCGATAACAAGTATCTGATGGGTGTGCTCCAGCTCCTGAACAAGAAGAGCGGCAGCCGCTTCACGAGAAAAGACGAAGAATCCGTCGCCGAGATCGCCAAGGCTCTCGGTATCGCCTTCTTCAATCTTCGCAAGCTCTCGAGGAAGAATCCGACCAAGTTTGATCTGCTGGTGAGCAACAGCCGCATCACCCAAAATGAGCTCGACAATGCCATCGCCGAGTCGCGGAAGGGCACCAGTGATCTCGAAAGCATCCTGATCGAGAAGTATAAGGTCCCGAAACTCGACATCGGCAAATCCCTGGCGCAGTTCTACAAGTGCCCGTACATCGAGTACAGCGAACGCACCCTCGTGGATATCGAGCTGCTGACCTGCCCCCGGTTGTTGTACCACCTGCAAAGTTAGTCAGGCACACCTCGACTGCGGTTCGAGGGTCTCCGGTGCCGGGGGCCGGTAGCCCAAGGCACTATGTGGTC
>Ga0233425_10002209_pt1 | contig 39398 bp, 32 predicted proteins | sample Watercolumn_Towu_2_FD_181712 | JGI IMG/M metagenome (GOLD analysis project Ga0233425, IMG submission 181712) | Freshwater microbial communities from Lake Towuti, South Sulawesi, Indonesia - Watercolumn_Towuti2014_140_MG | ecosystem: Environmental > Aquatic > Freshwater > Lake | place... | reverse complement strand
GGGAAAAACTGGAAGAAATAAAGAAAGAAGAGGAGGAGGAAAAAAAAGAAGAAGAAATAAAAAATAAAGAAAAAAACGAAATTATAAAAATTATTGGGGAAGCTGGGGAGAAATGGCTGGAAGAAATAAATAAAGAAGGCGCTAATATTAAAAATCTTGCGGCGCGGGAAATCAAGATTGGAGAATTTGCAAAAGAAAAATATGAATGGCTCAAAAACAATAAAGAAATAATTGAATTAATTAATAAAATAAATTCAGAAATAAAAAATAAAATTAAAGAAAAAAAGGAGGAATTAGAAGAAAAAGAAAAAACCAATCTTAAAGAAGAAGCGGCAGAAATACTGGCAGAAATTAAAGAAAAAAAAGAATCACTAAAAGATAAGAATAGGTATAAAGATATTCTCATCTCTGGCCTAAAAGAATTATTAGAAAAATTTCAAAAAGGAGAAGAAGTGTCGGCGGAAAAAGAATGGCAAGAAAAAATAAGAAACTTAAATAAAAAATTAAATGAATATCAAGAATTAAGCGAATTAGCTATTAAAATTGAAAAGGATGTTTCAGATTATAAAAATTTAAAAATTGAGAGACTTGAATGTGAAATTGAGAAAAAAACAGAAGAAGAAGAAAAGAAAAAACAAAAAAATGAATTAATTTCTGAACTAGAAAAAGAAAAGGAGAAAAAAATTAAAGAAATAAATAAAAAAGGCGCTAATATTAAAAATCTTGCGGCGCAGGAAATCAAGATTGAAAAATTTGCAAAAGAAAAATATGAATGGCTCAAAGACGATAAAGAAATAATTGAATTAATTAATACAATAAATTCAGAAATAAAAAATAGGGAAAATTTAAAGAATTATATTAAAAAACTCAAAAAAGACAAGTTGGATGAAATAGAAAAAGTAACAGATATGCAAGACCCGAATTTAAATTATGAAAATTCTGAAATCAGTATTGATAAAATTAAGGAGGGAGGAAGCTTTTCGTGGCTTACAGGGGAAAATCCGTCTGGCCAATTTTACTATCAAATTATTGAGCTAATAGAAAAAGAAAATGAAGAAATAAAGGAAAAAATTGAAAAAAAAGTTCGGGAAATCCAACGAAAAGAAAAAAAATCTTTAATAGCTTTGATTGAGGAAAAAATGGAAAAAGGGGAAAAAATAAATCTTAAAGCAATCATTAAAGAAGAACATAGATGGTGGCTAGAGAACGAACCTGATATATTGAACTTAGTTAATGTTTTTAATAAGAAATTAGGAGAAAAAGAGAAACTGGCGGCAAAGGCAGAGGAAGAGGCAAAGACAAAGGAAACAGCAGGAGCAGTGGCAGCGACTGATATAGGTCAGCCGGAAACACAAGTAATAAATAAGGGAGAAGATTATGAAGATTACAGAGATAGTAATTACGACGTTCAAGAGCCGACTATGGATCCGCAAGAAACGGAAGAAGTAATAAATACCGATCAGCAAATTAAAGCGGAAGGGGATCCGGAAGAGACGGAAAGAACAATGGATAAAGAAATTGCAATAAGAATGGAAAAGGCGGAAAAATCAAAAAACTGGCGAAAAAAAATAATAATAGGCAAACAAGTTATTAAAACATTAGGAAGAACAGTAGCTTCAATAGCTGGCATACAGTCTATCGTTGATGTGCCGGCGTGGCTTTATGAAAGAACAAAAGTCAGAGGTAAATTTTTAGGAATAAAAGTTAATAAGGGGCTTGCCGGCTCAGTCGATGATCTGCTAATTAAGTCGTTTAAGATGAAAAAAGAACGGTCGCCGAACCAAAACCCAGGAAAAAAATATGAGGGAGAGGGAGAAAAGGAGGAAGTGATGAAAGCTATTGAAGATTTAAATAAAAGATTAAAACTTACGCGCGAAGGAAGTCAAAAAGGATCAAAAGAAAGAAAAATGATGGCTGATTTATTATTAAAACACAGAAAAGAATACAAAGAAAAACAACAATTTAACAAGGAAGAAACAAAAAAAGAAATGAGTAGAATTATTGATAATTATATAACAACAAAAACAACAGGGATGCAAGCGGCCAGAGAAACACTTAATTCTTTCTTTACCGCCTCCGGATCTTATGCTCTGCGCGGAGCTTCTTATGGAATTATGGATGCTCTGGAAAGAAATTTAAAATTAAGGAAGGAATTAAAGCAAGAGGAAACTACCGAAAATAATAATCCTGAAAATAAAGGATTAAAAGAAAAAATAAAAAAAGAATGGAAATTGATAAAAAATACTTTTTGGGGCGAAGTAAAAGAAACCTACAAAGAAGCAACTTTTCAGGATCTTAATGATAAAAAAAGAAGCAAGCTTAGCAAGTCATTGAATACGATAAGGGCTTGGGGGAAAATAACTAGATATTTAGGCATTGGCATAATGGCTGGATATCATCCGGAAACAGCCGGCGACGCTATTGACAAAGTTATAGATGCCTTAGAGGGTAAAGTTAAATTAAGCGACGTAGAAAATAATTTTATCGGCAATATTGAAAAGTTAGGTAAATTTTATTCTCGGCCAATTAAATGGGCCGAAAATAAATTTTTAGGAGAAGATTCGCCCCCTCCTTCTTCCGAGCCAAAACTACAACAGGAAACATCAGCGCCGAGCATAGAACAAAAAAATAATATTCCTCTGTCAGAAGAAAAAAGAGCTGTTTCCGACGCTACAACTAAATTGTCAGGAGGCGCCGAAAATCAACTTAACAACCCAGAAACTCCTAAAACTATTAATCAAAATATTATTGAACTAGGTATTGTGCATAAAAACAAAGGCATTGAACATGCTCTAATAAAGCAATTAGAAGCTGATCCGGAAAAATTCGGCTTTGATCCTAAAGGCAAAATTACAAAAACAGATTGGATAAATGGCGAAGCGCATCGGCTAGCTATTAAAAGCGGCTATATAAAATTTGAAACTGGCGGAAAACAGCCGACTATTCCCGAGCAAATAAGAATAGGAAGAGCTGATTCAGTATCTTATATTTTAGGAAAAAATGAAGAAGGAAAAACGGTAATTACTGAATATTTTAAAGACGACCAGGGCGGCTGGCAAAAAGGCGAAGATCATATTGCGGCTGACGATTTTAAAAGCGCAAAATTTGAAGGAAAGGATAAAGAAGCATATGAGTATATAGAAAATAGAGCTGAAGAAAAGCCAAAATCTCCAGAAATTCCCCCCGAAGAAAAAACTGAAATTTCTTCAGCTAAAAATTATGACCCATTTACAACTAATAAAGAAGAAGATATATATGAAAGCGCGGAAGGCGGCAAATGGACAAAAATAAACTTTGAAAATAAATACGCTTTAAGGATGGTAGCTATTGATAAAGATGGAAACAATACAACTGATATAATTAGAATTTTAAACGAAGATAACGAAATTATAAGAGATTATGAAATAAATTCAGAAAATGGAGAAAAAACTGATAATTTTATCAACCGAGCTGACGAAATAGGTAAAGATTTAATTAAACAAACGGAAAAAAATTACGCTAAAATAGAAAATAATTCTATTGAAATAGAAATGGCGCAAAAGAGTGAAATAAAAATATTCGACAAAGAGGGAATAAGCGAAGATGACGCTAAAAAACTACAATTCTGGTCCAAGCATGATGATATTCTTCCGCCCAACGATCCTAAAATAGCAAAAAATTTCTTTCAATTAAGCAGGGAGGCTGGAATAAAATATGATAACCAGAAATTCATAGAAACTTTCCGTAATATGCCGCCTAACTTGAAAAATCAACAACAGATTGGCTATACAAAAATTTTTGCCCAGCCGTTTAACGCGGCTTCTTTGCGCGAACCGCTTAAAGAATTGCTGGGCGAGGACGTAATAGATACTACTAATTTAATAACAAAAAAGGGAGATAATCTAGTTATTCATGACGCTTACGGCCATAAAGGATTTGATATAATTATAAATAAAAATAAAACTGGCATTGACGGGCCTTTATTTTATAATAAATGGCTTCAATCAGGAAAACCAACGAAAAACTTATCTTTTGAATCAATTAAGACGCTTAAAGAATTAATTAAGGATTTAAAAGGAAAAGCGGAAGAAGCGTTGGAAAATTCCGAAAAACCGAATTACTAAAAATACAAAAAACCCTTCGATAATATCTATCAAAGGGTCTCTCGTTTCGATATGCGGAGCGGACGGGACTCGAACCCGCGACCTCTGCCGTGACAGGGCAGCGTTCTAACCAGCTGAACTACCGCTCCAAAAAAATTAACTTTTAATAAATTATTCGCAAACTAACTAAAAAATAAAATAGTCGCCTGACTATTGATTTTATTATAACAAATTTTTAATTTTAGTCAACTTAAGCCTTAAAAAATAAAGAAAATAAAAGCATAATAAATAAAATCGCGGCTATTTTTATCGGCTGTCAACCATTTTTACTAAGGGATAAAGGCCGGAAATTATAAGCAGAGAAAGAAAAATAAAAATATACTTTAGAGGAAAAAATGCTAAAAATATTAAAGAAAAAACCATCGTCGCGATATAGCCGGCCGGAACGGCTGTACGGAAAAAATCAATTAAATCAATATCAGCCCGATCAATTCTTTTATAAAAATAAGAGTCGCGGAGAATCTGAATTGAAGCACTTCCTATTCTAGTTAAAAGCATAACCAGAGCCCAGATAAATATACTGGTTGTATTTATAAAATAAATTGATAAAGTCGAGGAGCTTAAAATAATAATCGCGAAAAATAACAGTTCTTTTTCTCCGAGTTTAGTATCGGCCAACCAACCCAAGGGATAAGGCAGAATAACGAAAGGAACAAGCATAATCGTAAAAATAAATCCAATCTGAGGCCAGGAAAAACCCAAATCTTTTAGATAAATAGGGCTGTAGATAACCATCACAGCGAAAAAAACTTCTAAAATAAAATTTATATAATATACTCTCATAATGTTCTTTCTTTGCCAGATCTTTCCGATAATTTCAGCTATTCCGGTTCTGCCCGCGAATTTATAATTTAAGCCTCTAAATTTAATTAAAGCAAAAAGAAAAACAAAAGCATTAATTAAAAAAGCGGCTAAAAATATGCTATTAAATCCGTATTTATCCAACAGATTAGTAGAAATTAAGGGACCAAAAATAAATCCGGCGTTCGACAAAGAGAGATAAGCTCCTCTTACTCTTCCGGACATTTTATCAATAGAACAAGATTCTAAAATAATATCCAGCCCCACTATGCTTAAATTAGAGAAAATCATATAAATTATTATAAAAACAATGCCGATAATTTGATTCGCCGCGAATTTTAAAACTAAAAGCGAACTGGTTAAAATAAAAAAAGAAATAAAAAAAGTATTAGCTTCTCCTATTTTTCTAATTATCTTATGAAAATTAAGCAGAGCTAAAAGAAAAACTAAGTAAGCGAAAAAATAAAAAAAGCCGATGCTTTCAGTGCTGAAAAACTTTTTAAAATAAGAGGAGATAACATAAATTAAAAGCGCCTGCGAAAAACCGAACATCAAAGAAATAAAATTAACGGCTTTAATTTTTTTATTATCCAATTTTTCCTTGTGATTAATAATTTCATTAGTATTCATAATAGAATATAATTTAATAATTTTATTTATTATATCATAATTGCTTTTTTTAGCCAATTTGTTAAGATAAAAATGTTTTCCAATTAATAAATCTTTATTTATGCCTTTATCAATCGGCATTGTCGGCTTGCCGAACGTCGGCAAATCAACCTTATTCAATGCCATAACAAAAAAACAGGTTGAAGCGTCTAATTATCCTTTCTGCACGATTGATCCGAACGTGGGCGTCGTCAAAGTTCCAGATGAACGGCTTTTAAAACTGGCTGAAATTTCTAGGCCCAAAAAAATTATCAACACTACTATTGAATTCGTTGATATCGCCGGCTTGGTCAAGGGCGCTTCCGAGGGCGATGGACTGGGTAATAAATTTTTATCCCATATTCGCGAATGCGATGCTATTTGCGAAGTTGTCCGCGGCTTTCAAGATAAAAATGTAATTCATGTAAGCGGAAAAATTGATCCGGAAAGCGACCGCGAAACGATAAATGTGGAATTAATCTTGGCTGATCTGGCAATAGTTGAAAAAGCTCTAAGTAAAACCGGAAAGGAAATAAAAAGCGGCGATAAAGAAATCCAAAAGCTGAACGCGCTTTTGGAAAAAATAAAAAACGTCTTAGCCGCTGGGCAGCCGGCTAGAACTATTGAATTAGACGAAGATGAAAAAAAATTAATAAAAAATTTCGGGCTCATAACCTTAAAACCGATAATTTATGTTTTAAATTGCGACGAAGAAACTACCCTCGCCTCCCTTATGCAAGGGGGGCAGTCCAATGAGTCCCCTTTGTTAAAGGGGGAAAGGGGAATTTTTAAATTTTGGGACGGTAAAGTAATTAGCATAAACGCTAAAATTGAAGCGGAAATTGCCGGCTTGGCGGAAGAAGAGCAAGCTGAATATTTAAAAGAATTAGGCATAGAAGAAAGCGGGCTTGATAAGCTTATTAAGGCTTCCTATTCTCTTTTGGGACTTATTACATTCTTAACAACCGGCGCCGATGAAACGCGCGCCTGGACGGTTAAGGCCGGCAGTAAAGCGCCGGAGGCAGCTGGCGTTATTCACACTGATTTTCAAAAAGGTTTTATCCGGGCTGAAGTTATAAACTGGCAGAAATTTATTGCGGCCGGTAGCGAGCAGGCCGCGCGCGAAAAAGGATTAATCCGAACCGAAGGCAAGGATTATATAATCCAAGACGGCGATGTCTGTAATTTTTTAATAAACAAGTAGTTTAGTTTTGTCATCCTGAACTTGATTCAGGATCTAAATAATAGAACGGGAACGCAAAACTTAATTAATAATTTAACCTATTAGAGATACTTAATTTTTTTCTTATTCCGAAATCCATGCAGTTTATTTCTGGATCCCGACTCCACAGCCAAGATGACTAATTAATAATATGGATTTTATTTTTCTAAAATAATAATCTCCCGCCAGACTCTCTGTCCTTCGCGGCCGTAAATAATTGTTTCTCTGTCAGTTAATTTAATATTTTTACCAGCGTGCAATTTTTCTGGAATTGGATTAATTATTTTAAACCTATTTAAATTAGGTCTAATAAATTCTTGCGTTAAGTTAAAAACCGGAAAAATCATAACTACCCTTCCGGCCGGACTTAATATTTTATAAAATTCGGCTAAACTGGCCGAATATAATTTTTCCAGTTCGCTTTTAATTTTTTTAATTTCAATCCTGCCTCTTTGCGGCCCAAGATAGGGTTCGGTAACTATCGCGTCAAAAAAATTAGGATTATAATGCCTTGATAATTCTTTTGAATCTAATACATTAATTTTGAGTTTTGCCAGCCCCGCTTCGTTCGGCAAGGCCGAAAAATTTTTAATTTTGAACTTTTCTATCGTCCATTCTAAATTTTTCTTCGTATCACTAACTGCTTTTTCAGAAATATCAGAGCCATACAAATCTTTATGTCCCATTAGCGCCGCTTCGGTTAAAATCGTTCCCGAGCCGCAAAACGGATCTAAAATTTTATAAAAACCCTTCTCCCTTTTTATTAAAGGCACGGCAAGGTTAATCATAATCTGGGCCAGCTTAGGCGGCAACATGCCCGAATAATCGTCGCGCGCCGGCCGACCATAGTCGCGAAAAGATAATTCTTTAAACGGCTGAACCGCTAAAGTTTTACCAATTAAAATATTAGTCCCATTTTTAAATAACACTATTTCCATTCCGTCCACCACTAATTTATTCTGCTCTACAACTACGCTTGATAAAATCGGCTCCCGGCTTATAACCCAGCGGCAGGAAATATTATGCTCGCGCAGATATTTTTTTGTTTCCATGCCGATAACCTTAGTATTTATTTTTTTAACTCCGTAATTCGATATTCCAAAATTAAATTTATTGCTGATATTTTCCGGTTTAACCATTCTTTTTAGGCTCTCAATAATTTTTTTATTAGCCGCCAGAGCTTCGCTTTCAATTATTCCTATTTTTATCGTTCCGCCTATTTTTTTTATTATTTCTTTTGCGTCAATTTCTTTTCGACTTTCAAAAATAAAAACATTCCCGGCCTGAAAACGGCCGATCCTGGCTTCTTCAAATACCGATAAAACTTCGGCTAAAGACAGAGTCGGGTTGGAACCGAAAATAAAAAAGTATTTTTTACTCCGGACAGATATATTGTTTTCCATATTATTTGACTATAATCTAACATAAAAATAATTATTGGGCAATTAAAAAATTACAGTATAAGACGGCCTCTTGCAATTTTTTTAGCCCTGTGTTAAAGTGCTTATACAACTTAATAAATCCGCTTAAGCGGATCGCCTTTCCAATATATCCTCCGGCAAAGGATAAATCCTGAATAGCCATATTTCAGGAAAGGTATTCTCAAAAAAATTACTTTTTTAATCTCGGAGAATGCCCGGGATTTTTTAAATTCTTAATTCTAAAATTTTAAAAATTAAATTATGTCTAAAACTAAATCATCAGAAATCCCCCATTATGAACTGCTCTATATAATATCAAATAAATTCAGCGAGGATGAGTTGGCTCCTCTTATTCAAAAGGTGAATAAAATAATTGCCGACTATAGCGGCATTATAACTCATACCGAAGAATGGGGCAAAAAACGGCTAGCCTATCCGATTAAAAGCTTTGGTTACGGCTATTACATTTTAGTTGAATTTAATTTGATCGGTGAAAAATTAAAAGAAATTGACCGATTATTGCGTATGACAAGCGAAATTTTAAGGCACCAAATCGTTAAAAAGAAAATAAAAAGCGTTGAGGAAATTGAAAAAGAGAAAAAAATATCCGAAAAAATAGCGGCTAAAGCGGAAAAGGAGAAAAAAATAACTAAAGAAAAAGAAAAATTAGTTGATAAAGAAAAAATTAATTTAAAAGAATTGGATGAAAAACTGGATAAAATTTTAGAGACAGACGATTTATTATAAAAAAAGCAAAGCTTAATTTTAATTAATCTTTGCTTATAAAATTTATGAATTTAAACAAAGTAATGATCATCGGCAATTTAACCCGCGATCCGGAGGTAAAAACTACGCCTAGCGGAATTACGGTCGCCTCTTTCGGCGTTGCCACAAATCTTATCTGGACTGATTCGTCCGGCCAAAGGCAAGAAAAGGTTGAATTTCATAATATAGTGGCATGGAGAAGATTGGCGGAAATCTGCGGGCAATATTTGCGCAAAGGATCTAAAATTTATCTTGAAGGGCGCCTGCAAACAAGAGATTGGACCGGGCAAGATGGAATTAAAAGATACAGGACTGAAATTATTATGGAAAATATGATTATGCTTGATAGGGCAGGCGGAGCGGCCGCGCAAAACTCTTCTCGAGCCGGCTCTTACCCCGCTTCTGCTCCCAGCGAACCGATTATTGACTTAAATGAAGAGTCAATGCCGGGATCGGCAATAAACGAACCGGGGGTAAGCGAAGAAGAAATTAAAATTGAGAATATACCTTTTTAAAAAATCTTATGAATAATACAATTAAGAAAGAAAAGTCGTGCGATTTTTGCGTAAACAATATTAATGATATTGATTACAAGGACGCGCAAGTCTTAAGGCGCTTTATCGGCTCTTATATGAAAATTCTGCCGAAAAAAAAGACCGGCGTTTGTTCTTGGCATCAGCGCAAATTAGCTACAGCCGTTAAACGCGCTCGCACAATGGCACTCTTGCCGTTTAAAAGATAAATCGGCATTATCCATATTATATATTTATGCTTACTATTAGCGAAATAAAATTAGGTAAAATTATTCGCATCGAAAAACAGCCTTATGTTGTTATTAAAGCCGAGCACCATAAAATGGGCCGGGGCGGAGCTGTGCTTAAAGTAAAGCTGAAAAATTTAATAAACGGAAATATACTAGATAAAACTTTTCAAGGAAATGAAAAAGCGGAAGAAGCGGAAACTGATACTAAAAAAGCCAATTATCTGTATAAAAATGAAAATGAAGCTTATTTTATGGACAATGAAACTTTTGAGCAATTCAGCTTGCTATTGGCAGAAATCGGGGAAAAAATAAAATTTATGAAAGAAGGAGTTGATGTTAATGTTTTATATTTTGAAAATAGGCCGGTAGTCGTGGATCTCCCTATCAAAATCGAATTAAAAGTCGTGAACGCGCCTCCGGGCGTAAAAGGCAATTCAGCCGGCAATGTGACTAAAACGGTAGAACTGGAAACCGGGGCTGAAATAAATGTTCCTATGTTCATAAAAGAAGGCGATATCGTAAAAATAAATACTGAAACCGGAGAATATGTGGAACGAGCGTAAAAAATTAACAATAAACCTAAAAACGGCTAAAATTATTTAGCCGTTTTTAGATAAAAATAAATTTTAATTAATTAATTTTAAAATTACTCATCTACTTCTCTCGCCTTAATTTCGCTTAATACTTTTTTTCTTATTTCCGCCATTAATTTTTTATTGGCTTGTAAAAATTTTTTAGCGTTCTCTCTGCCAACGCCTAATTTAATATCGCCAAAATTATAAGAATTGCCTGATTTATTGACTAAATTATAGCTTACAGCCGTATCCAAAACATCGCCGGCTATCGAAATTCCTTCATTATACATTATATCAAATTCGCAGGCTTTAAAAGGAGCGGCTACTTTATTTTTTACTATTTTTATTTTTACTCTGTTGCCGATAATCTTATCCCCCTGTTTAATCTGCGCCGATCTTCTTATCTCTATTCTTAAAGATGAATAAAATTTTAACGCTGTCCCGCCGGTAGTTGTTTCCGGATTGCCGAAAAATACTCCTATTTTTAATCTGGTTTGATTAATAAAAACAACGATAGTCTTTGATTTAGCAACAATGCCGGTTAGCTTGCGCAAGGCCTGGCTCATTAAGCGGGCTTGAAGCCCCATATGCTGATCCCCCATTTCTCCTTCAATTTCCTTTTGCGGCACTAAGGCGGCCACGCTGTCGATTACAACGACATCAACGGCGTTTGAACGGACTAAGGTCTCAACAATCTCTAAAGCCTGCTCGCCCGTGTCTGGCTGGGAAATAAGCATTTCCTTAACATTAACTCCTATTCTGGCCGCGTATTCAGGATCTAAGGCATGTTCAGCATCGATAAATGCGGCAATCCCGCCTTTTTTTTGCACTTCAGCTACAATATGCTGGGCCAAAGTAGTTTTTCCCGATGATTCAGGGCCGAAGATCTCAATAATCCTTCCGCGCGGCACTCCGCCTATTCCTAAAGCAATATCAAGCGATAAGCATCCTGTCGATATGGCGTCAACATCCACCTTTCTCGCTTCTCCAAATTTCATTATTGAACCCTCGCCGAACCTGTCTTTAATCTGCTCTACCGCAGTCTGGGCCGCTTTTATTTTTTCATTTTTTTCTTCGCTTATATTTGCCATAAAATTAATTGCCCGGAAGGGCGAAAAAGAATAAAATTAATAAAGGGGACTCCCCCTTTTATTTTATTATATCATAGCTTTCCGCAAAAACAAGGTCTGTTTATTTAACTAAAATCTGCCTTTCTATCGTATGTTCTTTGCTAAATTTTTTTTTAGCCGTAACTGTAATCGTGTTTATTCCTTCTTTTAAATTTATTTTTTTGCTAAAATTGCCCTGCTTATCACTTAAGGCCGATTCACCATTAATTACTATTTCCGATTCGGATTCAGTTATTCCTACTACAGCTATCTCGTTGCCGTTGGTTATAAAATTTTCTCCCGGAAAAATAAGCTTTAGCTCCGGCCCTGATACTATTTTGCCGACGCTATAACCCAGATAAGCCAAGCAAATTAAAGTTATGCCGGTTATTAAAATATTTTTTATTATTTTAGGGGCGGCGATAAATTGCCAGTTTCTAACGACTTTTTTTGAAAAAAGATCTTCTTTTTTCTCTCGTTTATCCGGCCTGATTATTTTTTCGTAAACCTCATTTGTAATTTCAGGATCTAATTTTAAAAAAATCGCATATTCGCCTAAAAATTTTTTTCCGTAAATCCCTTCCGGCAAATCCTTAAAATTGCCGCCTTCTATTGCCTCTAAATATTTTTTATTTATATTTAACTGCTTAGCCGCTTTAACTAAGCTTATTTTTTTTTCTTCCCTCGCCTTTTTAAACTCCTCGGCAAAAGTAATTCTGGCAAGCGCTATTTTATTGGTTGTAAACATAAAAATTGTAAATAGCTATTTTTCAATCAAAAAACCAACCAGATTGATTCCAATTATTAGCTTTAATCCCCATGGCTTGAAAAATAAAATTAATTATCATATAGCTCGCAAATACTATAATTAAGCCGATCACGGCGCCAATTAAAATTTGCTTTGCCTTAGTAACTTTTTCACTCGAGCCGCCGGAAATCATAAACATAATTCCGCCATAAATAAAAAATGCAAGCGCCAAAGAGCCAATTATGCCTAAAATCCATTTTGAAATAGCTATTGCTATCATAATAAAACCGTCTAAAGAATCAGTGTCAACGGCGTTTCCAAAAAATATTATTGTACTATCTTTTAAAGGCTTACAGCATTCCTGATAATTTGGGTCACCTATTTTTTTTCCGGGGCAAACTCCTTTAGATTCACAATCTAACAAAACTGACCTATAAGCGCAAGAACGACCTTCTTCACATTTTTCTTTTGCTATTACATTACTCGCGCCAATAACCAACGCCAAAGCTACCGCTAATATAACAATATGCCAATTTATAAATTTTTTTATTTTAATTTCTTTTTTCATAATTTATTATTCATTATTCAAATTTGGAGCCCTCATAGTCTGCTGAGCTTTTTGAACTCCTAAATTTATGGCTCCGTCAACTGCCATCTGGCCGCTTGCGACATTATCTATTATCTCTTCCATTATTTTTTCCATAGCGGCTGAATCGTAGCCCTTATACCAGCTCTTGGCTGTTAAAACTTGGCTGGCAAAAACGCCAACCTCTAAATCGTCCAGCTGGCCCGCAATCAAAGAGCGCAGAGCAGTCGGCTTTTTAGTCTTAGCTAAATAGCTTTTTGCCTGTTCCGCCTTAGTCGCGAATTGGATAAAATCCCAGGCTTCGCTTTTATGCTTGCTTTTATCAGAAACCGTTTCAACCCAGTAATTAGCAAAATTCACTGACGAATTGCCTTCAATTTGAGGCAATTTAGCAATGCCAAAATTTAATTTCGGCGCCTGTGAAATAATAGTTGGCAGATGATAAGAATAACCGAACATAAGGGCTAATTTGCCTTCACTGAATAATTTTAAAGAATTATTCATATCTTTATTCCAGCAGTAAACTTCTTTCGCTGGATTGGCAAAATCTGCGTAAAAAAGAAGCGCTTCTAGGCCGGGATTATATTTTTGTTCAGCTAAAGCTGGCGGGATTCGATTAAATAAAATACTGCCTCCCTTATCCGCCATTTCCGCCCCGTTCTGCATCATTAAAATAGATAAAATATCGCTTGCCCGCTCTATATTAGCGCTGCCGCCCAAAGCTGCGCCGGCCTGGATAATCTGGCCTTGCACATTCTGCTTGGTTAATTTTTTCACATTCTGCTGAAAGTCTTTATTCCAAAAAGAGGGCGGTTCAGGCAAGCCGGCATTATTTAATAAATCCTTATTATAAAACATGGCTAGCGTATCAAGAGCCAAGGGCAGGGCAAAAACCCGCTCCTCAAAAGAGCCGGACTTTTCATTTTTTACTTTTATAACAACATCATCGTAAACTGCTTCTACGAAATTATTTTTAATCTCTTTTAAAGTAGTGCTTTTAGTTGTTCTAAGCTCGGGTATGGTTTCTTTTTTAAGCGTGCCTTTAACTACCGGATAGGCCATAGTGATAGAATCCGGCATCGGCTCTATTTTAGTCTGATATTTTCTCACCCAAGTATTATGAATAGAAAAAATATCAGGCCCTTTGTCCTCGGCTAAGGCGTTAATTATCTCTTTTTCATAATCGCTGTATCTAAATTTACGGTAATTAATATTAACGAAAGGATGGAGCTGCTTATAATTAGCTATAATTTCATCAAAAGCATCCGGCCCGTCCCAAACCCGCCAATAATTTATAGTTATCGGCTCCATTGCTTTTTTTACTTCTTTGTCAACTAATTTACAGCCAAAACCGGAAGTTAAAAAAAGAGAAAAAAGGATAATTATAATAAAAAATTTCTTTTTCATAAAAAAATTGCCTTATTTTTATATCTTTTTTTAATAATACCATATTTTTTTTTGTTTAGCTACGCCTCGATTCGCATAATGCCTTAGAAAAAAAATACGGTTTTAAAAATAAAAAGTGTTATTAAATTAAAAAAAATTAATAAAAACTAAAACTTTACTCTACTTTCGGCCGATATTGCAAGGCTTCGGCAATATGAGGAGTTAAAATATTATCATCATCTGCTAAATCGGCGATAGTGCGGGCTAATTTTAAAATTCTAAAATAAATCCGGGCAGAAAGATGCATCTGTTCGACTGCTTGTCTTAAAATATCCTTAGAGCTTTCTTCTAGCGCACAAAATTCTTTTGTCGCCTCGGAAGACATTTCTGAATTTGTGATAAAAGAAGTATTTTTAAATCTTTTTTCCTGTTTTTTTCTGGCCGCCTCTACTCGCTCTTTAATTTTCTTGGAGCTTTCCCCCAATCTTTCATCTGTTAATTTTTCGAATTTGACTCGCGGCACATCTACATGAAGATCAATTCTGTCTAAAATCGGACCTGATATTTTCTTTTTATAACTAGCTACCTGCGAAGAAGAGCAAAGACAATTTTTTTCTAAATCGCCGCTAAAACCGCAAGGACAAGGATTCATAGCCGCCACTAGGACAAATTTAGCCGGAAAGCATAAATTTCCCGCCGCTCGGCTAACATTTATTATGCCATCCTCTAATGGCTGGCGCAAATTTTCTAAAACCTGCCTTGGAAATTCGGCAAATTCATCTAAAAATAAAATTCCCCTATGAGCTAAAGATATTTCTCCGGGCCTTGGCCAAGCGCCGCCGCCGACTAATGCCGCTCCTGAAGCCGTATGATGAGGAGAGCGGAACGGCCGGCTAGTCATTAAAGCTATGTCTGGCGGCAAAACTCCAGCCACGCTATAAATTTTTGTTATTTCCAAAGCTTCCGCCAATGTTAAATCAGGAAGAATAGAAGGCATAGTTCGAGCAATTAAAGTTTTTCCCGAGCCGGGCGATCCGCTCATAAGCATATTATGCCCGCCAGCCGCGGCAATCTCTAAGGCCCGTTTTACCTGCTCCTGGCCCCTAATATGGGCCATATCAAAAATAATGCTTTCATTGCTAAAATTAAAATTCCGCTCTTCGGCTGATTTAATTATTTTCTTTCCTTCCAAGTGCTCGGCTAATTCTAATAAACTGCCTACCGGAATAACTTCTATATCTTTAACAAGCTTTGCTTCGGCGGCGTTTAAGGAAGGAACGAATATAGTCTTTATTCTTTTTTTCTGCGCTTGAATAGCTATTGATAAAATGCCGTTAATCGGCCTGACTTGGCCATTTAAGGCCAGCTCGCCGACAAAAATAATTTCTTTTATATCAGTTTTTATATTAATCCTGCCGGTTGTCTGCAATATGCTGACGGCAATAGGCAAATCATAGCTCGGCCCTTGTTTTTTTAAATCAGCCGGAGCTAAATTAACGGTTACTTTTCTTTTAGGAAAAGGGAAGCCGGAATTTTTTATAGCGCTTCTAACCCTTTCCCTTGATTCGGATACAGCCGCATCCGGGAGGCCGACTATAGTAAATCTTCCCAAGGGGCCGCTTAAAGTATCAGCTTCCACTTCTACAAATTCGGCATTAAGCCCGATGACTGCGGCGGAAAGAATTTTTGAAGACATAAATTGAAAATTATTTCTTAACCGCCTCTTCCAGCTTCACTGACAACAACTTTGATATTCCATCTTCTTGCATAGTAACGCCATATAAAATATTAGCGCGATGCATTGAAGCGCGGTTATGAGTAATTACAATGAATTGAGTTTTATAAGAAAGATCGTCTAAAATTTTAGCTAAGCGCTCCGAGTTGGCTTCATCTAGGGCGGCGTCTACTTCGTCCAAGACCACAAAAGGAGATGGATTAGCGCTAATAATAGCGCAAATTAAGGCAATAGCTGTCATAGCCCGCTCTCCTCCTGAAAGCATAGTGATTGATTTAATCTTTTTCCCGGGAGGAGTGGCTTGAATTTCTACGCCAGCTAAGCCGGTAGCATTATATTTTTGCAAATATTTTATTCTTTTTATATTATCGGCCTGTCCTGTTTCTATTTTTTTATTTTCAGCGGCCATATCTTCCATTTTTTGCTCATTGCCTTGTCCGTTTTTATCTTTTTTTTCATCGTCTCTTTCCCCTTCTTCGTTAATTAGCACTTTCATTATTTTAGCTGAGCCGCCATTAAATAATATTTTAAAATATTCCTGAAATTTTTCCGAAATAAGTTTAAACTCCTTGTCAAATCTTTCCTTAATAATAATATCCAGTTCTTTTATAATTTTTTCTAAAGAATCAATCGCTTTTTTTAAATCAGAAAGCTGACCAGAAAGAAAATCAAATCTTTCTTTAGCTTCTTTAAATTCTTTCTCAATTTCCGGATCTATGCCTCCAATTAAATCCAATTGTTTTTTTAAATTAACAATTTTTTCCTTAACTTCCTCAATATTTATTTTAACTTCCGGCTTTTTTTCTCTTACTTCTTTAATGCCGCCCAAAAATTCTCTTATTTCCGCCTCTAAATCTTCTAATTTTGTCTCATGTCTTGCGGCGCCAACCTTTAATTCGCTCAGCTCATTATTTAAAGAATTAATTTCATTTTGCAAATCTTGGACATTTCTCTGCAGCTCAAAAAATAAAGTCCTTTTCTCTTCCATCTGCCGGGAAAAATTATCAATTTTTGCCCGCACTAATTTTATTTTATCTTCGATATTCCTTAAATCTTCCCTTAATTTTTCCTGCGCTCCGCCCGCGTTGCTTTTATTCGGGCCGTTTTCATATTTTTTAAATTTATATTCAATCTGAGTTAATTCGCTTGAAACGCTCTCTTTTTTCTCCTTTAAAAGCTTAAGTCGTTCATTTTGAGCCGCAATTTTTAAATTAGCCGCATTATTTTTTTTAGCTATCTCTTCTTTTTCTATTGTTAACTTTATAATCTCTTCCTGTATTTTGGCTGAACTATTTTTTTCATCTTCATTTTTAGCTAAGGCCATTATTTTTTTTAAATCCTCTCTAATTTCCTTTATTAAAGCTTTAATTTTTTCAATTCCATTCTCCTCTTCGCACTCGCCCAGCTTAGCCAGCAAACCGCTTAAATGCCAGCTTATCTTTTTCGCGCCTTCTAAAGCCGATCTTGAATTGACGAGCTTCTCGTTTAATTTTTTTATTTTATCAGCAAGCAATCGGATTTCATTTTCAAACTTCAGCATTTCACTTTTTTCCTTATCGGCATTCTTTTCTAATTCGCCTATCTCCTTTTCTATTTTTTCTTTTTCTCTTTTTAATTCTGCTCTTTTTTGATTAAGCCAAGAAAGGTCAAACTGGCCGCCTGCCTCTAATTTTACTTCCGCCTCAGCTTCCAATTTGGAAATTTCCTTGATAATCTTATTTTTTTCTTCCTGCCAGTCGGCTAATTCTTTCTGCTGTCCGTCAAATTCTCCGGTAATTTCATTTTCCCGCTCTAATTGTTTTAATTTTTTAATAAAATTTTCGAGCTTTCTGTCTTTTTCTAATTTAATTTTTTCTATTTCTAAATATTTATTATTAAATTCGCTGAACTTACTGTTAACCTCATGCCAAATCTGGCCGTAATAAACTAAATTAATTTCTTTTAATTCCTCTTCTATTTCGCTTCTTTTTTTAAGCCGATTTACCTGCCTGGTCAAACTGCGGAGCCGTGGCTCTATTTCAGTAAGTATCATTTCCGCTTGAGTTAAATTTTCATAACTGTTGATTAACTTATTTAAAGCATCGTCACGCTTAAGCTGAAACTGCTTTACGCCGGTTGCTTCATCAAAAAATTCTTTTCTTTCCGCTAAGCTTGTATTTAAGAAACTTTCAACCGTCCCTTGTCCAATAACGCTATAAGTTTTTTGGCCAAAACTTGATTTAGCCAAAAGCATCTCTATATCAGTAAGTCTAACGCGGCTATTATTAAGCAAATATTCGCTAGTAGAATCGCGATAAAGGCGCCTGGTTAATACTATTTGCGAATAATCAATCGGCGCCTTGCCAGCCTCATTGTTTAAAAAAAGCGAGACTTCGGCCATACCTAATTTAGACGCTTTTTCAGATCCGGAAAAAATCACATCTTCGCTTTTTTTTCCTCTAAGCATCTTCATGCTTTGTTCGCCCAAAACCCAGCGAATAGCATCGGCAATATTTGACTTGCCAGAACCATTGGGGCCGACGACGGCGGTAATACCTTTTTTTTCCTTGCTGACCATCCCGGGGAAAGTTAGGATATTTTTACTGGCAAAAGATTTAAATCCTTGTATTTCTAATTTTTCTAAAAACATAACTAATAAAACATAACTAAAACATGCAACATATAATGCCACATGCTTACTTATTAACAATTATACAATAAAAATAAATAGGAGGCAAAAATCTATTTTCTCAAAGCTAGTTTATATAGCTTTAAATATTCTGCGGCTGACTTGCCCCAGGAATAATCCCCTTTTATCCCGTTTATCATAAGTTGCCGCCATATTTTTGGCTCATAATAATAAACGGCCAGCGCTTGATCCAATATTTTATAAAAAGTTTTTTCTGAAAAATCTTTAAAAGTAAATCCATTCGCCTGTAGAGCATTTTTTAAACTTGAAATCTGCCCGTTCGATAGGCGAGAGGATTTAAAATTCTTTACCGTGTCCTTAAGGCCTCCTGTTTCTCTGGCTATCGGCACGGTTCCGTAGCGCATCGCGATCATCTGCCCCAGCCCGCAGGGCTCAAAAAGCGAAGGCATTAAAAAAATATCAGATCCGGCGTAAATTTGATGCGCTAAAATTTCGTCAAATTTTATCTGGGCGCTAAATTGGTTGGGGTATTTTTTTGCCAAGCCCTTTAAATAATCTTCATATTTTTTCTCGCCAGTTCCTAAAAATACGAATTGGCAGTTTAATTTTTTAAATTCTTCCGTAATTAATTCTATTCCTTTTTGCCAGACAAACCGCGAAACCAATCCGACAAGCGCTATTTTTTTATTAATCGGCAGGCCTAATTTTTTTTGCAGGTCCAGTTTATTAGCTGTTTTTTCGCCCAAATTTTTAATTGCATATTTTTGCTTAATAAATTTATCGGTTTCCGGATTATAAAAATCAATATCAATGCCGTTTAATATTCCGTAAATATCTTTTCTTTTTTTCTGGAGAATTTTATCCAGTCCGGCTCCTCTATAATGGGTTAATATTTCTTTGGCATAAGTCGGGCTGACGGTATTAACAATATCGGAGGAAAATATTCCCTGCACCATAAAATTTATGTCTCCGTTTTTAAGATCGGCTTTAATAATCGGCGAATTAGAATCAAGCTTTGAGTAGCCCACTATTTCAGGGCCGGCAATCCCCTGATTTGCCAAATTATGAATAGTAAAAACAGTTTTTGTGCTTTTAAAATAATCATTTTTTTTGTTTTCAATTTTTATAAAATCAGGCGCAAGCGCTGTGTGCCAGTCATGGCAATGGATAATATCAGGCTTAAATTTTAACCGCTTCGCCATCTCTATCGCCGCCCGCGTAAAAAAAGAAAAGCGCTTTATATCATCCACGCCCCTGGTATATTTATTATTCTTTAAAATTTTTGCTCCCTGATAAATTTTTTTGGAATTAAAAAAACGATGCTCAATTAAATAAACGGGCGTCTTTCTGCCAGGCAGACAAGAAAACCATAAATTTATTTTTTCATTCCTGCCGCCGGCCGAAACTAAAATTTTTTGGCTTATTTTTTTAATTTTATATTTTTTTCTATCAATAAAACCGTAGAGGGGGAGGCAGATTCTTATATCAATATTAAAATCAGCCAGAGCTTTAGGTAATGCCCCTGCCACATCGCCTAATCCGCCAACCTTGGCGAAAGGAGCCGCTTCAGCCGAAAGAAAAAAAATTTTAAGTTTTTGCTTCATATAATAAATTCTAACAGTAAATAATTTTATTAAGAATTTTAAATTATTTTTCTTTAATCCATTTTAATATTTTTCTTGCCAGTTTTTCATCTGGCAATTTTTTTGCTTCCACTATTAAATACGGCAGATTGATCTTTTTTATTTCTTTTAAATATTCTTGCTGCTGCCTTATATACTGTCTATAATCCTGCAGGATCCTGCCATAATGGGGGTATATTTTTAGGCGATCTTTAATCCTTTCTTTTATTATCCTTTCATTTTCGGGCATAGTAACTAAAACAATTTTAAAATTCAATTCTTTTAACTTTTTTTCAGCTTTTTTATAATCTGTTTCTTTTTTCTGATAAATCCTATTATAAATAATGTCGGAAATATAAAATTTTTCAACTAATAAATTCTTGTCTTTTAGCGCTTTAAAAATTTTCAAATAACCTTCTACAACCGGCCGGCCATATTTTGTGCCATAAATGCCGATATCGCAATTAAACCAGTGGCAGCCGTCTAAAATAAATCATTTTTATTGTCTTTACGCTCTAAATAATCATAAACGCGCGACATCAGCCAGCTCTTGCCTGCCAATTCCGCGCCTTCAAATATTAAATGCGTCATATTAGCCGATTATTTTTTTTACTCCTTCTAAGAATTTTGAATCAATCTTAAAATAATTCCAAGAATTCCGGATTAAAAAATTATTTTCCTCCGATCGGTGAAAATCCGATCCGCCGGTCATTAAAAATCCGAGTTCGCGCGCGATAAACTGCGCGTACATCAAAGCGCCAAGAGAGTGGTGGGGAGAAAAAACTTCTATCCCGTCAAATCCTAAATTCTTAAGCTTAATTAAAAAATCCTTTTTTAATTGATTGTATTTGCCCGGATGATTTAAAACTAGCTGGCCGCCGATTTTTTTTCTTAATTTTATTATGCGCTCAATATTGACATAACTTTCGTGAAGGCGTCCGATTTTCTTGTTATAAAAATATTCTCTGATTATTTCATCTTCCCGTGGCTTTTTAACGCCTAATTCTTTTTTTATCTTAAGCCGGTTAAAATTTACTTTTAATAATTCGTCAACCAGCCCATTCAGGGGAATGTAGTGGTTATATTTATCTAAAATTTGGTTAATATTTATTTTAAAGCCGTATTGAGTAAGTTTTTCCAAGATTCCCCTGGCGCGGGCGCGCCTCCTTGCTTGCGTTTCGCGCAGTATTTTATGCAACTCCGGGTTGTTGCTGTCAAAATTAAACCAAAGCAAATTAAATTTTTTATTTTTAATTTTAACGTAAAGCTCAAGGCCTGTTATCGGCTTTATTTTATTTTCGCGGCAAGCTATCTTGAATTCCTCTATTCCCCGGACTGTATTATGGTCGGTTAAGGCGGCTATTTTTACTCCCTGCCCGGCCATAAATTTAACCAGCTCCATAGGAGTTAAGTAGCCGTCGGAATAAGTCGAATGGAGCTGTAGATCAATAAGCATAAATTTATATTATATTAATTTAACTAATATTTAAATCAGCGCAAACTTTTTTTAATAATTTTTCCGCTCTCTCCTTATTAAAATAATGGCTTAGTAAAAAATAAGTTGAAGTGCGCAATGCCGTCCAATTATAATAATTAGCAATTCTTTTTTTTAGATCATCGTTTATCTTTATTTTAACATTTTTAAAATAATTATCCAGAAATATTTTTTTTACTTTTTCAGCATAAGCGGCGTCTCCGATCCGATGCATTATTTTAAAATCAAGCTGCTGCAGAAAACTGCCTAAATCGCGGGCAAAATCAGAAAGGCAGAGATCGGTAAAATCAATGATGGCTAATTTATTGCCGCTCATCTTTATAATATTCTCCGGATGGGCGTCTCCGTGCACTATCCATCTTTTTCTGGTAGAAGACAAAAAGAAGGTTTCATTTTTATTTACTATATTATAAGCGGCTTGGTATTTTTCATAAAGCTCGGGGTATTCCTTTTTAATTTTTTCAAAAATAAACTTCAGCCCCGGCTTAACCGTTTTGATGCGGCTGTTGTCTTTATTAAAATTATAAGCTTCGGCAACAGACAATTTATGGAGTTTGGCGAACCATTTGGCAGTCCGAGCTACAATTTTTTCTATATCTTCCGGCTTTTTCTCGCGGATAAAATAATAAAGATCTGTTCCTTTTACTCCGATATAAAAAGTGCCGCGGAAATATTTTGAATAAAACAACGGCTGGGGCGCCACTAAATAATGCCGGTTGTTAAATCCGTGCGACCATAAAAATTTTAAGCCGTCATAAACGTTTCTTCTCGGCTCCGAGCTATGGGCAGAACAAAAAATTGAAATAATTTTTTCTCTGCCGCTTTTAGTTAAAAAATGCGTCTTATACTCAACTACCACATGATAAGTTATTTCCCAAATATTTTTCTTGTGCGCCAGAATTTCAATCTTTTTAATGCCTTTCATTTTGGGCAATTTTTTTAAAATTTTCTTTCGATAAGTCTTTAAAATGAATTGATCGTCGAAAAGTTGATGCGCTTTATTCATAAAATATAATGCGGGTATTATAAATTAATATGCAAATGCTACGAATTTTTATTAATAATATTTATTATGTTTATTTTTTCCAATATTCTTTCCAATGCTTATTCCAAATCAATTGCCTTATTTTATTGTATAATTTTTCCGCTTTTATTTTTACGGCCTTGCTGCGCGGGTTTTCCAAGCTTCTGATAGAACGGATAAATTCATTTATTCCCCTTTCTATTTCGTCCGGCCCCCAGGAAATCGGTCCGAAAACTTCACGAAAATCCCGACCGCTCGCCCACCAAAAAGTGCAGCTGGAAAAACCTCTGACTAAATGCCATTCGGCCCAATAATAATTAGGATCGCCCGCGAACTTTTTAGAAGCCTTATAAGCCAGGCCGGCCAATTTCCATATTTTCATTTGCAGCTTATTTTTCTTATTGTGCCACAGGGCGTAAGACAATTTATTTTTTAATTCCCTTTCTGTCGATTCCCAATTAGAATCAACTAAAGCCGCGGGTAAGGGCGCCTTGTTATTAATAAATTCGCTTAAGGTTAAAGTTTTTATTTTCGGCTCATTAAGAAGGCGTTCAAATTCTGCCCCATGGTCAATATACCTTAGGCCGTAAAGCTCGGCGTCAGTAGCGGTAATAATAAAATCTCTATTATTTTTATCTAATTCTTTTTTAATTATTTTCGGCACAAAATCATTAGACATTTTTCGAGAGCGGAAAATAACTTTTAAGCCGCTATTTCTATCTTTATATATTTTTTTAAAATCAGTCTGGCCTAATTTTCCATTATAAGAAATCTCGTCTAAAATCAAATATTTATAGCCCAGCTTTTTTATAATTTTAGCCATTCTGGCTCCATGCGCCATTTCCGGAAAGAAAAAGCCCAAAGGCCTCTTAAGGCCGAAAAATTTCTTTAATATATTTTCATTTTCTCTAATCTGCCTGATAGCTTCCTTTTCCGGAATAAGGGGCAAAATCGGATGATAGCTTGCTGAGCCGACTAATTCAACCTGGCCATTGTTAATTAATTTTTTTATTCTTTTAATAATGTCGCCATAGCCCGAATCTTGCCACCTTAAAACAAGGCAGCCGGAAATATTAAAAGTAAATTTAATTCGAGGATGCTCTTCCAGCGCCCGCACAATTCTATAATAGCTTTTTTCAGTCGCTTCTTTTACAATAAAAGCGTCAATATTAGCCGGCTGGTAAAAATGTAAAAAATTTATCCAATTCATAATAAAAATTATTAGCAAGCGCCTGCAAAAATTACCGGCTTATGCCTGCTTTAACGTCTTTTTAAATAATTTTTCGTATTTTTTAGCCGGTATTTCCCAGCCATATGATTCTTTCATGGCGCTAAACATCAATTTCCGCCAAATATCTTTTTTATTATAAACTTCAATCGCCCGATCAATGGCTTCCTCCAGGGAGAAAGCGTCAAAATTAGAAAAACAAAATCCGGTCCCGTAATTCGTCTTAGAATTATAATTTTTTACCGTATCATACAAACCCCCTACTTTGCGGACAACCGGAACGCAGCCGTAGCGCATAGCGATAAGCTGATTAATGCCGCAGGGCTCATGATGCGATGGCAGTAAAAAAATATCGGCGCTCGCGTAAATTAAAGTTTCTTTTTTCTGATTGCCGGTAAAGGGGAGCCATGATACCTGCCGCGGATATTTTTTTGCATACTTTCTTAATGCGCTTATATAGCCCTTGTCGCCGTCGCCCATAATAATTATTTGCCTGCCTTTTTTTATTAAAGAATCTATTATTTTTATAAGAAGTTCAAATCCTTTCTGAAATGTGACTCTTGAGGTTAGGCCGATTAAGGGAATTTCCGAGCTAACGGCTAGGCCCAGCTTTTTCTGCAAATATTCTTTATTATATCTTTTCCTATTAATTTTCTCTATATTATAATTTTTAAAAAGCTCGGGGTCATTGTCAGGATTATAGACCTTATTATCAATGCCGTTTACTATGCCAAAAAGGCGATCTTTCCGATTTTTTAAGATCCGGTTCATATCTTGGCCGAATTTTTTAGTCATAATTTCTTCTCGATATTGTTCGCTTACCGTATTAATAGCATCGGCGCTCAGCACTGCCCTCTTAGCAAAATTAACATACTCAATATCAGGATCATTTAAGTGCGGAATTCTTTTATGGCCGTCATCTTTTTTTTCTTTAGGCACTTCCCACCAGTTGCGGCCAAGCTGAAAGGCCAAATTATGGATAGTAAAAATAGTTTTGGCCTTTCTTAAAGTTTTTGAATAACGAAAATCTGTTTTAAAATAAAAAGGGATTAGGCCGGTATGCCAATCATGGCAATGGACAATATCAGCTTCAAATTTAAGAAGAGAAATTAATTTCAGGCAAGCAACATCAAAAATTAAAAAACGCGCATTTTCATGGGAGGAGCCGTAAAGAGATTTTCTCTTAGAAAAATACTTAGCGTTTTCCACAAAATAAACCGGCAAATTATGCGCCAAATATCCCTTCCAATAATTAACTACCACCTTATCCTCTGAATTCAGATAAATTTTTATATTTTCAAAAACCAGCTTTATCTTATATTTTTCCTTATCTAAAATCTGGCCGTATAAAGGCGTTATAACTATTACTTTATGGCCTAATTTTTTTAAAGCCCGCGGCAGATTCCCGGCAACTTCAGCCAAGCCGCCTGTTTTATAAAAGGGAAAAATCTCGGAAGCGATAAAAGCAATTTTTAAAAATTTTGACATACAAAAAATTTATACTTTATCCTCGGTTATAATTATAATCTAATATTGGCGGCGCAAATAGCAATAGCCAAGGCGTCTGCCGCATCGTCCGGCCTAGGAATTTCATTTAAACTTAAAATCAATTTCACCATTTTCTGAACCTGCTTTTTATCAGCTTGGCCGTAAGAAGTAACTGCCTGCTTTACTTCTAAGGGAGTAAATTCTAAAATTGAAACCTTATTCTGTTTTGCGGTCAGTAAAATTACGCCGCGGGCATGGCCGACAATTAGAGCTGTTTTAATATTCCGGCAGAAAAAAATCTGCTCAACCGCGACTACAGCCGGCTTAAATTTTTTTATTATTTTTGCCAGTTCTCTATTTATTATTTCTAACCTTAAAGACAGGTCGGCGCCGGCCCTTGTTTTTATAGATCCGTAATAAAGACAATTTAATTCTCCTTTCTCCCCTTTTTTAATTACGCCGATGCCAGTATCGGCAATTCCCGGATCAACACCTAAAATAATAAACGATTTTTTCATATTTTATAAATAAACGTTTCGCTGGGCTCCGTTTTTATTGTCTTAAATAAATCCCAATTCGGTATTTTAAATCCATAAGAAATTACCAGCGCGCCTTTTTTTAAATTGCCGTTTAGCTTCTTGCCCACCTCCTCCATAACCCTGCCGACTAAAAATAAAAAGACGACATCCGCATTAAAAAAATTATCTTTATGAAAATTTTTATTAACTATTTTTATAGAACTTCTTTTTATTATTTTTTTTAACAAACATTTAATAAAAGGGTAAAGAGATAGCTCATAGCCGACTGCTCGATAGCCCAATTTTTCCGCCAAAAATAAAAAACGGCCGTCGCCGCAACCCAAATCATAAACAACAGAATTTTTCGGCAAATTAATCTCTTTAAAAATTTTAATTAAATTTTCTGTCGGCGTTTTAGCAAAAGGGACCTTAGTTTTAAAAAGGGCGCAAAGAGTCCGGAAAGCAAAAAATAAAAATACAAGAAAAAAAATATAATTAAAGCCAAAAAAGCCGCCGCAACTGTTAAGATCGCCATAAAATAAATAAGTTATAAATTGACATTATTATAATAGCCGGAAACATCTTCGTTTTCCTCTAGTTCGTTTATCAATTCCTGAACTTTTTGCGCGTCGGCGGTTGATAATTTTTGCTGCTCCTTGGCTACATATTCGATATCGGCCGCCTCAGTCTTAACGCCTTTTAAATCTAAAAACTGCTTTAATTTTTGCAAATCTTCCGGCTTGCTAAAAATAATAGCGCCTTCTTCTTCTATTTTAATATCATCGGCGCCAGCATCAATTAACTCTAATTCAATATTATTTAAGGATGTATTTTTTGCCCGCCATTCTTCATCGGCTATTCTTATTACTCCCGTCTTTTTAAAGTTCCACATAACTGCGCCAAGCGCGCCGCCGTGTTTGCTTAATATATGGCGAATCTCGGCCGCCGTGCGATTTTTACTGTCAGTCAAGCATTTTAAGATAAACTGGGATTGAGCCGGGCCAAATCCTTCGTAAATCAATTCTTCTATCTGTTCGCCCGCTAATTCGCCAGTTCCTCTTTTTACGGCGCGCTCAATATTATCTTTCGGCATATTGGCGGCCCTTGCTTTTTCCATAGCCATGCGTAAAGCGAAATTAACTTCCGGATTGGCGCCCTTCTCTTTAACGACAATAGTTATCAAATTGGCTATTTTAGTAAAAACAGCTCCCTTTCTAGCGTCAACAGTCGCCTTTTGCCTTTTTGTCGTTGCCCACTTTGAATGCCCTGACATAAATTAATAAAATTAATATTTTACCTTTATAACATAACATATACTTCAAAATAATTCAATAAAAAGAACTTTTGTTTTTTAAGCTTATTTTTGCTATAATTATATTATTCTAAACTAACCTTGAATTCTTATTAAACTATCTTAAATATATTTATAAATACAACTTATGAAAAAATTAGATTATTTGGAAAAAATAAAAAAAATTGACAACGGAGAAGTTATTTCTTCTATTGAAAATCTTCCTTTTCAAATAAGGCAGGTCCTGGAAGACGGGAAACTTATTAAAATTCCAAAAGAATACAGCCAAATAAAAAATATAGTTGTTAACGGCATGGGCGCATCAAATATCGGGGCGGGAATTTTAAAAGCGACCTTTGGAGATCAGCTAAAAACGCCAATTAACATAGTTCCGGGATATGAAATTCCGGCTTATATTAATAAAAATACTCTGTATGTTATTTCTTCTTATTCTGGAAGCACTGAAGAGCCTCTTTCTGTTTATTCAGAAATAAAAAAAAGAGGCGCAAAAATAATCGCAATTACGGCTCAAACGGGAGGGAAGCTGGAAAAATTAATGCTGGCGGAAAATATTCCCGGCTATATTTTCAATCCTAAATATAATAAATCAAATATTCCCCGCCTCGGCCTCGGCTATTCTGTTTTCGGCATAGCTACTTTATTAGCCAAAGCTGGCTTATTTAGAATAAACCAAAAAAAAGTCGAAGAAATAATCGTTAATTTAAAAAATTGGAACCAAAAATTAAAGCCACAGACTGAAACTAAAAATAATAACGCCAAAATTTTTGCTGAAAAACTGTTTAATAAAATAATTATTTTTGTCGGCGCTGAATTTTTAACCGGCAATCTCCGAGTTTTAAGAAATCAAACCTGTGAAAACAGCAAAAGTTTTGCGGCCTATCTAACTTTGCCGGAATTAAACCATTACGCGATGGAAGGGCTTGCTTACCCCGTTAGCAATAAAAATAATCTTATTTTTTTCTTTATTGACTCCGATCTCTACCATCCGCGGATTAAAAAAAGAAGCGAATTAACAAAATCCGTGGTTAAAAAAAATAAAATAGCCGCTTTAAGCTATAAATTAAAAGGGGGATCAAAGCTTGAGCAGTCTTTTGAGCTGTTGCAATTCGGCAGTTGGCTAACTTTTTATCTCGCGGTTTTAAATGAAGTAAAACCAGGCCCTAATATCTGGGTTGATTGGTTTAAGAAAGAATTGAAATAAATCCTAATAACTTTCAGCATATCTCCGCTTGTTTTTCCCTTAAACCGCCGGCATTTCCGGCTTTTACTATAAAGATTACTAGGCGTTTTCTAATCGCTTCTTCCAAAGCTTCTTCATTCATTGCGGCTCCATATAACACCTCCTTAGTTAAATAATTTTCTAAAATTACAGCGATAAGATCTGGCGCTCTAGTTCCGTCTTTATGTAAGCTCGGGTTGAATTTAACTTCTTTTAATACCTTTAAATTTAATAGCTTCTTTTCTCCTTGCAATTTCATTTTTTCCTCCTTTTTTTGTTAATTTTAAAAGAACAAATAAAAAAACCTCTTCCTGTTTCAGGGAGAGGTTTTAAAAAACGGAGCGATATTAAAACTTCTTCTTGAAACAGGAAGAGTTTTTATGATGAGAAGAAATTCTATTAATCATCAGCCGATAGCCGCCTCCGCCTTCTTTCAGCCAAAAAGAAATGCGGGCGATTGTCCGGCTGCTTAAATTTGTTCTTTTTTGAATTTCGGGATAAGTTTTATTGCCGTTAAGCATTCTGGCGGCCAGCCAGCGGTTTCCGAATTCATTAAGTTCATTTTCAGTTAAGAGATCGCGAAAAAAGCGCTTTGCTTCGCTTATATTTTTTAAGCGCAAAATCGCTTCTAATAAATCTTTAATTTTTCGGTTTTCCCATTTATCCATATGACAATACTTTACTAAGATAAAGTATAGCATTTGCAAATTTTTTGTCAAGCAACAAGCTAAAATATAAAAAAAATACCCGATTTGAGCATTTCTTTTATAAAAATTGGTTTGCTTAGTTTTCCAATAAAACAGCGAGCGTTTGTTCGGCTGTTTTCTCCCATGATATATTTTTTAATTTTTCTTCTCCGGCGTTGATTAATTTCTCGCTAATTTTTAAATCTTCAGCTAAGACAAAAAGTTGCGCGCTTAAATCGCGATAATCACCGGGGGTAAAAAATAAAGCCGCTCCTTGACCGATCTCTTTCATTAAATCCGTTTCGGCTACTACTGCTGGAACAGCGCTCCTCCAGGCTTCAAACAGTGGCATACACGAACCTTCATGAGCGCTTGGATGAGTAAATATTTTCGCTTTGGCTAAAACAGACAGCTTTTCAGCTTCACTCATATATCCTTTAAACAAAATTTTATCCTGCTGGCCGCTTATTTTGGCTATTTGCTCTATTTCTTGAAAGCCGTATCCCGGCTGGCCGATAATCTCCAGTCGCCAATCTTTTTTTAGCCGCTGAAAATCAAGAAAAGCTTTAATTAAAATATCGACTGATTTCTTTTTTTCCACCCGCCCGACATAAACAATTAAATTCTCGCGTTTTTCATTTTTTGCCAGCACTGGCTGATTGCTGCAGCCGAGAAGGACTACTTTTATTTTCTCGGGGCTTATATTATAAGCATCAATAATTTGTTTTTTAGAAAATTCTGAAACAGTAATTATTTTTTTTGCTCGGCTAAAGTTTCTTCTCGCCGCTAAATCTTGATTTATCCTTTGAAAAAAAGAATAGCGTCCGGGATCGGTTTTAAAAATAACATCATGCACGGTGGCAAAGCTGTTTTCCGGCGCCGAACGGGGAATAAAATATGAGGGTGTAAAAAAAATATCTGGCGGAGAATATTTCAATTCATTATTTAAATGTTTTAAGCTCCAAAAATGCTCGCCCGGTATAACTTTTTGCAAATCAAGCGGCAAGGCGTTAATAGCGCGCGGCGTATAAATCCGCGGCTTTAGGCCTTTAGCTAAAATTAATGGAAAAATATTTTTTATTAATTCGCTGGAATAAACCTCTACGCCAGTCCTCTTTTCTTCTCCGGGAAATCGCGGATCTTCCCAGCGCGAAGCGTCGATGCCGATAATTTTTCTACGCGGATCGTTTTTAAGGATAATATTATTTATTTTTTTAACAAATACCTCTTTATTATATTTCTTAGCATGCTGTTCGCAAATAGTTCTGCGGTTAAGACACCATTCTTCAGTCATTATATCGGCCGCTTGAATTATATCCTTGACTGTCGGGTTGGCCGGAATTAAAATTCCTGTTTGGTTTTTAACAACTGATTCGGATAAGCCGCCTTCATCTACGCCTAAAACCGGTTTACCGGCGGCATTCGCTTCTAAATGAGTCATGCCAGCGTCTTCATTAATAGGAATATAAACCACGGCGCGCGAGCGGCCAACCAGCGATAATAGGGCTGATTCTTCCTGCCAGCCGACAACCTTAATATTTGCATAAGGCTTGGAAAAATATTTTATTTTTTCAAGCCAAGCGCCGCTGGAAGCAATAATTAATTTTTTATCAGGCATCTTTGCGAATGCTTTGGCGATTAAATCAACTCTTTTATGTTCATCTACTCGCGCCCATGATAAAAAATAATCGCCTTGTTCAATCCATTTAAAATCATCTATTAAAATCGGCGGCCAGACAACTTCATTGGCCTCGCCGCCGGTATATTTTTTAATCCGCTGGCGGACATTTTCCGAATTGGCAATATTATAATCTATTCGCCTAATTAAACGTTCATAAGACCAGCGCCAATAAGCGACGAATAATGAAAAAAGAGGCCGCAGAAAAAATTTATATTTCAGCCGGCTTTCTTTAAATAAATCATAAATCCGACGCGGCGGCGTATGATTATATAAAATTTTTAAAGCGCGGCGCTTGCTATACTTAACAACCGCCTCTGTTGCCACATGCCCGGAAGCGATTAAAATATCATATTTTTTAAACAAAGATCGATAGCGCCAAAAAATAAAACGGAGCCAAAAAAAACGGATAACTTCTTTATAAACCACATTATCGGTCAAAATTATTAAGCGCCGGCCTAATTGTTTTTGATAGTGAGGATAAGTTTTTTCCCGGCTTGCATAAGCTGTAATAAAATCAGCGCCTGATTCCAAGGCGATGATTAAAGCTGTGCGCTCGCCGCCGCCGCTCCAGCCCAAATGGTCATGGACTACGGCAATTTTTAAATTTTTAAAAGCAGCGTTTTCCATCGGTTAAATTTCATTTATTAAATTTTAAATTTATTTTCTGTTTTACGGAATACCTGCAAATTTTTTTCCCATATCACTCATTAGATAAATAAGTAGAATTTAAATACAAAGCGGAGGGATAGAGATTCGAACTCTAGGTGCCCGCGAAGGCACAACAGTTTTCAAGACTGTCCCCTTAAACCGCTCAGGCATCCCTCCGCTCTGTATTTAGCCCTAAATTTCCTTTTAATTTGCCTTCGTCTTTATTATTATGCCGGACTCAACCGGCATCCAGTTTTCTTTTTCGACGGACAGGAGTTTCTGCCGGAGAAATAGGGAGTTAACAGTTAAAACGATTATTCCTAAATTTTTAGAGTGCAATTAGGCTATTTTGACGATAAAATGATTATGAGTTACAAATTATATTTAGGCGCTGTAATCACATTCTTTATTTGAACATTTAACTGTATCATTCTTTCCCGTAATAAGCAAGCTTTGACAGGTCGGGCATTTGCCTCCGGTCGGGCGCGACCAATAAGCATTTTTGCAATCCGGATAAGCCGAGCAGGCATAAAATATGCCTCGTCTGCCTCTCTTTTGAATGATTTCCCCCTTACCGCATTTCGGGCAGGTTATGCCGGTTGAATTTTTCCCGCCAGCGATATTTTTAATATTTTTGCATTTTGGATAAGTTGAACAAGAAAGGAACGGGCCGTAGCGGCCGTTTTTAACTTTCATCGGCGCGCCGCACTTATCGCAGATTTCGTCTTTATATTTTTCTTCCAATTCTTTTATTTTTTCATCTTCGCCGTTTTCATTCTGGCTGCCGTTCATGCCTTTTATATTTTTGCATTCAGGGAAAGCGCTGCAGGCTAAAAATTTGCCATAGCGGCCGATTTTAATAATCATCGGCGCGCCGCACTTATCGCAGACTTCTCCGGATTTTTCTTCCGGCATAATGTCGTTTTTCATAACTTCATTATATTTATTTTTTAAATTTTCATGAAACGGCTCATAAAAATTTTTTATCACCGGCTGCCACTTAATCCCGCCTTGGGCGATATCATCGAACCCTTTTTCCATCTCGGCCGTAAATTGATAATCAACTATCTGGGGAAAATGGGCAATTAATAAATCAATAACCACAAAAGCGATATCGTTCGGTTTGAGCCGTTTATTTTCGTCGCGAGCGGCATAATTTCTTTCAATAATCGTGGCGATTGTGGGGGCGTAAGTTGAGGGCCGGCCTATCCCATATTGCTCCAGCTCTTTCACCAGCCCAGCGTCAGAATATCTCGCCGGCGGCTTAGTGAAATGCTGATTATTTTTCAGCTTGATTAAATCTAGTATTTCATTTTTAGCTAAATCAGGCAATTCAATTTCTTTATTTTTTTCAGGATATACTTTAAGATAACCGTCAAATTTTAAAATTTGTCCATTGGAACGAAATTGGTATTTTTCTTTAGGAACAGGAAATTGCCCTGTTCCTAAAGCGTCAATATCAACTGTAGTATTGTCAAAAATCGCTTCCGGCATTTGGCTGGCTAAAGCTCTTTGCCAGATTAATTTATATAATTTATACTGGCCGGAATCATCAATTTTATCTTTTAAATTTTCAGGAGCGCCGGCGGCTTCAGTAGGCCGGATCGCCTCATGAGCTTCTTGGGCTCCTTTAGATTTTGTTTTAAATTTTTTCGGAGAGGAATAATTCTTCCCGAAAGAATTTTTTAAAAAATTTTCCGCATCAGCTAAAAATTTATCGGATAAATTAAGAGAGTCTGTGCGCATATAAGTAATAAGTCCTGTTTCATAAAGTTTTTGGGCCAAGGTCATAGTCTGCTTCGCAGAAAAACCGAGCCAGCGGTTAGCGGTTTGTTGAAGAGTGGAGGTCGTAAACGGAGCCGGAGCGTTTCTTTTGCCCTGTTTTTTTTCAATACTGGCAACCCTATATTCAGCGCTCTGCAAAGCGTTTAATATTTTTTCCGCTTCCTCTTTATTTTTAACCTGTAACTTACCGAGAGTTTTATTATTTATTTTATTTAATCTGGCAAGAAATTCAGTTGCTTGTTTTTTATCCGTTGTTTTTAACAGCGCTTCTATAGTCCAATATTCATCTGCTTTAAATTTTCGAATTTCTCTTTCTCTTTCAACTATTAAGCGCACGGCCACGCTTTGAACCCTGCCGGCCGATAAGCCCTTGGCGACTTTTTTCCAGAGAAAAGGGGAAAGCTCATACCCGACTAGACGATCTAAAATTCTTCTGGCTTGCTGGGCATCAACTAAATCCATATTTAAGTTACGCGGATTGATAAGCGCTTTTTCTATCGCTTCTTTAGTTATTTCATGGAATACTATCCGTTTAATTTTATCATTTTTTAATTTTAACGCCTCGACTAAATGCCATGCGATTGCTTCCCCCTCTCGGTCTTCGTCAGAGGCCAATACAACTTTATCGGCCTTTTCCGCCAGCTTTTTTAAATTAGATATGGTTTTTTTAGATTTTACCGGAATAATATATTTGGGTAGAAAATTATTATCCATATCTATTCCCATTTCGCTTTTCGGCAAATCCCTAACATGGCCGAATGAAGATTCAACTTTATATTTGTTGCCTAAAAATTTATTTATAGTTTTCGCCTTAGTTGGAGATTCAACAATAATTAAGTTCATTTTAATTAATTTAAAATGTAAAAATTTTAATTTTCGTTTTTGATGTTCTATTTTTAAATCCTGATATAAAGCATATTTCCTAAATTTTTAACCATTCCCTTCATTTCCATAATAAGTAGTGTACTATTTATTGCGCTGGTGTCAAGGTCGGTAAGGCGGACAAGGTCGTTAATATGAATCGGCTCTTCTTTTATAAACTTTAAAATTGCGCCTTCTTCCTTTGATTCTGGGACGGCTTTCTTAGTTTCCACAAAAGCCTTAATCTGGGTTAAATTAAGTGCTTCAATAATATCAGCCGCGGAAGAAACCAATTTAGCTCCTTGTTTTATTAGCTTATTGGCGCCGGCTGAAACTAGAGAATAAATACTGCCAGGAACGGAAAAAACATCTCTATTTTGATCAAGGGAAAATTGGGCGGTAATAAGCGATCCTGATTTTTCTCCAGCTTCGATAACTAAAGTGCCAAGAGAAAGGCCTGATATTATTCTATTTCTTTGGGGAAAATTAAACCTTAGGGGAGGAGTTGTCGGCGCCAGCTCGGAAATAACCGCTCCGCCTGAATTTATTATTTTATCCGCTAAATACCTATTAGAGGAAGGGTAGATATTATATTTATAAAGGCCGGATCCGAGAACGGCGATAGTTCTGCCGCCTGCTTCTAAAGTAGCGTTATGGGCAAGCGCGTCAATGCCTATAGCCAGTCCGCTTACGATCGTTAAATTATTACGGGCCAAATCTTTCACAATTTGGCCAGTGACTCTTTCCCCGTAAGCGGAAAATTTTCTCGTGCCTACTACAGCAAGGCAAAAATCATCATTTTTCAGCAGACTGCCCTTATAATAAATAATCTGCGGCGGATCGTAAATCTCTTTAAGCAATTTTGGATATAGCTTATCGTCAAAACCGGCAATCTTGATATTTTCTTTAGCCATTTTTTCTAAAATCTCTTGAGGGTTTATATTTATCCTTGCTGCCGCAAATTCATTAGCGACGCCTTCTTCAAGCCCGGCCGCTATTAATTCTTTTAAACCGGCCCGAAAAGCATTTTCCCAAGATAAAAAATATTTCTTTAATTTTTTTAGTCTTACCGGCCCGAATTTTGGAAAATGATTAAGGGCGGAAAGGTATTTAATATCAGCCTCCATATATTTCTAATATTTTTAAATTGGCCCTTGACGCTTTAATAAAAATATGATAATATAAAATATCACAATTAAAATAATAAATAATAGCGTTTATTTTTCTACTTGCCCGAGAGCCCTTGCATATTAAGTGAGATATCCTCCTTTTTCATTTATTTGCTTTCGTCCCTTTTGGGCAAGTAGTAAAATGGACGCTATTTTAAAAAATGAATTTTTAATTTTAATTTATATTTTAAATTATAATAAATTATTTATTATTTTATACAGAGTTGAATTTAGATAGTATTTAGTATTTTGCCTAGAAGTGGTAATGGCCTTCCACCCTCCTGGAAAGCCGGATCTTAAATAAGATTTTTCTTGGCTTCTAGGTAAAATTTTAAACATTAGATTTAGCGAAATGGCGTTATAAGTAATGCTAAAAACAATTAAGGGCGGAGATGATAAATAATGGCGGAAAACTTAATAAGATATAAGTAGGAGTTTCTTTTTTGCCGGTGCTAAAAAATTTTGAAAAGAAATAAAAGAAATAAAAAAAGGGCTTTTAAAGCCCTTTTTTTATTTCTTTTATGATTATGGGAAGCAAGTTATTTGTTGCCTCTAATTCTTCTTTTTTAAATTTCTGCAAAACAAATTTATCAGCCGGAATTTTTAAGAGTTCATCTGTTTTTATCCCGATTCTTATTCGTTTAAAATTTTTAGTCCCCAGAAAATCAATTATTGACTGAACGCCATTATGGCCGGCGCTGCGCGAATCGACTGAAATTTTTAATTTGCCCAAAGAGATATCAAGATCGTCGTGGATTACAGTTAAAATATTGGCCAACCCCCTCTCCCCTCCCTTATCAAGGGGGCTATATTGAATTTTATAAAAATTTAAAATTTTCCGGATTGCATCGCCGGAAAAATTCATATAAGTAAGCGGCTTAACTAGCATAATATTTCCGGCTTTTATTATTTCAGCATTGAATTTTTTTTCTTTTTCCCAGTTTTCGCCAAATTCTTTTGCTAAAGCGTCAACAGCCAAAAAGCCGGCGTTATGGCGAGTAAGCTTATATTTTTTTTCAGGATTTCCAAGTCCGACGATAATATTCATAATAAAAAATTATTTTTAAAGTTTTGAAAATTTCGAGGAAGAATAAAGCGGGCGCGATTTTTTTATATAAATACTTAAAGGCGTGCCGGTTATATAAAACTGTTCGCGCAAACGATTCTCAAGAAAACGCAAATAAGAAAAATGAAGATCTTCTTTGCCGCCGATCATAAGCTCAAAAGAAGGAGGGTTGGAAGAAATCTGCTTAAAGCTTCTGATGCGCGGATGCTTTACTCCCTTGCCTCTTGATGGCTGGTGGATTTTTATCGCCTGTTTTATAAATTTTTTTAAATCCTCTTCGCTTAGTTCTTTTTTTCTTTGTTCGCTTATTTCAAGGATGAGATCTAAAATTTTATTAACTTTCGCGCCAGTGGCGGCGGAAATAAATTGAATCGGCGCCCAAGCCGCGAATGGAATTTTAGCGCGGATATAGGCCGTATATTTTTTAAAATCCTTAACCGGGATTAAATCCCATTTATTCGCAATTATTATTAAGCTTTTTTTCTTGGTAATCGCTTCTTCTATAATTTTTAAGTCTTGCTGGGTTATGGACCGGCTTATATCAATCACTAAGAGAACCATATCGGATTTTTTTAACGACGCAAGCGACATGGCTATCCCCTTTTTTTCAAGATATAAATCTTTTTTTCCGCGGGAAAACTGCATTCCCTTTTTGCTTATGCCGGCCGTATCGATTAATTTTATTTTTCTATTATTATATTCCAAGAAAGTATTCTGCGGCTCTCTGGTTGTGTGCGGAATAGGGCTGACAATAACGCGCTTCTCTCCGAGAATTGAGTTTAATAAGCTTGATTTGCCAACATTGGGCTGGCCGAGGATGGAAACTTTAATTACCTCTTCTTTTATTTTTTCATTTTCATTCTCATCTTTAACTTTTTTCTTTTTTACGGCTTTTATTTTATTAATAACTAAATCCAATAAATCCCCGGTAGCCGATCCGCTGGCGGCGGAAATTCCGATTGGCTCGCCCAGGCCAAGCTTATAAAAATCGAATAAATCTTTTCTGTCCCGCTGGCCGTCAACCTTATTAACGGCCAGAATAATATTAGCTAATTCCGGCGAAATTTTTTTTAAGAATATCGCTATTTCTTTATCCTGCGGAAGTAATCCTTCTTTTTTATCAACCAAAAAAAGAATCAGATCGGCCTTTTTTAAATAATTAATCGCCTGCTTTTGCACTTCTTCCTCGATAGAACCGGAATTTTTTTTTCTTTTTAAAAAAAAGCTGAAGTCAGTTATTCCGCCCGTGTCAACCAGAGCGAATTTTTTTTCCCGCCATTCAACTACGCCGATATTACTGTCCCTTGTCGTTCCTTCAATATCAGAAATCAAGGCCTGTTTTTTTTCAGTTAAACAATTAAAAAGAGTTGACTTGCCGACATTAGTCCGGCCGAAAATAACAACTAGCGGCAAATTATTTAATTTCTCGTAATCCATAAACTTTATAACAGCAAATTATTCATTTTTATTCTGCGCTCCGGAAAAAGTTTTATCGGCGTCTTGACCTAAAATTAAAATAAAATCCGGCTGGATCGAGCTGGCCGCTATATCGGCTTTTAGCCAATCAGGCAGAAAAGACGATATATTGGCGTTTGTTCTTTGGCGCAGAATCTGAAGGGATTTTATTTTCTGGCCATTGCTTAAATCGTAAATAACGGATTTATCAAAATTTTGCTCGCTTGAATTTCCCAACCTGACAATATTAAAACCGAAATTTTCCAAATCTACCGAATATTTGCTTGCTAATCCATTTATCCAAGTGCCGTTTAAAATTTCTAAAGCCGCTTTTTCTTCTAATATTTCCATTTTAGTTTCAGCCGATCCCTGATTAAAAATATTTTCTATTAAATACTGGATTTCATTAAAGTCGCCGCTCTGCGGAGTTAAAATATAGGCGCCGTCGCTGGAAATGGAATCGGAAAGAAGGCCGGAAGGGCTATTATCTAAGACTCTGTTAATAATATCTTCTTGCTTAATTTCTTTAAAAACATTCCAAAGCTTTACTACCTCCCAAATTTTTAAATTAGTATTCATATGTTCTTCAATCGTGCTTATAATATTGGAAACCATCTGGGGTTTAAATAGAATATAGGAAGAAAGAGTCTTGTTTTTTATAGCTTCAATAATTTTTTGCTGGCGCCGCGCGCGGGCAAAATCAGATCCTTCTATTCCCGGAGCGTGCCTTGAACGGGCGTATTTTAAAGCTAAACTGCCATCCATTTCCTGAAGGCCTTTTTCAAAATGCAAATGCTCAAACCTTGCTTCATAAGGAAAAGCTTCTTCTTTTCCCCGCGCCGGGTAAGTATAATCGTCAAAAGCATTTTCAACATAAACTTTTATGCCTCCGATTTCATCAATAATTTTAATAAACCCGTCAAAATCAACTAAAAAATAATAGTCGATCGGCAAATTAAAAGTATCGCTTACAACTTGGCTTGCCGCCAAGCCGCCAGAGCCTGGATTTTTCCTTTCTGCCAAAGCGTTGACATTGTTTATCTTTCTCCAGCCCATGCCTTCAATCGGAACGGTTAAATCGCGCGGGATAGAGACAAGAGCCGCTTGCTTCGTTGAAGGCTTTAAGCTCGCTAAAACTATCGTATCAGTTAAATAACCGCCGTCATGATTTTTCCCGCCCATGCCCAAAAGCAATATATTAATTCTATCTCGTTCTTCTCCTTTAAGCTGGTTATTGGCGCTTTCTGCTAAAAATTTAAACTGGGAAATTACTGGAAATTTATTCAGCCAAGAATTTTGATCAGGCGCGGAGACAAAGGCGCGGATGGAAAAAAAAATAAAAAAAATAAAAATAAAAAAGAAAATTATTGTCTTAATTTTTCTTTTTTTTGGCTTTATTTCTGCCGGCTCGCTTAAATTAAAATTATTTTCCATAAGATATCCTTATTATACTTACTTATTATTACAGACTTTTTTATTTTCCGCAAGGTATTGATTTAATTACTAAAATCTATTATGCTTTAAACAGCTATCTTTTAAACAGTTATGGATTTGGCTAAAATTTTATTTATACTATGTCTATAATTATTTAGCATTTAATTATCCCTTAGC
>Ga0233425_10002208_pt1 | contig 39401 bp, 48 predicted proteins | sample Watercolumn_Towu_2_FD_181712 | JGI IMG/M metagenome (GOLD analysis project Ga0233425, IMG submission 181712) | Freshwater microbial communities from Lake Towuti, South Sulawesi, Indonesia - Watercolumn_Towuti2014_140_MG | ecosystem: Environmental > Aquatic > Freshwater > Lake | place... | reverse complement strand
TATCAAACATAACATTGGGAACTTGAAGAATAATTTTACATTGGATTTGAAGCCAGCAAATAACGGATTGCATGATGTTGCACATGCTTTTGTAAAGAAATTATTGCAGAAGGGAAAAGAGGCGATTCATGTATATAAGGAGATTGTGGAAAGGGTGGTTTGTCTTACTGCATAATCTCTTAAATATTCTTTTATCTCTGTTGCAAACTACTCTCCAAAAGTAACAAAGCTTTATATATCAAAGTCCATAGAATATAGCCATGGATTTTACTGTCAAGAAACGTGATATGCTGGCACAGCAGAAGTATCCCAAAGCAGATGTCGATGTTGCCTATGAATTTACAAAAAAACTCCATAAAGAATTTGGAACATTTCTCCGCTGCTCTGTTCTTTTTGGCTCTGTTGCAACAGATAAACCAAGCATGACCAGCATCAAACATGAAGGAGACATAGATGTTCTCCTCGTTGTCGATGATGTTGTCTATTATCTTTCTCCTGAAGTTGTTGAGACCTACAGAATCATTGTTGAGCGAACTATCGCAGAAACATCACAGCGACTGCATGTCACCACACTCAAATTTACTAGCTTTTGGGAATATATCAGAATTGGTGATCCCATTGGAATTAACATGCTGAGAAACGGCATTGCGTTGCTTGACACTGGTTTTTTTTATCCGCTCCAACTATTACTGCATCAAGGCAGAATCCGGCCAACTCCTGAAGCAGTTAATGCATATTATAATCGGGCACCAACAACATTGTTTAACTCACGCTGGCATATTCTGCAGGCAACGCTTGATCTTTATTGGGCGTGTATTGATGCTGCACACGCTGCGTTGATGATGAATGGGGTTCTGCCTCCTGCACCAAAAGAGGTTGCTGACTTTTTGGAAGAGAAATTGGTAAAGAAGAAAATCCTTGATGCAAAACACGCAAAAACAATGCGAACGATGTATACACTCTCTAAACTGATTCTCCATCGCAAGATTAAAGACATTGATGGAAAAACATTTGACAAATATTACAAAGAAGCGCAGGATTTTGTGGATGCTATTAAAAAGATTGTTGAAGCGCAGAAAGATTGAGATAGTGAATTTAGGTTTTATTGAAATAGGATTATAACAAAATTTAAATAGAATTGGTTGATCTTGTTTCTAGGAGGCGATTGATATGAGTAAAGTGATAGTGTATAGTACAAATTCATGTCCGTGGTGTGTGAAAGCAAAAGATTTTTTGAAGCAGAACAAGATTGAATATACTGAGCATAATGTTGCAGAGGATCCTAGTGCGCTTCAGGAAATGGAAGAAAAGTCAGGCCAAAGAGGAGTTCCTGTCATTGACATTAGTGGAACAATCATTGTTGGCTTTGATAGAGATGCAATTAAAGCTGCATTGAAGCTAAAGTAGATTTTCACTAAAACAGTGTTTTATTCTTCTTCTTTTTTCCAAACATATTTTTTATACTTTTTTTACTATTCAAAATAGATTGAAGAGCGTGTTGGTGATGAGTGGCGTTTTTGTAAAAAATAATGAAATTAGAAAAACAAGTGATATTTGGAAGCCTATGTATTATCCTAAAATCATTTCCCTTCACTAAAAACTAAAAACAAATAAAGCCTATTCCAAAGTATCAGAAAATAGGAGAATAAAACAAACAACGCAAAGAGAAAAATATTGAGTGCAGTAAACAGCATCATTGCACGTGCATCTGTTGCTGCACTCTGACCTGTTTTCGCAATAAAATAAAAGAGGATAAGATACACGACAAAACCACACAGTGCAAAAAGAACATTCCAAAACAGCCATTTCCCAATCAGAGCAGGAGAAATGAGTGTTTTTGCCTCTTTTACTGTTTCAAGAATTGCAAACTTCTTTCTTTTACTGAATGCCAGATGACTTGCCTGAAGCAAAAGATACCCGCCACACCCAAACAAAATAAACAATACCAGGACCGCGCCTTTTTTCAAGATATCAACGAGTGCAATCGAAAAGAAAAAGTAGAGAACGAGAAACAGGATAAGAGCTCCAGAGAGGATGATGCTATTGAAGCCATAAAATGCAGGAAGTTCTGTAAAATTCATTTTTTGCTTTTTCCCCTGGAATTCTTCGAAAAGATCAAAGAAACAGTACTTGAAAAATGAGTAGGAAAAAACAACGACAGCAAAGTACCCAAAGAACAGCAAATAGCCATAAATTGATCCCACAAGAGCTGACTCATAACTTTCAAAAATAATATCAAAAAAAGTTGCTAAACAAAAAAGAGTGATCACATACAAGAGATCGAGTAAAATAACTTTAAAGAGAACTTTCCATTGTCTAAACAAAATCATTGCTTTTTTTGCATGTTGGTCTGTAAAGAAGAATTTCATCAGCTTATCTCTTTTTTTTGCCTGCTTTTTGCGCTTTTTCTGTTTCCGCAAACACCTGCTCAAGATCTCTTGCTAATGCTGGATCTTCAGTGAGTACTTGACGAACATTTTTTTCTTCAGGAACATTCCCCACAACCTGGGAAATAAGCTCCTCATGCTTTTTTATTTCACTTACTTCTTCTTTAGTTTCTTTGCCTGCTTTTCCTTTTTCTCCTTTTTTCTCAATCATTAAACCAATAACTTCATCAATTTTATCAAGCTGTGCATCCTCATTTCTCAGCTCTTCAATATGCTTCCTTTCTTCGTCAGCGCGCTTTTTCTCTATATCCTGAAGATGTTTCTGGCGATCCTCTTCACGAGCACGTCGAATTTTTTCTCTCTCTTCCAGCCTCTTTTGTTTTTCCTGCTCTGCTTTTCGCTGCGCTGCCTCTTCCTGCGCATGAATAATTTCTTTTTGCTGGACGACAATCTCTTCATGATGATCAATAGTAAGCTGTATCACTTTTTCTTTTGCGAGCTCTAGTATTTTTAGCGGATTTCCTTTTGCATGATCGTGGAGCATTTTTATTGTCTGCTGATCAAATGGATAGGTTCCTGTCCCTCCCACTGCTTCAATTCTCTTCTGAAGCAGCTGCATAGTCAAAGGAGCATCAAGGCCATCCAACTCAAACTTCAGCGTGTCTTTCAAGCCTTTTCCTAAAAATGATTTCTTGAGCTCTTCTTTTTCTCCTACAACAATAAGCTGAAGGACAACTCCTGCTTTTGGCAATGCTGCAAGAAGATCAAGTCCTTTTTCACCGATATTATATGGCTCGTCAACTAATAGAACAAAAGGCTTATTTCGCACTTTGTCTTTTATGTATGCACCTATCTCTTCTGCTTTCATTTCTTCGAACGGCCGTGAGACTGTCTTTTGATAGATGTTGAGGAACGGCAACATGAGCTGCTTTATGAGTTCTGTCTCGCTTATTTTTTTGCCAGAGGCACTTATGAGACAAGGAACAACTTCAGGATGATGTGCATCTAATTCCCACTGTATCCAATGGAGCAGTGCTGTTTTGCCAGCTCCTTCTTCTCCAACAATTGTCCCAAATTGTTCTTGTTTGACCAAGAATCTGTTTAATGCAGACCTCTTTTCTTTGTCTAACACGAGAAAATCATTGACAGGATGAAGAAGTTCTGGCTTGAACGGATCATCATGCCAACAGAAAACTCTTGTCCAGTTTAAGACGAGATTTCCTTTTGCAGCAGTTGGTTTGAGCCTGACATTTTTCCAATACCACCGCTTGACTACTTCTGTTGGAAGATACGGAGTGATATTCTCTTCTAACTGATCAAGCTGTCGAAGATCTGGTTTTTTGAGATGCAGCGTTTCTGCAGTTTTTGCAAGAAAGTTTTTGAAGCCGTGCGCTCCTGCTTGGATCCCTGCTTTCGCGCCTTTTGCAGCAGCAACAGCGCTCGTTCCCACTATTTGAGATCCTCTCACGATACCTGTACCAACAACAACTGAACCATCAGCGAGATGTTGTGCAAGTTTTGCACCATGCGCTTTAAGATTGTCTGGATGTAACGGATGTTTTTCCTCTTTATGTGCTATTTTTTCTGATTCTCCCTTTGGCATAAGAAAATAGCATGTTTACTGTAATATAAAGTTTACTGTAAGAGAAAGAACGCCCCAGACCGTAGCTGGAACTTGGGTATGGGGTTGTAACGATATTCTGATTGTTATTGTTTTTTGAGGACTTGAAGTTTATATAATTTGTGGTGGTTTATTGACGAGAAAAGAAAAAAAGACAAATTTTAATAAACCTACCTCCTTTATACTTATGTATGCAAGGTGATGATTTATTACAACCCATACTCGCTACAGTTCCACCACTTGTAGGAATAGCAGATCCCATCGGAGGATTACTTCTCGCACCCATCGTGGCTCATATTAACAACCAGCTAACAAAATATGAATTAGGGCGACATAAATATTTTGTTGAAACCATACTACAGGAACTAAAAGAGAAGTGGGGTGAAGATATCAAGTCTTTTCTTGAATCTGAGGATGGACAGTATATTCTAAAAAAATGCTGGGAAGATGCTATAATACAGCAGGATAAACTAAAGCTTATAACAAACATCAATATTTTCATAAATGCATGTTATCATCCAGATAAATTTAAGCAAATTGACTACTACCATTCTGTTCTTATCTCGCTTGCTGCAATTGAGAAATTTATCATCGAGAAGAAGATACCTATAACACTTGATGAGCTGCAACAGATTCAAGAAAGCAAAAGCGATCATGAAGAAACAGTTGTTGATCTGCGTGAATTTTATCAGTATGGGACGGAAACAGAGGTTGAATAAGCAAAAATAACACGACTACAGCTGGAAGCAAAGGAATTCGTGGCAAAAATAAGAACTTTTTTACAAGAGTGAATCAATGAGTTGTTGGCAATTTGGCTATATAAAAAATTGGACAATATAGAGATGTGTACTATGTGCTGGATGCGAAATAAACCAAACAAAATTCAATCATGATAGGTAAAAAAATGAAACAAAAGGGACAAATTACCTTATTTATCATTATTGGTCTGATTCTTTTACTAGCTATTGGACTCTTGTTCTTTTTTTCAGCATCTGTCAAAGAAGCACCATCGCTGTCAGAAGAAACAACAGCGACAGCAGTGCAGTCATACACGCAATCATGCATAGATAATGTTGCTAAGGAAGCTGTGCTCTTTATTAGCAAAAATGGTGGCTATTACAATCTTCCTGTTCTTTCAGATACTGACTTATTGCTTCCATATTATTTTTATAATGAGCAAAATATTATGGTATCAAAACAGGATGTAGAATTGGAGCTTGCATCATACATGGACAATGAACTCTTTTTTTGTCTCAAAAACTATGAAGCCTTTGAAGGGGTTGAGATTACACAAGGAACAGTACAAACAACAGTTACTATTGGTGATGGGAATGTACTTTTTAATGTCTTTTTTCCACTAACCACCACTGATGAAGATGCAACAACAACGATCACAGACTTTTCTACAAGTGTAGAGGCAAGACTAGATACTATCTACGACATAATACTAAAATTTATGACTATTCAAGAACACGATCCAAGTTCCATTTGTATTAGTTGTTTAACAGCATTAGGAACTGAAAGAAATGTACGAATCGAGTTGTACTCAGTTGAAGATGGCGTCGTAGAATTTTCTGTCATTGATGAACAAGTGACAATTAATAACGAAAACTTGGTGTACACTTTTTTAAATAAATATCCTCAATATTCTTGCAAGAATTTACCTCCAAAAGCATCTGAACAATTTTTAATAGGATGTTTAGAAGCAGAAGAGAAAGCTTTAAATTACACTGTAGCCATTGAAACAATTCTTGATATGAACGCAGTAGTTGGTACTGAGTTTACCTATACCATACAAGCATCTGGGTACAATCTCTCTTACTCAGCACTAACAACACTTTTTACCCTTGAACAAACAAGTGGGATTATTAGTTTTATTCCAACGACTGATGATATTGGACAGCATAAAATATGGGTTCATGTCACCGATCCTATTGGCAATGAAGATTACGAAACCTTTGTTCTCTCAATAAAGGAGGGTGAAGAATGACTAGAAAATTAGTGATTCTCTATTTCATCATTTTGACTTTATTCCCCCTGAGTATTCATGGAGAAGAAGAGGATTATACAGATAGCAAATTTTATGAAACATCAGACCCTGCTACATGGGATTACAGTCAAGTGGATTGGAGTAAAGTACCAGAGAATAGAATACCTGAAGTTCCGCCTGAACGCTTAGACTACGCTTCCTTGACTAAGATTCAAAGATGGTCAATGACTCCTGAGCAGATTGCGGTTAATTTTGATAATATAGAAGATCTCACATCAGATGTCAATGGAGAAGCTGTACAAGAAGCAATACAAAATACCTATGGGGTCACTGTAGATGTCGGTGATGGGAGTGCGCATGGAGGTGTGCAGTTACAAGATGGAGTTCTCAAAGCTAAGTATGGCTTTCAAGATTATGTTTCCCTTGATAAAGTATCTGACACTACCACTGTGCGTGTTGATGGATTAGGAAATATTCTTCTTCTTGGTGAAACAAAGCCCCCAAGTGAAGGAGTTTATACAGTAGTGTATAAAGAAGAAACAACTATAGAAACGAATAATGGAAAACAAGCAAATGTTAATGGAAAATTAAGTTTTTCTAATGGACAAGCATATGTAGCAACAGAAACTGTTGTTATTAATGGGATAGAAATTAAAAATACTGACATAACCTATGTAACAATATCTTATGGAACAGGGGAAGAAGAAAAGAAGTATGTTGGAGAGGTAGTAGAGATATACTTTGATGGAAAAGAACACGAGGGTAATTATGTCTCTATGAATACAGAAAAGGGAATAATGCGTTTAGGGAACACTGATGGAGATTATAGTGTTCGCTACACTCCTGATAACACTTTTTTTCATGTGGAAGAGAATGATTATCTTGAGATGCACCCAGGCACAGGAGTAATTACAATAGAAAAACGCCAAGAAGGTATTATTCCTTTAGTGACTGTGGCAGCAGATGCTGATAAACAAGGGATGCTTCTGACCAATGGAAATCAACTGTATACAATAGAATATGGTGAATTCAAATATATAGGAGAGGATTATAATATTCCTCAAAAAAAAGAGGGGAGTGTGCCATTTACACTGCGCTTAGAAGACCAAGCAGGGAACGATCTCCTATCAGACCAAAAAGTTATTTTCGATAATTCTAAGAACTTTTTTGTTGTTCCACAAGAGCTTCCCTCAGAAACAGTAGAATGTATAAGTTGTGTAATTGATCTCAGTCAGAGTACCACTTTATTTGATTATTATCAAGCAAAAATCCAAAAAGCAGGTATTAAAGGGATACGTGCAAAAGAAATAGTGCCAATAGAAGAAGCAGACCCTAATAATATTGTGTCTACTTTTCAAAGACAAGATGAAGATGGAGTAGTACGAGAATACGCGATTGTGACAAAAACAGATGTTGCAGCTATGAGTAAAGTCATTTCTATGCTTGATGAATTGCCGCCTGAAGTTCGGGAAAGTGTTGCATTTATTGATGTTGTTCCTGATGAACAAGTTGGAGCAATGTGTGGTGGGCCGAATGAAATTCTTGGTTGCGCACAGCAGCAGACAAGAACTATTACAGTTGGAGAATCTACTTCTTACGAAACATTGTATCATGAAGCTGCACATGCTTTGACATACAATTCAGAAAGGGATACTGTTGAAGAAAAGGATCTCAAAAGATATGAGCTGGAACTTAGAAGAAAATATGATGCACAGATGTTTGTTTATACAGACTTTGAAAGAGATGATTCTGGAAGAGCACTAACTGATGCTGAAGGAAAGTATATACCTTGCGACAAAAATGATTTCGATTGCTTTACAGCCATCGCATATGATAATATGGATAATCCTTTGAAAATAGAGCTGAGTAAAGATGAATTAAAGAAATATGTTGAATTAAGAGATGCTTCACATGCAAGCGTATCATATGGAAGTAATAGTGGTACATTCGAAGAGAGATGGAAAGCAATAGCAGGTGACGTTTATGGTAAAGAATTGGGAGAATCAATAGTGGGAGATCAGAATGCTGTTGCTGTTACATGGGATGATGGTTCAAGTATGCCGCGCTACGGTTGTATTCGTGCGTATGGTTGCAACAATTATTATGAAGATGTTGCAACTTTTGTAGAACCTGTAGCTGATGGTGATTTTTCAAGTTTACAGGTACTGGTCAACCCCGACAGTGATTATTATACAAAAACGTATCCTGTAGATGAGCAAACAGCAAAAGAATGGGCAACAAGATACAAACAAAAACTTGATTTACTATATGAATTTGGTTTTATAAAAGGAGAAGATTACCAAAAGATAATAGGTGATACAAAATGAAAATAACAATATATTTCTTACTACTAATCCTACTGGCAACATCAGTTTCAGCAGCAGTCCAACATTATTATGCCATTGATATCATTTATAATAACGGAGAAATCTCATATAGTAATCTCCACATCGAGCTATCACAAACAGAGCTTAAAACACCGGAAGGAACATATATTGCAGAAGTTGTCTCTACAGAGAATAAAATCCTCAACACCACCTTTTTCGCTATTCCATTAACTATTATTTATGATAATGCTAATCCAGAGACAGGAGAAATCGTAAGTGGAGGTGTTATAGAGCTGAATGAATCTGAAATTACTTTGTACATTCCTTATTATGACAATGCGCAGGAAATCAATATCTATGATTGGGACTTGAACAAAAAATTGAGTATTAATGTAAGCAGCTATGTGAAAGAGGCAGCCGAAGTTGTGGAAGAAGAATTCATTCCTAAAGAAGTAGAAGGGGTGCCTGAAGTGGTACCTGAAACGGCTACAGAAAAAGGTTTAAGTTATGTATTAGTTGCCATAGCATTGGTTATCTTCCTCATCTTCGCTATAATAGTCATAAAAAGAAAACTAGAAAAAAGATAATCCAAACACAAGCGCATTTATCAGGCGTGCTGTCAGAAAGGAATTGTTGGAGTATCAAAATGCAAGAAGAAGACAATAATTTCAAGCCCGCATGGATAGAAATATTAAAGAAGTTAAAAGAAAAACTGCTCCTCGATGAATTACGAAAGGACTAAATCCATGTTTCTCATTTTCTCAAATATTACTCTCTGAATGTCTTTATCTTTCAAGAGCAAGGACATAAGATTGTCTGCTTTATTGCGTTCTTCAAATTCTGCTTTTTTTCTTTCTTCTTGCTCCATTGCGTAGCGTAAATCTAAGATACCACCACATTTTGAGCAATGTTTATTTTGGTTGCTGTTTAACATATCACAACGAGCGCATTTGACTGACATTTATAGAATCTTCTAATCATCACTTTGTAGAGCTGTTTTGTCCAGGGAGTATATTTTGGATTCTGCTGTATTTTGCTCACTATTTCCTTTAAATCTCCAATTTCAGCTGCATCAAAGTCTTTTTGAAGCATCTCAGCAATTATTCGTAGTATGCCAAGATAACGCGTCTGTCTGCATACAGACATTCCATCAAACAAACAGTCATTGACAAATGCAGAGATCAATTTTTTGTTCTTTTCAGATATTTTTGCATTTTTCAGTTGCTGGAGGGCATTCTGGTATTTCCGTTCATAGTCATGTATTCCCATTGTAGTACACTCCAGAGAAACAGGTTTATTACCTTTATTCGAAAAAGAGACCACATTCGTGTGCTGTGTGTGATCTGCGACTTCGTACCCAGCGTTCAACGCTGTTTTGCGGCTTCGAACCTGAGGTTCAGAACTCCGCGATTGCGGCTCTGAACGTGAGGTAAAGCGCCCCAGACCGGGTTTGAACCGGTGACCGCGCGGTTTCTTCTAAAGATACACTTCAGTAACAGCCGCGTGCTCCACCATTAAGCTACTGGGGCAATATGAGAATTATGAATCTGGAGATGATTTAAATACTTTACTGTGCGTAATCACGAAAGAATTTTTCTCTTTTGGCTTCATCTGTGCCAAATAATACCTCATCAAGTTCCTTTATTCGTTTCTCAATATTTGGCCTCATTTCCTCAGAAACAGCTTCTCCTTTGAGCACAACAAGAATTCGATAATGAAATTTATCTGCTTCAACAGATTCTGCTTTTCCCTGCTGAACACGAACAGCCATCTCCATAGATACTCCAGGAGAAGAAGTATCAAAAAGATCATAGATCGCACCATTAGAATAATACTCTGAAGGATCAACTGCAAGCTGTTCCCTCAAAATGCAAGCATATTTCTCTTCCATAAGATACCGTGGCGTAGCTTCTTGAAAAAAAGTATGCATTTTGTCTGCCTGCACAGGAGAAAGCGTTATTGTTCCAAAAAGAATTGCAGTAACTTCTCCAAGGTCACTCTTCTTCTTATAATCAGTCGTTGATGTCACATCAGTAAGAAACAAAAAAACACTTTTAAAGTTTATGACCTATTCCACCACTTCCCCAGTCAAACTTCGCAACTGATGCTTCGTGATTTTCACAGAATAAAACTGCTTCAAAGGATACCTTCCTTTCACACCAACTATTAAAGGATAGGTTCCAAATTGTCTCATGAACGTGGTATTGCCATCATAAATTTCTGCATAAAGGTCTTTGAGGATCGTTCCTGCGGGAACAACCTTCTGCAACATCGGAAAATCAATTTCCTGGCGAATTTGATTGCGCCATTTCCAGTACCAATGCTTGTTTTTTCGCAAAAACTTATCTCCTATTTCAAACAATTTTGTGCCTTCAAAAAGTGCTGCTTGGCGAATATTAATTCTGCGCAGCCACCAATCATTCTCAATTACTTTTTTCAAATGTTCCATATTGATTTGATGTGTTTTTTTACTCTCTTCTGCAAGCCCAAAAATAATGTTAATGCCTGGCAGATATTTTGGCATGCCATTTGGACCGCGTTCTTTACCAAATTTGTTAATGGATTCAATCGCTTTCATCGCAAGAGGTGCACTGCAATTCAAGAGATTTGCCTTAGTGACTTCTGGATCAAAGCTTTCAATCCCAAACGCAGCGATATTTCCTTCTGTACAATATTTCACAATTGCTTGTGTAATCGCTTCTCCTTTTGGATTTGCAACAAAAATAGGATTGACATTATCGATGTGCAGCACTTTGATGTCTGGACATTGCTCTCTAATTTCTTTCAAAAGATTTATAGGATCTGGCAAGGAGTAAAAACAGGTTTGTTTTCCTAGACGGAAATAAAGCTCTCCGAGATCGTATAATTTTTTTATTTCTGCGATTATTTCAGAATTATTTCTATAGAGCACTTTACTTTTGAGTGGTTCTGTACAAAAACTGCATTTGCCGACATTACAGCCTTTTCCTGTTTCAATCTCCAGCATTTTTATCCACGGAATTTGCTCGACAATTTCTGCGCCTTCTAAACTCAATGTTGCAATCTCTCCAAATGTAAAATTATATGGTCTTGTTTCAAAAACAGTTTTATCAATGTGTTCTGTAAACTGCCCGCCAAACATTTGCGTGCCAAAAATTGCAGGGCCTGTTAAGACTTTTTTGCATGGCAAATCTGCAAGGAGCGGCGTTACTTCCTTCAATGTTCCAGGCATTGCTGACAAATATTTGCCAGGAACGTGCACTCCTAAGACAACGATTACTTCTGTATTTTCATCACTGAGAATTTCTGCAATTTTCTGATGATTTTTTGTGAGATTATAGACCGTGATGTTTGTTGTTTTTGACTTCGGTAAGTTTATGTTTGGATCTTTCATACTCCATTTTTTCCAAAGCCGCAAATCGTCAATCGTGAAGTAATAGATTTCTTCATTAGGAAAATTCTTTTTGAGATAGCCATAAAGATAGCGTGGATAGGTTCCTAAATAAGGTGGAACTCCAAGTCCTGCAGGTTCGTCTGTATAGCAGTCAAGGATTGCGTAGGTCATAGATTAAAGAATGCAGAGGTGGGATATAAACGTTTGTACTCTTTAGAAGTGGTAAAAAACAGAAAACTTTAAATAGGAGCGCGATATTATACCTATTATTAACAGTTTATGGGAGGTTATTACTATGAAAGCAGCATTAAGTTTAGTAGGATTATTGGGTTGTGCACAGCCACAAGATGGAGCAGAATCAGAAACATCTATTTCTGGAGAAAAAGCTGACCATGAAACAATTTCTCCATATCAAGCAGTTCGTGTTCGAGAGGCATCACCTGATGAGAATTTCTCAGGACAAAAAGGATATATTGGTTGTTCAGCAGATGGATTTGATAGATATCTTGTTCGCTTTCCTGAAGTAGAGAAAGATGTATCAAGCGCAGTGATTGTTCTTGATGCACAAAGCGGAACATGCGCATCTTCTTACGATAATACAAAATGTGATCTTGAAATGACTGTTGAAGCGCAGCCAGTTCTTTCTTTATGGACAGCAGATAGTGTTACGTGGAGTAAGATATCACCTCTACATTCAGAAGCAGGGTTGCCAGTTGGTGCAACAACATTCAGTGTCCCATACCAAGGAGCAGCAACAATTCAAATAGATGTAACAGAATATGTTCAGAGGGTTGCAGGAAAAGGCATCGAATATGGATTTATCTTGCAAGCAGCAAACGACACCGAAACAACACGGCGTGAACAGCGAATGTTACATGAAAATGATGATGTTGTTTGTGGAAGAGGAATTCAACGCGATGTTGTTGTTGGAAATCCTCGTTTAGAAGTAACATACAAATAATTTATTTTTCTCTTTTTTGTTCTTATAATTATTATTTCTTCTCTACTTCCATAGGCTCATGCGCTTTCTCACCCAAAGAAATGTGAATATCACCAAGGTGCGCCTCTTGAGAGAGATTCACTTTTCCCTCGTTGCTCAAATGTAAAAGTGGAATAAATGTATAAACTTTTTCCAGCTTTGTTCCTTCTTTTAATAATTTTGAAAAAAACAATTTTGCTTCTTTTTGTGTCATGAAATGACCCATGACTTCAGCAAATGTTTTTTGAATGAGATGATCAATATCTATTTTTCGGACAGGAATTTCCATGTGAATTTCATCGGCGTCCCATGGTTTTCTTCTATTCTTTACTTCCAGAGCTTTTTCCAGTGCTTCGACTAAATCATAGACAGACACTTTTCTCTTTCGCGGTTGTGGTGTTCTCGGGATTAACTCATAGTTTCTTCCATCAATCGAAACCTGCACTTTATCCTGGCCTTCCATTTGAGACAGCTCGTCGTAGAACGCATCTTCTTCACTTTGACCAGAACTTGCAATAAGCTGATCAAGATATGTCATGTCTTCACCAATCAACTTATTTGATTTTAATCGGAGCATAATTGCTGCTGCAAGAATGACTTTTCCAGAAATTTTGAAATCCATCTCTTTAAATTCACGAAGCTTTACTAAGAATTGTTGGGAAAGTTTTGCAATGTCAATATCCCATGGATCCATCTGTTCTGATTTCACTGCACTAAAAATAATCTGCTGCCAGCTAATATCATCTTTATTGAAAATAATATCCATGATTTGTTCATGCGGTTGGAGCGTTATTTCTGGGATTGGAGCAGTCTGCTCTTGTTTTTTTTCTGGCTCAGCAAGCCGCTGTTGTTCTTTGTTCATTGTTGTCACTTTTTACAATTGTAGCGTATATAAATATTGTTATCGTCTACACCTGTTATTCTTCGCTTTCTTTTATAGTTTACTACTAAAATGTGATAAATACAGAAAAATATTAAAAGAACGGTGTTTTTCCTCTGTTTATGACATCACACAATCTTGAGCAGAGAGCAGAAATTGCATTTTCTGCTTTGCTACCGCATGTTCAACAGTATTTTCGAGAGATGGGGCTTGTTCCTCACTTTATTACAAGGCCTTATGAAGAGAGAAGAACAACACCTGAAACTGTTGCTGGGATTCGAGCAGAGATTGATGCTCTTTGTGGAGCGACTGGAAGTATGCGTGGCTATGACTCTGTCGCACATCATAATGCTCTTTCTTATTTTGGGATGATGATACGATAGGGATTTATTTGGGAAAAAGAAGTCCTGGACCAATAATTCCTTGTCCGCCTCTGAATTTTGTAGTATTAGCGCCACCGAGATTGCGCTGGACTTCACCATTAATGTACGTACAAAGATAATAATCACCATCTGTAATCAATTCTCCTCCAGCGCCTTCTTGCGCAAGGAGATTTCCTTCTGCGTCGTAGGTGTAATTCCACGTTCTCAAATCAGGGTCTTGGAGTCGAATATAAACTGAGAGAATTTCTAATAAATTCGTCCGCGAATATCAAATATTCGTACTTTCAGAATTCTTTTTTGAAAATCAACATCAATAATTGCACGATATTCTCCTATTCTTAGCTTATAACCAACACCTTCAAAATGTTCTAAATAACGGAAAGGAGTTTCTGCTACTTCATCAAACTTTTTCAATATTCTCTTTGCCATTTCTAAAGGCAGTGATTCTAGATATTTCGCAGCTTTTGGTGACCATATAATTTCATACTTCATTTGAGAATCCGCTTTTTTAATTCTTTCTGAGAAATATATTGAGAGTCTGGTATAGCCCGAGCCTCTTCAAGTTCAATTTTTGCGGCAGGGAGTAATTTTCCTTCTTCAGAAAGGATATGCTTAATTAGTGCAACATCTCTTTTTAATTCCTCGAGATCATCATGCATGTGGACTATTGTTGCTTCCATCATATTTCCTACTTAAATATCTCTTTCTTATAAATTTTATTGTCAAAAATGACGAAAAAGGAGTCATCACTCGTCATCGGCTCTGTTACGCAAAACATTCCTTCAAGAAAAAGAAAAAATTAATTGTTTATTTTTCTCAGAGAGCGATGACTCTTTCACCTGCTCTTGAGCACGGAGATATTCTTGGTCGTACTCGTGTATGCTCATATAGCACTTCCAAGAAGCAGACTTTTTATAGTTCCTTACTCATTTGTGGGTCGCTTTCCCATCAAAAGGGGAATCGAACTTGAAGTTTGATGCGCTGACCGGGAATCGAACCCGGACCAGAACCTTGGCAAGGTCCCATTGTACCATTCAACTACCAGCGCAAATGGGCCCAACCGGATTTGAACCGGTGACCTACGCCTTGTAAGGGCGTCGTTATAGCCGCTAAACCATGAGCCCGATGTATTGCTCTCTGAATTGAGAATTTCTTTATAAAAGTTTTGAAATGAAAATAAGTTTTTCTTCTTCTGGAAAATATGCATAGGCAAATCGGTATGGCTTAACATATAATTCACGAGTTCTTTTGTTTTTTTATTTGTTCTTTCATACTGCCTATCCCATACAAATAAGAGAGGAAATTTTCCAAACATTTAAAAATAAGTGGTTATTTCAAAGAACCATGAAAGGAACAATCGTGAACTTCCGTGTTGGCATGAAGACCATGTCCCACACACACATGATCGTGAATGCAGGACTCTCTAAAAGAGAAGAGGCTGCGAAGCTTGTTGGCACAACTGTTGTTTTTACAACACCTTCTAAAAAAGAAATCAAAGGAAAAGTTGCGTCTGCACACGGCAATAAAGGCGCTCTTCGCGTTATCTTTGAAAAAGCAATGCCTGGACAGGCAATTGGACAGCATGTTGTTGTTGGATAGTTTTTCTTCAATAGAAAAAAGAATCCAGGCCTCTCGACCCGGTTCTTATTTGTGGTTTGCTGGCCACGAATTTCTTCGAGGTGTGTGTGAAGAATATAAAGAAAAAGAAGAAAGGGAGCCTAGACCCTTTCGGTGTATGCGAGTTTTCATGATTGTCACCTCTTCCACAAAAACAGTTTCTGCTGGTTGCAGCACATGCCTTTGTTTCTGATAGCTGTACTTAGACCAACCATTTATTAATACCCTGTGCAAGAGACATAGAGAAGTTTCTTCCACAAGTTTTAAAAACCCAAAATTGCTTTTCCGAGAATATGAGATATCAACTAGGCATTACGCCGGATTGGTTCAGAGACATTGATACTGGCTTTGAAGTCATTTCTGTCATTGTCACGTTTTTAATAGCAGCAACTGCATACAAATTTTACAAACTCACTGATGAAGAACGGTACAAGTGGTTCAGCGCATCGTTTTTTTTGATCGCAATTTCCTACTTTTTCAAGATTCTAACAAACATTATTGTTTATAATGAAGCACTAGGAACACAAACACTCGGAAAATTTACCTACACTGTTCAATATGTTCATGAATATTATTATTTTGAAATTATCGGAACACTGGCATTCCGCTTCTTTATGCTTGTCGGTTTATTTGGACTTTATTACATTATCTGCAGATGCCAAGATAAAAAATCAGTTCCAATAATCATTGTCCTTATTTTTCTCACTACAATATTTAGCAATATCCAGTATTTCGCATTTCATATTACTGCTGCGCTTTTCTTAGGACTGATTGTTTGGCAATACTACATGAATTGTAAAGTGCAAAACAAAGCAAAAAATTTCACTTTGCGAAGCCCAATCATTGCTTTTAGTATTTTATTATTGAGCCAGTTGATCTTTACCTTGCTTTTTTTAACTCCAGAGGCGTATGTTATTGGTGAGACTGTGCAGTTGATCGGCTTTTTGCCGTTGTTGTATAACTACATTCAGTTGGTGAGAGGAAAATGAGCAAACGACGATCACGGCTGGACATTATCTGCGATATGCTCTGTTCTATCCAAGATAAAGGCGGAAAAATAAAACCAACACATCTCATGTACAAAGCAAATTTGTCGCATAATTTATTGAACACGTACCTAGAAGAACTTGTTGATAAAAACATGGTCAAAGAGATGGAACTGAACAATTATAAATATTTGATTATCACAGACAAAGGTCTTGAGTTTATCCAAAATATTAAAAAGATGAAGGATTTCCAAGAAACATTTGGTATTTAGAGGATTTTTGTTTTTTGGAAGGATTTCTACGCAGTCGTTTTCTTCTACTTCATTTTTGCAGACAATTATCAACAATTGGAACAAGAAATTGCATTTCATCCAATGTTTCCATCGCGTCTGCAACAAACATTTCTTTCTTAAACGGTACAAATCTTTGAACAATGGTGTGCTCATTGACAAAACACATGAAATCGTTTGTATGATCACCCATTGCAATCACGACATTCTGCACAAACGCATCTCTCTTTGGCACATCTTTTTCTGCATGAAGAAATATAGGGAATTCTTCTGTTTCGACATCGCTGTCTTCAATATATGTTTCAAAATGAACACCTTTTCCATTCTCATCATGCCAATTCTTTTTCGCGACATGAATATAATTCCCATTTCGCGTGAGAATGAAATCCTCTGTAAACCAGCGTGCTGCCTTGATCTCTTTGATAAGGTCATCGAAGAGCGTTTTGGTTACAGTCATAGAAGATCGAATTCAAGAACGCTATAAAAAAGTTATAGTTTGTTTCAGTATCTCCGCATTCGGACTCCTTCGTCGTTTTTATGAGAGATACTGGGAGCGAGAGAAACAATTTTCTTTGTAGATTTTGTTCCCAGTTGTTCCATTTGTTATTTCATAATTTATTGTGTTGTCATAGTGTGGTATCTTTACCTAGCGATTTGCTTGCGTTGCTGGTGCGTGTGTGCAATGTCAAGAAAAGCTAGTGCATAACTACTTTCACTAAATACACTTTATTTTTACCAGCAGCACTATTGACATACTTTACAAAACATTGCGCATCTTCTGTAATTTGCACAAGATGCGCTGCATTAAATATTCTCGGGAAAATAATTGGCTCTGCGTTTGTGGTGAAAATCAGCTGTCCCCACGCGTCTTCACTCCAGTTTTTTGTGAAATCAAGATAAAGGACAACTCCCTTTTCCTGCTCATGCGCATCATGAAGCAACGTATAATCTCCATGTTGGAACAGCAATGGCTCAATAATGATATTCTTGAACTCCTTTTTCAGCATTGTTCCCAACAATGATTTGAAACCAGAAGAATTGATCAATGAATATAAAGAAACAAGCGTTTTTTCGTTTGTAGGTTTATGGAATGAATGCATATGAGGAATATAATTTTTTTTCCAAGAAATCTTGTCCAGCGCTTTTCGTACGTGCTCTGCTTTTTCTTCCAGGAGAAAATTGCTTAACTGAATACTTGGCAACGCTTGATGCGCATAAAATGTTGGAGAGATCTGCGTGAGTGTTTCCTGAACCAGATATAATGGATTTACCCATTCCTTAAGAAGCTGAACATCACCCATGAAACCATCCTCCAAGAGTCATTCGCTTTTTGTCTGACAATAGTTCAGAAACCTGATGAAATGATTGCCTTGTCACTTTAAACATCATAAAACTGTTTTGCTGCGGTGGATAAGACTTGACAATCTTCTGTGGGATATTTTCCGCATCAACTGAAAAAAATTCTAACGCGCCCCCTTCTTTTGGCGTCAGTGTTGGAGTGAGATACAAAATAAATGCAATCTTTCTGTTGTCCAGATAATCATCATGCGGCAAAAGATACCCATGTTTTGGAAAATTCAAGCCTGCAAGATCAACAGTATTTTTGAGTTTTGGAATGCCTGTGATTTCCTGCAGCATTTTTTGGAGGTAATTGGAGCTTAACATCGTGTAAAAGCTGCTGAAAACAAAGGTCGTGCTGTTTCTCAAGTCTTTTGTTTGCTGAAGATGGAAAAGATCACTATCTTTTGTTTCAAACTCCTGCTTTTCCAATGCTTTCATAAGAAAATCTATCTGTTTCGGCTGCAGAAAGTTTTTTAAAAGAATGTGTTGGATTGGTTTATTTTTTTGAAACTCTTTTGTATATTTCTTGATTGCAGCATCACTGAGGTGCTGTTCTTGTATCCAGCCTTTTAATGCACCTATGCGAGGATTTGGCTTCATGGACAGCTTCTATGTTTTGGGGTATTTATGTTTTGCGGTGGCAAGTTCTAAGAAAGAAGTTTCCTCATAATTTCCTTGAGAAGTAATTATCTTTTCTGCGCAATCAAACGTGCGACATATCTTGGTTTTCCATCGAGGCAATTGTTTGAAATGCCTTCGTCATATACAGAAATAACACTAAATCCACGAAATCGCTCCCGTAGCTCCTCTGGTATGAACCTAAATTTTCCCCTGTTTAGATATTCTTCCTTTCTGCTTGCACTCTCAACCATAAAAGCTGAAATTAGCATGTATCCGCCAGGGTTTGTTTTCTCCTGCATTGCTGCAATAACTCTTCCAACACCTTCTTCTGTAAGGAATGGCAGAACATTTATGCAAAGAACAGCATCGTAATTCCCCACTTGTCCAATTATTTCTGGAGAAGAAATGTCTCCTTCAATACACGTGTCAAGGGAAAGGCCTTGTTTTCTTGCGGCTTCTTGCATTTGCTCACAACCACTTGAAGTTAGTTCAACTACTGTGACATGATATCCTCTGCTTGCTAAATATAATGCATTTCTTCCCTGTCCCGCACCGAGATCCAGAACTGTACTTCCTACTGGAAGAAGATCACACAACTCAACAACAAGAGAAGATGGAGAACCTCCAAAAGCGAGAGGTTTATCTTTGTAGAGCCTTTCGTACTGGTCTTTGGTTGTCATTATCTCAACTCTATTAATCTTGTAAAAGGATCATATACAGAAATCTTATCTCCAGGAACGCCTCGTTCAAGAAGCTGCCTTATATCTCGTGCTTTCCACTGTTCGTCATGTCGTTGGTCAACATGAACGCGGTCAATGTATGAAATAGGAATTTCTCCAAAATAAAATAACTGGTTTGGAACAAAAAGAGGAACTAACGCATTATGGTTAGGGACATTAGAAAGTTCCAGAATAATGCCTGTTTTCATCTTGTGACAAGTTATTTTTTTTCCTAAAAGCTCTGTTTCTATCAGCACGTCGTCTGTATACTCCATACCGTGCTTATTCTCAATAATATAATCAAAGGAGTCACTAAGCCAAACTCCTTTTCTGTTACCTTCCGGATCTACGTGATGCTTTGAGAAGGCACGAATACATCCTGCTTCCCAGTGTTCTACAAAACGATCTAAGGTAAGACCGTGATAAAGTTGACTTGGAAGTGTTGATTGTCCCATTGTTCTTTTCTCCTATCTTTTCACAAAAATGTATCGATCCGCTACTCTTTTTGCAGGCAACTCTTCAGATTCACCCATCATTTCTTTAACAATCTTATATCTTTCCTCAGGAGTATTCCCTAGCCTATCTCCATCATACATTTTGTAGAGATGTTCAAAAGCTGTTCCTATAAAATCATATGCATCTGGCCGTAACTCGCGTAATTCTTCAAAATCTCGTACTGGCTCAAACAATCCTTCGAGGTTTCGTGAGAAAACAACGCGATTGTCTCCTGTTCTTCTATCACTTTCTACAAAGTCAATCACGCCAATCATTTCAAACGCATCAGGTCGCTCGTACATTCCTGTTGCATTTCCATGATAATTATTTGCTAAAATGTACGCTCCTTTTCTGATATGCTGTGAAGCCCACTCTGTCGGGATTTGTGGATTCAAAAGAATAAGCAAATCATGTTCTTGCGTAGGTTTGTACTCTCTTATATCTTGTCCATGCGCATCTAATCTATGTTCTCGGAATACGCGCATTGCTTCTTGGTCAAGATCAACATAGGTTACTGTATCAAAGACTCTTGAGGGACTTGCGTCATCCGCACAAGAAGGATGAAGCACTGCTCTTGCATTGTGTACTTGATCTCGAAATGCTGTATAAATTGCGATGAGATCGTCGTGATATTGTGGTTGCTTTTCCATAAATAACCTGATTTTTTGTTTATTTATATATTTTTCCACCATTTTACCATTAAAAAGTAATAAAAATGACAATATAGATGAGTTAAAGAAGAGATTTAACTTTTCCTTAACTTGAGTTTAATTTTAGAGATTTTTCTAGCATATGGGAACTTGATGTTTTGAAGAAAGCCTAATCTTTCACAACATTTAAATATAACCACGTACTACCTTACATACATTACGTTGATTTAAAGTCAACGTTATGACGAAAATGAAAGAGACAACAGAGAAAACAACTATAAAGACACCAGAAGACTGCCAGGATCCGCAGTGCAAGGAAGAACACTGTGGATCTGAACAGTCCTCATGCGAATGCAATGAAGCAGAACTCACTGCAATGCTTCAACTCTTGCAGGCTGACTTTGAAAATTATAGAAAACGCACAGAAAAAGACAACGCAGAATTCAAAAGATACGCAACAAAACAATTGATGATTGATATCTTGCCTGTGCTTGATAATTTCGAGCTCGCATTAAAATCCATAAATGACGCAGGTGTGAACATGATTTACGCACAGCTCTTTGATATCATGGAAAAACATGGATTAAAACAAATTAATCCTGAAGGAAAATTTGACCCAAAACTGCACGAAGCATTATTGCAGGAAGACTCTGATAAAGAGCAAAATACGATCCTCGAAGTATTGCAAAAAGGTTATATAGTAGGAGATACCATTGTGAGACCAGCACGAGTCAAAATAGCGAGGAAAAACCATGGATCTGCGAGTGTTTCAACCAGAGGAGCTCAAAACGTTTGAGAAGGAGCATATCCAAAGTCTCAGCATTACAAAGCATACTCCAGAAACACGAATAGCAGAACTCGGAAAAGAATGTACAGGATGCGGCCATTGCTGCAAGATTGATTCAGGACTCTTATTTGAGGAAGATGTCACGCGGGTTGCCGATGACCTCGGAATTCCACGAGACGAATTCACCAAAGAGTATCTCGAGGAACATGAGCGGTTCCATACTAAATGCTGGAAACTCAAACAAATCAAAGAAGACAATAAGCCATATGGACGATGCGTTCTCTTAGGAGAGGACAACAAATGCACTGTCCATGATGCAAAGCCCAAATATTGCAAACTGCTCTCAACAGTGAGCAAACATGGGCAACAATTGTCTGTCTGGTTTGCATTGAATCATTTCGTGAACCCGAATGATCCTGAATCAATCCGACAATGGGCAGCGTATCTGCGCACGCATCCGACAATCCCAGGAGGCCAACTCCACGAGCTGGTTCCTGACCAAGAGCGGCTGCAGCGCATCTTGGCATACAAAGAATTGTATTGAGCTGCAAACAGCAACGCACAAAAACATAGAAACGACAAAAGAACAAACATCATTGGAGGAAGATACTATGGCAAAAATTATAGGAATTGATTTAGGAACAACATTTTCAGCAGTAGCAGTGATGGAAGGTGGAAAAGGAACCATCATTCCAAACGCAGAAGGAAAGCGAACAACACCGTCTGTTGTCAATATTACAGAAGACGGAGAAATTCTTGTTGGCGATACTGCACGAAATCAGGCAATTATCAGTCCACAAAACACTGTACGCTCTATCAAACGACACATGGGTGAAGACTTCAGCGTCAAAATTCATGGTAAAGACTATACACCACAACAAATTTCTGCTATGATTTTGCAGAAAATGAAGAAAGACGCAGAAGCGTACCTCGGTGGAAAAGTAAATCAAGCAGTCATCACTGTTCCTGCATATTTTACTGACAGCCAACGTCAAGCAACAAAAGACGCTGGAAAAATCGCAGGACTTGAAGTTCTTCGCATTATCAACGAACCAACAGCAGCAGCACTTGCCTATGGCATTGACAAAACAAATGATCACACTATTTTAGTTTTTGACTTTGGCGGAGGAACGTTTGACGTTTCTGTTCTTGAACTCAGCGATGGTGTGTTTGAAGTCAAAGCAACGAATGGAAACAACTTCCTTGGCGGCGATGATATTGACGATGCATTAATTGACTGGATGGCAAAGGATTTCAAAGCGCAAAACGGTATTGACCTTCGCGAAGATAAAGTTGCACATCAACGATTAAAAGAAGCTGCAGAAAAAGCAAAGATTGAATTGTCCAGCAAATTAAAGACAACGATCAACTTGCCATTTATTACAGCAGACAAATCTGGTCCAAAACACTTGAATGTTGAATTAACACGAGCAAAATTCGAGCAGCTTATTGATGCAATCCTCAAAAAACTTGAAGAACCAACAAAGAAAGTTCTTAAAGATGCAAAACTCGACAAATTAGTGGACAAAGTTATTTTTGTAGGGGGTTCCACACGAATTCCAGCGGTGCAAGAACTTGTCAAAACACTTGTTGGCAAAGAAGGGGATAAATCTGTCAACCCTGATGAAGCAGTTGCACTTGGCGCAGCAATCCAAGCAGGAGTTCTCGGTGGAGAAGTCAAAGATATCTTACTGCTTGACGTCACTCCATTGAGCTTAGGCTTAGAAACGCTTGGTGGTGTATTTACAAAACTCATTGAACGAAACACCACGATTCCTACAAAAAAATCGCAAGTGTTCAGCACAGCAGCAGACAATCAGACAGCGGTTTCCATTAGAGTATTCCAAGGAGAACGGCCAATGGCAATAGACAACAAATTGCTTGGCCAGTTTGATCTTGTGGGAATCCCTCCTGCACCTCGAGGAGTTCCACAAGTTGAAGTCACCTTTGATATTGATGCAAATGGTATTGTCAATGTCAATGCAAAGGATCTTGGCACTGGAAAGCAGCAGAAAATTACGTTGACTGCGTCAACAAATTTGACTGAAGCAGAGATTGAAAAAATGCGTAAAGAAGCAGAACAGCATGCAGAAAGCGATAAAGCACGCAAGGAAGAAATCGAAACATTAAATGAAGCAGACACCATGCTCTATACAACAGAAAAGACCATGGGAGACATGAAAGGCAAGGTCAGCGATGCAAAACTTGATGCAATCAAAGCACCGCTTGAAGATCTAAGGACGCTTATGAAAGCAGAGAAAAAGGATGTTCCTGCAATCAAGGAAAAATTGGAAGCGTTGAACAAAGTGGTCCAGGAAGCTGCAGTTGAAATGTATCAGAAAGCAGGCGAAGCAGCGCAGCAACAGCATGCAGCAGGCCATGCAACTGGTAAAGCTGACGGAAAAGCGCATGCAGGCAAAGCAGCAGCAGATGATGTTGTTGATGCGGACTATAAGGTTGAGGAGTAAGAAATCAGCGCATTCTCTTCATTTTTTCTTTATTTTATTTTTCTCAGCACTGATTTTTTATTTCGAAAAAGATATAAACAGGGAGTGGATTTTTTATATTATGGAAGAGCTTCAAGAAAATTTTAATGAACTTGTGCAGATTTCCCAGAGGCTTCGAAAAGAATGTCCATGGGATGCAGAGCAGACAGTAGATTCATTTCATAAATACATTGTTGGCGAAGCAATTGAAGCACAAAAAGCAGCTGAAGCAAAGGATTATGATGAGCTCAAAGAAGAGCTTGGAGACGTATTTTGGAATGTCATGTTTATGTGCAATATTGCAAAAGACAATAACTTATTCGACCTTAATGATATTATAAAAAGTGCGAAAGAGAAAATGGTTCGCAGGCATCCACACGTCTTTGCAGGCGCAAGCAAAGATATGGTAGAAATTTATAAAAAATGGGATGAAGTGAAGGCGATGGAGAAGAGAGAAAAAGAAAAGAAACACGCAAATGCCCCCAAAAGGTAAATAGCTGAGAAAATGAAACTCCCCACAAGGCAACAAACTGAGGAATATTTTGATGATTTCCATGTTCCTGATAACTTCAAAAATCATTGCTTCACTGTCAACAAGGTTGCTGTCTTTTTAGGAGAACAACTCAAGACAAAAGGAGAAGCACTTGATCTTGATATCATTGACAGGCTTTCACTCATGCATGATCTTTTCAAACCCATCTCTATCAAAGATCTCGGACCAGATCCAAAATATAATTGCAAACCAACAAGAAATCAAATTGAGTTTTGGAAAGAGATGCAGCGACGCTATCCAAACAAACATGAAACACAAGTTTTTCACGACATTTTTTTCCAAGAATTTCCAGAACTTGCAGAACTTATGCTTCATTATGGAAATCATGATATTATGACATCAAAGAAATCTCGCGAAGAGCAGATTGTCCATTACGCGGACTGGCGTGTTTTTTGCGACACGATCATTCCATTGAAAGAACGAATGGATGACCTTTTCAAGCGATACAATCACAAAATTATGGCAAGAGAGAATGGCAAAGAAGTCTGGGAAAAACGCATGGCAGATGAAATTGCAGTTGAGAAAGCTATATTTGACAAAATAAAAATGAAACCAGAAGCAATACATAAATTTGTGAAATAATAGCAAATAAAAAAATAGCAAAATATATGAAACAAAAATGAAACCAAAAAAAACAAAACTCATAATGTTTGATTACGATGGAGTTCTTATTGACTCTAATAGCCTCCCAAAGCTGTTTTATGATGATTTGACAGAAATGTTTGGCACACGAAAATTTGAGTCTGTTGAAGAAGTCCGCGCAATCCTTGAAGTGAATGTTCATGATTCACTCCGAAGAATTGGAATAACCACCAAGGAGCAGATTACAGCTGCAATGAAATTATTCAGAAAGCACGACGAGCGATGGAAAAACCTGGATTTGTTTCCAGCAGTAAAAGAAATGCTCAATGAACTTAAAATGCGCGGCTATTTGCTTGCAATTATCTCCAACAACCGAGAGGAAACTATTCGTTATGATCTGAAGCGAAATAATGTTCTTCATTATTTTGATCACATCATTGATACTAAGTTTGGAAGAAAGCCTGAGGCAGACCAAATCATACATTGCCTAAAACTGGCAAACATTCTTCCAGATGAAGCAGTGATGATTGATGACATGGATGGAGGCATTATTGCTGCGAAAAAAGCAAAGTTAAAAAAGGCGATAGGAGTGAGTTATGGCTATCAGCTGCCAGAACGACTTCACATGGCAGATCACATTGTGGATACACCACAAGAAATTATGAACGTCATTGAATAATGAGAACATAAAATGAGCAAGGATTATTACAAAACACTGGGCATAGAAAAAGGCGCTTCAAAAGAAGAGATCAAGAAAGCATATAAGACGCTGGCGAAGAAATATCATCCAGACATGAATAAAGAAGCAGGTGCTGCAGAAAAATTCAAAGAGATTAATGAGGCAGCATCTGTCTTAGGCGATGATAAAAAACGGCAACAGTATGATCAGTTTGGAACAACAGATTTCTCACAAGGGCAAGGATTTGCAGGAGGAGATTTCAACAATTTTAGCCAGGGATTTGGCTTTGATTTTGATGATATATTTGAATCTTTTTTTGGAGGACAGCGACGCAGAGGAAGAGGGCCACGACGAGGGGAAGACCTCGAATATGAGATGGAAATTTCTCTTGAAGAAGCTGCTGCAGGAATAAAAAAACAAATCAAAGTACCTCGCCTTGAAACATGTGAAAAATGTAGTGGTAGTGGTGCAAAATCTGATAAGCATGTCAAATCTTGTGAAACATGTAATGGATCTGGAACAGTAACAAGAACACAACGAACACCTTTTGGAATTTTTCAGTCTAATAGTGTGTGCCCACGCTGCCAAGGCCAAGGTAAAGAAATTGAAGAATACTGTCCTGCATGCAATGGTGAAGGAAAGATACAAGAAGAAAAGAAGATTAGTGTTGAAATTCCCGCTGGCGTTGACACTGGCTCTCGACTGCGCGTTGGAGGCAGCGGTCAAGCTGGAGAAAGAGGAGCGCCACCAGGAGATTTATACCTTTACATCTCTGTTGCAAAGCATGATATTTTTGAACGAGAAGGCCAAGATATTTTTATGGATATGCCTGTCTCTTTCAGAGATGTTTGTTTGGGATCTGAAATTGAAGTTCCTACACTGAAAGGAAAAGCAACAATCAAGGTTCCAGCAGGAACAAAAGCAAACACTGTTTTTCGTTTGAAGGGAAAAGGAATTCCTTCACTTCGCGGCTTTGGAACAGGCGATGAACTGGTAAAAGTGATTATTGATATTCCATCGAAGTTGACAAAAAAACAGAAAGAAGCATTGGAAGAATTTGATTCTGAGAATAAACGAGAGAAAGGATTTTTTGAAAAGGTCAAAGATGCGTTTTGAGAAAGTGTTTTATAGGACTCTATTTTAAAATAGCCTATGCGAGACACTCTGGCGATTTTTATTGTTACAACCCTTCTTATTCTTGGCTTATTTGGAGAAGGAAGAATAACAGGGAATGCCACGTATAACGCAAAACCTGACCTCTCTGTTACAGAAATTACTGCGCATGGTGTTGATACAACAACAAATGAATTCTTTGCTGTCTTTGGCATAGAAAATTTAGGGGACAGTACACTTAAAAAAGGAACTGAAATCGTCGTAAGATTTTTTGTTCGTTATACTGCACCGCCAGTGAAACATGAAGGGAGTGCAGGAAGTATCAGTACTGCAGAAGTTTTTCTTGAAGAAGCAAAAGCAACATATGTTTTGAAAGAAGATTTAGCAAGTGGAGATCATGTGCTTGTTGTCTCTCCTCCAGTTCCCATATTATTGAGCACAGTACGCTTTTTTGAGAAGTATAAGATCAAAAATAGGATTACCATTGAACTGGATTATAAACGAGATATTTCTGAGAGCGATGAAAAAAATAATAAATTAGTAAAATGGTATCATATGAAAGAATGGGAAAATGTTGAGGAAGAGGTTTTGGAACCCAGATGACTTTTTTGAAGCAATATTTTAAAACACTGTTTCGTTTCTTTCTTATTATGCCAAACATACCTCGTGATGGAATTGTTTTTCCCTATGTTGATACAGAATGTGGTCTTGCTACACTTGTCTTTGTTTCTCCATTTGGTGCTTCAATGAATGTTTGGAGAGCACAGCGGACACACTTTGAAGATCTCAACTACAGAGTTATTCTTTATGACCCGCGTGGTCACGGTAGAAATCATGGTACTGCTTCTGAGGGAAAAAAAGGAGAATACAGTATTGGTTTATTTGCACAGGACCTTGAAGCATTGTTAGATCATTGTGCTGTTCAACGTGCAACACTTGTTGGTGCCTCTCTTGGAGGGATGGTTGCATTGGAGTATGCAGGAATGCATCCAGAACGCGTGGATAATCTTGTACTTGTTGGCTCGTATGCAAAAGCATTATTGAAAAAAGGAAAACAGTATACTGCAGAGAATAGAAAAACACGAGATTCATTTTTAAGAGATCATCGTGTTATACGAAGAAAATCGATTGCAGCATTGAAAGAAGAGAAAGTAGTATCTTATTTTGGAAAGCCATATGATGAGCTCTCTAAAGATGAGCAACGAGCGTGTGATGCATATTTTAGAAGTGTTGCGGAGATGCGACGTGAAGAATATATTGCAACAGATCTTGCAATTTTGTATAAACATGATCAGATGGAGACATTGAAACGGTTTGGAAAAAGTCATGAGATTGGTGGAAAAGGAAAGCACCCTGTATATGCTAACCATGTTCTTTTTATTACAGGAGAACGTGATTTCTTCAAAGATGCACAAGAGGAGATGCACGCAAGTGTCCGAGGTTCTCGCGTTGTAGAGATTCCAGATGCAGGACATCTCTGCTGGCTCAATAACCCTGCTGCGTTTAATGCTGCCGTTGATAAATCTTTTAGTGATGTCAGCGATGCTTGGTCAAATTTATAAAGATTAGAGAATAAAACCATTTTTATGAACTCATCATTTTTTCATATATATGCGATTCTTCTCAAAGAGTATGGTCCTCAAGGATGGTGGCCGATTGGTACTGTGTACAGAAAAAGACTTTCTTTGACAAATGATGAAAAATTTGAAATTATTGTTGGTGCTATACTCACACAAAACACTGCATGGACAAACGTCGAAAAAGCATTGCATGAACTGCGCAGAAACAACTGTTTGACCATTAAAGCACTTCTTGAAACAAAACAAGAAACACTTGCACAGTACATCAAGAGTTCTGGTTATAACAATCAAAAAGCAGAACGATTAAAGATTGTTGCACAGTTTTTGTTCCAATATTCGCTTGAGGAGTTGCAGAATATGGATATGAAAGAGTTAAGAGCACTGCTTCTTTCAGTTAAAGGAATTGGCCCAGAAACTGCTGACTCTATTATGTTGTATGCGTTTATGAAACCAATCTTTGTGATCGATGCATACACAAAGCGAATCATGAGTAGAATTGGTTTGTGTAGCAAAGATAGTTCTTATGATGAACTTCAGGCAGCTATTACACACAACATGGAAAAAGATACAGAGAACTACAATGAATATCATGCACTGCTTGTGGAACACGCGAAAAGATATTGTAGAACAAAGCCGTTGTGTGAAGAATGTGTTCTAAAAGAAGTCTGTATGAAAAGAATGTAACGACAAGATCTCTTGTTAATATCCTTCTTCTTTCATAATGCTTTGCACTGTTTTTACTTCAACATCATGATCCTGGAAAAGCTGGAAGAGCTGCTCAATTTTTGCAGGGTCTTTTGCATAATTTTTTTCATGAAAGACAATGCCCATATATTTTTCACTCTGCGACTCTTCAAGGTATGATGCAATCTCTCCTAAAGAGAGTGACATTTTCCCCACTTGATACTGCGCATGCCGCAAAGAAATAACAGTATGGCCATTGTAGACATTTTTCGTTGGATTGCTTAAAATATCTGCAGCACCATCAGCACCACCATCTGTTTCATAGATTACTCCATCTGGCCAGTCAAGATCGACATCTTCTTCCCCTCCGATTCCTGCAACAAGAATCTGACCAGATGCAGGAAGCTGATTCAAAAGACTCATCATGTCTTCTCCTGATCCTATATACTTCAGATCATCTTTGTATTCTTCCTGATCTGTATACCCATTCCAGCTACCATGATGCGGACCATGATGATGCAATCCAATCTCATGACCAGCAACTTCCCAACTTCGAAGCAATGCGAGCTTTTCTTCGTCATCTAAAATATAAACTGCCCATTGTGGATTAAATACAAGAGAAAGTTTGATATTATATTCGTCTGCAAGCGCAATGAGGCTCACAAGATCTGGCCAATGAAGCTCAGGATATTCTGTTGTGCTTGGATTGCTTCCTGGCTCCATGTGAATAGAAATAAATGCTGTTTTTATTGTATACTCTCCTGATTGTTTTTCACCTGCTGGCTCTTCTTTTTCAGAAGTTGCCTCTGGAAATGATGGTTTTGTTGTTTCTTCTTTTGCTGGTTTTTCAAATAGCCCTTCTTCACATATTCTTTCTTCTACAGAATCGACTGTACCATCGTCGTTTATATCACATGCTTCCTTATTTTCACAACTTGAAAGAAGGAGTATTAACAAGAGTATGAATAAGAATACACAGGATTTCAAATAAGGGTTCATAGTGTTTTTTGTGTTCATTCTCTATTTGAATGTTTTGTTTTTTTGAAGATATCGATGATATTTTACAACTGTGTCAAAAGGTATATAAATAATAAGTGATTTCATTGAAGTATGAAATACAGCAATAGTATCAAAATAATTGCGCCTAGCATTATTTGTATTATTGCATAAGACAACGCACCTGATACTTCTTCTCGAATTTCTGCGTTGGATGTTTTTGTCACAATACTGAATGATGAGAAAGAAGTGTAGGTTCTGCAATACAGAGGGATTACCATGAACGAAGATACAATGCACATAGATGATTTGTTAGCTGATTTAGAACAAGAGGTAACAATGAAAGTAGGGGTTCAAGCTATTGCCATGTCTGTCTTTGATGAACTTGTGAGAGGGAGAGTCTACCCGTGGGGTACTGTGACGTATTTTCATCCTGATAGATTTAGTCATGGAGTCTATCTCCCTTCTAATCTCGGACAGCGTGTTGCAGATTCTCTTGTGGATCTGAAGCCATTGGAAGATCTTCATGGAAGAGAATTATCACGCAATGAAAGAAAAGTAGTTGCAACTGTTGTTGGTTCACTTGTACAGCAAGGCATATTCTCAGGTGCGTCAGATTATGGCGTCTCATGGATCACTGGGGACATAGGAGAATGCCGCAGACTTTGTGTTGATGGAGATGAACGTGAGGTTCTCGTTGTTCCTCAAGGACTTCGTCGTGCAAAAATAACAGCAGAACATTTTGCGATGGCTGGCATGAAAGAACATCCGCTTGCAGGAGATGAAAGAAAAGTTCTCGAAGCAATGGCAAAAGCAATGGGATATTCTAACTTAGCAGTCCCCTATCATCGCGGCAAAGCATTTGCAGATGGCAGAAATCCAGGGGTCATTGTTGGTGATGTTCGCTCACTATACGTCAGTACAACATGGGATTTTAGTCCAAACATTGCTGATCCAAAGATGAAAGCGCCCTACAGACTTCCACGTGTTGAGAAAATGGTTCTTGAATCAAGAGCAAATGCATTTACTGGTCATCCAGGCGAAAACCTCAAAGCAACCTGGCGTTATGCATTGAGGATACGAGAACACTGTGATGCAATGCAGCACTCATATGAACCTGCTGGAGAAGGAAGAGCTGCAAAAGTATTTTCAGACAAACTCTTTTTTGCTGCAAACGGACTTCCTGTTGACATGGTGTATACTAACGTTGTGTATTGTGGAAAAGATCCCCAACGACAAGATGGCGTGTTGATGGTTTTTCCTGACATAAGTGCTGGCAATTATTTTTTTCAGGGAAAAACGCAGCAGACACTCTTTGAATTGTTGGAGCGATTTGGATCAGAGTATCACATTCGAGTTATGCGTGTTCAGAATCCTCAAGAATTTGCTGACGCATTTGGATATAGAAATAGTGCACATCTGAAAGGAAAAGAACTCTCGAATGCAGTTCTGATGGATTGTGTTGACTTGATGCTTGCTCCTGGTACATTCCGTGGCCCACAATGGGTGCATGGATACAAACCAGTTGATAGAGAGTTCAAGCGATTTGATACAATAGGACCTGTTGTTGAAGCAGCAGATGCGGCAATTACCCTGTATAATGATAGTGTTTGGGGCATAAATGGAGGAGTGCCTTCAGATGAATCTTGTATTGCAGCAAATCCTCTGTATTGCACGATCTTTGATATGCAAACGTTAAGAAACGGGCATGCAGAACCTTTAACATTCAGGCATTTGAAGGATATCTAGTGATCCTTTTTTCTTTTTCTCCTCTTTCTTCTTTCCACGAGATGATGATTAACAAAATTGCTGCAATAGTGATTGCACTGTCTGCGCCATTGAATATTGGCCAGACTCTGAAGTCAATAAAATCCGTGACTGTTCCAAAAATAAGGCGATCGGTGAGATTTCCCAATGTGCCCCCAAGGATTAATGCAAATGGAAGTTTATAGTTGTCTGGGATTTTTTTATAGAAAATGATCATTGCGATAACAACAAGGATTGCAATGATTGTTAATATTGTTGAGAAGCTGGTGAACAGACTGAAACTTGCACCTGTGTTTGTCGTGTGACTGAAATAAAGAATGTTTGGAATAATTTTCAGCGATGTTCCTTGTTTTATCGAGGAGCGGACCATTATTTTGGTGATTTGATCAATAAGAAAGATCAAAATTGCAATGAGAAAAAAGATGGATGTTGGAAGAGTGATTGATTTTGCGTTGGTCATGAGAATTACCAAACCCCTCTTCTTCTTCGTGGAGCAGGGGTTTCTTCATAATCCTGGACATGCAACGCACGCTCGACTGCGACAAGACGGTGATTGATGCTCTCTAGTGAAACACGAATCGTGTCCAGCTTTGCTGCGACAAGCTCCAACTGCTGCTGCACATTTTGAGCTTGCGGGGCTTGCGATTGCATTTCATAGACTTGTACTGGTTGAAATTGATTTCTTTTTTCTCCAGGATGCTCTGCTGTAAATGACTGAAAACCGCTTTCCTGTTTTGCTGCTCCAAAATCAAGCCCTGTTTCTGATGAACGCATTAATGAATCTTCAACTGGCTGGCCGATTGGCTCTCCCCCAAATGGATGATGCGGAAAGTCATCTTCACCTTGCTGCGCTGTCGGAGCTGTTCCAAGCTGCTTATCCAATTCAGCGAATTTATCTTCTTCTTTTTTCCAGAATTTGAGCTTATCAAGGAACGCCATGGAGGTTTTCTGGGTGCTGTATTATAAAAATGTTATCTCTTTCTTTTCCCGTTTGTTTTTCTGGCACTCTTTTTGTTGTCTGACATCAATTTCTCAATATCTTGCAACTCAACAAAGTCGTTATCTTGGTTTCCAGCATTCTTGAAATCGTCCAATGATTCCATCATTGCAAGAGATTGCAATTCCGGATTTTCAACATCATACGTCGAAACACTTGCATTCTGCTTTGCTTTCTTTTGCGCAAATGCTGGAAGAGGCATTGGCATCGGCGGCGTATCTGGCGTCATTGAAGAAGATCCACTGCTTCCTTTCCTGCACTTTTTTTTGCACTCTGCACAAAGCAAACTTCCTACAAAGCCAAAAATACCGACAACAAGAAGCAATCCTAAAAGCGCCTCGTTTTCTGGCAATAACGCTCGAAAGCTAATAATTCCTGTCAACAAGGTAATGGAAAACATCACAAGAGAAAATAATGTTCCAAGCCATGTGCCAAACAAGAAAACACCAAAAACAAATAATGTGCCAAGCACAAACACACCAAAAATAAAGAAATCTCCACCAAGCGTTGCATAGGTCAATACGTCCGCTGCAAATGCCAAGCCCAACAATACTACTGTTAACAAAAAACCATACACTTTATTCATACGCATCTCCCCCAATTTATTCTCTCCTTTCTTATTTTAAAGTATAATAAAAGTATAATAACAGAAAATTGTAGTTCTTCGGAATATAAATAGGTTTCCATTCTTCAGTGATTACAACCAAAACCTTTAAAAATGGTACTTGTTTCCCCTCTCTTAGGCCATAGTATAGCTATATGTATGGGGGTTAGGAAACATGAAGAAATTATTCACAAGCATGATTTTGGTGTTTTTGTTGGCATTAACCATGGTTTTTGCAGCAGACCCAACAGTAACAACTGACTGTGCGACCACTGCAACAGTGGGAACAGCATATAGTTGTACAGCAACAGGAACAGATAGTGATGGAGACACAGTTACATTAACAGTTTCTGGCGTTTCGGGATTGACCATTAGCTCTGGCGCAATTAGGTGGACGCCATCAACAAGCCAGATTGGAGCACAAACATTTGTTGTTACAGGAACAAGCAGTAACAGCTCAGATGCGACAGGAACAGCAAGCGTTACAGTAAGTGTTTCTGGAACAGATGTTGAAGAGTTTATTTCTGACGTAGACAATCTTCAAGAAGATGTTGAAAAAACTGAAGATGACCTTAAAGACCTTGAAGACGACATTGAAGATGAGATAGAAAACTACCAAGAAGCAGTTGAAGATGACGATGATAGGGATCAAGACGATGCAGAAGATGAACTTGAAGACCTTTTAGATGATCTTGAAGATATTGCTGAAGAAGTAGAAGATGACCTTGAAGATACGTGGGACGAACTTGATGAAGAATTTAGCGATGACTTTGACGATGATGACTTCGAAGATGAAGGCTATGACCCTGATGACGTAGAAGAGGATCTTGAGGATATTGAAGACGACATCCAAGACCTCTATGATGACATCGAGTGCCTTGAATACATGATCGATAACAAAGAAATGAATTGTGATGAATTGGACGAAGACGATAGTGATGATGACGATGATTCTTCATCCTCAAGCTCTAGTTCAAGCAACTATAGCAGCAGCTCATCCAGTACGTCAAGCACGTCCAGCACATCAAGCAGTTCATCTTCAGATGACGAAGAAGAAGCTGAAGAAGATACTGTTTCAGAGAGTGTTGAAGTGATTACAAGCACAACAACAACCACAATTCCAAGCACAACAAAAACAACAGCAACAGTAAAACCAACAGCAAAATCAAGCGAAGAGAGCATGTTCAGCTCTGTTGGCTTGTTAGTATTGCTCGGTGTTTTATTGTTGATTGTGATCGTGATGATGGTTGCAGTCTTGTTAAGAAAGAAAAACTAAATTTTTTCTTTTTCTTTATTTTTTCTCTTTCCAAATCTTTATAAACCACCATCGTCATCATCACGATTATGGCTGAATTTCAGAAGAAACCATTTGACAAACGAAACGAAGGCATGACTGCTGAAGAAATCGAACAGATGGAAATTCGCAGAACTGTGCTTCCCAAAGGCCGTGAAGTATTTGGCATTCTTGAACAGCGACTTGGTGGATCTAGAAACAAAGTGCGATGCTTTGACGGCAAAACACGAATCTGCCGCATTCCTGGCCGCTTAAAACGAAAACTCTGGGTCCGCGAGGGAGATCTTCTTTTGGTTGAACCATGGGAACTTTCTGGTGACGATAAAGGAGATATTGTCCACAAATACAAACCATCACAAGTAGGATATCTTAAGAAGCAAGGGATCTTAAAAAGCCAGGATGAATTTGAAGAGTTCTAGACAAAAATTTTATAAACAAACGGAGTTTTCATACTTCTTATCGAGAGATATGGCGGTTCGCAAGGGCTTCTGTATGCTGGAGAGAAATCTTTATTTCTGCTCTGAATACTCGTTTAATAAAACAGTTGGTGAAAAACTATGGCACGAATGTATTCACGAAAAAAAGGAAAATCTGGCAGCAAAAAGCCAGTCGAGAAAAAAGTACAAGCATGGGTTCGCTACAAACCTAAAGAAGTAGAGATGCTCATCATCAAACTTGCAAAAGAAGGACAATCCGCAAGCCACATCGGTTTGCATTTGAGAGACACCTACGGAATTCCTAGCGCACAGACATTGATCGGCAAATCCATTAATACGCTCTTGAAAGAAAAAGGATTGCTCTCTGAAATTCCAGAAGATATCATGGCACTCATTAGACGAAGCATTGCACTTGAAAAACATATGGAAGAAAACAAGCAAGACATGACAGCAAACAGAGGCTTACAACTAACAACATCCAAGATCATGCGCCTTGTCAAATACTACAAAGGAACTGACCGATTGCCAAAGGATTGGAAGTTCGACAAGAGTAAAATAAGATTAATGATTGAGTAAAAAGGTTTATTAAGATCATCATGTCTAACACTCGTATGCATCAAGACATAATGCTCTTTTTCAAAGAAAAACCTACAAAAATGCTTTTGACGATTAACCAGACAAAGACTGCGCTCTATGCTGCAGCACTGGCAAAAAAAAACAAACTTTCTTATGCAGATGTCAACGATATTCTTCATCAATTTGAAGATGCAAGCATTATTCTTTTTGAAAAGCATGGAAGATTGCAGCTTATTGTTCTCACAGAAAAAGGAAAGAAGATTGCTGAAGAGTTGGAAAAGGTTGTTCAGAAGTTTTGAACAAAAATGATTTTTTCAAAATTCTCAATAACACATTTAAACAAATTCTTATTGTCCAAAAGAATGGCTGATGCACTTCCTCATGATCTCCTTTTTCCCCACAACGAAATTAGACCTATTCAAAAAGATGTTATCGAAGATATTAAAAAAGCACTGCTCAACAAAGAACACATCCTTCTTCATGCACCAACTGGGTTGGGGAAATCTGCTGCTGCATTATCTGCAGCACTCACCTTTGCTCTCAAAAATAACCTCACTGTTTTTTTTCTTACCAGCAGACACACACAGCACGAAATTGCAATCCGAACACTCAAAGAAATTAAAGAAAAGTTTAACGTTGACTTCACTGTCGGTGATATTATCGGCAAAAAATGGATGTGCCTCTTCCCCAATGTTGAAGAACTTACTTCTGGAGAATTTACAGAGTTCTGCAAAGCAACTGTCGAAGCAGGAAAATGTGAATTCTATACCAATGTCAGAACAGGCTTTAAGATTTCTGTCCAGGCACAAAAAACACTTGCTGAAGCAAAACAAAACATTCATCATGCTGAGGAGATTATGAACATGTGCAGACAAGACAATGTTTGTCCGTATGAGATTACACTGGAAATGCTCAAAGATGCACGGGTTATTGTTGGGGATTATTCTTACATTTTTCATCCTATAATCTCAGAAGTCCTTCTTCGAAAAACTGGAAAAACATTGGACAAAGCAATTGTGATTGTTGATGAAGGGCATAACCTGCCAAACAGAATCAGAAGCAGTGCTTCTCTGAGACTCAGCAGCATCATGATGAAAAATGCAATCAAAGAAGCACGAAAATACCAATACAAAGAAACCCTTGACACACTCGTGACGATTCAAAATATTCTTGCTAGCCTCTCTGGATCACTCTTTCCTGGACAACAGAAATTAGTGAAAAAAGAAGAGCTCATCAAAGCAGTGGATGACGCTAAGGCATATGATAAAACAATAGATGATCTCAACTTTATTGCAGAAGCTGTTCGGCAACTCCAAAAGAAAAGTGCAATTGGCGGCGTTGCAAAATTTCTCGAAGCATGGAAAGGATCATCAGATGGATTTGCTCGAATCGTTGAAATCACCAGATTTCAGAATGAAGATATCATTGCATTGAACTACAAATGCCTTGATCCTGCTGTTGTTGCAAAACAAATCATTGACCAAACCTATGCGACAGTACTTATGTCAGGAACATTAACACCCACAAACATGTACCGAGATATTCTTGGTTTTTCCAAAGAAAATACCCAAGAACACGTGTACGACAGCCCTTTTCCAGAAAAAAATAAGCTTTGTCTTGTTGTCCCAAAAACAACAACAAAGTTTACTGAGAGAAACGAACAGCAGTTTAATGCAATTGCACAAGAATGCGCAGCAGTAACAAATACTGTTAAAGGAAATTCTATCATTTTTTTCCCCAGCTACGCTATCCGCGATACAGTAGCAAAATATTTCTCCACTGCATCGAAGAAGACTGTTTTTCATGAAATGCCGAACCTCTCCAAAGAGGACAAAACAGAAGTCCTTGAACGATTTAAAGCATACAAAGCAACAGGTGCTGTGTTACTGGCAGCAGTCTCTGGTTCATATGGTGAAGGGATTGATCTTCCGGGAGATTTACTGAACTGCGTTATTGTTGTTGGACTCCCGTTATTGACGCCTGATTTAGAAACAAAGCAGCTCATTGAATATTTTGAAGGAAAGTTCAAGCGCGGCTGGGATTATGGATATGTGTTTCCTGCATTCAATAAAATTCTTCAAAACGCTGGACGATGCATAAGGACAGAAACTGATCGCGGCGTTATTGTATTTTTGGATGAACGCTATGCATGGCCCATGTATAGTCGTTGCTTCCCTGAAGATCTGCATGTTGAAATGAGCACAGAACCTGAATTGGATGTGCAATTATTTTTTGGCAAGAGGTAATAAGAACGATGCAATTAGAGATTTTGGATAAGCTACTCACCAATGATGGACCCTAAAATAGTGGAGAAGTGCAGAACGCTCATGGTCTTCTTTCTTCTTTAAGTATGTTGCTTCTGTTCCATACTGGCTTTCAATCAACCGAAATGCTTCATGATGCTCTTTTGCTTTTTTAAGGTAGGTTTCTTCTTTGAGCAATGATATCACTGCTTTGTGAAATAGACTCTCCTCGTTTCCAATTGCAACGGATTCTCCCTTCTTTAATGATGTAAGAAACTCTTCTACAGTATTTCCTTGCACAAATGTGAGTGCTGTTCCAAGTTCCGGGGTTGTATGGCCATCACTGCCTGCAGTAAACCCTTTGTGTAATTGCTTTGCCCAGTCCACAGCTTTCTTATTTAGATTGTGAATATTGAATGCGTTCATCACTTCCACGACATCTATTTTTTTCAGTGTCTTTTTTTCATGTTTTTGCTTACAAAATCCAGTCACTCCAGGAGCAAACGGATGCGGTGTGCAGAGAACTGCATTATATTTTGTGGAATTGTCAATCAACTCAACAGTGGGCACTGCTGCAAAAAACGGATTGTGTTTCATGTGCGGCTCTAACTCTTTTTTGTACCACTCTTGAAGCTCAGCTCCATCGTAGAAATAATAGATCAAATGCGCTCCTTCTTTGCATGTTGCTTCAACAGCAGGAATAACAAGCGTGTCTTGCTTTTTTTGTTTCTTTAGCTTCAACGCTTTTATTGCACCTCCTATCTGATTATGGTCGGAAACTGCAAATCCTATTCTCTTCTTTTTTGCGAGGTGTAGCACATTTTCTATTTTTGAGATTGCATCCATTGAGAATTCTGTATGGAAGTGAAGATCTGCTCCTGTGTAGCCTTGCTGGTTATATTTTTGAATTGTTTTTGCGGAGATATTTTGGAAAAGAACACTGCTCATGATATCTTTTTAATTATTCTTCTATTTAATTCTTTCGTGAACTGAATCGAAACCCTACTTTCACGGAAACTATTTAGTAAAAGTATATAATAAATAATGAAGAACTGGGTTATACGCACGATTGGTACTACACGTTATAGAGAGTGGTGAATATGGTAAATCGAATCCTTAGTTTGTTTTTGTTATTGATACTTCTTACTTCCTGTTCCAGCAATGAAAAAAAGTATGATTATGAAGAGGAGAGATCATATAAGGAATATGTTGATATCAGCAGCCAAAAAGAAAATCAACAGCGGCCACAGAGTACACAACAACAAACAACACGAAATTCCCAATCAACAACTATGCAGACTTCACAGCAACAGAAAAGTGAAACAGAAACAACAAAATCTGAAGATTATGATCCTGAAGCAGAT